>Ga0209283_10000138_pt1 | contig 33675 bp, 25 predicted proteins | sample CZO8metaG_2_FD_188354 | JGI IMG/M metagenome (GOLD analysis project Ga0209283, IMG submission 188354) | Vadose zone soil microbial communities from the Eel River Critical Zone Observatory, Northern California, USA - CZOApr15con2H1.8 metaG... | ecosystem: Environmental > Terrestrial > Soil >...
TCGAGATTCCGGGGTTCCGGCGGGGGAAAGCACCCAAGACATTGTTGGAACGGCACGTGGGGACAGGAACCGTACACGAGGAGGCCGTGAATCTTCTCGTGCCTGATGCCTACACTCAGGCTGTCCGCCAAGCCGGCGTTCGGCCGATCTCCCAGCCAGAGATCCGAGTCGATCCCTTCGAAGACGGCAAGCCGTTGCGCTTTGTGGCGACCGTCGACCTCGTTCCCGATGTGAAGCTCGGCGATTACAAAGCCCTTCGCATTACGCCGATCGAACCCACGGTCACGGATGCCGACGTGGACGCGGGCATCGAGGATCTGCGCGCCCGGCATGCCCGTCTGGAAAGTGCCGGAGAGCGTCCGGCGGCCACTGGCGACTACGTGATGCTGCGCATCGCGCAACTGGACGGGACCGCGGAGCGTCTCGTGACGGGCAAAGACTACCTGGTCGAAGTTGGGGGCGGTGCGTATCCTGCGGAGCTGGAGGCCGCTTTGGTGGGCAAATTGCGTGGCCAGCAGGACTCCGTCACGCTCGCGGGCGGTGCCACCGTCAAGTTTGATGTGATGGATGTGAGAGGTCGGATCTTGCCAGAGCTGACAGATGAGTTTGCCAAAACCGTGGGGGGGGCCGACTCCGTGGAAGGGTTGCGGGCCGCCCAGCGATCGCGATTGCAGGGAGGCGCACAGGAGCGCGCCCGACAGGAAGAGGAGCAACGGGTGGTTGACGCCCTGCTGCAGGGAGCGTCGATTGAGCTGCCCGCCAGCTTGGTCGATCACGAGGTACTGCACCTCGTGGCCGATCTCGCCGAGTCGCTGAGTCGACGGGGCATCACGCTTCAGCGCTACCTACAGGTGCAGGAGAAAACGGATGTCCAGCTCCGCGACGAGTTAAGGCCGACCGCCGAGAGACGCCTTCGCACACAACTCGCGCTCGATGAAGTGGCACGCGCCGAGAGCTTACAACCCACGCAGGAGGAGATCGATCGTGAAGCAGAGAACGTTGCCCGCGGGTCGCAGCAAGATCCCGCGCAAGTGCGGGAATGGCTGGCCCAGGACGGACGGATGGACTCCTTAATCGCTGCGTTGCGGCGGCGGAAAGCCCTCGCCGCCCTGGTGGCAATCGCCCGAGGTGACCCGCGATGACACTGGTCCCCATGGTTGTTGAGCAAACCGCTCGCGGCGAACGGGCGTACGACATCTACTCCCGACTGCTCAAGGATCGGATCGTCTTTCTCGGCGGACCGATTGATGACGACGTCGCCAACTTGGTGATCGCCCAGCTCTTGTTTTTGGAGAGCGAAGACCCTGACAAAGACATTAACCTCTACGTGAACAGCCCAGGCGGAGTGGTCCAGGCGGGGCTCGCCATCTACGACACGATGCAGCATGTGCGCCCGTTTGTGGCCACAATCTGCGTCGGATTGGCCGCCAGCGTGGCTGCGGTCGTCCTGGCCGGCGGGGCCAAGGGAAAGCGCTTCGCCCTTCCGTATTCGCAGATCCTCATTCACCAGCCGTGGGGTGGAGCCCAAGGGACGACGGCCGATATAGATATTCAGGCGCGCCAGTTTCTCAAGCTGAGGGCATTGGTGAATGAAATCTTGGCCAGACACACCGGCCAACCCATCGAACGTCTCGAGCGGGATACCGACCGCGACTTTTGGATGGACGTGCACGCTGCCAAGGAGTACGGACTGATCGATGAAGTCATCAAGCCCCGCGAGAAAGTCCACGTCACCCGGGATCGCTAACCGATGACACGCGATCGGATGTTCCGCTTCGGGGACGGGGAGAAACTCAAGTGCTCCTTCTGTGGAAAATCCCAGGAGCAGGTGCGCAAGCTGGTCGCCGGCCCCGGCGTCTACATCTGCGACGAGTGCATCGAGCTGTGCAACGAGATTATCGAAGAGGAGTTGTACGGGGAGTCCCAGGCCCCCGCCACCCCGCGGCACACGCCGAAGCCGCGTGAGATCTATGACACCCTGTGCCAGTACGTCATCGGCCAGGAGCGCGCGAAGAAAGCCCTCGCCGTCGCCGTCTACAATCACTTCAAGCGCATCGGCGGTTCCCGCCGCACCGGAGACGTTGAACTGCAGAAGGCCAACATTCTCCTGATCGGGCCGACCGGCTGCGGCAAGACGCTGCTAGCGCAGACGCTGGCCAAGATCTTGGATGTGCCGTTTGCGATCGCGGATGCGACCTCGCTCACCGAAGCCGGCTACGTCGGCGAGGACGTGGAGAACATCCTGTTGCGCCTCATTCAGGCCGCCGACTTCGACGTCAAGAAGGCGGAGCGGGGGATCATCTACATCGACGAGACGGACAAGATCGCCCGCAAATCAGAAAATCCGTCGATCACGCGGGACGTCTCCGGCGAAGGCGTCCAACAGGCGCTACTCAAGATCTTAGAGGGGACGGTCGCGAACGTCCCGCCCCAGGGCGGCCGCAAGCATCCTCATCAGGAATTCATCCAGGTCGACACGACCAACATCCTGTTCATCTGCGGGGGTGCGTTTGAGGGATTGGATCGACTCATTGAGTCACGGATCCGGCAGACCGCGATTGGCTTCGGGGCCCAGATCCAGCCCAAGAGCAAGCGCTCGGTCGCCGAGTCTCTCGCGCACGTCATGCCTCAGGATCTGCTGAAGTACGGGATGATCCCGGAGTTCGTGGGACGATTGCCGATCGTCGTTCCCCTCGATCCGCTGGACGAAGCGGACTTAGTGCGCATTCTGGTGGAGCCCAAAAACGCCCTGGTCCGTCAGTACCAGAAGATCTTGGACATGGACGGCGTCGAGCTCGTGTTCACCGACGAGGCCCTGCGGGCGATCGCCAAGGAGGCGATGGCCCGCAATACCGGCGCGCGAGGTCTGCGCACTATTATTGAGGACATCATGATGGACATCATGTACGAGATTCCCTCGCGTCCGGATGTCCGCCGCTGCGTGGTCGCCGAAGACGCGGCTTTGCGACGGACGGCGCCCGTCTTGATGACGGCCGCGGATGTGAAGAAGCTCGCCAAGGATAAGCCGGCCTAAGCCCCGCGTCTGCGGCGCGGGAGGGCATGGTACAATACAGATAAGGAAGTGCCGGATTGCCTTGATGCGGTCCGGCTCGGCGCGGCGAAGGGGGACGGAATCGGCCCCCTTCGTCTTTATCAGCCCCCAGGGAACAATTTCGCCTGCGCCATCGCTGTAGCGAGCAAGTTAGTCGCGTAAGGAGGCCCCATGACCGAGCGTGCTAGTCTGACTATTAAAGACGTTCTCCCGCTGCTGCCCTTGAAGGGCACGGTGATCATACCGCACCAGGTGGCACCGCTGGGGGTCGGGCGACCGAAGTCGCTCCGGGCCCTCGAAGCGGCATTGGGCGCGGACCGGATGATCATCTTGGCGGCACAAAAACAAGACGACCTGGAAGATCCCACACCGTCTGAGATCTACTCGCTCGGGACGGTTTGTCGGATCCTACAGGTTGGTAAGCAGCCCGACGGCGTGTTGCAGGTGATCGTTGAGGGCGTCGTGCGTGCGGATGTCCTCGGGGTCGAGAAGACCGACCCCTACTTTGAGGCCCGGATCGCCCCGCGACCTGATGCGGTCGAGAAGAGCCCCGAGATGGAGGCGCTCATGCGAGGGGTCTCCTCGCAGTTTGAGAGGTTTGTCCGCTTTAGCCGGTCGGTGGCCCCCGAGCAGTACGAGGCCGTCACGCAGGCTGATGAGCCCGGGAAGGTGGCCGATCTGATCACCCAGCACATGCCCGTCAAACTGGAGGAGCGCCAGCAGCTGTTAACGCTCGCCCCCAAAGAGCGTTTGGAGCTGCTCAGCCAGATCCTCACCCGCGAACTCAATATCCTGGACCTCGAGCGCAAGATCCAGAGCCGAGTGCGCAAGTCCATGGAGAAGAGCCAGCGCGAGTACTTCCTCAAAGAGCAGATGAAGGCGATCCAGCAAGAGCTGGGAGAGTCCGACGAGCGGCAGAGCGAGGTCGCGGAGTACAAGAAGAAGATCGAGGCGGCGAACCTCCCCGACCACGTCAAGGAGAAAGCCCTCGAGGAAGTCAATCGGCTGGAGAAGATGCCGCCGATGGTCGCTGAGGCCGTCGTCGTCCGCACCTACCTGGACTGGCTGTTATCTGTTCCGTGGAGCGTGCGCACCGAGGACCGACTGGACATCGTCGAGGCGCGGCGCATTCTCGACGAGGACCACTACGGACTGGAGAAGGCAAAGGATCGCGTGGTCGAGTACCTGGCGGTCCGCAAGCTGGCGCCCTCTTCGAAGGGTCCCATCTTGTGCTTCATTGGACCCCCTGGTACTGGCAAGACTTCGTTGGGGCGATCGATCGCCAAGGCGCTGGGCCGCAAATTCGTCCGAGCGAGCTTGGGCGGCGTGCGGGATGAGGCCGAGATCCGTGGGCACCGGAGAACGTACGTGGGAGCCCTGCCTGGCCGCATCGTCCAGGGACTGAAAACTGCCGCCAGTAAGAACCCCGTGTTCATGCTGGATGAGATCGACAAACTGGGTGTGGACTGGCGGGGCGATCCGTCTTCTGCTCTATTGGAAGCTCTCGACCCCGAGCAGAACCACAGCTTCAGTGACCACTACTTGGAGATCCCCCTGGACCTGTCTGAGGTCATGTTCATTTGCACAGGGAATATCCTCGACACTATCCCGTCGGCGTTGCGCGACCGGCTTGAGGTCATCCGCTTCCCGGGGTACATCGAAGAGGAAAAGATGAAGATCGCAACCCAATTCCTCATCCCCAAGCAGCGCAAAGAGAACGGGCTGACCATCGAGCAGGTGGCGATTACCGGCGAGGCGCTGCGGACGGTGGTCCGCGAGTACACCCGCGAGGCGGGCGTGCGTAACCTAGAGCGTGAGATTGCCACGGTGTTCCGCAAGGTAGCGACCGAGATTGCCACCGAGAAGGCCAAGGCGGTGAAGGTCACCGCCGCCCAGTTGCATCGCTTTCTGGGCCCGCCACGATATCGTTTCGGTTTGGCGGAGAAGTCGGACGAAGTCGGAATTGCCACCGGGCTGATCTACAGCGAAATGGGTGGCGATGTGATCTCCGTGGAGGCCACCCTGATGCACGGCGAGGGCAAACTCAGCCTCACGGGTCAGCTGGGCGATGTGCTGAAGGAATCCGGCCAAGCTGCACTTTCCTATGTGCGATCGAGGTCGCGGCGGCTGGGCGTGGACGAGGACTGGTATCAGAAGTACGACGTGCACATCCACATTCCAGCGGGCGCGGTGCCGAAGGACGGGCCGTCGGCGGGCATCACGCTGGCGACGGCGCTGGCCTCGGCGGTGACGGGCCAGCCGGTGCGCAAGGATGTGGCCATGACGGGAGAGATTACTCTGCGCGGCAAAGTGCTGCCGATCGGCGGGCTGAAGGAGAAAGTCCTCGCGGCGCATCGCGCTGGGGTGAAAACGGTCCTGGTGCCCAAAGATAACGAGAAGGATCTGGAGGAGATCCCCGAGCACGTGCGCCGAAAGCTGCGGTTTGTGCTCGTGGACCAGATGGACCAGGTGCTGGCGGAAGCGCTTCTCCCGACCCGCACGCCGGCGTCTCAGGGCCTCATTTTGCCTCCGCCTGGGGTAGAACCGACTCCCCGGCCGCCACAACCGCAGCCCTCACAACATATGCTGTCTTAACTCGTGGCCAAATAGGCCGATAAGTTCCATAGAACGGGCATAAAAGAAGGGGCGGGACACGGTCATCACGAACATGTCTCGCCCCATTCGTTGTTGGCGGCGCGGCATCGGAGTTGCTCTAACTTGGGGTGTCCCTTATGGCGACATCACGAGCGCGACCAGCGAAGTCCACGAAACGCCTCGGCGAGCTTTTGCTCGACGCCGGCGTCATCGGTGAGACGCAGCTCACCGAGGCGCTGGAAGAGCAGAAGCGCACCGGCAAGCGCTTGGCCCAGATCTTCATTGAGCGCGGATTACTGGCCAAGGGGGAGGCCGGGCGCTGGCTGGCCCTTCAGCAGGGCTACGAGTACGTGAACCTGACCTCCGAACCCATCGACGTCAACATCGCTCAACTGCTGCCCGAACCCTTCGTCCGCCGTTTAATGGCGCTCCCGATCCGCCAGGAGGGCAAAGACCTCATCGTGGCGATGGCCGATCCCTCAGACATTCTGGCGATCGATGAGGTGGCGCGCGCCACGGGGCTGCGCGTGCAGACGGTTTTTACAACTGAGACGGACCTCGAGTGGGCCATTGAACAGCTGTTTGAGAACGTAGGCAAGCGCGTCAGCAAAGCCGCCTCCCAGGCCGCGTCCCTCGTGGACGTCATCGAGTTTGGCGCGGGAAGTGTGAACGCGAATGGGAGCGGGAACGGGGACGGCCTCGAAGACGGCGTGCTGGTGCTGGGCAATGAGCAGTCTGCGCCGGTCATCCAGATGGTGGACTCGATCCTGTCGGGGGCGATTGCGTCCCGGACGACCGACATCCATCTCGAACCTCACCTGCAGAGCGCGCGCGTCCGCTTCCGGATCGACGGCATGCTCTACGACAAAGCGTCGATCCCGCGGCTGATGTACGCGGCGGTCGTGAGCCGGGTCAAAATTCTGTCCTCGCTGGACATCGCTGAGCACAGCAAACCGCAGGACGGCCGGATCACCATGCGGGTGCGGGACCACGAGTTCGACGTGCGCGTGGGCATTACGAGCACGGCGTTCGGCGAGCGCGTGGTCATGCGGCTGTTGGACAAGAGCAATATCTTGCTCGGTCTGAATCGGCTCGGCATCCCGGCCGACCAAGAGCAGATCATTCAATCGCTCATCCGGAAACCGCACGGCATGATTCTGGTCACGGGTCCCACGGGCAGCGGGAAGACCACAACCTTGTACGCGGGGCTGCAGTCGGTGAACGATCCGGCCCTCAACATCATCACCATCGAAGATCCCGTCGAGTACTATCTCGAAGGGATCTCCCAGATTCCCGTCCGGCCACGGGCGGGGGTGACATTTGCCACCGGGTTGCGGAGCATCCTGCGCCAAGATCCCGACGTGGTGATGGTCGGAGAAATCCGTGACGCGGAGACGGCGAAGATCTCCGTCCACGCCGCTCTCACGGGCCACTTGGTGTTCTCGACCCTCCACACGAACGATGCGGCGGGGTCCGTGGTCCGCCTGGTGGATATGGGCATCGAGCCCTACTTCATCACATCGTCGCTGATAGCGAGCATTGGGCAGCGTCTGATGCGCCGCCTCTGTCCCAAGTGCAAGCAGCCCTACAGCCTGGCAAAGGATCTGATGACCGAGCTGGACCTGCCCTCCGACCATACCGCCCCTATCTACAAACCCGTGGGATGCCAGGACTGCGACCACACCGGGTACCGCGGGCGGTTGTGCGTGATGGAGATCTTTCGGATGAATGACAATATTCGTGATCTAGTGCTGGCCCACAAACCGGCCACGATGTTGCGCGACGCCGCGATCGAAAGCAGTATGATCACTATTCAGCAGGCTGCGAAGTCCCGCGTCTTGGATGGGACCACGAGTATCGAGGAACTCCGCCGCGTCATCTACATCGAAGAGTAGCGATCGAGCGGTCTATCGGCGGTTTAGAGGTAGGCAGCGAGATCGATGCTGGCTTTGATCGGATCGATGCTGTAGGCAATGCGACGCCCATCCTGGGACAGGTCCACCGGGACGGGGTCGATGACGGCCCCTTGCGCATCGCGCACCATTTTCAGCGGAGGTTGCAACGGGTGGCCTTCCGCCGTCCGATAGACCACCGCGATTTCCCCCGAGGTGAGGCGGACCACAGAGCCTACCGGATACGCCCCCACTGTGTGGAAGAACAGCTTGGCCAAGGTGGGTTCAAACCGCGTCCCCGCTCCCGCGACGATTGTCTGCACCGCTTGATCGGGAAGCATCGGTTTGCGGTCGGTGCGTCGGGCTGACGTGCTGGCGTCAAAGAAGTCGCCGATGGCCACGACCTGGGTAAACAGGTGCTGGTGTGCGACCTTCAGGAGACGGGGGTACCCGGAGAGATCGTGATTGAGATGGTGTTCGAGGGCGACGAGCATTGCCGTCTGGGAGAGCCCGCGTAAGTGTTGCACCAAGGCGGCGCCGTGGATCGTGTGGCGCTCGATCACCGACTCCTCGGTGGCGGTCAGATGGCTGGACTTGCCTAGCAGCGACCGTGGGACCCGCATCTTGCCGACGTCGTGCAACAAGGCGGCAGTCCCCAGTGCAGGCAACATGTTTTCCTCCAAGCCCATCCGCAGCCCGAGCATCAGTGAGAGCACGGCGACGTTGACGCTGTGGTGACAGGTATCTTCGTCATGCTGGTAGAGAGCGGCGACCCCCAGCAGAGCGTTTCGATCCTGTAAGATGACCTTTACCAACGAGTTCGCCAACAACCGGGCGTTGCGGAGGTTCAAGGGGGTGCCCTGCACCGCTTGGTAGTTGAGCGCGTCCATCGTCCGTAGGCCGATGCGGTACAGCTCGCGCGGCGCGATCATCGCCTCCTTCGCCTCGTCAACGCTCTGGGCACGGGGCGGTCCGGTCTTGATGTAGTGCAGGTTGGCCTCGGCGACTGCGTCCCCGACGGCCCGTCCCCCGCCGGACGCGGCGACCAAGATCTCCGCTAATCGGGAGGCCTCCTCGAAGCTCACGCCTTGGAGAAACTCCAGGCTGCCTACGCGTTGGGCCATCAGTTGCTCTAACAGTCCCGAGGCGTGCAGACTCTCCTCCAGCAAGATCCGGTCCCCAAGGAAAAACGCATCCTCATAAACATCGAAACGTACCGATGGCCGTGCCTTGAGGACGACACTCAACCCGGCATGGAATTCATGAAGGGACTGGGTGACCAGCGGGTGGCCCGGCAGGTACAGCAAGGCATTTTTCCGCGCGGCTTCCAGTAGCCGCAACAACGCACCTGGGCGGTCCGGCGAGATCGTCTGCGTCAGCGGAAAGCTAAAGAGCATGGGTGGAGTCGGAAAATGTGTCATGTCCGCTGGGGCCCGCTCCCCTCTCCGCCGGCGAGGATCTCCCGGGCGGCATCCCGCAACGTCCGCCGTCCCTGACCGAACACCCACCGGGCGCGTGCCAGACGGCGCAGCACGGGCAGCGCCTCCACTCTCCGCAGTTGCACGAACGCTTTCAACGCGGCGACCTTGACGGAGACCACCTCTTGCGTCCACTGGGGGGAGTGCAGCACCTGCTGGATCCCGTCGACAACGCGGGGATCATTTGGCACGTCCCCGCCGGTAAGCACGCTGTACTGAATGCGGGGATCGGGGTCTCGGAGGAATCCGATCACGGCGGTGCGAGCCTGATCGCCAGGGATCTTCCGCAGGGCTTCCAGGGCCTCTCGGCGCACCCGGTACTCGGCATGCGACGCCAACGGCGTCAGATACTTCACCGCGGTTGGATCGTGGAGCTCGCCGAGCACGAAGACGAGGTTGCGGGCGAGGTGCCACGAGGCAGTCGCCAAAGTTGCACCCACCAGGTCGGCCCGGCCGGCGTAAATGTTGGCCATCAGGGTACACAATTGTCCGCGCGCGGCGGCCTCGGGCTCACGTTCCAACAACCGGACGAGGTGAGGCACGGCCAGCTCGCGTACTGCCATCAGTGCTTTCTGGACATCGTCGGACGGGCCACCTCGGCGTTGCAATGTGTCGCGTACGAGACGGGCGAGCAATCCGCGATCCAGGACGCGGCTCAACTCTGCGTCGATCGTGGCTCGTGTCTCGGCGGCGCGCCCGCGCGTATCTTGTAACGCCTGCAGTGCTAAGCTCAGGAGGGCGTACTCTTGGGCATCCGCGAGGTCCGTCAGGTGAGCAGCCAGCGCCTTTGCGGTGTCCGCCATCTCTTCGGTCCGTTCTTGCAGGCCCAAGAGGTTGACCAAGCCGGTGATCGCGTCGTGAGCGATCGCTCGCTCGGATACCCCCCGGCGCAACACGTCTAGCGCCGCTTCTTCGCTAGGCCCCATGGTCAGAAGAGCGAGGTCTATACCTTCCCACATATCGCGGCTGGACTGACCATCCTCCGTCTGGCTCAGCCAGGGGGAGAGCATCTGGGCTTTTGCGCCCCCGGCGGTGATGGCTGTTTGCAGCAGAGCGGTCACTTCGGCTGCTTTCTCCTCGGAGACCCGCAAGTCGCCCAGAAACCGTTCGAGCCCCGCAGCGATATCGCTCTGGGCGACAGGGCCCAAGACGAGCAAGGCGATCTGCTGTCCGGTCAATTCGCTCAGGATCGCCCGTCCGCTCCCCCCCTCCACGACCTGTGACACCAGCTCGGGAGCGAGGGCGGCACGGACCGGTTCGTCCAGTTGCAGGACGCCTTGAGCCAGATTCTGCAGGAGCGCTTCTTGATCTTCGTGAGGCTCGTCGACGATCGCGCGGTCGAGTGTCTCCAATGTCATCAGCAAGTGGTCGACATCGATCGGGACATTGGCGTGCGCCGGACCCACGACGGCGAGGTGGACACCCATCAGCATGCGAGCGGTTGCGGCGGGCCCCTGGCGCAATACCGTGAACAGTGCGTCCCGCTGTTCGGGGGAGAGCCGGCGTGTGCGGATCAGGGCTTCCACGATGCCCGCTTCGGAGAGCGCATCGGTGGTGGCCCGCAGCATCATGGCTTTCACGATGATATGGGGCAGGTCTTGGCTCAACACCAACGCTTCCACGCCGCCGGCCGCCTCCAGCGCTTGCCGCTCTTGGGATAGGATGCTCAGCAGTGCGGCGATTTCGGTCTGGTCAACGCCCGGGAGGACGGCGACGGAAGCAAGGTTGCGAACGTAGAAAAAGTAGGCCAGAGAATCCATGCTGCCTTCAGTGAGCGTGGTGCCGTCGGCGAGGAGCTTGTCTTTGTTCACTTGCACTCCGATGGCTCCGTACCGCTGCAGGTAGCCACGCAGCGTGGCGGTGACATCCGTCACTGTGGCCTGTGCGGAGGCGTGCGCCGGGGAGTACAGCTGGAAAGTCTTCAGACCAGCGTGCAGCCGCCGAAGCGCTTTCTCGAGTGATTGCCGTTGCGCTTGTTCCATTCTGGTTGTCCGAGACGATCCGGGGGCCAGACGGTCCCCGACCTGGGATCCGGTCCCGTACGAAGAATTCCTTAAATAGAATTCCCGATATAGTGCCCTCAGAGACTGAGGCGGCCCTGTTACAGCCCGCCACGGCCTGTTATACTCGGGCACAAGCAAGGACGGGGAGGAGTACCCGCGCGCCTGCGGGAGAGAGGGGAGCCCACCGAGTGGAAGGCTCCCTGGCGTGGTGCGGGGAAGGTCGCCCCTGAGCGATTCGGTATCGATGCCGTCAGGTAGGGAGACGGCCTAGGTCCGAGGGGATGCGCCCCTGAGCGCGCTCTAGAGAGCCGGTTGCTGAGCACGGGCTGAGTGGGCGCCCGTGTGCGCGACGCGGAATACGGGTGGTACCACGGAGCGAAAGCCCCGTCCCAACGGACGGGGCCTTATTGTTGGAATGGGAGTCGCGACTCCACGCCAGTGGCAAGGGCAGGGGGTGAGGACGATGGTGAAAACGCTACCGACAACCTATGATCCGCGCCAGGTCGAGATGGCGCGGTACAAGATCTGGAAGGACGCGGGGCGCTTTCGCGCCCTCCCCGATCCCACGCGCCGCCCCTGGGCGGTGATGATGCCTCTCCCCAATGTCACTGGCGAACTTCACATCGGCCATGCTTTGAACAATGGGCTCCAGGACGTCCTGACGCGTTTTAAGCGGATGCAAGGTTTCAACGCACTCTATCAGCCGGGGACGGACCACGCAGGAATCGCGACCCAGAACGTGGTGGAGCGCGCGTTGGCCAAAGAGGGCATTCGCCGCGAAGCCATCGGCCGCGAGAAGTTCCAAGAGCGCGTGTGGGAGTGGGTCCGGAAGTATGGCGGGATCATCTACGGCCAGCTGGAGCGCCTAGGGATTTCGTGCGACTGGGACCGTAAGGTCTTTACGCTTGACCCGACCTACTACGACGCCGTGATGGAGGCGTTCGTTCGCTTGTACAGCAAAGGCCTCATCACGCGCGGCACATACATGGTGAACTGGTGTCCGCACGACGGGAGCGTGATTTCCGACCTGGAGGTGGAATACGAGGAAGTCGATTCTCACCTCTGGTATGTGCGCTATCCCGGAGCAGACGGGGGAGGCGGGATCGTCATCGCGACCCAGCGGCCGGAGACCATCCTGGCTGATGTAGCTGTGGCGGTGCATCCCGACGATGCGCGATACCGGGGGTTGGTGGGTCAGTTTGTCCTGGTGCCGATTGCCAATCGCCGGGTGCCCGTGATTGCCGACCGGCGGATAGATCCCCAATTTGGGACCGGCGCGCTGAAGGTCACGCCCGGACACGCCCCGCTGGACTATGAGATCGGTCAGGAGCACCACCTTCCCACAATCGTGACCCTCGATCCGCAAGGGCGCATGACACCGGACACCGGGAAGTATGCGGGGATGGATCGTGTTGCCGCGCGAGAGGCGGTGGCTGCGGAATTGCAGACGCTAGGACTGCTGGAGCGTGTGGAACCCTACCGCACGAGCGTGGGACACTGCGACCGCTGCCACACGGTCATTGAGCCCTACATCAGCGAGCAGTGGTTCATGAACATGACCGAGATGGCCCAACGCGCGGCGGAGGCGATTCGCGCTGGACGTGTCCGCTTTCACCCGCAGCGCTGGGCGGAGGTGGCCTTGGACTGGCTGGACCAGATCCGGCCGTGGGTCATCTCGCGCCAGTTGTGGTGGGGGCACCGGATTCCCGTGTGGCAGTGCGGATCCTGCGGGACGCGTCAGGCAAGCAAGACGCCGCCCGCCCGCTGCACGAAGTGCGGGCAGGGGAATTTGATCCAAGATTCCGATGTCCTGGATACGTGGTTTAGTTCCGCCTTGTGGCCATTTGCCACCCTGGGCTGGCCGCAAGATACCGCCGACCTCCGCTACTTCTACCCGACGAGCGTGCTGGTCACGGATCGTAGCATCATCTTCCTCTGGGTGTGCCGGATGATTATGATGGGGTTGCATTTTATGGACGCGCTGCCCTTTGCCGACGTCTACATCCACCCGACGGTGCTGACCCTTGACGGCCGGCGCATGAGCAAGTCGCTGGGGACCGGCATCGATCCGCTGGAGATGGCGGACACACGTGGGTATGGCGTCGATGCGGTGCGCTTTGCGCTCGTGATGCGTGCGTCACAAACACAGCAGGACATGCGATTTGGCGAGAAGATGATCGAAGACGTGCGCAATTTCAACACGAAAATCTGGAACGCGGCGCGCTTCGTGCTGATGAACCTCGAAGGTTTTGATCCCCGCGCGTCGGCGGGCCCCGCGCATTTGTCTGCGGCCGATCGCTGGATCCGCAGCCGGTATGCGCGGCTGGCCGGGGAGGTCACCACCAATCTGGACTCCTACGAGTTCGATAAGGCCGCTAAGGCGCTGTACGACTTCATTTGGAGCGAGTACTGCGACTGGTACCTCGAGCTGGTGAAAGTCGATTTGCAACCTCTCGCCACAGACCGCACCCGAGATTCGGCAGGGCGGCGCACCGCCGTGCAGCACACCCTTTCGTCGGTGCTATCGGGTGCCATGCAATTGCTCCACCCGATCATGCCGTTTCTCACCGAGGAGGTCTGGCAGATCTTGCCACATGAGGGCCCCAGCATCATGATTTCGCCCTGGCGGCAGGTGGAATCGGGGTGGCTCGATCCTGCCGCGGAGCAGGAGTTGGAGGCTGTAATGGCCGTGGTGCGGGGCGTGCGGAGCTTACGGGCGGAGCTGTCCATTCCCCCGGCGCAGCGGATTCCCGTCCATGTCTATGCGGAGAAGCATCAGCTTGATATCCTGCGGCGGGCGAGCCGCTACGTGGAGGCATTGGCGAAGATCGCCTCTGTGGAGTATCACGCGCTCGCAGACCCCCGACCGGCCCACAGTGTCGCGTCCGTACTCGCGGGGGCGGAGATTCACCTTCCGCTCGAAGATCTGGGCGGGATTGTGGATTTTGAGAAAGAACACCGTCGGCACGCGAAGGCGTTGGAGGCTCTTCACGCAGAATTGGAGCAACTTCGGCGTCGGCTGGCAGACGAAGCATTCCGGAAAAATGCACCGTCGGAGGTCGTCGCGCTGCAACGCCAGCGCCAGGAGGATCTGCGGACGCGAGCGAGACGGGTGCAGGAACTGCTGGACAGCCTCACGTCCATCCGGTGAGAGACAATGCCGCTGTCCGCCGGCTCGACGCCGCTCGCCAGGCGGTTCGGGCGGTGGGTGCGGCTCTCCGAGCCCACCGCCTGTATGCCGCCGGGCACACGAGTACGCAGCGTGCCTTGCAAGACGCGCAAACCGCCCTGCGAGCCTACGCAGGCGCATACGGGTCGTTGCGCTGCACGGCCGTCGCCCGCGGCGTCCGGTTTGACTTCGCCTCGCACCCGTCTGAAGACGACGTGCTCGCTGAACTCAGTCGAGCCCTTGGCGCTGCCAAAAGCCCCAGCATCACTTTCCTCGCGGGCGTAAGCGCTGACCAGATCGGCGCGCTCGTAGAGACGCTCCACCTGCCGCGTCCCGCCTTGGAGAGGGCGGGGGGTGCCAGCCGCATCCTGCGCGAACGCGGCGTGCAAGCGATCGCTCTCGAGGATGATGTGGCATCCGTCCCCGCGCGGTCCGACCTGGGGGAGACTCTCCTCCAAACTCTACACACATCTCCGGAGCGGCTCCCCGTGCGCCTACAGGAGATCGCGGGCACCGATGCACAGGAGGCCGTCCGCGTGCTCGCTGATGCCGACCGTACGATCGCGAGCTGGCCGCACCCGATGCGCGACGACGCCTGGACAAAATTGGCCGCCACCGTTACGGCCACGGCGTCTCCGTTGCGGACACCCCTCTGCCAGGCGATCATCGGCGCAGTGCACGAGCCCTGGGCGGCATCCCTCGCATCGCGGTGGTCGCCGGCGCTTCTCACCGAAATCCTGGCCGCCGGCGCTGGATCATCCGGGGTCTCAGTGGAAGGGATTGCCGCTTCCCTACGCGATCTGAATCGCGCAGTCCCCATGGTCCGTCCGCCTCGCGTTGAGCCAGTCGAGCCCACGGCCCAGACGTCTGCGCGCGACGTACTGCTTTCTGTTAGCGATGTGTTCTTGGCCCCGTACGCTGTCGCGCGATTCCTCAATGCGATCGCCAGGCTCGAGGCCCCCAAATTCGCCGAGGGCCTCCGACTGGTCGAACGCGACACTATCGCGGCCGTGGGGGGGGAGGACATCCACACCGTGGCGCGCGTCCTGATCGGGCTTGCGGTCGTAGCCCGGCGGCTCCCCGATGCCCGCGGTGAGCTGGCCCGGATCACGCTCCATCATCTGCTGACGACGGGGGTTCGCGACCTGGTCGCAAAAAACGTGTCGGAGATTGCAGATGAACGTCACCCGCTCCGCGCTGCGTTGGCAGCAGCTCCTGAAGAAGCGGTCATGCTCTTGCTCGACTTGCTCGCAGACGAGGAGCAAATGGCTGTCCGGCGGCAGATGGTCGCCTTGCTGTCCGTCCTCGCCCGAGGTCGCCTCTCCCTGTTGGCCGCCCACATCGCGGATCCGCGCTGGTACGTGGCCCGCAACGTCGCGACGGCGATGGGGCAAATGCGCGACCCCGTTGCAGTGCCGTACCTCAAGTCCGCGCTCCAACATCAGGATCTTCGGGTCCGGAAGGAAGCGCTGGCGGCATTGTCCGCTGTCGGAACGCCGGAGGCGGTGGCTGTGCTCACCCAAGCCCAGCATCACCCCGATGCGGCGACGCGAGCGGCGGCGTCGCACTGGCTGAAAGCTGGTGGGCAGACACAGGCGCCTTCATGACCCCGTCCACGGAAATCGCCCAGGCTCTCTTTGCGGCTATACAGCAGGTCCGTCACTACGGGGCCACGCATCCCGCTGCACGCCAGGCGGGAAGTCAGTTTCATCGGTCTTTGGAGGCATTCGGCGCGCGTCGTGCTGTCGACATTGAAGTCATAGACCGAACGCTCGTGGTGCAGTCCGTGCCTCTGACGTTGCAGGATCCCCAGATGGTCCAGTTGCACGCCCATTTGGCTGCACGGCGTGTACGGCGGGTTACGATCGAGCGAGTGGCTGGGGAGGAAGCAGTGGTGACGCTCATTCGCCTCCTGGCATTGGAACCAGAAGAACTTATCGCTGAAGGCGGGCTTGCCGACGCTCTCCAAAGCGCAGGGGCATCTGGCATCACCGTGGAGTCTCTGGAGGCGACCGGGGCACGCCGCCCCTCGGCCGCAGACGAAAATGTCTACGGGACGGCGGTACGCGTGCTGCACGAGATTACCTCCGCCGTCGAGCACGGAAGTCCCGCTGACGTGCCGCGGGCGCGTCTGGCTGTGGAAGCACTCGTCGGCGCCCTGGACGTGGCGCGCCCGCAGTTGTGGGGCGATCTCGCCAATCGCAGCCACGACGAACTCGATCCGCAACACGGGGCGAATACGTGCCTGTTCACCCTCTTGGTGGCCAAGGCGCTGGGGCTCGACACGCAACACCTCACCGACGTGGGTGTGGCGGCCCTGCTGCATGACGTTGGTCTCGCTGTACTCCCCTGGGAGCAGCGCTTGGCCGAACGCACCGTCCGGGGTCCGCTCTCACAGTGGCGGCATCCCGCCGAAGGCGCGTTTGTTCTGCGCCACCTCGGAGGCCGCGAGAGTCTACCGATGATTGTGGCGGCAGAGCACCATCTGCCGGCGCTGAAAGACCCCTCAGTCCTGCCCCAGGCTCGTCTTGTGGCGTTGGCGGATTACATCGATGCGCTGAGCTGCGGGAGGGTTCCCGCGATGAGGCGGGCCTCGCTGGGCGCCCTCCTCAGTGAGCTCTTGAGCGGGGGCGGTCCCGCCTTCGATGCCGTGCACGTCCGCGTTCTGGCCAGTCTGTTCGCAGACGCGGCCGCCGCGGGCGTCGAGTTCTCCAGCCCAGCGTAGCCCCACCTGAAGGAGAACCTCAGGCGTTCTTTCGTCCCCCCGAGGGCTCGGATTGTGCGCATCTTGGCTGGGGTAGGACCTTTGGACAGTTCCGTGGCCGAAACGCCCATTGCGAGGGCAAGATCATGATGGCTAGACTGTGCCGGGTGTATCTGTGGCCAAAGTTCAGCGGAAGCGCATCGGTGACATTCTCTTAGAAACGGGCATCATTACGCCTCAACAGTTGGCGGAGGCCTTGGCCCAGCAACGCCGCACGCGCGAGCGGCTGGGCCGTGTGTTGGTAGATCAAGGCGCAGCGAGCGAAAAGCAAGTCGCGCAGGCGCTCGCCGCCCAGCTCGACCTCCCGCTCGTCGCCCTGTCCTCTACGCGACTGGATCCTAACGCCGTCAAGCTCATCCCCGAGGTCCTGGCGCGTAAGCGACGCGTTGTGCCTCTGCGGCTGGAAGGCGGCCAAGTCATCGTGGCCATGGCGGACCCGCTGGACGTCTTCGCTCTTGATGACGTCGGCATCGCCGCGCGCCGCCCCGTGAAGCCGGTGGTCGCGGTGGAGTCTGAGGTGATGGCCGCCATCGAGAGGGCGTACGGAATGGGTGCGGCGGCGCAGGCCGTCTTAGGCGAGACGGGCGAGGAGGCCCCTGCCGCAGAGCCGACGGGGTCGCCATCTGAAGACGGCGAGGACGCGCCCGTGGTCCGGCTCGTGAACCTGGTCCTGTCCCAGGCGCTGAAGGACCGCGCCAGTGACGTGCACATCGAGCCAACCGAGTCCGAGATGCGCGTTCGCTACCGAGTCGACGGCGCGCTGCAAACGGTGATGAGCTTGCCCAAGTCCGTGCAGGCCGGGCTGGCGACGCGCCTTAAGGTCCTGGCGCGCCTGAACATTGCCGAGCGGCGTCTCCCTCAAGACGGCGCATTCGAGGTGGCCCTGGACGGTCGCCGGATCGACTTTCGCGTCTCCACCGTGCCCACGATCTTTGGCGAACGCATCGCGCTGCGACTTCTCGATAAGACGAAAGGGTTGCTCACGCTGGAGCAGTTGGGGTTGGACGCGCAGGCGCGGCGGCGCTACGAGGGTTTGATCCACCAGCCCTTCGGCATCATCTTGGTGAGCGGCCCCACCGGCAGCGGGAAGACCACGACGTTAGTCAGCACCCTCGCGCTGCTCAACTCGGTCGACAAGAACATCATTACGGTCGAGGATCCCGTCGAGTATCAGCTGCCGGGCGTGAGTCACATTCAAGTGAGCCCGCGCGCCGGCCTAACGTTTGCTTCCGGATTACGGTCGATCGTGCGACAAGACCCTGACATCATCATGATCGGGGAGATCCGCGATGTGGAAACCGCGGAAATCGCCATCCACGCGTCTCTGACGGGTCACCTTGTGCTCACGACCATCCACACCAACGATGCGTCCAGTGCGCTGACGCGCCTGGCCGACATGGGGATCGAGCCGTACCTGATTGCCTCCGCGGTGATCGGGGTAGCTTCGCAGCGTCTGGTGCGGCTATTGTGTCCGCAGTGCAAGCAGCCCGCCCCCATCCCCAAAGAAATCGTGAGTTGGCTGCAGTCGCAGGTCAAAGAACCTCTGCCGCCGGCGGAATTCCAGCGCCCCGTGGGATGTGCGCAGTGTCGGCACACCGGCTATCAAGGCCGGACGGGAATCTTTGAAATTCTCGTGGTGACCGAGACGCTGCGCCGCCGCGCCCTGGCGCGCGGATCAGCCGCCGAGTTGGCCGAGATTGCCCGCAGCGAAGGGATGCTGAGTCTGCGGGCGGATGGCTTGCTCAAGGCGATGCAAGGGGTGACGACCGTCGAAGAAGTCTTGCAGGTAACGCGTGTAGAAGAACCCGCGCTCTAGGCCCCCGGGCCCGGCCGCGGGCGGACGCTGCCTCGAATGGCCTCCACGATTTCCGTCGCCGGCTGATCTTTCACGAGCAAACCCTGCAGTCCACTGCGCTGGACCTTATCCTTGTCCAGGGCGCCGGGAAATGCGGTGAGCATGAAGACCTTGACCTGCGGAACCTGCTGTACGATGGTGCGTGCGGCGGTATACCCGTCGAGTCCGGTCATACGGAAGTCGATCAGGACAACGTCTGGCTGGAGTTCCTGCGCGCGCGTGACCGCTGTCTCCCCGTCCGAGGCTTCCCCCACGACCTCGAAATCATCTTGCAGTTGTAACAGACGGACCATGCGCTGACGATAGCTTGTGTTGTCGTCCACCAACATGACCCGGATCTTTTTCACCGTCGCACCTGTCGACACGCTGTTAGTTTAGCGCGGCGCGACCGATAGCGTGAAGTGGACGAAGGTACCACGGTTTGCTCCATGGCTCTCAGAGTTCCCCGATCTTCGTCGCGTGCTAGGGCGCTGGGGGGATGAGTCCACTGCGCAGCGCATAGATCGCCGCTTGGGTCCGGCTGTTAACGTGGAGCTTTTCCATAATGTTACTGACGTGGTTTTTCACTGTCCGCTCGCTGATCGAGAGACGCAAAGCAATCTCCTTGTTGGCGAGGCCCCCGGCCACGTTTTGGAGGATCTCGACCTCCCGCTCGGTCAGCGGGAGGTGAACGGCGGCGAGTTCCGGCGTTTCGCGTTTGCGGGCAAATTCCCGTATCACCTTCGCCGCCATCGTCGGGACCAAGAGCCCCTCTCCACTGTGCACCACACGAACCGCACGAATTAACTCCTCGGGTGTGGTGTCCTTCAGGAGGTAGCCCATCGCCCCGGCCTTGATCGCCTCGAAGAGAAATTCATCGTCCGTGTGGACGGTGAGCATGATGATTCCGGTCCGCGGACTGGCGGATCGGATGAGGCGCGCCGCTTCGATCCCTGACATTCCCGGCATGGCCACGTCGAGGAGGACAATGTCGGGGGCGAGGTCGGTAACACTCTGCACCGTCTGGGCGCCCGACTCAGCTTCGCCGACGACCTCGATATCTTTGACCCCCTCGAGCAGGCGGCGCACCCCCTGACGGAAGAGCGCGTGGTCATCGGCCAATAACAGACGGATCGTACTCGTCGCGCGATCGTCGTGCGGGCGGGGGGGCAGTCCGCTGTCCCCATGCGTTGCCCCGGGTGTCCCCATCCGATCCTCCTGTTATCTTGATCTCTTCAAAAGGTCCTAAATACGCCCGCGGGGCAGATTTACAATCGTCCCCCGCCCAGCGGGATGCGCACTGTAATTGTCGTACCCCGGCCAGGGGATGTGGCGACGTCGAGCCTCCCGCCCACCAAGGCCGCTCTTTCTTCCATTGAGGTCAGTCCCAAATGTGGGGAGCCTGGAAGCGTGGCCCGAAACGCCGCCAGGTCGAATCCCACGCCGTTATCGGCAATGGTCGCCAGACACAGCTCGTCCGTCACCTCGGCCCGGATGCCCACGGTCGTCGCCCGGGCATGGGCGCGCACGTTGGTTAGGGCCTGGCGGACGATGGCCAACACCGCATGCCGGACCGCTGAGGGCATCCGTGTAGCGTCTCCTGTGATGACGACCGTCGTCGGGATCTCGGCGCGGCGCTGGAACTCTTTGCCGATGCCTTCTAGCGCGACCGGGAACTCGTTGCTCATTTCGGGTTCCTTGCGGAGTTCGCTCATGAATTCCCGCAGTTCCCGCATGCCACGTTCGAGCAGCCCCCGCAGATCTTTCAGGTCAGACGAGATCTGCGTGGGATTCCCCTGAGCGGCCATCGCCGACAGGTCGGTTTGCAGCAGCGCATCGGCAAGGGTTTGGGCGAGGCCATCGTGCATCTCCCGGGCAATCCGGCGCCGTTCTTCGACCACGCTGATATCCGTGACGCGGAAGGCCGTGCGGGCGGCTTGTACGGCGGCCGCGGTCTGCGTGGCCACAGCCTCGAGCCGTTCAGGTGAGGCGGGGGTCTGGGCGTTCATACCCAGCCCGAGTGCGCCGATCGTTTTGGCGTCCACACGCAACGGGACGCACGCCACAACCGCTCCGCCGGAGGATGCGTCTGGGGTGCCCGTCATTTGAGTCTGCGCTTCAGTGCTCGCGGCGATCAGTGTGGGCAGGTGCGTCCGCGCCGCATGGCCGCTAATCCCCCGGGCGGCGACCACATCCAGCGTGCCCGTGTCCTCCCGCTCCAGAGCCAGGATGGCGAACTGAGCCGCGGTGGCCGATCGCGCTTGGTCCAGCAGCACTGGCCACAACACGGCAGGGTCGCGCGCGAGGGCGCGTCCGACAGCGGTGAATCCCGTGGCCGACCCGGCGAGCAAGAAGGCGACCTCGCGTTCAAACAGCACCCGCCGCAAAAGATCGGCGGCATACCGCGTGGCGGCCGTAGCCGTCTCGAGGTCGTCCAGAGAAAACCATGCACGGCCGGCATCCCGGTTGAGATTCAAGACTCCCAGCGGCTGCCCGGCGGACGTGACCGGGACGCAGATCGACGATCCGATGTCTTGTCGCAGCAGGGGAAACGGGGATGAGGTCTCGGGGGTGAGAAGCACCGGACGTCCTTCCTGCGTGACCCATCCAGCGATGCCCTCACCCAAGCGCGGTCGCACCTCGTGAAACGCGTCATCGAGGCCGTGGGCGGCGAGGATCGTCAGCCGTTGCTCGTGGAGATCGTAGACCATCAACGAACCACTGTCCGCCCGAAAAAATCGCACGATCTCGTCGAGGAGGCGGGCGTTCACCTCCTGCGGCGGCCGCGCGGATAAGGTAACCGCGTGCAACACGTCCAGAAGCCCTGCGACGCGGCCGTGCTGACGCAACCGCGTGCCTGCGGCAGCGGCTGTGTGGCCCACCGCTTGAAGGGCGAACGCAGCGATGCCCCACGCGGGATAGAGGTCGGGGGCGAATAGGGAGTGACGGATCGCCGGTAGCTGCAGCAGGGCGAGCAGGCCACTCACCCCCGCGGCGGCGATGTGCCCCATCATCAAGCCGGCCACCCCTGTTACCACGAACCCGAAGTAAAAGAACGCCTGAGGACTGCTGGCAAGTTGCATGCCCAGCGCAATCGCCGCTACATCCAAGAACACACCGGCGCGTGCCGCGCGCGGGGCGAGCTGCGGGTAGCGCCAGGCATAGAGGGTTAGAGACAGCGTGTATGCGAGGATCCCCACATACAACACCCCGGGCTCCCGGCTGGCGAGAGGGATAGCGGCTTCGCGGGCGATGAGGACTGCGAGGGCGAGCCAGCGTAGCGATAACGCGGCCTGGGCGAACTCGAGCAGGTCATCCCTGCGCTGCCCAGCAGTGTCTCCGCGCACCATACCTCCGGGGGAGCCGAGGCCTGAGGAGGTGTCCCGTCCATGACGGCGACGCGCGTGGGTGTCGCCGCGCCTCCCGGCTCGGGCACACACTTCGTAGAAGTGCTGAGCAAACCCTCTGCCGCGCGGTGGCGCCATCTGCACCACACCTATCGCCGCGCAAAACGATCTCTTCCGTGCGACTCTGGGACCTTCGGCCGATAGCGGGGGAGTCGAAATCACGAGTAGAATGAGCGTCTACGATGGGGAAATTCGTCTACCGCGCGTGGGACCAATCGGGCCGCCTCGAGACCGGAGTCATGGAGGCTGACACCCCCAGGGTCGCCGCGGCGTCGCTCCAGGCCCGCGGATTCCTGGTCACCTCGATCGTCGAACAGGAGCAGGTCGTCGGGGCGGTGCGACAGGTCCAGCGCTTCTTTCGGATTAACCGTCAGGATCTCGTCCTCTTCACACGGCAGCTCGCGACCATGTTATCGGCGGGGCTCCCGATTGTCACCACCTTGAACGTGCTGGAAGAGCAAGCCGCAGACCGCCGGTTCCGGGAGATTATCCACACCGTGCGCGGTGGGATCGAACGTGGGGGCACGCTGTCGGGGGAGATTGCACGCCATCCGGCGGCGTTCTTCTCGTTCTACGTGAACACGGTTCGCTCCGGGGAAGTCAGTGGTGTACTCGATACCTCTTTGAATTACTTGGCGGACTATTTGGAGCGCGAGTACGACTTGGTGCAACGCGTGCGCACGGCTGCGACCTATCCGCTGGTCGTCTTGGTGTTCACAATGATGGTTGCCGTGGGTGCCGTCCTGTTCATCGTGCCCGTTTTCGTTGGGGTCTTCCAGTCGTTCCGTGTCCCGCTGCCAGTGATCACGCGCATCATGCTGGCCGTCAGTCACGGTATGCGGACCTACGGGGTGGTGGGACTTGTTGCTTTGGGACTGTTCGCCGTGGGTGTGTCGACCGCGCGGCGGACGGAAGCTGGCCAGCGCGTGTTCGACACATGGGTTCTGCGGGCGCCCATCATTGGTCCGCTGGTTCACCGGCTGGCGCTGGCCCGGTTCGGCCGATCGATGGCGGTGGTGATCCGCAGCGGGATTCCCATCCTGGAAGGGTTGGCGGTGGTCGCAACGGCTCTAGGGAACCGCGTCGTGGGTGCAGCTTTTGAGGCGGCGCGCGAACACATGCGCGAAGGACAGCCGATGGCCGACGCCATGCGGAAGCAGCCACTGATTCCGTCGATGGTCGTTCAGATGGTGAGAGTGGGGGAAGAGACCGGCGCGATGGAAGAAGTGCTGGGCAAAGTCGCCGATTTCTACGAGCGAGAGGTGGACAATACTGTCAAGCGGTTTGCATCTGTCGTGGAGCCCATTCTCATCGTGTGTGTCGGAGGCGTTGTCTTCCTGGTCGCCCTCTCCGTGTTGCTGCCGATCTGGACCCTCATTTCGTCCCTGCCCCGCTAATTCATCGAAGCGATTGTCGGGCGCTGGAGAGCCTTCCCAGCACCGGGGCGGTCTGTCACTTGTGCACACATCCCCCTCTTAAAAGGCTAACCCCTGCTAGCCGCCTCTGCGTGCACTAGGGGGCGGAATAGGGTCTCCCACAGCCGGTCGCGGCCTCCTATTTTGGGGGTTGCCTATAGGTACCACGACAGTCGTGCTCCCTGAGCCATTTGGACACCAGGAGCGTCCAAAAGTCCCATTGCTGTGGCATCGGGATTGCACAAATATTGGGCGTGATTGTGGCCCACTGGGTGTGGTAGCCCCGGATGGGACTTGCGGGTCAAACGAAAGAAATGTGAGGAGGAGAGTAACATGACACGGATACAGAGGGTCCTGCGAGGATCGCAGGGCTTCACCCTTGTCGAGATCGCGATCGTAGTGGCCATCATCGGCATCCTGCTCCTGATCGCGCTGCCCATGTTCTCCGGGGCGCGGGCACGAGCGTACGTGGCCGAAGCCCGACAGCTATCGTCAGAGTGGAAAGCGCTGACGTGGGCGTGCTTGATCGAGAAGAACTTCGACCAGAGCAAGTGCACGACGCCGGCGATGGTCGGGTGGGTGCCAGCACCGGTCAGTGCGGCCTGGAACTGGCCGACCGCCTACATGTTCTGCGGGACCATCGCAAGCATTCCAGCGACGCAGGCGTCGTCCGCTTGCGCTGCGCCTATCACGGGTGCTACCGCGGTGGTGGGTTTGGTCGTGCCGCTTACCGCGACCCCGCCGGCGGGGATGACCTTTAACTACTTGCTGGCGATCAAGACCTCCACCGGGCAACTGCTGGAGAGCCCGTCGAACGGGACGGCGATGACGCCGTAACGACCTGTACTCCAGGGATAGGTGAAGAGGCGGCTGGGGAAGCCGCCTCTTCGCATCTCGAGGGGTTGAAGGATGAATGCTGCAGCCGACGCCGGCGAACGAACGCAAGCCATATCTCTGGAGCAGATCGGATTGCTCTTGCTGATCGGCGTCGTGATGGTATCAGTGGCCGTCGTTCCGCTGTTGTTAGACCTGGGAAGCCTTGAGGATACTTACTACGGCGTCAAGGCACGAGCACTCGTGATCCTCACGCCCGTGTTGTTTGTAGCCCTGCTCGCCGCATCCGGAGGCAGGGAGTTACGTCGTGCCGGCCTGCTGTGGCCGCTGGTGGCGTTTGCCGGGGCCGCAGTGCTTGCCACAGGGCTGTCGGTGAATCCCGTGTGGAGTATTCAGGGCGCTCCTCAACGCCATGAAGGTCTGCTGAGCCTGCTCGCGTACCCCGCGATCTGCGCGGGGACGCTTGTCGTGGTGGCCCGCGGCGGCTGGCGACTCTGGTGCGGGGCGGCTCTCACCTGTGCTGCGGTGGTCGCTGGATACGGTGTTGCGCAGTACTTCGGGTGGGAGTGGCTCGTCCGAGATCCCATCCGTGTTTTCTGGTGGCGCCCATTCTCCACCTCAGGAAACCCGAACTTCCTCGGTGTCTATATGGTGTTGATGAGCCCCCTGGCCAGCTGCGTTCTCCTGACCTCCCGCCGCAGAATCGCAGCGGTGCTGGCAGGAGGCGCTTTGGGGCTGATGGTCTTGGCGGCATTGTGCACATATAGCCGGGCCGCCTGGCTGGGGCTGGTCGTGGCCGCTGTCGTGTTTGCCGTCGCGCTGCGCTTCAACCGCACCGCGGATCCGTTCCCCACTAACATGAAGTCACGGTTGGCGGGGGCGGTTGCGTTTGTGGTGCTGCTCGCAGGATTGTTCTTCTTCCCAGGAAGTCCGCTCGCGATTCGGCGCGCCGACTGGTCGGCCGCACAGCGAGCGCAGACCGTGGTCGAGCCCGCGGATCCGCAGGCAGGATTCCGCCAGCGGTCATATCTGTGGAGTCACACGATCGCACTCTTACTGCGACGTCCATTGCTTGGGTACGGTCCGGAGACGTTTGCACTCGTGTTCCCGCAAAGCTGGGATGAGGAGCGGACGCTGCTGTTTGGCGCCTCCCCGGTACGGATCGATAAGGCCCACAATGAGACGCTTGACATGGCGATGTCGGTGGGCGCTCTCGGCGTCGCGGCGTTTGGGTGGGTCCTCGTCTCCACCCTGCGCAACGCGACGTCGGCGTGGGGTCCAAGTTCCCCACCGCGTGTGTTGGCCGCCGCTTGTGTAGCTGCCATTGTGGGGTATTGGGTGGATGTGCAGTGGCACTTCAGCGTGGTGAGCGTGGCGCCCGTGTTCTGGAGCGTGCTCGGGGCGACCAGTGGCCTCACGATTCTGCGCACACGGAGGACCCTGTGAAGAGCGAGCAGGGGGTCAGTGTGCTCGAGCTAATCGTGGCGCTTGCCATCGGGGGGGTGCTGACGCTGATGGCGCTGCCGTACCTGCAGCGCTACATGGCGCTGCGCGACATGAGGCAGACCGCGCGCCTGCTCGGCGCAGACCTCCGGCTGACGCAGCAGTATGCCGTGACCCAGAACCAGACGTTCCGGCTCCAATACACAGCCGCCTCCGCGCAATACACACTGCTCCGCACCAGCGACGCCACCGTTCTCAAGGTGGTGGCGGTGCCCTCCACGGTCACGATCACCACGACGTTCCCGAGCAACTGGGCGGACTTTGCGAGTACAGGCGCCCCGGTGCAAATCGGCACGTTCTGCCTGACAGAGGGCACGTCGAACATGAAGGTGGATGTGCAACCGGCAACCGGCCGCGTGCAAATCGCCGAGGTAGCCGCATGCCCGTGAGATCCCAGCGGGGGATGACGATTCTGGAAGTCGTGATCGCTACCGCCATCTTTGGATTGGTCGTCACGGTGTTGACCGGTTTCTTCCTCGTTGCGTCGTCTCGCGGCCTGCTTGGCCGCAACGTCACTGCCGCGTCCCTCCTCGCGCAGCAGAGGATCGAGCTCCTGAAGTCTAAAGGCTATTCGAGCCTGCCGGGTTTTGCGGCCACGGAACAACTGGACAACCTGGGGAACGCGACCCCCAGCGGCCTGTACGCGCGGGTGACGACCATCACGTCACCGGTGTTGGGGACGCCCCTGCTGACGGAAATCGACGTCGCGGTGACGTGGATGGACCAGGCCATCTCGCGGACTCTCACGCTCTCCACCTTGGTAGCCAGCTACTGATGAGCACTCACGCCGATCAGGGGCTCACGCTGCTGGAAACCGTCATCGCCACGGCGTTGCTCGCCCTTCTATTAGTGGCGATGTACGGACTGGTGGGCGTAGGCGTCAGGGAGTGGGTGAGTTTTTCGGGCCAGACGGATGTGCAGCAATCCCCGCGGGTGGCCGCCGAGCGTGTGCTGGCCGAGGTGATGCAGTCCAAGGACGCGGTGGTGGGGGCTGGCGGGACCAGCTTGGGGTTGGTGAAGGTGACGATGCTAGCGGCTGACACTAATGCGGGTGCGGCCTCGTTCACGGTCCAAGACGCATCGCCGCTCCTCACCGGTTTTCCAGTCGCTTTCCTGAACCTCAATAGCGCGGAAACCGTCACCGCCAGCGCGATGGCCGGGACGACGGTGTCGGCGACGCCTGTTTTGAGCAGAGCGCATCGTCAGGGCGAGGTCGTGCGGCGGGGGGAAACGGCCTTGAGCGCAGCAGCGGCCGTGGGAGCGACCTCCATCACAGTCACCTACCCATTCGGTGTCATCCCCCTGGGCAACAACGACACCATCAGCATCGGTGGGGAGGGGCCCTTCACGGTGACGGGCACGGCGAACCCGTTTGGCATCACGCCCGCGGTGGCGCAGGCGCACACGGTGGGAGAAGTCGTCCAGCCGTTGGGCGTCGTGTTCCAGTTGACCGGGACCCAGCTCCTCCGCAATGGGGTCGTCCTTGCGGATCTGCTGGCGGTGCCCGCCGGGCGGTCTTTCTTTAATGTGCCTACGACCTCGCTGTCGGCCGCGCTGGCTCCGGGTGCAACACAGTTGTGCGTGCAGAGTGTGGCAGGGTTCAGTGTCAATGACCGGATCCAGGTTGACCGCGAGACCTACGGAACCGATCAGGCGGTGCGACCGGATTGGGGGACCGTGGGGAGCATCAACGCCGGCACCAACTGCCTGACCGTGGATCACGGTTTGACGACGACACGGTCTGTCGGGACAGTCGTCCGCGTGCTGGCCGTGGAGATCAACTTCTTGGCCACACAGTACAATAGTGCGATCGGGCAGACGCAAACCGCCGCCGTAACCGCGAAAGCGACGCTGAGGAATCCATGACGAACGAACGCGGCGCGGCGCTGGTCACCGTCCTCATCCTCATCGTGGTCCTCACCGCGATCGGCGTGGCAATGGTCAACCTCGAGCTGACCGAGATCACGATTGCTTACAATCAGGGAGATGCCATGGCAGCGCGGACGGCGGCCGAGGGCGGTATCGCCCGCGCGATCTATGAACTGGGAAACAGTGCCGCGTGGCCGGGGGTCACCACCGCCATCGGAGATGGCCAGTATCAGGTCACGGTCACATCGTCTGGGACTGTCCGCGTTATCCAGTCTGTAGGAACGCGGGGCGGAGGCCGGAGGCAACTGCAGGCCGCCGTCAAAGCGCTCCCGCCGTTCACGCTGTATGCGGTGTTGGCCAACACGACCGCCACGTTGGGATCTGGGAACTCCGGAGTCACTATCCGTAACGCCTTGCCGTCCACAAGTGCCGGAGCCGTTCAGGCGAACAATCGCTTGGGGGCCGGGACGGCGATCACCGCGAACACCGCGGGTGCCACATTAGTCGGGGCGGTGACGGCGAACGGCGCAATCGCAGGGATCGCCTGCGGCACCTGGCCGTGGACCTGTACGCAAGCCTCCGGTGTGTTGCCAGTGCCGAGGCTCGATGTGGACAGTGCTGCCGCCACCAGCTACAAAAGCCGCGCGATCAGTGCGGTCGATCCAGTGGACGGCCTGAATCTGTATTTCCACGGAGGTGACGCGACGAGCCGTTGCATGAGCGGAGGGGCGTGGACCTTCGACGCGGCGCATACGCAGCAGTGCTGGGACAAGTACATCAACGATCGCAGCGGCGTCATCGGGGCAAGCATGGCAGGCGCCGTGTTCTTCGTCGAGTTCAACAGCGGCGAGCTCACACGCTATCGCATCCGTGTGCCGCCACCGCAGCCGAATAGGACTGTCGACTGCGCCGGGTACTCCGGTCTCGTCGAGACCCTGTGCATTCGCGCGAGCCCGGCAACGGATAACACCGGCGCGGTGGTCTATCCCAGCAGCGCCCTCAACCAGGTCACAGGGACGATCGTCGCGTTTCGTCGAGGCAGCGGGACGACCGTGGTGGGAGACATCGCGCTAGAAGATCTCTCCCTGCGTTCTGCGGGTTCCGGCGTCTGTGGCGACTACTGTCACATAAGTCTGGGCGGCGATCCCGCGTTCCTCGCGGCCCGGCAGCTGCTGGTCACATCGTCCGGTGCGGCTGCCGCTCAACGGAAGGTGACCATTCGCGGCGTTGTGTACACGCTGGCGGGGTCGGACAACCCTGACGGGAGTAACAATCTGCAGGGCGCACCCGCCCCAGGGATCACCATCCAGCACGGCGCCGATCTCGTGGCCCTGGTCATCGAAGGCATCCTGATGTCCAACGGCAGTATCACCGTCCAGAAGAGTGCAGCGAATGCCGGGACCGTGGCCGTGGAGTACGATTCCGCGGTAACCGACGTGCTCCCCACAGCCTTCCTCAACGCCGCCACGACGAGCACCATTCTCCTGATCTCCTGGTCCAGCGGCGACTGATGGGGTCATGTTGCCCCGCCGCGTCGCGGGAACTCTTCGAACCAGACGCGAATACAGGCAGTCACGGTGGTCCGCGCCACGGATCTGTTGGCATGAAGGGGATCCGATGAGGTCGCTGCGGGATGTCTTGCAGATCGGCGCCGCGGCGGTCGGCATCGACATCGGGAAGAGTGCCATCAAAGTCGCTGAGGTGCGGCGAACCGCGCGGGGCACGGAGCTCCGCCGCTTCGGCGTGGCGCCTACACCCCCCGGGTCGGTCGAAGGCGGTCTCATCCTTGATCAGCAAGCCGTTGCCAGTGCCATAAGCGAGGTGCTGCGGGACGCGGGGGTGCGGACCCGCCGCGCCGTGGTGTCTGTGACGGGCCAGAACGTGTTGGCCCGTGTCTTGCGCCTGCCGCCGATTCCCCCGGAGGAAGTGAAGCAGGCCATCCGGTGGGAGGCCGAACGCCACCTGCCGTTTCCGATCGATGAAGCGGTCATCGACGTCCAGATAGTCCGCGAGGTGACCGAGGATGGCGTGCGCCAACTGGAGGTGCTGCTCGCCGCCGCCCCCGAGGCGTTGGTTCTCACTCACATCCGGACGCTGGAAGGAGCGTCGCTCGTCGTCGACGCCGTCGAAGTCGGCGCACTGGCGATGACGCGCGGGCTGGGGCAGACGGAAGCCGAGGGGACCCATGTGCTGGTCAACCTGGGCGCCTCCACCACTGATATCGCCGTCGTCCACGACGGCGTGCCGCAGTTCACCCGGACCATTCTCCTCGGGGGAGATGCCCTGACCCGGGTCATCACCCAACTGCTTAAGGCCGATGTGGCGGCGGCAGAAGAAGCCAAGATCCTCTATGGCTTGGGGTGGGAAGAGGGGCCCGAGAACTTGCCCGAGGGAGCGTATGCGACGGATGTCTCCCAGGCACTGGCCGAGCTGATCACGCAGGTGCGGCGGTCGCTGGATTTCTTCCGGGCCCAGTTTACCGGCGTGGTCATCAGCGACATGATTCTCTGCGGCGGCGGTTCCCGACTGCGGCACCTCGATCACCACCTCTCCAATGAACTGGAGCTGCCCGTGACCATCGCGACCCCACTAGCTCACGTGCGAGCCCCGAGAAGTCGCGAGCAGGCTGCGCAGGCCGTGGCTCCTCAGCTCGCAGTCGCGACGGGGTTGGCGCTGAGGACGGTGGCCTAGGACGTGTGTCCCCGTGCCCCGGCATGATCGGTGTGCGCACACTGGCCGTGGGGCGGTTGACGACACCGTGCAATCCGAGTGTGTGACCACTAAAAGCGACGCCGTGTCGGGGTGGGGCGGTCGTACGCACGCCTGGGCAAGTGGAGCCCAGATACATGCGCATCGTACTGAATCTGGTTCCAGCCGCAGTCCTGGGGCGACGGGAAGGGGTCAGCCGGCGGCGGGTCTTCATCGCCGTCGCGGTGCTCCCTATCATCGGCATTGGAGGACTATACGCGGTCCTGGTCATCGACGCGCGCCAGGCTCAAGAGGCCTCGCGGGATTACGATGCCCGGCTCACGGCGGTGCGTCCCGTCGCCATCGAGGTCTCGCTGCTACAAGGAGAAATCGCTGACCTGGAACAGCGTCAGCAGCGGCTGCGCGGCTTGGTCGGGCAACGACAACCGCGCCTGGCCCCGCTGCTGGCTGAGATTAGTCGCCTCGTCCCGTCTGATGTGTGGTTGCAGTCGCTCACGATCGACGCCGGTGTGATCACTTTTGCGGGCAACGCCCTTCACCTACGCTCGGTCGCCGTCTTCGCGGCGCATCTGGATGAGTCACCGTTTCTTTACCAACTCCGGGTGGTCGGCCTGCAGGAGATTGAGGGGGAACGGACCATCACCCAGTTTCAGATGACTGCTCGCTTGAGGTCGCCGCCGTGACTTCGCTGCGACCCCAGGAGCGACTCCTGCTGAGGGCCGGGTTAGGGGTGATGGCCATCATTGTGCTGGCCCTCTTTGTCTTCTATCCTCAGTTCCGGGGAGTCGCGACCGCGCGGTTAGAAGCCCGGCGCAAACAGGCTGAGCTGGCGCGGCTCACCGCACTCGCCCAGCAGCGCACAGAGATCGTGCGCAAGCATGAGACTGTCAAACAGGCCGCCCGCGATTTGCTGGAGCGTCTTCCCTCTGACCCCGGCGTACCCGACCTCATGCTTCGTCTCGATACGGCCATGACATCCAGTCGCGTCGCCTTGATGCAGCTGACCTTTCTCCCCGAATCGCCCCCAGCGGGCAACGTGGGTTCGCTCCCCGTCCAGCTCCGTCTGCGCGGGAATTATCCGCAGATGCGCGCGCTCGTGCAGTCGCTTGAGGAGTCTCCGCGATTGATAGTCATTGACCGCGTAGCTTTTACGGGATCGGAGACGGGGATCATCGCAGACATCATTGTGCGCGCCCTCTTCGTGCGCTGATCTGTCGACTCCATGACCTCGACCATCCGTGCCGTCCTGCTGGGCCTGGGCCTCGTCCTGCTGGCCCGATTCGTGGTCCGACTCGACGTGCCGGGGACAGTGTCGGCCCTTCACGCCGCCCGGGCTGGCTCCCTGACTCTTGCGGTCCTACTCCTGGCCGCCAATGTGGGCACCAAAGCACTGCGGTGGCAAATGATGACACGCCGTATGAGCGATCGCCCGCTGCCGTTTGGGGCTGCGGTGGCGGCCATTTTTGCGGGTGTCGCCGCGGCCAGCCTTACGCCCGGCCGCAGCGTGGAGTTGGCGAAGCCGCTACTCTTGCGGTCTAGCCATGGGGTGCCCATGGCCACGTCCACGGCCGGGGTCGTCGTGGAGCGATTGCTGGACGGCGCGGCGCTGAGTCTGCTGTTCGTCCTCTCGGTCCTCTTCGTCCCGGCCGCCCGCCTGTCGGTCTTCCGTCCCGTGCTGGCAGGCATTGCCGGGTTCATCGTCATTGGCCTCACCTTGTTAATGCTCCCTCACAAACTTGCCGCCATCACGGCGTGGGTGACCACCCGCCTGCGACTGCCGACGCAGGTGCAGGCGCGCGTGGCCTCGGTCGCCAGCCGCTTTGCTCTCGCGCTGGCGAGCTGGCGCGCTCACAAGGCTCTGGGGTTCCTGCTAGCGTTGTCTGTGCTCGCGGCCTTTTTGGAAATCCTTCGCTTGGTGGCGGTGTGCACTTCCTTGGGCCTATCGGTTGGCATCGCGGAAGCGATGCTGGCGTTTTCCGCAGCCAACCTGCTGGCCGCCGTCACTTTCGTCCCGGGCGGGATCGGGATTACCGAGGTATCCTTGGCCGGGTTGCTCGTGCTGGCGACGGGAATTCCTCCCCAGACCGCAGTGGGGGTTTCCGTGCTGGTTGATCGGACTCTGTCGTACTATCTGGTCGTCGCCGTAGGCGCGGTCGTGCTCATCACCGCTGCGCAGCGAACGCCAGGCGACGCCAACACCTCTGTGGGCAGGTAATATTTGGAGGGAGCGGAAATGGGACTACGGACCAGGAGCCTCGCGCGGTGATCCCCGAGAGCCCGGAAGCGCAGAGGGAGCGAGACCAATGTCCAGTGTGCCGGTCGACGCTTCGCAGAGCGATCGAAGACATGCGCTATATCGACCGAGCGGGGTACGCCGAAATCCACCGCGCCCTCCCCGCCGATGCCGGGATCTCCCTGCGCGCCGTGATGCGGCATTTCACCCGGGGACACGAGGCCGCCGTCCCGCGCGACGTGTTGCAGTTGCCGGCGTGGCTACTGGACGATGACGCAGAACTCGACCAGTACACGCATGAGCAGGGATACTGTCGTACGATCGAGGACCTCTGTCCGCACGTCCCTGCGGGGACGCTCAGTACCTGCGACCAGATTGGCCATCCGGAGTGCGAGCGTTTTCGGTTACACCTCTTGCGGGAGCGTCTTATCGATACAGAGATGCGGGCCGCGCTGGCGCCGCCTGGTCCGCTCACGGGTGATCGCGTGATGATGACCGAACCGCTGGTGCCACAGCACCGGATCGAGGTAGAAGCCCCCGGAAGCTCGCAGCGCGGGATTTTTGGCAGTACCGTGCTGACCATCGAGCCCACAGGGATCGCTATCACCATACCGACGCGGTTGCAAGAGACCCTAACCCTGGCAACGGGGGAGCGCATCCGCGTCTCGTACCAGGGGCGGATTTCGAAGTACGTGTTTGAGACGACGGTACGCGCCGTCCGCGGGAACCGGGTCGACCTGGAGCCGCCACCGACGATCGTGATCGCCTCACGGCGCAGCCCGCGTATTCCATTACGCGCCTCGGTCGTGCGCATCACACGCGTCGAACGAGGCGGAGAAGAGGTCACGGGGACAGCAATGGATGCGGGGGCGCAGGGGATGCGCGTCGTCATGGCGATCGAGCTGTCGCAGTGGGAGC
>Ga0209283_10000147_pt1 | contig 32428 bp, 22 predicted proteins | sample CZO8metaG_2_FD_188354 | JGI IMG/M metagenome (GOLD analysis project Ga0209283, IMG submission 188354) | Vadose zone soil microbial communities from the Eel River Critical Zone Observatory, Northern California, USA - CZOApr15con2H1.8 metaG... | ecosystem: Environmental > Terrestrial > Soil >...
TCACCGCGGGCCGGACCAGCAGGGCGTCTTTGAAACAAATCTCATATCGCTCTGCGCGACGCGTCTCAAGATTATTGACCTGGAATCCGGCGACCAGCCCATCGTTTCCGATGACGGCGATACGGTCATCGTCTTCAACGGCGAAATCTACAACCATGCGGAATTGCGCCGCGAGCTGGAGCAGCGCGGCCAGCGCTTCCGCTCCCGGACCGATACAGAAACAGTTCTTCGCGCGTTCCTGGAATGGGACACCGCATGCTTTTCGCGGCTGCGCGGGATGTTCGCCATCGCGCTGTGGACCGAATCGGAAAAGCGTCTCGTCCTGGTCCGCGACCGAATGGGCATCAAGCCGCTTTATATCGCCCAGCGCGGGCACGATCTTTTCTTCGGTTCCGAGCTGAAAGCAATTCTCGTCCATCCGGATATAGACCGCCGCCTGAGCATGGCCGGTCTGGATTGCTACTTGTCGCTCAACTACGTGCCCAGCCCGTGGACGCTGGTAGAAGGCATCGAAAAACTCCCTCCCGGGCAGTGGTTAGAATGGCGAGACGGCGCTGTTCGTTCCGAGGCTTACTGGCGCCTGCCCATCGGCCCGTCCAGCCACCGGACGCTCGCATCGGCGCAGGAAGAACTCGATTCCCTTCTGGAGCAATCCGTTCGCGAACACTTGATTTCCGACGTTCCTCTGGGAATGTGGCTCAGCGGAGGGATTGATTCATCCACCATTCTCCATTACGCCGCGGGAGCCTCCGGCGCGCCTTTGAAGACGTTTTCGATTTCCTTTCAGGGGCGCAGTTTCGACGAGACCTCCTACATCCGCAAGGTGGCGGCGAAATACGGCACGGAACACGAGGAACTCGATCTGAACGTGCACACGGGCTTGCCAGAGGCCATCGAGGAATTCGCGTACTACACCGATGAGCCGAGCGCGGATGCGGGCGCTCTGCCGGTTTGGTTTCTATCCAAGCTGAGCAAGAAAAATGTCACCGTGGCCCTCAGCGGCGAAGGCGCCGACGAACTCTTCGGCGGGTACATCACCTACAGGGCCAACCGCCTGGCCCGCCCCCTGCGGCGATTGCCCTCCGTAGCCCTGCAGTTCGCGGCCGCTGGACTGCGCTACTGGCCGGTGTCCGACGAAAAAATCAGCTTCGAATATAAGTTGAAGCGTTTCCTCGAAGGCTGCCGCATGCCAGCGGAACGCGCGCACGTCCATTGGAACGGAACCTTCACCGACGCAGAGAAACAAAACTTGCTTCATGCAGCGCTTCCCGGCACTCTCGGTCTCATCCTCGCGGAAATGAGCAGGGCTTCCATTCCCGGGGATGATCTGGCGAACTATCTCTGGTTCGACCAGAAGTATTATCTTCCGGACGATATCCTCACAAAAACGGACCGCATGAGCATGGCTCATTCGCTGGAAGTGCGGCCGCCTTTTCTGGACCACCGCATCGTGGAGTTCGCCGCCGCATTGCCGGCGCATTTCAAAATCCGCGGCGGTCAGCAAAAATTCATCCTCAAGGAATTGATGAAGGACAAATTGCCTCCGTCCGTCGTCCGGCGCAAGAAAATCGGATTCGATATCCCCGCTCACGAATGGCTACGCGGTCCGCTGAAGCCGCTGCTCCTGGAAACCCTGGCGACCGGCGTTTCGGAGCACTCCGGATTGTTCCGGCGCAAGGAAATCGAAAATTGTTTGCGCCTGCACCTCGAGCGGCGCGCAAACCTCGGGTACCACCTGTGGGGTTTGCTGACCCTGTTTCTTTGGATGAGGAGATGGCGAATTCAAACGACGCCGGTTCCCGCAATGAACCAGCAGGCGACCGAAAGCGTTCTTACCTCCATATAGTTGTTCTGCTTTTCGCCGGCGCCGTGTATCTCGGCTGCATCATTTCCCCGCCGTCGCTGATGGACGACGTGGACGCCGTGCAGGCGCAGATCGCGCGCAACATGCTTACCTCGGGCGACTGGGTCACGGCGCGCCTCGACGGCGTTCCCTACCTGGAAAAAGCGCCGCTCGTGTATTGGTTGATTGCCGCTTCCTACAAGACCTTCGCCTACCACGACTGGGCGGCGCGCATCCCCATCGCGCTTTCCGCCATGGCACTTTGCTGGCTTACGGCCGCTTTCGGCGCGTGGGCGTTTGGGAAGCGCGCGGGGTTTTACGCAGGCTTATGCATGTCCACGTGTATCGGCCTGTTTCTGTTCACGCGGATCCTGATCCCCGACGTGATGCTGGTGTTTACCGTGACGCTGGCGATGTGGGCGTTTCTTCGCGCACTCGACCCGGAAGAACCTCATCCACGTTTTTGGGCCTTCGTCCTGGCCGCAAACCTCGGTCTGGGCCTCCTGCTCAAGAGCCTCATCGGCGTCCTTTTTCCCGTGGCCTCCGGGCTGATTTATCTCTTGCTTACCCGCCAACTGTTTTCCACGCAGGCGTGGCGACGGCTTCGCCCGTTCAGCGGGTTGCTGATTGTGGTCCTGATTGCCGCGCCCTGGCACATCCTGGCCGCGCTGCGCAACCCGCCTTATTTTTCCTTCTCCTTCCACAGCGGGCCCGGCGAGTACCACGGATTTCTGTGGTTTTTCTTCATGAACGAACAGGTTCTTCGCTTTTTGAATCTCCGTTTTCCACGCGATTACAGCACCGTGCCGCGGCTTTATTTCTGGCTGCTGCATCTGGTGTGGCTCTTTCCGTGGAGCGTTTATTTTCCAGCGGTCACGAAGCTGTCTTTCAAGCCTTCGGACCGCGCCGGTCAGACGCGCTTGCTGGCCCTGTGCTGGGCCGGTTTTTTGCTCGTCTTCTTCACGTTTTCCACCACGCAGGAATATTATTCGATGCCCTGCTATCCGGCCTTCGCGCTGCTCTTGGGTTCGGCCATGGCTGTGGGCGGCGAGGGGGTCCGCCGGGGCACTCGCGCGCTTTCTGCCATTGCGGGTTGCGCGGCCCTCGCGGCATTCACAATTGTTTTTCTCGTGCGCCACGTACCCACGCCGGGTGATATCTCCGTTGCGCTCAGCCACCATCCTCAGGCGTACACCCTTTCGCTCGGTCACATGGGGGACCTGACGCTTCGCTCCTTCGCTTATCTTCGTGCTCCTCTGATCGTTGCCGGAGTGGCTTTTCTACTGGGAGCGCTGGGAACCATGCGCGCCTCCGGTCAGCGCGGGTATCTTGCCGCCGCGCTGATGATGGCTCTGTTTTTCCATGCCGCCAGGCTGGCGCTGGTTGTTTTCGACCCCTACATGTCCTCGCGCCCGCTGGCGGAGGCCCTGCTGCGCTCCCCCGCGGGCAAATTGATCGTGGACCATCACTATTACACGTTCTCGTCCATTTTTTTTTATACGAATCGCGACGCCTTGCTTCTAAACGGCCGCTTCCACAACATGCTTTACGGCTCGTATGCCCCCGGAGCGCCCAATGTTTTCATCGACGACTCGCAATTCAAGGAGCTGTGGCTTCAGCCGGAGCGGTGGTACATCGTTGCCGACCACTCTGCGATGCCCCGCCTGTTGAGTCTTGTCGGACGTGAAGCGTTGACAGTCGTCGCGGATAGCGGCGGAAAGTTTGTCTTGACGAATCATCCGCTGGCAGGTTCTGCGCCGCCCCAGAGCCTCGAGCCTGAAACTTTGTTACACTTCGACCCTGCTTTCGGCCTTACGACGACAGGCTGTTTCCGCATCTCCGGGCAATCGTGAATCCATTCATTATCATCTCCGCGGCGGGTCTCATTGCCGTCTTGTTCGTTCTGCGCGCCGACCTGCACCGCCGAAGACTTTCGCTTCGCCGCTCTTCCGGCTGGCACGTGTTGTCTGCGCTCGACGTGGTATGCCCTGCGGTGACCTCCGGAATGACCGGCTCACTGCTCGCTGATGTGATTGTGCGTTCTCACGGAACCCTGCCGCTCTTCTCGCCCGAGGTCCGCGGGACTCTGGCGGGAGTGCTGATTGCGGTTTTCCTTTGGCATGAGGGCCGCCGTCAAATTCAATTCCAGCGGCCTCCGGGGATCGTGCTTGGCGAGTGGCTGGTTCTCGGAGGAGCGTACGGGCTCCTCGAATCCCATATCTTCGGTGGATTGCGCAGCGTCCCGCATGTTACGGCGACACGTCTGCTGTTCTTTCTGATGATTCTTGGCGGGGCGACTTTGATTCCCGTCATTGTCTCGGGGTTCCTGAAAGGCAAAGAAGTGCAGCTCATCTTGGAGCGAGTTGCCGAGCAGGGAGACGCTCTCCAAGAAGAATACACGTCACCCACGCCGGAATGTCCTCACCCCGAGCGCTGGAACATGCTCGATTCCAAATCCTCTGAGGTCGAGGTGATTGAATTCCTAAAGTCGCTGGTTATGACGGTAAAGCCGCAACTGATTGTGGAAACCGGGACATTCTTGGGCTACAGCACACTCAAAATGGCCGAAGGGCTCAAGGCCAACGGCTTCGGGCGAATCATCACGATCGAGTACGACCCGGCGATCTTCGCGAAGGCCAAGGAACGCATCGATGCCTCGGGGCTGGGAAGTTGGATTGAATATCGCAACGAGTCCAGCCTCGAAACCCGCATTGACGGAACCATCGACCTTTTATTCAGCGACAGCCTCATGGCCATTCGGGAACAAGAGGTTCGCCGCTTTCTTCCTCAAATCAATCCGCACGGGCTGGTTCTTATTCATGACGCCAGTTCGCATTTCCGGGTTGTGCGCGAATCCGCATTGCGGCTCGAGCAAGAGGGCCTGCTTTCTGTGGTATTGCTGCCCACGCCTCGCGGGCTGGCAATCGCGCAGAAGCGCGAAGGCCGCAGGTAGTTTCCAGGATCCCGGACGGGCGCTTCATGGTCACGAGCGCCAGGCCCGCATTTCGATAGGAAACTGCCGATGTTAGAATGGAAGCCGCAAAACGGAACTTGATCCAGGCAAAGCGCTTGCAGGAGAAGACTCCCTGACGTGGGAATCGCCGGTCATTCATCTCGATCTCGGAGAACCCCACCAAGGGAAAGTGGCACCTCGTGCTGAGCTCTGATCGCACCCCATTGCGTGAGAATTCCTCTCCTGCCAGGCGGGCGCGCCAAATTCTTTTGACTCTTGTCCGGCTGGGCGTCGGCATAAGCCTCCTGATTTATCTCGCCAGATCCGGCACCATCGATTTCCGCGCGTTGACGCGGCTGCTGATCGTCTGGCCCATCACCGTTGCGGCGATCGCGCTCCTTCTGCTGGACATTGGGCTGATGGCCGTGCGCCTCTCGTGGCTTTTTCCGCCACTCGGCCTCCATCTTCCTCTGGGCACTTCCCTGCAACTGACGCTCGTGGGCTTCTTCTTCACAACGTTTCTTCCGGGCGCAGCAGGAGGTGATCTGGCAAAAGTTTATTACGCGGCCAAGGAGAACAGCGGACGCCGCACGGAAATCATCACGGTCCTGTTATTCGACCGCGCCATCGGGCTGTTTTCTCTGCTGATTCTGCCCGTATTATTTGCCCCTTTTTTTCTCCAACTCCTCCGCACGGCGCCGGCCGTGCGCATCCTGGTTTTCACATCGGCGATTCTTTCCTTCGGGATGCTGGCTGCTTTCGGGGTCTGTCTTTATGGCCAATCCACGGTGATGCGTTTGGCGCAAGGGCCCTTCGCGTTCCTGCACGGGAAAAACGTTGCCGGGCGAATCCTGGGAACCATCGGCGCGTATCGCCGCAGCCCCGGGACGCTGGCAGGCGCGCTGGGCCTCGCGGTCGCAGCCAATCTATTCCTGATTGGCGTCACTGCACTGGCCGTTTTTGCGCTGAGTCCAGCCAACCTAGCCGCGAAGATGTGCCTCATAATACCCATCGGCCATGTGGTGAACAGCCTGCCGCTGACACCGGGCGGACTGGGCGTTGGAGAGGCGGCTTTCAACGCGCTGTTTGAGCTCGCCGGGCTACATGGAGGAGCCGAGGCGCTCCTGTGCTGGCGGATCTGGACGGCCCTGGTCGGACTCCTCGGCTTGCTCGCTTATCTGCGCGGTTTCAAGCGCTGCGTCATTGAAGCGGAACAGAGCGCAGCCTCCACGGAGGTTCAGGAAGCTGCACGATTAGCCGCGGACCTTCGCTCCAAATGATGCGTCTTGATGCGGCGGCTGGGCGCCTCGCCATTTGACGGGGGCCCCTCGGCATGACAACAGTTTAAGGATACGCGCTTGCGTTGCTGCACAAGAACGTAGAAAATTTATCGGCGTCCGCAGCTTGATTCGGTTGAAACCAGCTATTGCTTCGGGCCGTCTGTAAAGGAAAGGGGCCTCGGGGAGGGGACATGAAGATTGCCGTGCTAGGGGGAGACGGCTATTGCGGTTGGGCTACGGCCCTGTACTTATCAAGGAAGGGCCACGCGGTATCCATTCTCGACAATTTTTCGCGCCGGCAGTGGGATCATGAACTCGGGGTGCAAACCCTGACGCCGATTCGTCCCCTCTCGGACAGGCTGCGGGTCTGGCAGGAACTCACCGGGAACGTCATAGAAGCGTTCACCGGCGACGTGACCGATTACGACTTTCTCTCCTCCACGATCAAGACGCTCGAGCCCGACGCCGTCATCCATTTTGCCGAGCAGCGCGCCGCTCCCTACTCGATGATTGACCGGAAACACGCCGTCTTCACGCAGGTGAACAACGTTGTCGGCACCCTCAACCTGCTCTTCGCACTCAAGGAATTCCAGCCGGAGTGTCACCTGATCAAGCTGGGCACGATGGGCGAATACGGTACGCCCAACATTGATATCGAAGAGGGCTACATCACCATCGAGCACAACGGGCGCCGCGACGTTCTTCCCTACCCGAAACAGCCCGGCTCGTTTTATCACCTCTCGAAAGTTCACGACAGCCACAACATCATGTTCTCTTGCAAGATCTGGAAGCTCCGCGCCACCGATCTCAACCAGGGCGTGGTGTACGGCACCATGACGGACGAAGTCGGCCTCGACGAGGCTCTCATCAATCGTTTCGATTACGATGAAGTCTTCGGCACGGTCCTGAACCGCTTCTGCGTCCAGGCAGCCATCGGACATCCTCTGACCGTTTATGGTAAAGGAGGCCAGACGCGCGGCTTTCTGGATATTCGAGATACGGTGCGTTGCATCGAGCTGGCATGCCTGAACCCCGCTCTCCCGGGCGAGTGCCGCGTATTCAACCAGTTTACGGAGCAATTTTCCGTCCTGGACATCGCGCGATTGGTGGAGACTGCAGCAAGCAAGATGGGCCTGAGAGTCGAGATTGACCACTTGCCGGATCCGCGCGTCGAGTCCGAGGAACACTACTACAACGCGAAGCACTCCAAGCTGATAGATCTCGGACTGAAACCGCATCTCCTCTCGGATTCGCTTCTGGATTCGCTGATGAACATCGCGGTGAGATACCGCGACCGCATAGACGCGTCGCTCATTCTTCCACAGGTGAACTGGCGCAGCTCCCGCAATGAACGCCGCCGTCAGGTGACCGCGGCTGCCGGCGCTTCCGTGTCACCTTCGCGTTCCTGAATGGATTCTGCCGAGGGATACAACTGGCTTCGACGGAACTCTTCATTCGTCGGCGGGATTCGGGGTCACCGGGACCAGCAAGCCGTTCTGAATACGATATTCGCCGTCGCGCCACTTCACGCTCTTCCGCACAAAACTTGCCAGCCAAATGAAAAACGCCAGCGCGTCCCACAGCACGATGAGCGGCATTTTCTTCCACAGCGAAGTCTGTTTCAGGCCCCAGACATCAATCATCCACGTCATAGCGATTCGAAATGCAAGATAGGTCCCTAGGTAGCCGAGGGCCACGCCCACCGATGGGTGAATCGCAATTGCGACCAGACTCCACGGCAACCCCTGCGTCAGAAGCAACCCCAGATGTCCCCAAGGACGCATGTGCCGCATTACCACGATCCAGCGCAGGCGCTTGTGAAAGAGGCCGCCCATGGATTGATAATCGGCGACAGTCTCAACGGTATACGGGAGCAGTTCCACTTTGTAACCCAGGTCGGCAATCAGACGGCCCACCAAAAGGTCATCCGCCGGCCGGTCCTGAATTGCTTGGTAACCGCCGAACTCCGCCAGGCGCGTGCGCGTGGTGGCAATCGTCGGCCCCAGAGTGAACTTGACGCCGTCCAATTGCCGGGCTACCAGAATGCCGGCATAGAAATCGGAAACCATTCCAATGGTCTGCAATTTTTCCGCAAAGGTATTCTCGTCGGTGGCCACGTAAAAACACGTTACAGCCCCGACTGTGGAATCGGCCAAAGGCGCAACCACCGTGCGCAAATAGTCGGGCCGGACGCGCACATCGCTGTCGCTGATCACGAGATGTTCGTACTTTGCTTCGCGCGTCAGCGAAACCAGTTTTGCCACTTTGTCGTTGCGGGCGCCGCTGCCGGAATTGAACAGCACGCGGATTCGCCGTTGGGGGAATTCGCGGGCCAGCCTTTCCACGATAGGCAGCGCCGGATCATCGCTCTGCCCGACGCAGAACAGAATCTCGTATTCCGGATAATCCTGCCGGCAGAAGCTGGCGAAATTCTCGTACGCTTCGGGATCCACTCCACGAATCGGCTTGACGATGCTCACCGGCGGAGTGAAGCCGGATTTCGGCGCATACTCCACAGGCGAGCGCCGGAAAAAGCGCCACGAGCTGTACAACACAATCAGATAGTAGAAAACGGGGAGCGCGGCAATCCCGAGGAAGACATACGCTGTGACCATCAGAAACATCGCGCCTCTTTCGTGCCGAAAATCGTCAGCCTCACGCTTGACGCGGAGATGGAGTTCCCCGTCGGCTCCAACCCCGTCGGGACAAACGAGAAAAGGTCGCTGGGACCCTAATCTTGCCCTCTAGTGCGTTCTTACATCGGCCTGCTATGTTCCGCGGGCAGCCAGGCCCCCATGACAGGCCAGGACAAGCATAGCAGAATGCAAGCAGTTCCGCTCCGGCCGGAATCATTCCAATGTCCCTTGTTGTCACGGGGCCCGGTCTCAGCTAACCACGGCCCGTGCCCGATTCAACCGCAACCAGCCGGTTATCCTTGACCCTGAATTCAGCCCCGCGCCAGTGCACCCGGTTTGACGCGAAGCTCGCCGCCCAAACCAGGAAGGCAATCGCATCGCGCAGCGGCACGAGCCATAATCTCCGTCGCAACAGCGAATCCCTTAAGCCCCAGACGCCCACGGTCCACGCCATCAACCCGCGCAGCACTACATACCCTCCGAGAAATGCGATCGCCGCGCCCGCCGAAGGAGCCACCGTCGCAGCCGCCAGCGACCACGGCAGCCCGAATGTAAAGAGTAATCCCGCATAGCCGCCCGGGCGTGAGAGCCGCATGGCCCGCGCCCACCGCAGTTGGTGCGCGAAGTAGGAGCGGACGCTTTGCGCGGGGCAAATCGTGGAAACCGCCTCCGGCAGCAAGTCGATTCGCCAACCGTGCCGCGCGATGCGGTTTCCGAGTTCGTAGTCGTCCGCAAGCAAATCCGCGAGCGCCTCGAACCCGCCGATTTCCGCGAGCCGCTCGCGGGTGGTGGCCATGGCCGCGCCGAGCATGAATTTTATTCCTTCGAGCTTCCGCGCCATCAGCACGCCCGGCAAAAAATCCGATGTGATGCCGATGGCTTCGAGTTCCGCGCCGAGCTGGCGATCGGCCAGCCCCGTGTACAGGCAGGTGACCCCGCCGACTTTGGGATCGCGGAACGCCGCGCTGAGGGCGCGCAGGTGCCCGGGGGGTACGCGCACATCGCTGTCGCTGATGGCGAAGACGTCGTAGCGCGCTTCGCTGACGAGCCGGCGAAGTTTCGCAACCTTATTGTTGCCACCGGGAAATAGATCGCCGACTAGTAAGCGAATCTTTCGCCCCGGAAAATCGGATATCAGCTTCTGAATCACGGGAACGGCGGGATCGTCCGCATCGCCCACGGCAAAAAGGATCTCGTATTCCGGATAGTCCTGCCGGCAGAAGCTAGCGAAATTTTCGTAAGCATTGCGGTCCAGCCCGCGGATTGGTTTCAACACGCTCACCGGCGGCGCAAAACCGGCGGAGGCAGCGCTGCCCCGGCGTTTCTCCACGAAAAAGTTTCGCGCCACCACAGTGGCCGCGCAGTAGTAAATAAGCGGCAGGCACGCCATCGCCAAGATTGCCCAGCGCAGCACCACGAATGCCTCCCGCCCACGCCAGAACGTTCCTGCGCCGCCCACGCAGGTCAGCGCCACGCCCAAGCAAACCAGGAACACGCCTTTCCACCGCGCGCTACTCACGCGCTCGCCCAGGAGAAACTTCCCTCCCATCACGCCCACAGCGTAGCTCAGTGCCGACGCCGGCTTCACAAAGCTCAGCGGCGCCCACGACAGCAGCGCCAGCAACGAAAAAAACGACACGGCCATCAACGCGATTCCCAGCCACATGAACGCCGTCGAGAACGCCCGGACCATCACGCGAAGCAGCGCGCGTGGCGTGAACTCGCGCACTTCGCCGATGCCCTTCATCGCCCGCGAGACGCAGATCTCTCCGCCGGTCCCGCCAAACACCACAATCGCCAGAAAGAGCGCGGTGCGCACAGTCAATCCGCCTCCGTCGTGCTGGGCGCCGTGCGTCCCACCAGGAATACGCCCACGCAGATGACCGCCACCCCGGCCCACCTTGTGGGCGTCACCGTCTCGCGCAACACCGCGTACGCCAGCAGCGTCACCAGCGCCAACCCAATGGACGACGACGGAAGCACGTAACTGTAGTCCGCCCAAGAGAGCACCAACAAGTAGCACACGAAAAAGGAAAGCAGCAAGAGTATCCCCAGCCAGATCGTGCCGCTCGACACCACCTGAGAAAACGCGGTCCCCACCGAGCGCATCGAACTGAACTTGACTTCCCCCAGGTCGTGCATTCCCTTCCCCAGCAGGAGGTTTCCCACCGATCCGAACAAAATCATCAGCAACATCACGATGATCGTCTTCACGCGGAGCCGCTTGTTGGCCGACATTCTGCTTGTCCTGAGACCCTTTCTTTCGCGCAAAAACTCATTCTACCTGAGAATAGATTCTCTCCGCGAAAAACGGTGCGCCCGTGTGTAGGGAATACTTCGTCTGCCTCAGGGGACCTCAACGGAGGCTCCTCAAACCAGCACGGTCAACCGGCCCCCCAAGTCAATCCATCGCGACGGTAGCCGCATCCAATGCGTATGGCGTATACTGGAGTCACTCGCGCAGGAACGACGACCAGGGCCAAAAGATAGACGGAGCAATAGGGCGCCTTTCCGGCGACCCTATACTGTGCCCTCCAGGGCCACGGATGAATGGAGTGATGAAAGCAGTCCCAAGAATGCTGCTTTTGCCGGCTGCATTGGCCTTGTGGTTTACCTCCAAGCCGGTTCCGCCGCTATCTGCTTTCGCTTCGCCCACCAAAGAGAAGCGCCAGGACGGTGCGGCGGCGATTGACGCAGGACGCCGCGCCTATGAAGCGAGCGATTACGCCGGGGCAATCCAGGCGCTCCTTGCCGCGGCGGCCAACGATCCCCGCAACGCCGAGATTGAGCTGTTGCTGGCAAAGTCCTACTACGAATTGCAGCAGCCCGACGCCGCGATCACCAGCGCGGAAAAAGCCGTTGCGCTCAACCCCAGAAACTCCGCGTACCACGAGTGGTTGGGCAGAGCATTTGGCCAGAAGGCCGAGCACGTCATGTGGTTTTCCGCGATCTCCCTGGCGAAGAAAGCCCGCAGGGAATTCCAGACCGCCGTCGAATTGGACGAGCGGAATTTTTCCGCGCAGCAGGCGCTCATCGAGTTCGACTGCAGCGCGCCGGGCATTGTCGGCGGCGGTGAGGACAAAGCAAGAGTGGAAATCGCCAGGGTGGCGGAGCTCGACGCTTCCGAAGGCTACTACGCCCGGGGCGTTTGCCGCCGCGAGAAAAAAGACTTTGCCGCCGCCGACGCCGAATTCACGAAGGCGCTGGAAGCGCACCCCACCAGCGCCGCGCTGGTCTACGACATCGGCGATTACGCCGTTCGCCGCCAGCAGGCCGACCGGCTCTTGGCCGTCGCCGAAGCGGGAAAGAGATTAGCCCCCGAGGACCCTCGCGGCGATTACTATCGCGCCGTCGGCCTCATTCTAAAGAATCAGGACCTCACCAAGGCCGAGCGGCTGTTGCGCGCTTATCTCGAGCATGCGCGCGTCCGCTCGGATTATCCCCATCTGTCCTGGGTGCGCGTTTGGCTGGGCCGTTCTCTCGAAGCGCAGGGAAGCTTCGAAGCCGCCCGTGAAGAATATGAAGCCGCGCTAGAATCCGACCCCAAAGATAAGAACGCCAAAGAAGCTCTGAAGCGTCTCGCCAAACTCCCGCCGTCCGACTAATTCTATGTCCTATGCTCCGCCCGGGCCTCGGTAGGACAGGCGTGCAACGGCGCGCCGCTGCGCCAAAGTGCATCTTCCATCAAATCGGCTCGAATCGTTGCACTCTCACGGTATACTGACGACGGTGCCGGCGCCAGCGTAAATGTAACGGTCTCCAAAAGTCTTTTGCAGAGCGGCAAACGCCGGCTCCCCCGTGCAGTGGCCGATGGCGATGTAATCCAGCTTCCACTGATCGTGCAACGCCGCGGATATTCTCTGAAGTTCAGCGTCGGGAGTTACCACCAGATGGAGCCCCCCGAACAGAACGCGCACGTGCGGGTCTATCTTGGATGCGGCTTCGAGGATCTTTTCGACACCCGCGTGAGAACATCCATCCACGATGATCAGGCCCTGCGGCCCGCGAATGGCCATGGAAATTTCGCGAAGTTCCAATGTGCCGGTAACCTGCGAGATCGTCGGCACGAGGAAAATGCCCGGCGCGACCTCCGTGACCGCATCAACGCGCACGAAGTTAGCCTGAGGCCAGGGGGTGCTCGCCGACAGCATATTGGGCGGGTTGCCGTCAAAGTAGCGCATGTTCGCGGCAAGCGACTCGTCTCTGCGGTAGAAACTGTTCGGCGCTCCCCACCCGAACGGGCCCCATGGGTCCGCGGGAGTGTAAATCTTCACCGTCGGATTGACGCGCAGCAGATAATTCAGCCCGCTGATGTGGTCGCTGTGCCGGTGGGACAACACTACGAAGTCCAGCTTGCTGAGGTCCACTCCGAGCGCTTTGACGTTGTGTTCGAAAACATCGGCATTCCCGCCTGTGTCGAAAAGGATGCGCTTGCCGCCATACTCCACCAGCGCGGAAAACCCCCAGGCTCTTGTCACGGCCGGAGACTTCCCAAACGCGTCGTAGAGAATCGTGACGCGATTGCCCGCTTCATCTTTATCTTTGCAAACGCCCGACGGCGGAAAAGCGGCAAATCCAAGAACAACAACCAGCAGTGCGGCAAGCGGAAAACCATGCGAAAGTCGCAATTTCATGAAGTCCTCCTCGTGACGGCAAGTAACCTTTAGCGCAATTCTGCGTTCTTTCCTGCAGCCTGGAACTCATTCTGTTCGCTTCGTTCTTATGGACTTGAGTCCGGTATGGCCAGGAATTCTACACCGATAGAGCATGTTCTGCCACGAGTATTGAGCGGGCTCCCCTTTCTTCGCTCTCCCGCGGAAAAGATGGGGACTTTTCCTCATCTTTCCGGCCCGACTCCGATCTCGCTACGGTTGACATAGGCCAGTCTGCCGCGATAACTTCGACATATGATGGTAGGCGACCGCCTTCGTGATTTGCGTGAAGAGAAAAAACTAAGCCAGGGCGAACTTATGGACCGCACCGGCCTCGCGCGGTCCTACATTTCGCGAGTGGAGAACGGTCACACAACGCCGAGCATCGAAACGATGGAGAAGTTGGCGCACGCCCTGGAGATACCCTTGTACGCCATCTTCTACGACGGCGAAGAGCCGCCTAAACCCGCGTTGCCGCTGAGGCCCATCCGACGGGGAGAGTCCCGGAAGAATGAACGGCTGATAACGCACTTGAGGCGCTCCCTGGCAAGAATGAGTGCGAAAGACCGGCAATTGCTTCTGCAACTTGCGCGCAGAATGACCCATCGCAAGCGCGGCCCAAAAATGACCGCCAAGAATGCCTGAGAAGTCCAGTAGAATCAACACTTATAGAACCCTGTCTCGTAAACCCTGCGGAAGATGATGGACATCCGAGAGACAATCACGGTAGCGATTGACGCCCTGCGCGCCAACAAGCTCCGCGCCCTGCTGACCACGCTCGGGGTGGTCATCGGGAGTGCCTGTATTGTTCTGGTGGTTACCGTCGCGCTCACCGGGCGAAAATTCGTAATCGCTCAGATAGAGGGAATCGGCTCCAACTTGGTCTGGGCCGAACTGGTCACCCCGCGCGACAAGCCCCAGCCTCAGGATTTCGAGCTAACCCAGGGCGATATCCAGGCGATTAAGGGGTCCATCCACAACGTCGTCGAGGCTGCGGGCACGCGCGAGCTGCCCATGTCCGTGGTCGTTTCCGGAGTCGAACAGCCCGTGAATCTCATCGGCGTGACCGAAGGCTACCAGACCATCCGCCGCCTCGTGATTCTCCGCGGGCGTTTCCTCGACGGCCTCGATATGCAGACGCGCAGCAAAGTCTGTCTGATTACCGAGCCGCTCGCCGAGCGCGTCTTCGGACTCGAGAATCCCGTCGGCCAGACCATCCGCATGGGCGAGCTGACCTTCACGGTCATCGGGGTCTTCCGCGAGCGCGTCGCCACGTTCGGTTTCACGGAGATTCAGAAGGAGTCTGTGATCATCCCGTTCTCGCTGATGAAGTATTACACCGGCGAGGAATTCGTCCGCGGGCTCTTCGCCAGCGCCACGCGCCCCGAAGACGTTCCGCAGGTGCAGCGCCAGATGGCGCAGGTGATCCGCAGCCGCCACCCTGCGGAAGCGGAATACGACGTCGAGACGCTGGCATCAATTCTCAGCGCGGCAAAAAATATTTCCCTGGCTCTGACGATTGTTCTCCTGATGTGCGCAGGGCTGGCGCTCATCATCAGCGGAATCGGAATCATGAACATTATGCTGGTCACGGTGAAGGAGCGCACCCGTGAAATCGGAGTTCGCAAAGCCATCGGCGCGATGCGCCGGGAAATTCTCTATCAGTTCTTGACGGAAGCCTTTTTGATCAGCGGCGGCGGCGCGCTGCTTGGCATCCTGGTCGGTCTGGCTGTGCCCGTGCTCATTCAGCCGTTCATGCCGGGGAACCTGCGCGTGCCGGTCTCGAGGATCAGCGTTCTCGTGGCGTTCGTGGTGTCCTGCTCGACGGGATTGTTTTTCGGCTATTTGCCCGCGAGCCAGGCCGCCAAGCTCCAGCCCGTTGATTCCCTGCGTTATGAATAGAGGAAATCAGTTTATGGCAATGTGTGCAGATGAGGCTGAGAGGAAAACAGAATAAATTTCCAAGAAATGTAATAAAGAGAGGCCGTTACTGCAAGACCCAGTCGCCCACTTTCTCCACGAATCGAAAAGCATATCTCGGATACGCGGTGTCTGCACGCTCCGACCGCACTATCCGCGCGCTGCCGACATGTTGCTCCCCCCCGCTCACGAGGAAGACCTGCACCACGGCTTCGTCTTTTAGCGCGGCCTGGCAGGCGCAGAAAAATGAGCTCAAACCCACGTTTTCCGTGGTCGTCAATGCTTCGAAGGATTTCCCGTGGGTGTCGGTTCCGCGCAGTTTCAGCGTGACGCGCAATCGGACGCGCACTTCGCTTCGCCGCTCGGGGCGCTTGCCGCGCAGCACTTTCTCCAGGCTGGCTCGCAGCGTTTCGAAATCCACCGGCTTCTCAAAGTATTCCGCCGCTCCGAGGTCGCGGCAAATCTGCTTCGTTCGCGCTCCGGCTTCGCCGCTCACCACAAAGACCGGAATCAATTGCGTCGAGCTGAAGGATGTAAACGTCTGGCACAGCTCGAACCCGGAAAACTTGGGCATTCGCAAATCCAGCAGAATCGCATCGGGCTTATGCTGCAAGGCCAGCGCGAGCGCTTCCTCCGGATCTCCGGTATCAATGATTTCGTGGTTGCCGGCCAGATTCAGCCGCAGCAAACGGCGCATCGCGTCGTCGTCATCTATGATCAGCAGTCGTCCCATTTCGCCGTGCTCTCCTATGACTTCGTCTACAAGCGTTTCGCAGCGTCGCTTCCCGCCAGCACCGGACCAGCCCCGCGCACTTGGCCCTTCCCTCCATCGAGGACCTCACGCACTTTCCGCATCAGCGTTTCCTCAGTGAAGGGCTTGTTCAATAGGTACGTTCCCGGCTCGAGAACGCCATGCCCGGCGATAAAGCTGTCTGTGTATCCCGACATGTACAGCACCTTCATCCCCGGCTGCCGCGGAACCAAATGCGATGCAAGCACGCGGCCATTCATTCCGGGCATCACGACATCGGTGAGCAGCAATTGGATCGGCTCGCGTTCCTGCGCGGCAGTTTGCAGCGCTTCCTCGCCATTCGCAGCCGCCACCACGCGATAACCGTTGTTCTCCAGGAAGCGGTGAGCGAGTTTCCGTAAGGGTTCGGAATCCTCCACAAGGAGAACCGTCTCTGTTCCCCGCGTGGTTTCAGGCAGCGCGCCGCCCTCCCCCGGAGCGTTCACGGCTTCCTCAAATCTTGGCAGATAGATCTTGAAGGACGCGCCTTTGCCGGGTTCGCTGTCCACCCAGACGTAGCCGCCGCTTTGCTTGACCACTCCATACACCGTGGACAATCCAAGTCCGGTTCCCTTGCCGCGCTCCTTGGTGGTGAAGAAGGGTTCGAAGATGTGGGCCTGGGTCTCCGCATCCATGCCGCAACCTGTATCCGCCACGGTGAGCATGACGTAGCTGCCAACCTTCGATCCTGCGTGATCGCGCACAAACGCTGCATCCATTTCCGCGTTGGAAGTCGCGATGGTGATTTTGCCGCCTTGCGGCATGGCGTCGCGAGCATTCACGACGAGGTTCATGATGATTTGTTCAACCTGTCCGGAATCGGCCTTCACGCGGCCCAGCCCTTCATCGAACGACGCCGAGAGTACGACGTCTTCACCGATCAGACGGTGCAGCATCTTTTCCGTGTCGGCCACAAGCGTGTTGAGATTCAGGATGGTGGGCTCCAACACCTGCTGCCGGCTGAAGGCCAAGAGTTGGCGCGTCAGCGACGCAGCGCGCCGCCCGGCTTTCTCCACCTCGTCGGCGTGCTCGTACAGAGGATTGCCCTGCCCCAGGCTTCCCTTGAGCACCTGGCTGTACCCGATGATGACTCCCAGAAGATTGTTGAAATCGTGCGCGATTCCCCCGGAGAGCCGCCCGATGGCTTCCATCTTCTGAGCCATACGGAGCTGGCGTTCCAGAACGCGCCGCTGTGTCACGTCCTCCGCAAATACCTCGAAATAAGCGATGGCCCCGTATTCATCCTTCACGGGACGTCCGCTGCAGTGCACCGTGATTTGCGCGCCATCTTTCCTCTTCCAGCCGACTTCCACATTCTTGAAATCCTCTCCTTGACTTAATTGTTCTTTCAGTTTGTCGTACTCGGTCGAATTACGGAAGATGTCCGTGGAGAGGTTGCATTGTAAAAGCTCATCCTGCGATTCGTAACCCAGCATGCTTTGCAGTGCGGGGTTGATTTGCAACAATTCGCCGGACAGGCCGGCGCGATAAATACCGTAGGGAGCATGTTCAACCATAGACTTGAAGCTAGCCCCCGATCGCCGCAACGCATCCAGGGCCTCCTTGCGCGTTGTGATATCACGATTGATAATTACCAATTTCTGGGGGACCCCTTCGGAGTTGCAAATGACGCTGGAAGTCGATTCCAGGACCCGCAGAGACCCGTCCTTGTGGCGGATACGGTATTCCAGACCGCGGCCCACGCCCGTGCGGCGCGCTTCCCGTGCCGCCTCTTTGACTTTCTCGCGGTCCTCGGGGTGGATTTGGTCAAATGACGATGACTGTTTTAGTTCTTCCGGGGAATAACCGAGAATCTTCTGGTAAGAGAGGCTATTGAACAACCGCCGGCCTTCCATGTCCACGACTGCAATCATGTCCGCGGCATTCTCGCTGATGAGCCGAAAGAGTTCCTCGCGCTCGATCAACTGCCGCCGCATGCGGTGGATTTGAAGCTGCTGGAAAACGGTGTAGACGTCAAACAGCAGAACCAACCCCACCAGGCCTCGCACCACCTGTGGAAGCAAAAACAGCGTGTAATCATCCTCGCGTGAATGTAAGGAGGGAAGAAGAAACGAGACCAGGCCGAGCGTCAGCAAAAGGGTCACCAGGACAGCCACTGCCCAAAGCCACCATTCGCGCCGCTCGATCTGGCGCAAGCTCTTTTGAACCTCCCCCAGATGGGTGCCGGTATCGCCTTGGTCAGATTGGGCCCTTTTCCTGAACATAATTGGCTACTTTTCGGATTCGGGTGCGCAGGTTGCGCGGATTCTCAAATTCATGTGGACACACGCCCTTGTGCGTGCAACGACAGCGCGCCCAACCGACTGCTGCACGCCACCCTCCAATGGGAGGCTTTTCGGATGCGAAACCGCCTCCGTCCCAATCTCCTTTCTCAGTAAAGACTTAGTCGCTTCATTGATTTGCGCGACATAGGGGACAGGGCGACATTCGTGTTCCAGAGTGGGTTCAAAGTTCCAGAGTGGTACACACGAGCGAGGGATGGGTCAGGGCAGCAATGGAGAGTTAAGCGCGCCGTTTCCCTGCCGGAATTGGACCGCTACGGATCAGGCGAAAATATGGCGTGGCCGTGACGGCGTCAATCTCTTTGGACTGCGGTGCGCAACAAGGCCTCGACTAAGGAGAGCAGACGCGAGTTCGTGCACACTTCGTAGTAAGGACGGGCCGCCGAAGCGGGCCCCATTTTTCCATCGGGCAGCAATTGGCGGACAAAACCTTTGCGAAGGACAATCAGCTCGAGCGAATCCCCCATCGGCAATTCGCCATAGTACAGAGTCACCGGCTGCCGGCCCCAGGGCATGTCCAGCTTCGTCTCGACGGAGTCGAGTGAAATTTCTTCGGAAAGTTTCTGGAAGCCCTCTTCATTCAGCTCGATTCCGTTCATGTTGTAGCGGATCAGGAGTTCCTCGGCTTCTTCTTCGGTAGCTGCTTCCATCGCCGTCTGAAAATGGAACGTGGAAAACAGCGAGCCATTTTTTTCCAGCAGGCGCCGCGCCACCTTGGAACAGCCCGAAAGCCGGTCCGAAAGATTCAGCGCCTTGGAAATCATGATGCGCGAATCGCCGTTGATCCAATAGGCCGGCGCCGAACCCTGGTAGGCCACGCCCACGCCGAGCTCGAGGCGCGGCAGGTCGGTTGTTTCGGCGCGCTGATTGTAGGCCGCGGAAACCGCCAGAATTTGACGCGCCAGAACGCAGGCTTTCGCCACGGCGCGCTGGTAGGAACGATTCGATTCGGTTTCAAAAATGGCAAGGATGACAGCGTCTCCTTCGATGAAAACTTTCGCCGCGCCGAACCGGTCGAGCAATTTAGTCACGGGTTCGTGAAAGCTCATGCTGAAGTGCGATGCGGGATTCAACCCGCGCTCGAGTAGGTCGTGGGTAATCTTGGTCGAGCCACGCACGTCGGCCTTGATGATGACGTGGGAAACCACTTTGTCGCCCGCGGGCCTGGCTTCGTCCGGCAGAACGAATTCATACAGGCTGTTATTCAGCCGCGACAGCTCGCGGGTCTGCTCGCTCATCACCAGGTTGACGCGCTCCATGCAGGCAGACAGGTGCTCGGCGTTGCGCAGGTCGCGCCGCAGCCGCAGGAAGTCTTCCGCGAAGCGCAGCACGACCGCACGCGTCTCATCGCGCGAATACCGGCGGATCTTTCGGGAAAGCTCTTCGAGCGGCTTCATGGAGAAGCGCTTCGCCGGGAATTGTTTCAGGATATCCTCGACGCGCTTCATTTCCTCGCGAGAAATCAGCGCCTTGCGGAGCTGCTGCAAGTGGACGGGAGGACAGTAATCGCGAAAAATCGAGCGTATGTCATAGCTGGCGAGCACGGAAAGCAGGATGTCGCGTTGGCTGAGGCGGTTGACCAGCTCGTCGAGCAGCTTCGCGCGATTCTCCGGCGAACCGCCAACGTCTGCGGCCGCGTCAAACAAGCGGCGAGCATTTTCCGGCTCGTTCATGAAATCGGCGAGGCGCGTCTGGTGTTGTCCCGCGAGATACTCGGTTTTCTGCTTGGCCGATTCGAGCTGCGGGCCAAGCTCCTCGAGTTTGACCTGCATGTGCTTGATCCGTTTTTCAACGGCGCTCAGCGCCGCGCGCACTTCGGATGGATCGCCGGCACCCACGATCCGCGACAGCAGGCCGTCGCTGCGGTCCAGTTTTCTAAGGAGGTCCTCGCGCTGCTCTTCCAGGCGCGCCAGCTCCGTACGCGCAGAGAGGGCTTGCTCGACCAGGCTCGACTGGGTCTTCTGCAAGTCCCCAATCTCCGCGCCGGAGTCCACCCGGGAAACACACTCGCGCACAAATTCGAGCAGCAACGCGTCCATGGCTTCGAAGCGGTCGGGATCACGGATATAATTCCCCAGCAGAACATACTGCTCGGCAAACAAAACGTCGTCCTTGCCGCCTTCGGTAAACACAATGCGATTCTTCAGCAGGTCGTAGGTGCCGGCGAAGTCTTCCCCAAACAGCGCGCGCCGCGATTTGGCCAGCACATGTTCTTCCGCTTCCACCAGGAACTGATGGACTTGCTGGCCCGCTTGCCGAACCACATTGCGCCGCCCGGCTTGCAACTCAGAAAGGCGTGCTTTGAAAACGTGCGCCTGCTGACTTTGCTCGAAGTGCTCTCCGCGCTGCCGAATCGACTCTTTGCCTTCCAGCACGAGGGTCGAGAACTGGCTTCCGATTTCCTGGACCAGGAACTTGATGAGCGCCACGCGAAACAGAAAATCTACCTCAATGTTCTTCTCATACTTTGCCCGCGTGAGCGCCGCCTGCATCAGTTCCGACAAGAGCCTCCGGAACGCGCCGGTCTCCGGCACTTTTGAAGGGCGAAGGTCCAAGCCGGAAAAATACGTGGAGGCGGTAGATTGGCGGATCAGGTCGAGCAGGTAATTGCGGGCGAACTGAACAAAGCGCGAGCTGAGAAAAACGTCGTGGTGAATGTTGTCCACCCCGACGGTCAGCGTCCCCATCGGAACGGCTGCTGAATAGGTCTTCAGGCTGAACCGCGCCGATGTTGCCTCGGCGGGCGGATTGGGAAGTTCGGACATGGAGTGGTCGCGAGCGCCTAACCCTTTGACGTTAGCAGGCGAGCGGGGGGCGGACAAGCGAGCGAAACCTACCGGTTAACAGCCGTTTCGCATCCATTCAGCGCTGGCCGCATCAGCGAGTCGGCAGGGATTGGGAAGAGGCTGGCTCCCGTCGAGAGACGCGGATCCGGCGACGACCCCCCTCGAGATGCTCCAAGTGCACGCAGAGCGCGGGCCAATCCGACCGCAGCGGGAATTGCTCCGACCACTCGATAATCAGAATGGCCGGCTCGGCGAATACATCCTCGAGGCCAAGGGTCTCCAGATCGCGGAACTGCTCGACGCGGTAAAGGTCCACGTGAAACACCTTGCAGTGATTGTGATAAACATGAACCAGCGTGAAGGTAGGGCTGGTAACGTCCTCTTCACGAGCCGCCCCGAGCCCGGCGACAATCCCTTTGGCGAGCGTGGTTTTGCCGCTCCCCAATTCGCCGGAAAGCAAAACCATCACCGGCGGCGCCAGCGATTTCGCCAAGTCTCGCCCGCGTTCGATGGTCTCTTCCGCGGACGCTGTGATGAACTCGTTATCCACTCGCCTGCATCTCCGCGACGACGCGGCGGCAGGTGAGAGGAAGAACATCGGCGAGCTCCCCGGCCAGAAGGGGAGCGGCCGCGCGCGCACGCCCCGAGGTTGCATCTTCTCCGGCCAGCCCGTGCAAAAACACCCCGAATCCGAGCACTCGCTCCCCTTCCGCAATCCCAAACTGAGCCGTCAGGCCGGCGAGAATCCCTGTCAATACGTCGCCCGTGCCGCCTTTCGCCATCCCCGGATTTCCTGTTGTATTGACGAAGACCTGACCCTCCGGCGTGGCGATGATTGTGTGAAAGCCCTTGAGGATGACGTGAACATTGCCATCAGCCGCCGCCTGGAGCGCCGCGCCTGCGCGGTCTGCTTGCACCTCGTCGCTTGTTTTTCCGAGGAGGCGCGCCATCTCTCCAGGGTGTGGCGTGATAGCCAGGAATTTCGCTTTTCGCCGCCGCAGGTCGCTCGCGCGGCCGGCGAACGCGTTGAGCCCATCTGCATCGAGGATCACCGGGAGCTCGGATTGTTGCACGACCGTCCGGGCAAATTGTTGAGTTTCCGGATCAGAGGAAAGCCCGGGGCCAACCGCAAGAACCGTCTTCCCTTTCAGCACCGAAGCGAACCGGCCATTCTCCAAATTCGCAAGCGCGATGCTGCCGGTCTTCGTTTCGCCTAAGGCCTCGGTCATCAGTTCCGGCTGGCCTGTCGCAACGATTGGCAAAATGCTGTCCGGAGTTGCCACGGTAACGAGCCCAGCGCCGGCTCGCAACGCTCCGCGTCCGGCCAAGATTGCCGCACCGCTCTTGCCTTTCGAACCGGCCACGAGAAGGACATGCCCATAGTCCCCCTTGTGAGAGTCCTCCCGGCGAACCAGCGGCAACGCGCGAAACTCTTCCTGCTCGAGCCAGCGCACGTTGCTCTTCCCCACCTGCTCGACCAATCCACGCGGCGAGCCGATCTCGCGGACCAGCAGCCTTCCCACGCGTCCCGCATCTTTTGAAATGAGCTGCCCAATCTTCGGCGCGGTAAACGTTACTGTGACGTGAGCTTGAAGGACGGGGCCATCCGCGGGGCCGCCATCCGAGGGCAATCCTGACGGGGTATCTACGGCTAGGACCATTTCCGGCATAACCGCCGTGCACTCGCGCGATAACTGGTTCACATCTTCGATGACAGTCGCCAGGAGACCTTCCACGCGTCCTTTGAGTCCTGTGCCGAGGAGCGCATCCACAATTAAGCGCGCTTTTGCCATGGTTCGCCGTGCCGTACCCCATTGCTCGGAATTTGTAACGACTTCGAGCTTTCCTCCACACTCTTGATAGCGTTTTAGATTTTCCGCTGCATCCCCTCGAACCGATTCCGGGGGCGCAAACAGATACACCGCCGGCTGGGCGCCGCGCTCGTGCAAAAGCCGCGCCACGACCAGCCCGTCGCCACCGTTATTACCCTTGCCGCAAAGCACTACGGCCCCTTTACAGGCGTCCAAAAGACTCGAACGCAAAAAGTCTGCAACCGCCTTGCCGGCGTTCTCCATCAATTGCAGAGTCGGAATTCCGTCCCGTTCAGTGGTGAGCCGGTCCACTTCGCGCATTTCGGCTGCGGTGAGGGCTTTCATATCGTTTTAAGATTTGTAGAATGGCACAGATAGCGGGAAACCGAAACGGTGTGTTTTTCGAACCTCTTAAAGAAACACCCTGTTGTAAGAAATCCGGGCTAGAGCATCCATCCGCCGCTGACATTCAGGACTTGCCCGGTGATGTAGTCGGCTTCTTCAGAGGCGAAAAAATTCACCGCCGCGGCGACATCCTCTGTGGTGGGGGGCCGTCCAATGGGAAACCGCGCATCACGAATGCGGCGCGCTTCGCTGAGGGTAAGCTCTTTTTCATCAATATTCGAAGGATTGACGACGTTCACGGTGATCCCGTTCTTGGCTTCCTCGATTGCCAGGGAGCGCGAGAGGGCTACCACTGCGGCCTTTCCCGCAGCGTACGCCGAAATCTTCGCCTGGCCAAAGGCGCGCTCGGCCCCGACGGCGCCCATGTTGACGATGCGCCCCCAGCGCTGCCGCCTCATCTGCGGCAACGCCGCCTTGCACATGTACAGAACGCTCATCAAGTTCGATTGTAGGATTCCCTGCCACTCCTCAGTGCTGGATTCCGCCAGCAACCTCCAGCGGAACTCGCCGACGTTGTTCACCAAGATATCGAGCCGGCCAAAACGCTCGGCGACCGTTTGCACGAGAAACTCGGCTTTCCCCGGAGCGGTGACGTCGGTCTCCACCGCGAGGCACTCGGCGCCCTCAGCCTGCAACTGCCGCAGCGTATTTTGCGCGGCCGGCTTATTCGAACGATAGGCGATGGCGACGCGCGCGCCCTCGCGCGCCATTGATATGGCCACTCCCTTGCCGATTCCGCGGCTTCCCCCAGTGACCAGAGCCACCCGGTTTCTAAGTGCCACCGCCTCACCCCGTGAAGCGAGCCAGTATATCCGAAGCGGCCACGCCGCTCCACATGCACTTAAGTCCGGCGCTTTGACTGGGCGCTTGCCTTCGGCGCCTTCATTCCATCCGCGCCACGATCACCGTCATGTCGTCGGCCTGCTCCGGTGTTCCCGCCCATTCTTCCGCAGCGAGCATCAGGGATTCCGCAACGTTTTGCGGCGAGGCGTCGCGCAGACGCAAGGCCACTTCCGCGAGACGCTCCATTCCAAATTCTTCTCCGTACACATTCTCCGGCTCCACCAAGCCGTCGCTGTATCCGACCAGCAGGCTTCCCGGCCCGATGTGGATGCGCCCCTGTTCGTAGGGAGTATCTTCGAGCACTCCCACCACCATTCCGCCTTTCTCGAGTTTCTGCACCTTGCCGTCAGAGATATAAAGCGGAGGCAAATGGCCGGCGTTGGTGTACGTCAGCATGCGGCTCGGGCAATCGTATTCCGCGTAGAAGAAGGTGGCAAAGCGATCGTCGCCGGTATTCAGGAACAAGTGGCGATTCAAGCGCGCGACCAACTCCGCCGTGCCGCTATCGCCTCTGTCGGAGGTCATCGCCTGGCTGCGCAACGCCGCCTGCAAACTGGCCATCAGCAGCGCAGCGGAGATACCTTTGCCGGAAATATCGGCAATAGCCATGCCCAGGCGCGTCGGGCCCAATGGAATGAAATCATAGTAATCGCCGCTGACCACGCGCGCGGCGCGGCAGATGGCCTGGAGGCGCACGCCAGGCAGCACCGGCAGCCTCTGCGGAAAGAGTTGTGCCTGCACTTCCCGGGCGATGGAAAGCTCATTCTCAAGCTTCTGGCGATGCCTTTGTTCTTCGATCAGGTTGCTGACGGAGCTGGTCATAAGATTGAAGGATTCCCCCAGCACGCCAAGCTGGTCTTTGCGCTCGATGCGCACGCGATGGGAGAGGTCACCGGCCTGAACGTATTGCGTGGCGCGGTAGAGTTCTGCAACCGTCTTCGTGATGGTTCGAGTCAGGATGATTCCGGTGATGAGCGCGCCAATCTCCAACAGCAAGAAAATGGCGCCCACCACGAGAAGGAGGTTGAACAGCACGCCTCCTACCTCGCCTGTGGATGTAAATAGATGCCGGTTCAGTTGTGACGGCCGGAACGAAAACCCAACAAAGACGGGGCGCAGCGATTCTTTAGCTGCGTCCGGCCCCAATGAAATTGCCTCCATCCGCAAGAACCCCGCGGTTTCGCTGTCAAACCAATTCGCCGCCTTATGGAGCGCCCGGTTTCGAGTGGAGATGCGGTTTATGATTTTGTAGACCGTGCTTCCAATGGGGTCGCGCACGCCCTGGGGGTCTCCCGGCACCGTCGGTTGTGTCACGGTCAAATGGATGGGCCCGATGTAGGGTGCTATTCGATCGAGCAGCTCGGACGTGACGGGCAAAGTCAGGGAGACGAATCGCGCGCCGCGGGGAGTGGGCCGCTCCGCCATAGCCATGAGCGATACCGTCTCCCCCGATTGCACCATACCAACAAAGCGGGATTTCCCCGCGGGGGCGATTTGCCGAAGCAATTCCGGACTCGCGTTTAAGTCAACACGAAGACCTGGCAGCTCCAATCCCAATTCCCGCGCAATGTCGCCGCTTGTTTCTCCCGCGGGACTAACCGGCGGAGAGGGGGGAGCTGCGATGGGAATGCGCTCCGCTCCTTGCAGCAATTTTTCGTTCTGAACTCGCAAATCTTCCGCCAGCAGGTAGCAGCCGAGTTGCGCGTACAGCAGTTTTGCCGACAAAACCGCAATGGTTAGAAGCAATAACACGGGCACGACGGCGATAAAAACATAGGCCACGATGAGCCGATTGCGGAGGCTCCACAGCAGCCTGCTGCGCCACCATCCCAGGAAGCGCACCAACAAATACGAGGCTGCGAGAAAGAATAGAAAGGTCAGGAACCCGGGAGTGGTGATGCGCAAACCCGAGCGGCTGCCGAGCCAAATCGCGCCCTCCAGCAACACGATGCACAGGGCCGCCTGGTCCAGCCGCGTCAGCCGACGCCAAACGGAAATCACTCTTTGGATGGAAATTCTCGCCATTAACGTATTGATGCGGCCTGCGTGTAAGGGGTTCGTCGAAATTGGCGACGCGGCAATCTTCGCCCGTGTTCGAGCCCTATGGAACCGCCGCGCCCCGGATGCGGCTGTGATGCCTGCTATAGCCGAAATAAACCGCCAGCCCCACGACAAGCCAGACGAACAACCGGGCCCAGTTGCTGAGTCCCAATCCCAGCATCAGAGTGATATTGATCAGCATTCCCAGAATCGGAACCGCCGGGACCAGCGGCGTTCGGAACGGCCGCGGCGTCTCCGCGTGCGTTCGGCGCATCACAATGATTCCGCCGCACACCAGCACAAACGCAAACAGTGTTCCGATGCTGGTCATATTGCCCACCACCGAAATGGGGGCGAACGCGGAAAACAAAGCGACGAACAAACCCAGCAAGAGGTTACACCGCCAGGGCGTGCGGAAAGTCGGATGAATATCGGAAAAGATTCGCGGCAATAACCCGTCGCGCGACATCGTATAAAACACGCGCGACTGCCCGAGCAGCATGACCAGCATAACCGAGGTGAGGCCAGCCAGCACAGCAAGGTTCATGGCCACGCTCAGCCAGGCATAGGGAATGCGTTCGAGGGCGAGCGATAACGGGGCCGCGACGTTGAGATCCTTATAGTTAACCACGCCGGTCAACACGTAGCAGTACAGGATAAACAGCACGGTGCAGACCGCGAGCGAGCCGAAGATGCCTATGGGCATGTCGCGCTTGGGGTTGCGCGCCTCCTGGGCCGCCGTCGAGACCGCGTCGAATCCGATGTACGCGAAGAAGATCGTTCCCGCTCCGGCCAGAATTCCCGACCAGCCGAACGCGCCAAACTCGCCGGTGGTATTCTTCGGAATCAGCGGCGTCAGGTTTGCCGGCTGGATGTATTTCCAGCCGATGGCGATGAAAATCACGATGACCGTGACCTTCAGGAACACGATGACTGTGTTCACCCACGAGGATTCTTCGATCCCTTTGACCAGGAGAAGCGAGATCATGGCAACAATGAATACGGCAGGCAGATTGAAGATCCCATGGATGATCGTGCCGTCCGCCAGTTGAACCGGCTGCCACGGCGACGCGACTAAGGCGGGAGGCAGATGAATGTTGAAGTGGTGGAGGAGCGAAACCAGCGTGCCGGACCAGCCGATGGAAACCGTTGCCGCACCGACGGCGTATTCGAGCACCAAGTCCCATCCGATAATCCAGGCCAGCAGCTCACCCATAGTGGCGTAGGAATAGGTGTAGGCGCTGCCCGCAATGGGGATCATCGTGGAGAATTCGCTATAGCAGAGACCGGCGAACGCGCAGCCAATCGCCGCAAAGACAAAGGAGATGGTCAGCGCCGGCCCCGCTCTTGTGGCCGCGGCAACCCCCGTCAGCGTGAAGATTCCCGCGCCGATGATACCGCCGACACCCAGCGCGACGAGTTGGTAGGGTCCCAGCGACCGCTTCAGGCTGCGCTCACCGGTCTCCTGCGCCTCGCGAAGCAGAAGTTCCAGCGGTTTTACGGCAAACAGGGGGTTCGCCATATCCTTCCTAGGAAAGAATGCCCGTGCCCGAAGGCTTCTTACTGCGGGTTCGGATTGCTGATGCGGCTGTGATACCGGCTGTACGTGAAGTAAATCACCAGCCCGATAATCAACCATCCAATCAAGCGCGCCCAGTTAATCCACCCCAGCTTATACATCATGTAGCCGTTGCTGATGATTCCGAGAATCGGTACCCACGGCATCCACGGCGTGCGGAACGGCCGGGCCTGCCCGGGATTCGTGCTGCGGAGGACCATGACGGCGATACAAACGATCACGAACGCCAGAAGTGTTCCGATGTTCACCATCTTTCCGATGTCGTCAATCGGCGTGATGCTCCCCACAATAGCCGCGAGGAACCCGACGAGAATCGTGTTTTTGTAAGGCGTCCGGAACTTCGGGTGAACCGCTGCGAAGAATTTCTTCGGCAGCAGTCCATCATTGGCCATAGAGTAAAGGACGCGTGTCTGGCCGAGCAACATCACCAGCATGACGCTGGTCAGCCCGGCGAGCGCGCCGAGAGTGATGATATGCGAGGCGGTGCCAAGCCCGCGGTCTAAAAATGCGCGTGCAATAGGCGCCTCGATGTTGATCTCTTGCCACGGCACCATGCCAGTCAGTATCGCCGCAACCGCGATGTACAGCACGGTGCAAATCAACAGCGACGCGATGATCCCAATCGGCAAATCGCGCTGAGGATTCTTCGCCTCCTGAGCTGTTGTTGAAACCGCGTCGAAACCGATATACGCGAAGAAGATGTACGCCGCTCCCGCGCCAATGCCCGAAAAACCGTTGGGCGCAAAACTTGACCAATCGTGACCCCAATTCACCCCACTCACATATTTTATACCCAGGACGATGACAAACAGGACGACCGCCACCTTGATCGTGACGATCGTGGCGTTGAAGCGCGCGCTTTCTTTGATGCCGATTACCAGGATCGCCGTAATGACCAACGCGATCACGAAGGCGGGAAGATTAAATCCAAATTCGATGCCAAATATCCTCGGCGCCCCCACCAACTCATGGGCGCGCTGGGCCAACTCGGGCGAGTGCGTCCCGATGATTGCGGTTACCTTGCCAAGGAACGCTTGCGTTCCCGGGACGAGGGACGGGTCGGCGGCTTGCGCCATCTGCCGAGCCACGATTTTCTCCGCCGTACCCAGAGCTGTCCAGTGGTCGTAGGCAAGCCACAGCGGCATTTTGATGTGGAAGATGTTGAGGAGTTCGATGAAGTGATTCGACCAGCCGGAGGAAACCGTGCTGGCGCCCATCGCATACTCGAGTGTGAGGTCCCAGCCGATAATCCAGGCGAAAAGCTCTCCGAGCGTCGCATAGGCATACGTGTAGGCGCTACCTGCCAGCGGAATCATTGCGGCGAATTCGGCGTAGCAGAGTCCCGCGAACGCGCATCCCAGGCCCGATAAGACAAACGACAGCATCAGACCCGGGCCGGCGTAATGAGCGCCAAGTCCCGAGAGAACGAAAATGCCCGCGCCGATAATCGCGCCGACCCCGAGCGCCGTCAGTTGAAACGGCCCCAATGTGCGCTTCAGGCTGTGTTCGCCCGTTTCGGCCGCCTCTTTCAGCAGCCGGTCCATCGATTTCTTCGCGAACAGTGGGTTCCCCATGCGCTTCCTCCTAAGGGCTTACTCTGTCTTTCCCGGACTCGACACCTTTTAGCTCACGACCTGTTGTTTCCTCGCTCCCCGGCTCCACAGCCAATAGACCGGCACTCCCAGCAATACGATCAATAATCCCGGCCAAGTTGTTTCGGTCTTGTACAGAATCAGAACCACCATAATGGCGACTGCGGCAACGATGTATAACAGCGGCACCACGGGATATCCAAATGCTTTGTAGGGCCTATCGGCATCCGGCCACTTCTTTCGCAAGAGAAAAATTCCGGCGATGGTCAGCACGTAGAAAATCAATACCGAAAACACAACATAGTTGAGCAAGTCGCTATAGAGGTTTCCGTACGTTACGGCGCCTGTCTTCGCGTCAATGATCCGCGTTCGCGGGAGGACGAGAAAGGCGGTCCACAACCCCTGAAAGAGAAGGGCCCGCGCGGGAACACATTTTTCGTTCAGCACGCCGGTAGACTTGAAGAACAGGCCGTCCCGCGCCATCGCATAATACACACGCGCGCCCGCCAGAATCAGACCATTGTTGCAGCCAAAGGTGGAGATGATGATGGCGATGGCCATGATCAGCGCGCCGGCATTTCCGAAAATAGCGCTGAGCGCTGCCGTGGCAACGCGGTCATCCGGGGCATTCTGAATCTGCCCCAGGGGGAGCGTGGTCAGGTACGCCAGATTCGCCAGGCAATACAGCGTGATGACAATCGCAGTGCCTAGGGCCATGGAGAGCGCCACATCGCGCTTGGGATTCTTCACTTCGCCGGCTGTGAACGTGATGTTGTTCCAGGCGTCCGCGGAAAACAGCGAGCCGACTTGCGCCACGGCGAATGCGACGAACAAGCCCAACGCCCCGCTCGCGGCCGTGACGGCAGGCACAAAGGATTTCAGAAAATCCGCGCCCGGCTGAATCGGCTGCGCCCCGCGCACCGTCCAGAAATGGTGGAAGTTCTCTGCGAGGGCCGCTGCATTCCGGCCCACGAAGAGCCCTAAAATAATCAACCCGGCCAGCGACAGCGTTTTCGCACTGGTAAAAACATTTTGAATCAGTTTGCCCAGGCGCACTCCCCGCGTGTTCAAGAACGTGATGAACAGGATCATGATCACGCCCACAAGCTGCTGCCACGACAAACTGATGGCGTACTTCGTGGAAAGCTTGACCGGCTGGACAATCCACGCCGTAGGCGATATCGCCGGTATGAGCACACCCAGATACCGCGCGAAGCCCACAGCTACCGCGGCAATCGTGCCCGTCTGAATCACCAGGAACAACGTCCAGCCGTATAAGAAGCCCCACAGCGGCGAATAGGCTTCGCGCAAGAAGACGTATTGCCCTCCCGCATGCGGCATCAACGCCGCCAGTTCGCCGTAGGAAAGCGCCGCCGAGCAGGTGAGAAGCCCGGTGAAAATCCAGGTAAAGAGAAGCCCGCCCGGCGAGCCCGTCTGCCGCGAGATGTCGGCTGCAACGATGAAGATGCCGGAGCCAATCATCGAGCCTACGACAATCATCGTCCCATCGAAGAGACCGATGGCCCGGACGAAGCCTCTGTCGGCGGCGGCCCGGTTCGTCACAGTGCCACGGGAATCCAGCCCCGAGCTAGACATGGTCTTGTTTTGTCATGGGCGCGATTTCTCTCTCGCCGCAATCCGATCCAGAAACTCTCGCGCGCGGCTGCCCGGGTCGCTCGCGTTCCACAAATCGCCGGCCACGGCGAGTGAATCGGCGCCCGCATCCAGCACTTCTGCGGCCCGCTCAGCCGCTATTCCGCCAATCGCCACGATCGGCTTGCGGGTCAGCCGGCGCGCCTCGCGGACAAACTGTGTTCCCACCACGGTGCCGGGATTCGACTTTGTGCTGGTGGCAAAAACCGGGCCAACAGCGATGTAATCCGCGGATGATTGCGCCGCGCGGCGCACTTGCTCGAGCGTGTGCGTTGAAACACCCACCCAAGAGCCCTTGCCGCAAATCCCCCGCGCTTCCTCCACGCCCAGGTCTTGCTGTCCCACGTGAACCCCGCCCGCGTCAGCCAGCGCGGCGACATCGGGGCGGTCGTTGACGAGGAACCGGGCGCCGCGGCCGTGGAGGAACTTGGACAATGAATGCGAAACTTCGAATAGCTGACGGGACGTTGCGGACTTGTTGCGGTATTGGATGAGCTCAACCCCGGCTTGGGCCAACATTTCTGCGCAGGCCAACTCCGTTGTCTTGAGCAAAGCGGCGTCCATTATTGCATACAACTTCGGAAAGACAAGCGGCATTCGTCTCATTTTGCGCTGGCCGCAACGAACCGGTCAATGAAATGCGTGTCCAGGCGTCCCGCGGCAAAGTCCTCATCCGCAAAAATCTTCCGGTGGAGTGGAATCGAAGTCTTCACTCCCTCCACAACGAACATCTCGAGCGCGCGCTTCATTCGAGCGATGGCCTCGGAGCGGTCCCGGCCGTGAACGATGAGCTTGGCGATGAGCGAATCGTAGAAAGGGGGAATAATGGCATCGGCGTAGGCCGCGGTGTCCACGCGAACACCGGTCCCTCCGGGTTGCTGAAACGTGGCGATGCGGCCGGCCGAAGGCACAAAGGTCTCCGGATCTTCCGCGTTCACCCGGCACTCGAAGCTGTGACCGGAAAAGCTCACCTTCCCGACCACATCGTGGAGCTTCTCCCCTGCGGCCAAGCGGATCTGCGACTTGACCAGGTCCACTCCGGTCACGACCTCCGTTACAGGGTGTTCCACCTGAATGCGCGTGTTCATCTCGATAAAATAGAACTCCCCGTCCTCATCCATGAGGAATTCCACCGTTCCGGCGTTGCTGTAGCCAACCGTCCTGAGTGCCTCGGCTACGATGGCTCCCAAGTGCTCCCGCCGCTTGGGGGTCAGAGCAGACGAGGGCGACTCCTCGACCAGCTTCTGGTGGCGCCTTTGGATGCTGCATTCGCGCTCGCCCAGATGCATGATGTTTCCATGGAGGTCACCCAGGACTTGGAATTCGATGTGCCTGGGCCTTT
>Ga0209283_10000149_pt1 | contig 32288 bp, 28 predicted proteins | sample CZO8metaG_2_FD_188354 | JGI IMG/M metagenome (GOLD analysis project Ga0209283, IMG submission 188354) | Vadose zone soil microbial communities from the Eel River Critical Zone Observatory, Northern California, USA - CZOApr15con2H1.8 metaG... | ecosystem: Environmental > Terrestrial > Soil >...
CAACGAGGTGCTGGCCCATGCGATCGAAGAGATCCGGATGAAGCTCAACGACGCGATGACGCTGCTGCCGGAATCGGACACGTGGCACCGCCGAATCTCGCGCGAGCATGAGGCGCTGCTCGATGCCATCGAGGGCGGCGAGCGCGAGCGCGCCGAGCGCCTGATGGAACAGCACGTGGCCAACAGCGAGCAGAGCCTGAGGGCGGTGCTGGCCGCGATCCGCCGGCGCCGGGTGTGGAGATGAGCATGGCCACCTCGACAGTCCGCGCGGACGAGACGAGCGTCTTCCCACGCTTCCTGGACCTCGCGTATCCCAACATCGAGCGTGGTCACGGCGTCTGGCTGGAGACGACTTCAGGCGAGCGGATCCTCGACGCCTGCTCGGGCGGGGCGATGGTCGCGTGCCTGGGTTATGGCGTGCCGGAGATCGTCGACGCAGCGGCCAGACAGGCTGAGCAGGTCGCTTACTTCTACAACCACCACTTCACGACCGAGCCTCAAGAAGAGCTTGCGGACCGGATCATCGAAGTCGTCGCGCCTGAGATGGCGCGCGTGAAGTTCGCGTCCGGCGGCTCAGAGGCCAACGAAGCAGCCGTCAGGCTGGCGCGCGCCTACCACGTCGACCGGGGTCAGCGCGATCGGTGGCAGGTCATCTCGCCGGCGCAGGCGTATCACGGCTCGACGCTGGGCACGCTCGCCCTCAGCGGAAGGCGGAAGTCGCTCCAGGACCCGTACGCCGAGTACATGCCGGACTACCGGCACTTCTTCCCGCCGACGCTGGAAGAGCTCGATCGAGCTCTGAAGCAGGCGGGTCCCGAAACGGTCTCAGCATTTTTCTGCGAGCCGATCACCGCGGCCGCGATGCCCGCCTACTCGCCGCCGGATCGGTTCTGGGAAGGCCTGGCCGAGAGGCGCGAGAAATACGGATTCCTCGTCTGTTTCGACGAGATCGTCACCGGCGTCGGACGGGTGGGAAGCTGGCTCGCCGCGCACCAGCTGCCCATCGAGCCCGACATCGTCACGATCGGCAAGGGAATCGGCGCCGGGTACTGGCCGCTGGCCGCGGTACTGTGCCGCGAGCACGTGTATGTCACTCTTGCGGAAGGCTCGGCGGAGTTCGACCTCGGCCACACCTGGGATGGCGCGCCGCTGCCGTGCGCTGTCGGAGTCGCGGTCCTCAACTACATCGTCCGCCACAAGCTGGTGGATCGCGTGCATGATCGCGGCCCCGAGCTGCTCACGCAATTGAAGGCGGCGACCAACGGCGTGGACATCGTGGGTGAGGTGCGCGGGCGCGGCTTTCTGCTGGGCGTCTCGCTGGTCGACCCGCGCGACGGCAAATCGTTCCTTCCCGACGAGCTCGACGCGGCGACTCTCGTCGACGACATCGCCTTCGAGCGTGGGCTGCTCGTCTCCTCGACGCATTCGACGCCGGACGGCTACGCCGGTGATGAGGTTCTGCTCGCCCCGGCGTTCACGAGCACCGAAGACGAGCTGCAGGAAATGATCGAGCGGTTCATAGACACGTTGGGCGCCGTCGAGAAGGCGGTCAAAGCAAAGCTGTGAGCACCACCAGGGAAGCAAGGCCCGCCCTGCAGCGCGAAGCGTCCGCCGGTGTCGGGGACGAGGAGTTCATCCTCCTCGGCATCCCGGACGTCAACGGGTCGATTCGGGGCAAGGCACTGCGCCCTGCGGCGTTTCAGTCGGCGCTTCGGCACGGCACCGTGATGACCGACCTCCTGCTCGCGCTCGACCCGACAGACACGCCGATCAGCGACTACACCAACTTTGGCATCCGCTCGGGCGCGGGCGACCTGCTCGTTCATCCGGATCCGACGACCCTGCACGACCTGACGTGGCGGCCCGGCTGGAAGGTCTGCCTCGCCACGCCGAGCTGGCCCGACGGCAGCCGGTGCGAGCTGGCGTCGCGGGAGGTCCTGAGGCGCGTCCTCGACGGATTGTCCGAGCTGGGCTACGAGGCCATGTCAGCGATCGAGTACGAGGTCCGCGTGTTCGACGCCGAGTCTCGGCCGCTCTCGTCCGGTTTGAGCTACAGCCTGTCGGAGCTGGGCGGATTCGAGGCCTTCGTCCGCGCCCTGACGCACGCGCTGGAGGCACTCGGGGTCGAGCTCCTGGCGGTGCATACGGAGGCGGGACCAGGCCTCCTCGAGCTGAACCTCGGCGCCCGGCCGGCGCTTCGCGCGGCCGACGACGCGGCGCTCACGAAGATGGCGGTCAAGGACCTTGCGGCCACGATGGGCCTGCGGGCCAGCTTCCTGGCCAAGACGGCGCCGGGAGAGGAGGGGTCGAGCGGACACGTCCATTTCTCGTGCTGGAGCGACGGGGCGAATGCGTTTGCACCAGCCCCATCCCCGCCTGGCGGCGGTACTTCCCCGCAGGCGGGGAAGACAGACTCTCCACTCCTGCGGTCCGCGATCGCGGGAGTGGTGGAGCACCTGCCGGCTGCATCGCTCCTGCTCAACCCGACTATCAACTCGTACAAGCGCCTTGTCCCGGGTTGGTTCGCACCGGTAAATGCGACCTGGGGGATTGAAAACCGTTCCTGCGCCGTGAGGGCGATCGTGCGCGCCGACCACCCCGAGCTGTGCCGCCTCGAGTGCCGGCGCCCTGGTGCGGATGCCAATCCGTACCTGGCCATCGCCGCGATCGCCGCCTCGGCGGCCGACGGCATCAAGCGGCAGCTCACGCCGCCCGAGCCGATCGTCGGCGACGCGTACGCCCGCGCGGACGTGCAGGAGCTGCCGGGTTCGCTGGAGGCTGCGCTGGGCGCCTTCGAATCGGACGGTGTTTTGCGACAGGCCCTTGACGAGCGCTTCAGCGACTACTACGCCACGTCGCGGCGCTGGGAGGTCAAGGCGTTTCGGGAGACGGTCACCGACTGGGAGCGCGACCGCTACATGAGGAGCGTTTGAGGCCATGGCGATAGCCGAGAAGAAATCCGTCTCCGTCGAGCGAGTGCTGGCGGACTGGCAGGACAAAGGCATCCGCAACGTCCGTTTCGAGCTGCCCGACATGCATGGGACGAGCCGCTCCAAGATCGTGCCGATCGAGCACGCGGCCGACTACTCGAGGGACGGCTTGAACATGTACGGCGGCGCGGCCGTGCTCGACAGCCGCTCCGACGTCGTGCCCGGGACCCTCTACAACGAAGAGGTCGCATACGCGGACCAGCTGCTGCACCCCGACCCGACCACCGCCGCGATCGTGCCGTGGGTCGAGGCGACCGGCCGCTTCATCTGCGACGCGACGTGGGCCGACGGCAGGGCCCTCGCCGCGTCCCCACGCCACGTCTTTGCGCGGGTGCTCGAGCGCAGCCGCAAGCTCGGTTACGAGCCGCTGATGGGGATGGAGTCGGAGTTCTATCTCCTCGACGCGGAGACTCACGCCCAGCTGTTCAGCGGGTATCAGATCTTCAACTCGGTGCGCAACACGTGGGTCCCGACCATCGAACGCATCGTCAAGGAGATGCGCGAGTTCGGGGTCGACATCATCACGGCCAACTGCGAGTACGCGGGATCGCAGTGGGAGATCAACTACGCGCCTGCCGCCGGCATGGCCGGGCCGGATCGGGCCTTCAGCTTCAAAAACGGCGTCAAGGAGATCGCGCGCAAGGAAGGACTGCTCGCGTCCTTCATGTCCAAGCCGTTCGGCGACTCCGCCGGCTGCGGCGCCCACACGCACGTGAGCCTTGTCCGCATCGACGGGGGGAAGAACGCGATGTCGGAAGAGGGCGCGGAGGCCGGCCTCTCCAAGGTAGGTCGGCAGTTCATCGCCGGCCAGCTTCGGCATGCGCAGTCGACCTACGCCCTCCTGGCGCCGACCGTCAACTGCCTCAAGCGGCGACGCCGCCACACCTTCAGCCCCACAAACGTTTCCTGGGGACCGGAGGACCGCAGCGCGTTCATCCGCGTCAAAGGCGGCACGGCGGAGAGCCGGCACATCGAGAACCGAGCTCCCTCAGGGCTCTCGAACCCTTACCTGGTCGCAGCGGCGACGCTGGCCAGCGGCCTGCTCGGCATCACCGACAAGCTCGAGCTCGAGCCCGCCGCGCACCCACCCGCGGAAGAGGACGAATCCAGGCCAAAGCTCCCGACCACGCTCGAGGAATCGCTGAGCCTGCTCGAGCAGGACGAGAGGATCACCGAGATGTTGGGGGGTGAGTTCGTCAAGGCGTACACCGTCATGCGCCGGTACGAGCTGCAGCGGTTTGCCGACCACGTGACGGACTGGGAGCTCCAGGAATACCTGGAGATCTATTGATGCGCGTATTGCGGAAGCACTAAGGAGGGACGCAAACATGGCTGATCAGTCGGTGGCCGTCGAGCCGCTTGCGCAGGCGGAGGCGGATATCTTCGACGTCTCGAAACGCGGGGACGTACCGATGCTCCGCAAGCATGCGGTCGGCCTCGCGGGGGTTCTGTTTCTCACGGTGACGGGGTCGGCGCCAATTTCCGCAATGCTCTTCAACACGCCGCTGGTCGTCGGCTACGGCAACGGACTTGGCGCGCCGGCCGCATTCATCTTCGCCACGGTCATTCTCACCATCTTCTCGGTCGGATACGTCGCCATGTCCCGCAAGGTGACGACCGCGGGCGGCTTCTACTCGTACATCAGCCACGGCCTTGGTCGCGAGATCGGCCTGGGCTCGGGCTTCGCGGCCGTGGTCGCCTATTCGGTGTTCGAAGCTTCGCTCTGCGGTGGCTTCGCGTTCTTCCTGAATCAGAAGCTGAGCCAGATCGGCACGGCGACGGGCGCCGGCTGGCTGAACGGCATCCAGTGGCCGTATCTCGCCCTGCTGATGGTGGTCCTCATCTCGGCGATCACCTACTTCGACATCCGGATCACGGCGCGGCTGCTGGGCATCTTCCTGATCGGGGAGATCGTCTTCCTCTTGATCTTCGACGCCGCGATGATCGTGCGCGGCGTCACCACCACGACCGCGTTCACCATTGAAGCCCTGAACCCGGTCAAGGCTTTCCAGGGCTTCGGGGCGTCCGGCAGCCTCGTGGCGGGCCTCGCCTCAATCGGCCTGTTCTTCGCCTTCTGGTCGTGGGTCGGCTTTGAGATGGCCCCGAACTACGGCGAGGAATCACGAGACCCGAAGCGCATCGTGCCGATGGCGATGTACATATCGGTCATCGGGCTCGGAGTCTTCTACACCATTACCAGCTGGGCGCCATTTGCCGGCTACCACACGCTGAACGACGCCATCGCGCAGGCGCAGAGCAACGCCGCCCAGTACTACCTCGGCCCGGCGCAGCAGTACATCGCGCTTGGCGTCGACCAGGGGCTGAGCATCCTGATCATCACGGGCTCCTTCGCATGCGGCATGGCCTTCCACAACACGGCGTGCCGCTACTTCTACTCGTTGGGGCGTGAGAAAGTCCTGCCCGTAGCGCTCGGCAACACGCACCCACGCTGGAAGAGCCCACACATCGCATCGATCACGCAGTCGGTGATCGCGGCGGTGATCGTGGTCCTGTTCGCGATTCTCGGCGGCCGGGACAATCCAAGCACGCAGGCGTACCTCGAGCTGTACGGACTGATGGCGGTCATGGGCGTGATCGTGATCCTGGCGGTCCAGGCACTCGTTTCGGTGGCGATCCTGCGCTACTTCTGGCTGCACCACGGGACCGAGGTGCACTGGTGGAGCACGGTGCTCGCCCCGGTCATCTCGTTCGTCGGCCAAGCGGTCGTGCTGTTCCTGCTGATCCAGAACTTTGGCTTCATCGCGGGCGCCTTCCGCCTCGCCAACTTCCTCGTACCGCTCGACCTGGCGATATTCGCTATAGGCATAGGGCTTGCCTTTTATCTCAAGGCGAGTCAGCCTGAGAAGTACAAGACCCTTGGACGCCTCATCCACGAAGACCTCTGAAGCAACGGCTGCCGGCGGGCGCACCGCCGGCAGCAACCTCCGCTCGCTCCTGCGGGAGGTCGACCGCTGGGTGTGCCTGGTGGGTGAGCGGTGCTGCGTTTCGCGTTCCGTCAACGACCTGGACCGAGCCAAAGGCTCGGCCGAAAGCCCTCGGCGAGGGATCCGGCGCCCAGGTGGCTCCAGATCCGGGCGAAGCGACGAGCAGCGCAGCGAGCGCATCGTGCATTCGTAAGCGAGCAGCACAGGAGCTGAGCCCGGAGATGGGCCGCATTGGGCGCCGCAGATCCGTCGAGGGTCTTTCGGGCCGAGCCTCAAACTCTCACCTGAATCCAAGCTCGTTTTGAGGTTCGGCCCAGATCATCTGGGCCATGGATAGAAAACGAATCCTTGTCTTCGCGTCCGTCGTCGCCGCGGCGATGGTCTTCGGTGGAGTGCTCGGCGCGACCGTGCTGGCGCGATCGACCCTCACCCCGGCCAACGCCGCCCTCGCCGCCGCCTCACCGACCCCGACCTTCAAGTCCAACGAGAACGCGACCCACGAAGCAGGGGAGAGCGCAGCCCAGGAAACGGCCGAGAACAACGGCACGTTCCGCCCGGGCGGTCCCGGCGGTCCCGGTGGCGGCCCCTCCAACGAGACGTCGGCCCACGAGGCCGGCGAGTCGGCGGCCCAGGAGGCGGCCGAAAAAACCTGAGCTAGGCCGGGGGGTCGAGATCGATACGCACCGTCAGCAGTGAGACGCCGAACAGCCTCACCTGGCCGGCGGTGCGTTTCTCGTAGGCAAGCTCGAGGCGTTTGATCGGGTCGTCCTCAGGCATGAGGTGCGCCCTGCCGGCGCGCCATTTGCCGTTGTAGCGCACACGCACTCGAGGGTTGGCCTGGATGTTTCGCACGTAAGCTCCGGTGGCGTCTTCGGCCACGATCCAGAAAGTGTTGGTAGCCTCGTCCTGGCCGTCGCCGACTGGGGTCTGCCGTGGCAGTCCACTCTTCCGGCCGATCGTTTCGAGGAGTGCATATCGAAACCCCGGGTCACCGGCGCGACGCTTGATGTAGGGGTTGATCAACCACTTCTGCTGGAAGCGGACCAGGCGGCGCTTCACGCGGAGAACCTACTACTGCAGCGAAGCTAAGCTGCGCTGAGTCATGGCGCCTCGGACTCGGGTCTACATCGAGGCCGGCGCAAAGCGGGCCTTTGCCAGCGCCGCGGACTGGCCCGGGTGGTGCCGCGCCGGCAAGGACGAGGCAAGCGCGCTCGAGAACCTGGCCGCGTACGCGCCCCGTTACGCGAAAGTCGCGGAGCTCGCACGCGTCGAATTTCCGAAGGACGTGACGAGCTTCAACGTCGTCGAGCATCTCACAGGCAACGCAACGACCGACTTCGGCGCACCCGGGATCCCGGCCAGGGCCGAGTCCAGGCCGATGACGCCCGCGGAGACGAAGCGCATGGTCTCGCTGGTCGGGGCCTGCTGGAAATACCTCGACAGCGTCCGCGCCAAAGCGCCGCAGGAGCTGCGCAAGGGTCCTCGCGGCGGCGGTCGGGACCGCGATGAGATGTTCGAGCACGTGCTCGGAGCCGAGCTGGAGTACGCGAAGAGGATCGGCCTCCGCCTCAAGCAGCCGGACCGCCGCGCCCTGCTCGAGAGCTTTTCCAACCCAAACCGCGATGAGAAGTGGCCGGTCGCCTACGCCGTGCGACGCACCGCGTGGCACGCCCTCGACCACGCGTGGGAGATCGAAGACCGGATACCGTAAACGTTCCGATGGAAGAGCAAAAGGGTGGCCTGCTGCTGGTCCTGGCGCATCCCGACGACGAATCGATGGGCACCGGCGGTCTCGTGCTGCGCCACACGCGAGCCGGCATCAAAACGCATCTCATCTGCGCCACCTACGGCGAGGCGGGGTGGATGGGCAAGCCGCCCGGCGCGAAGCAGGAGGACCTGCGCGAGATCCGCGCGCGAGAGCTCGAGCAGGCGGCCGTGGCGCTCGGCCTGAAGGGCGTCGAGCTCTGGGACTACCCCGACGGCGCGGTCGACCAGTCCGACCAGCAAGAGATCACCCAGCGCGTGTGGGAGGAGATCTCAAAGCTGCGGCCTCGCGCGGTCGTGGGCTGGGGACCGGACGGCGCATACGGCCATCCCGACCACGTCGCGATGGGCGCGTGCACCGATTCCGCCGTGGCGGCGATGACGGAAGGCGAACGGCCCGCGCTCTACCACGTCGCCATCGACCAGCCGCTGGCCGACTTCTACCAGGAGGCGATGCATCTCGCGGGCCGCAACCACGGACTGCCGCTCCAGCCGCAGGAGAAGGTCGACGTCGTGATCGAGCTCGACGCGGACGAGGTGATGATGAAGCTGCGCGCGATCGACTGTCACCGCAGCCAGCTCGAGGACTGGCGCATCACGCTCCGCGATCATCCGCAGCTGATGCAGCGCGGTTACGGCCATGAGCCGTATGTGGTCGTATCCTCCCGTGCCACCGGCCTGACCGAAAGCGGTCTATTGGGAGAGTTTGCATGAGCGCCTATTCGCGGGCCGTTCAAGGGATGGTTGACTACCTCGAGCCGGTCCTCGCGTACATCAACAACCCCGCCTACATGGAGCGCGTTAAGCAGCCCCAGGCGTGCGACTTCCGCTTTGGCGATCCCCAGGAGATGCCGCTGCCCGCCATCCAGCGGGCACTGACCAAATGGGCCAAGCCCGAGAACAAGGACTGGTTCGCCTACAAGCTCAGCGAACCGGCGGCGCTCAAGGTTGCCGTCGACTCGCTGCGAGGCCGCGTCGGAGTGGAATTCGACCCGGCGGACATCTCCATGACCACAGGAGCGTTCGGCGGCCTGGCGGCCACGCTGCGAGCGCTGCTGGATCCCGGTGACGAGGTCATCTACCTGTCGCCGCCCTGGTTCTTCTACGTGCCGATGATCCTGTCGTGCGGTGCGAAGCCCGTGCGCGTCGATTTCACGCCGCCGGATTTCGAGCTGCCGGTCGATGCGATCGAGTGGCACATCACGCCTCAGACGCGCGCGATCATCGTCAACTCGCCGCACAACCCGAGCGGGCGCGTCTTCACGCCGGATGAGCTCGAGCGCCTGACCCACGTCCTCGAGGCCGCGCACCAGACCATCTATCTGGTCTCCGACGAGTCGTACAGCCGCATCGTCTACGACGGCCGCGAGTTTCATTCACCGCTGCGCCACTACGACCGCGCGTTCCTCGTCTACACGTATGGCAAGACGCTCCTCGCGCCGGGCCAGCGCCTGGGTTACGTCGCGATGCCGCCCACGATGCCTAACCGTGAGGAGCTGCGCGAGGCGTTGAGGGTTGCCCAGTTCGCGCTCGGTTGGGCGTTTCCCAGCGCCGTGATGCAGTACGCGATGGGCGACCTCGAGCAGGCGAGCATCGACGTGGCGGCAATGCAGCGGCGCCGCGACCGGGTCGTCTCCGCACTGGACGAGATGGGATACGAAGCGGTCAAGCCTGAAGGGACGTTCTACGTCATGGTCCGATCGCCCATCGCGGACGAGGTCGCGTTCACCCGCCGGCTGGCGGAGGAGGACGTCTTCGTGCTTCCTGGCAGGATCTTCGAACTGCCGGGATGGTTTCGCATCTCGCTGACCGCGAACGACGACATGGTGGAGCGAGCACTACCTGGGTTCGAGAGGGCATTAAAGCAAGTCACTTCCCCGCCTGCGGGGAAGGTGGCCGGCCGCTGAGCGGACGGCCAGATGGGGCCTTCCCAACCTGCTCCTCCGGCCGTAGAAGTCCGTGACCTGATCAAGCGGTACCGCAAGGCCAAGGTCAACGCCGTCGACGGGATCAGCCTGCGTGTGGAGGCGGGCGAATTCTTCGCCCTGCTGGGTCCCAACGGCGCCGGCAAGACGACGACGATCTCCATCCTCACCACGACGCTGGCGCCCACGTCGGGCAGCATTCGGATCTGCGGTCACGACCTGGCCAGAGAATCATCCGCGGTGCGGCGGCAGGTCGGCATCATCTTTCAGAACCCGAGCCTCGACATGAACCTGTCGGGCGAGGAGAACGTCCGCCTGCACGCGATCATGTACGGGCTGTACCCGTATCGCCCGGCCTTCCGGTTGATGCCCGCCGCGTACCGGGCGCAGGTGCGCGAGCTGGCCTCCGTCCTGGGCATGGAGGCTGATCTCTTCAAGCCGGTGAAGAAGCTGTCGGGCGGGATGCAGCGCAAGCTCGAGATCATCCGTGGGCTCATGCACCGGCCGAAGGTGCTGTTTCTCGACGAGCCCACCCGCGGCCTGGACGTGGCGAGCCGGCGCAGCCTGTGGGCGTACCTGCGCGAGGTGCGCGAGCAGTACCAGGTGACGATGCTGCTGACCACCCACTACCTGGAAGAAGCGGAACAGGCTGACCGGCTGTGCATACTCAATCACGGGCGCATTGTCGCCATGGGCAGCCCCGGCGAGGTCATGGCGCACATGGCCGATGAGTACCTCGAGCTTGACGCGGCCGACCGCGCGCAGCTGCGACACGAGCTGAAGGTGCTGAACCTCCAGTTCGATGAGGACGGAATGTTCAAGGTGAGGCTCGACGGGAGATCCGCCCATGAGGTGATCCGAAGCCTCGACGTGCCTCTGACCATGCTGCGCACCCGCCAGCCTTCACTCGAGGACGCGTACCTGAGGATCCTCGCCGATGAATGAGCTCTATGCGATCGCGGCGATCGCCGAGCGTGACCTGATGAAGTTCCTGCGCGACCGCACCCGGTTGATCGGGACGTTCGTGCTGCCCTTCGGGATCATGGGACTGCTCGGCGGTACGCTGCAGGCCAACCTGGGGCGCGCGACCGGCTTCAACTTTGTCGGGTTCACATTCACCGGCGTACTCGGAATGACGATCTTCCAGTCGACCGCGGGAGGGATGGCCTGGCTGTCAGAGGACAGGTTCAACGACTTCGCGCAGGAGATCTTCGTTTCGCCCGTCTCGCGCTACTCGATCGTCTTCGGCAAGATCCTCGGTGAATCGCTGGTCGCGCTCGCGCAGGCCGCTCCACTGGTCGTCTTCGCCCTCGTGCTGCGGGTCTCCCTGTCGCCAGAGCAGATCGCATTGATGCTCCCTGTCGCGGTGATCAGCTGCCTCCTGGGCGGTTCGTTCGGGCTCGTCTCGATGGCGATGATCAACGACCAGCGGGCGGCGAACCAGATCTTTCAGTTCCTGATCCTGCCGCAATTTTTCCTGGCCGGCGTCTTCAACCCGATCGGCATCCTGCCGTGGTACTTGGAAATCCCCTCGCGGATATCGCCGATGCGGTACGTGGTCGACCTGATTCGCGGCGTGGTCTACACGGGGCATCCCGAGTACCACAAGGTCGTTCTTTTCGACCCGTCGATCAACTTGCTCGTGATCGTTGTGATGTTCAGCGTGTTCATGGTCGCCGGCACGGCGCTCTTCGTGCGACGCGAGACCAACCGATAACCGATAAAATGTTGCCAGGCGAAAACTAAACATTCCTGTCCTCGAATCGCAGCCATACTCGTCTAACCTTTAACACCTGATTCCGGGGATGCCGGGGTCGCAAATTCCAAGTCGGGGGTAACGCATGGAAGTGCAGGAGGCGGTAGCAGAAGGTTCGGCTTCTGTGGACAACGGCGAAATCAAACGTGACGGCCGCAAGCAGTTCTCGATGGGTCCACAAGACATCCTGGAAGGCAGGCTGATCTATGACGGTTCGGTGCACGCCGACGGCCGTGTCGAGGGCGAGGTCCGCGTGACCGGCAACATCGACGTCGCCAACGGCTCGACCGTGAAGGCCCTGCTCGAAGGCGCCAACGTGACGCTCAAGGGAAATGTCGAGGGTGCAGTCACCGCGCGTGACAAGCTGACCCTGGGCAGGAACGCAAGGCTCAGCGGCGACATCCAGGTCCGCAGGCTGCAGATCGATGACGGCGCGACGCTGAACGGTCACGTCCGGATGGGTGACTTTGAGCAGCAGGCGTCCGGGCAGTAGGGTCCCGACCCGGGTCCCGGCCGAAGTCCAGGCCGAAACAGGCTCCAACGGGCAGCGCAACTCGGTAGTCCTCGGTCCCAAAGACCGCCTCGTTGGTCAGCTGTACATCGAGGGCGACCTGCGCGTGTCCGGGACGGTCGACGGTGCGCTCGAGGCCACGGGCGACATCGAGATCGCCGGGGGCGGCAAGGTGAACGGGGCGGTGACCGCGTACAACCGGCTCGTGGTCGGCAGCGACGCCTCGCTGATCGGTGGGGAGGTGCGCGTGGCGCGCCTCACCGTCGAGGACGGCGCGACGTTCACGGGCAACGTGTCCATGGGAAAGCACAAGGCACCCGTCGTGGCGGAGCCGCAGCCGGCTATGGAACTGCAGCCTGAACCGGTTGCAGAAGCGCAGCCTGAACCGGTTGTGGAAGCGCAGCCGGAACCGGTTGCGGAAGCGCAGCCGGAACCGGTCAGTCCTCGCCAGGGATGGGGAGGCGGCGCGAAGCGCAAGAGGGGTCGCTAAAAGGATTTCCCCTCCCCGCTAGCCGGGGAGGGTTAGGGTGGGGGCGTCCCTACTTCTTCTTGGCCGTCTTGGCCGGCATCTTGCGCGTCTCGTCGAGGGCGTGCTTGATCAGCGCGTGCGGCGGCTTCGTGCGCCAATCGCCGGGGACCACAACGTATCCACCCATCTTGTGACCGGCCATCGGCTCGAAATCCCGGCCGCCCTGCTTCTTGACCTTCGCGATCTCCTCTTCGGGTAGGCGCACCATCAGCTCTTCGCCGAAGATCCCGCAGAACATGTTGCCGTTCACGAAGGCGGACAGCTGGCCGAACATCGGCTTCAGGGTGATCCCCGGCCCGTCCGGCACGAGCTTGCTGAAAGCCGCCTTCGCCGCCTCGCTGGGCCTGGGCATCTTCATCGGTCCGCGCGGCGTCGGGCTCACGCCAGGATCGTAGTACCCTCTCCTCGCTCCCGGAAGCACTTGAGGAGGCGTGGCCATGAGCTGGACCGTCGAGGGTACCTACTTCGAGAACTGCAACTGTGACTTCGCCTGCCCTTGCACGGTGACGACGTTCGCTTCGCCCGGCACCGAGGACCGCTGCCAGGTCATCCTCGCGTACCACATCACCCGGGGCCAGATCGACGGGGTCGACGTCAGCGGGCGCAGCCTGGCGGTCATTGGAGATGCCCCGCCGCAGATGACCGACGGCAACTGGCGTGTCGGGTTGATCATCGACGACAAGGCCTCGAAGGAGCAGGTGGACAAGCTCGCCGGCGTCTTCTCCGGCCAGATGGGTGGGCCGATGGCGGGCCTGGCGCCGCTGATCGGTACTGTCCTTGGCGTCGAGCAGCATCCGTTCGAGTTCCGCGAGGACGGCCACAAACACCATCTCAAGATCGGCAACGACATCGCCGTCGACGTTGAGGATTTTGTCCCGCAGGGAATGTCCGAGCCGACCAGGCTCGTGGGCGTGGGTCATCCGTCGAACACGACGCTGACCGTCGCGAGGCCGACCTCGTCGCGGATCAAAGCCTTCGGCATGGAGTTCCACAACAGCGGCAAGAGCGCGTTCTCAGCGCCCTACCGTTGGTCCGGCTAGAGCTCCCTGCACCTCACCCGCCAGAAGACGTGACTACCGCTGATCTGACCCGCGACGTGGCTTCGCGCGCTTCATAGCGATCTCATAGGCCTCTTTCAGCAGGGGCTTGATGGATTCGAATGTCGAGTCACTTGGGTTGAGTACGCACACCCAGTGGTTGCGGCCGTACACAGGGTGCGGGATTAGCCGGTCCACCGCCGTGAAGTCGTGCTCCACGTGATCGAGGAACAGGCGATCTCAGGCGACCCCGCCTCGCGTGACCCGATCTCCACGTCGACCTTCGAACGTGGTCGCTACGTATTGCCGGATCGCCTCTTCGTCCATGTGCCATCCTCCTCGAGGATGATCCCAAAAATTGGGTCTTCACTTTTTGCATTGAGCGGTGCTTAATAGCAGAGACGCGGGCGGCAGTCGGGTAATCCGTTCGTAAGGAGGGGCACATGGTCTTGACCAGGCGCCTTGCGCTGTCGCTTTCCCTGGTGCTTTGCGGCATGGTCTCGTTCGCCATGAGCGCGGCGGCGGATTTGATGCCGGCCGGCAATTACCACATCACGACCGTGGTTGCCGAAACGCACATCGTCGCGTCAGTGCCGTCTTTCACGGTGGCCAGCGTTTTTGTCGAGGACACGGTTACACAGGCAGACCCACGAGTCGGTCCAAGCAGCATCACCACGGTGGTGGACGTCGGAGTGTCCTGGATAGGCGACGGCACCTCTGGAAGCGGATGCTCGGTGCTTGCCAATCCGTCTGATTTCACCTTTGGCAGCGGCCTGTCGGGCGCCGCACTGCACACGACATTCACGAACACCTTGCAGCCCTGCAACAGCTTCGAATCTCTCGTTCCCCCAGTTGCGGTCGATGCGACCTGGACAGCGACCGGGAGCACGGGAAGCGGCCGCACCAACACCCACTATGACTGCGGCGGCTACACGTCAGAATCCCTTGCGTTCGGCAGCGGCAGCGGCGCCAACTCGAGCTTCTCCATTTCAGCGCTGACGGGTTCATTCACTGACAGCGAGGCCGGCCTGTTCTCCAGCGATGAGCAGCTTCATGCCCAGGGCACAGCGCAGTCGACGTGTCCCCCAGCCGGCAGCAAGGGTGCCGGACCCGGGCCTCAGGCTCCAGGCAACTACACCACGACGTCGCAGTTCGCTGGCTTCGGGCAGTCTCCGACCGACCAGTCGGATCCTCAGATCAGTATGTCCGTCAACCAGTTCAGCAAGGTGTCCAACCCGCAGGGCGGCGCGCCATCGACAACCAGCGAGACCGACCTTTTTCTCGATGTTTCCGGCAGCACCGCCTGCTTTGTGATCGATTCGCCTGCCTTCACGATCAGCAGCGATCTGTCGAGCGCCAGCCTCCACATGAGCTTGACCGCGGACTCGAAGTCCTGTGACCCCTCGTTCGGCAGCTTTCCATTTCTTCCCACCGACGTGAATGTCACCTGGTCGGCGACTGGCCTTGTGGGCACCACGAAGACAGACGGCCAGGGCTTTTGTGGAGGCTCTTTAACCGGAAAGGCCTTCTTGATCGACAGCTTCGACACCGCCACCGCAACCGCGACACTTTCCTATTTCCCCGGCACTGCCTTCACAGGAAGCCAGTCCCAGCTCGGCAAGCAAGACCACCGGTTCCAGATCCTGGGCGTGTCGCGCTGCCCCGGCGGCCGGTAAGCGTTCGAGCCGGCTTGGGTGATAAGCCCGAGCTGGCTCTCTGATCCGTGAGGATGGCCGATTCGGTCACGAAGGCTCCAAGACCGTCGCCGGTACGGTGCGGAGCTTACGCAGCTGGGAAAAGATGGTCGGCAGGACGCTGATGAGGTTGAGCGCGACTCCGACCGCGAGCGCGGCGCGGAGACTTACCGACTGCCCGATCGCTCCCCCCAGCAGCGACCCGACGACCCCGGCAGCCGCCACCAGAACGAACACGCCCGACTGGACACGGCCAAGCAACCCGTCCGGCGTCACAGCCTGGCGGATCGACTGCTGATTGATGTTGTAGATCATCAACCCGCTACCCAGCAGAGCCCCAAACGCGATGAGAATGGGAAAGGCAGCCTGGTGCGGCGAGTAGGCCGCGATCAGTGCGCCGGTCTGGCCGAGTACCACCAGCGAAGCCCCGCCGACCATCACAAGGCCCAGCCGCTCTCGAGCAAGCAGCGGGCGTCCGAGCTGCGCCCCCAGGAGCGCACTCGCCCCAGTGACGGCAAAGATCAGGCCGAGCTGTGCGGGCGTGATCCCCACCCTGGTCACGAAGTAGAGGACGTACACGGCGAAGATCACGCTGCCGCCGGCGTTGTTGATGAGGATCGTCAACGTGATGGCGCGCACCAGGGGCTGGCGCCACATCCAGACCTGGCCTTCGACCGCGTCGGCGAAGGTCCTGCGGCCGGACGCTGGCGGCAAGACTTCGTTCACGCGCGTCCAGGCGGTCGTGACCGCCCCCACGACAAAGCTCGCCGCATCGGCCGCGATCGCCAGGGGCGCGGTGAACGCCTGCACGGCCGCGCCCGCGAGCCCTGGCCCGACGAGGTTGGAGACGGTGAAGCTCGACTGGATCCGGGTGTTCGCCTGCACCAACCGATCGCGACCGGCGAGCGCCGGCACGATCGCAGGCACCGCAATCCCCTGCGCGGTGGCGGCCGCGCCTGCCACGAAAGCCACGACGTACAGCTGGCCGATCGTCAGGTGGTGGAGGAGGGCGGCGGCCGGGATGGTGACGAGCGCAGCGGCGCTTACCGCCTGGGAAGCCACGAGGATGGGCTTGCGACGGGTTCGGTCGAGCCATACACCGGCCGGAAGCCCAAACAGAATCCCCGGCCCGAACCGCATCGCGCCGAGCACGCCCATCTGCGCCGCGTTGGCGTGCAGCGTCACGGCGGCCGCGATCGGCAGCGCCAGCAAGGTGAACTGGTTGCCGAGCATCGAGACGCTCTGGCCGACCCAGAACTTGAGGAACTCGCGGCTCATCGTGCGTAAGGATGACGCCCGCCGGGGCCGACCTGATGGTCTCGACGTGGACGTTGAGGACGGTAATCAGGTCGGCTCGGAATGCGTGAACTGGCGGTCATCGACCCACCCTTAGGTGGCGAAGCTATGGTGGTTTCGTGCCTACCCCAGACATCCAACTCTTGTCGGGTTTCTCGAACATCTGAACATCTGAATAGCCGGCCTTCGCGAAGAGCTCGCGATGCTCATCGATAGTCATGAACGGGAAGTTCATCCTCTCTGACAGCTTCTGCATCGCCTTGCCGTGATTCATGCCTTTGTAGCTTTCCGAGATGATCATCAACTTTCCGCCAGGTTTCAGCACGCGTAAGACCTCCCGCATGTCAGCGACCAGATCAGGCCAGAAGACATGAGTCTCCACAGCGGTGGCAAGATCAAACGTGTTGTCTGAGAACGGCAGAGCGGACACAGAGCCATGGCGGATTTCGACGCGTCCCGCTTCAAGCTCCCGCTCATTTGCTCTGCGGGATGCAGCAACGCTCTCCTCGGAGTAATCGATCCCGTAGACCCTGCCCTCGGTGGCGATTCCGGCCAGCTTGTGAACGGTCCTCCCTCCACCGCAGCCCACATCGAGAATCGTGGCGTCTTTCTCGATCGAGACGTGCTGCAATCCCCAATCGGTCCCTTTGGAATGGTGGACGTTCATCGTCCAGATAATGAATCTGCCGAGCCGGCCCGTCGGCTTCCGGCACTGGCCCGTCAGCTTGCTGAAGGCGCCCATCTTCCGGCTCGATATTGAGCGTCTACTGTCAGATCCGCAAGTGCCTCGAGTCGTCCTTGAGGATGACTTGAAAAATCGATCTTGCGGCTGACGACTCGGCGTCTTGCGAAACCTACCTTGATCCTCATGGAAAACATCGCGATCGTCGAGACCCACAGTCTCACCAAGCGATTTGGCAGCGGAGTCCTCGCCGTCGACTCCGTTGACATGAGCGTGCGACGTGGCGAGGTCTACGGCTTCCTCGGGCCCAACGGGGCGGGGAAGACCACGACCCTGCGCATGCTCGTCGGCCTCATCCGGCCGACCTCGGGCACGGCAACCGCCGCCGGCCATGCGCCCGGGGACCCGAAGGGACTGGCCAGGATCGGCTCGCTGATCGAGTCGCCCGGCTTCTACCCCTACCTGTCTGGCCGCGAGAACCTGAAGGTCGTCGCTGACCTCGCGAGCGTCAACTTGAAGCGCGTCGAGGAGGTGCTCGACATCGTCGAGCTGAGCACGCGCGCCGGCCGCAAGTTCGGCACGTACTCGACGGGCATGAAGCAGCGCCTCGGCGTCGCGGCCGCGCTGCTCAAGGACCCCGACCTGCTGATCCTCGACGAGCCGACCAACGGCCTCGACCCGCAGGGCATGGCCGAGATGCGCAAGCTCATCAAGGACATCGGCCAGGGCGAACGGACTGTTCTCCTCTCGAGCCACCTGCTGGGCGAGGTGGAGCAGATCTGCGACCGGGTCGGCGTGATCAGCAACGGCAAGCTGGTCAAGCAGTCGACCGTTCAGGAGCTGCTCGGCGAAGAGGGCGTTCTGGTGCGCGCTCAGCCGATCGACCGGGCCCAGGACCTGCTGGCTCGCATGTACGGAGCTGCCGCGATCAGCCGTCAGGACGGCGCGCTCCACCTCAAGACCAAACCGGAGAACAGCGTCGAGATCAACCGCCAGCTGGTCGGCGCCGGAATCGGCGTCAGCGAGCTTCGCCCATTCGAGAGATCGCTGGAGGAAGTCTTCTTCCAGCTCACGGGAGAAAAGCAAGGATCATGATCGCAACCATCAAAGCGGAATGGCGTAAGAGTCGACTGCGACCGGCGTTCCTCATCGGGGCCGGCGTCATCGCCGGAATCACCATCCTGGTCTACGCCGCCAACTGGTACCTCGCTCTTCACCCGCTCGCAACTCGCGGCGGCGACCGCGCGATCGTGAGCCTCGCGACCCTGTACCCCGACCAGTTCGTCAACAACGTCATGGGCGCGGCATTTCCCATCGGCGCTGCGATGGCGATCGTCCTCGGCGCCCTCTTCGCCGGCTCGGAGTACGGCTGGGGCACAGTCAAGACGATGTTCACGCAGCGGCCCGGACGGCTGACCGTATGGGCCGGGCGCGTCTTCGTCTTCGGAATCTGGATGCTCATCCTGACCTTCGTGTTGTTCGGCGTCGGCGCGGCCAGCAGCGTGGTGGTGGCCTTGTTCCAGGGCCACGCGATCACTGGGCCGGCGGCCATCGACCTGGCCAAGGGCATCGGTGCGATCTGGCTCGTCTTCATGGTCAACGGGAGCATCGGGCTCGCCCTCGGCGTGCTCATCCGGCAGCCCGCGGCCGCCCTGGGCATCGGTCTCACCTACGTCCTGGCGGTGGAGATCATCGCCGTGCGGATCATCAACCTCATCAACAACGGCCAGTTCAAAGACGTCACCGAGCAGTTCGTCAACCAGAACGCGACAGCGCTGACGCAGAGCTTTACCTCACCCGCGTTCGGGACGATAACCGCTCCAGTGGTCAGCGCCGACCATGCGGTGCTCGTGCTCGCGGCCTACCTGATCGGCCTCACAATCGTCGCCGCCGGACTTCTCCGGCTGAGGGACGTGACATAGACCCGAAGTTTCCTCGACAACCGCTGCGCGGCCGGCCGTGGTCATGGGTCACGGGCCGGCCGCGGCTTACCGATGGGCTGATCGTCGCCTTCAACCTGGCGATCGGAATTGGGGGTGTCGTCGGGACCTACTTCCGCGGATCCTTCGCACCGGTTCTCGTGGTCTTCGTGGTCCTCGAATCTCTGCCACTGTGGTGGCGCCGGCGCTATCCGGTGCTCGTCCTGGTGCTCATCGCAGGTGCCGAGATCGCCAGGTGGACGGTCGGTCTCACTGGCGAGCCGTCAGGCCCGGCGCTGGTTTTTGCCGTTTACGCGGTGTCGGTGTACGGCCGTTCCCCCGCGCGATTGGTGGTTGCGGGTATCGCCATCGCGCTCATCGTCGTGGCGGTTGCCCTCCTGGTTCTCGGAGCAGTTCCGGTCTCGAGAAACCTCATCCCCGTGGGCGCCCTTTCCCTCGTCGGGTGGGTGGTGGGTGACTACATGCGGTCGCGACGCCGCTTCTTCGCCGAGCTCGTCACGCGACATCAAAAGGACCGCGAGCAGGCCGCCGAGGAGGAAAGGCTGCGCATCGCGCGCGAGCTGCACGACGTGGTCGCGCACAACGTGAGCGTGATGGCGATCCAGGCCGGCGCGGCGCGGGTCTCGGGCAACTCGAGCGAGGAGACACTGCAGACCATCGAGCAAGGTGCGCGCGACACGCTCGCCGAGCTCAACAAGCTGCTTGGCGTGCTGCGCAAGAGTCCCGGCGCGCTCGAGCTGGCACCGCAGCCGACGCTCGACGAGGTCGACGCCCTGCTGAAGCCCGCCCGCGATGCGGGCCTCGAGGCGACCTTGAAAATCACCGGTGAGAAGCGGCCCCTGCCCGCCGCGCTCGAGCTCTCCGCCTATCGAATCGTCCAGGAGGCCGTCACCAACGTGCTCAAGCATGCCAGTGCAAACCGGGTCGAGGTGCTGATCGAGTATCAGCCCGAAGGCGTCGCCTTGACGATCAGCGACAACGGCTCAGGTTCAGCCGAGGCGACATCGACAGGTCACGGCCTCATTGGCATGCGCGAGCGCGTGGCGCTCTTCGGCGGCAAGATGGGGACAGGCTCGTCCCCGCTGGGCGGATTCACGGTGCACGCGAGGCTTCCAGTCAAGAGTTGATTCGGGTCGCGATCGCCGACGACCAGGCAATGGTGCGCGCGGGCTTTCGCATGATCGTGCAGTCGCAGCCCGACCTGCGGGTCGCGGGCGAAGCCGCCGACGGGCAGGAGGCGATCGACCTCGTCAAGCGCGAGCGACCGGACGTGGTGCTGATGGACATCCGGATGCCCCGCGTCGACGGCATCGCGGCCACGCGCCAGGTGGCGGGCCTCACCCGGGTGGTCATCCTCACGACCTTCGAGCTCGACGAGTACGTCTTCGACGCCCTGGCGGCCGGCGCGTCGGCGTTCCTGCTCAAGGCCGCGCCGCCCGAGGACCTGATCAAAGCCATCCGCGTCGTCGCCGCCGGGGAGGCGCTGCTCGCGCCCTCGGTCACCAGGCGCCTGATCGAAGAATTCGCGAAGCGCCCGCAGCCGGCGCCCAACAAATCGAAGCAGCTGGAAACCCTGACCGAGCGCGAGCGCGAGGTGTTGCATGAGGTGGCGCGGGGCCTCAGCAACGCGGAGATCGCGCAGCGCCTGCACGTCAGCGAGACGACGGTCAAGACGCACGTCGCCCACCTGCTCGGCAAGCTCGAGCTGCGGGACCGGGTGCAGGCCGTCATCCTGGCGTACGAGGCGGGGTTGGTGGGTTAGGCCAGCCCCTCCGGCCCTTCGGGCCACCTCCCCATAAATGGGGAGGACATAATTCCCCGATGGCCGTCTCCACCGAAGAGCGCCGCATAGTCACCGTCCTCTTCGCCGACATGGCGGGCTCGACCGCGCTCGGCGAAAAGCTCGACCCGGAGGAGATGCGCCGCATCCTGGCGCGCTACTACAACCTCGCGCGCGAGACGGTCGAGCAGCACGGCGGCACGGTGGAGAAGTTCATCGGCGACGCGGTGATGGCCGTGTTCGGCCTCCCCACCGCGCATGGCGACGACCCTGACCGCGCTGTCGCGGCGGCGATGGCCATGCGCGAGCGCATCCGCGCCGACGCGCACCTGAACGGCCGCATCGCGATCCGCTTCGGTGTGAGCACGGGCGAGGTCGTGGCCAGCCGCGACCAGTCCGCCGGCGACTTCCTCATCACCGGCGACGCCACCAACGTCGCGGCCCGCCTTCAGCAGGCGGCCGAGCCGTGGGTGATCCTGGCCAGTGACCGCACCGTGCGCGCCGCCAACAACTTCGAGTTCGGCGAGGAGATCGAGGTCGAGGCGCGGGGCAAGTCGGCGCCAGTCGCGGCGCATATCGTCATCGGTCCGCGCAAGGCCAAGGCAAAGCGGCGTGACCGCCTGCCGCTCATCGGCCGCGAGAACGACCTGGCCCAGCTGCAGCTGGTCGCGCGCCGCGCGGTCAACGAGAAGCGGCCATCCATGGTCAGCCTCATCGCGCCCGCCGGTGTGGGCAAGACGCGCCTGGTCGAGGAGTTCCTCGACTGGCTGCCCAGCCTGGCGCCGGAGGCGGTGGTCGCGACGGCCCAGTGCCTGCCCTACGGCCAGCAGCTCACCTACTGGCCCATGCGCCAGGTTCTCTTCGCCCTGACCGGCACCAGCGAAGACACGCCGCCCGGCCAGGTCCGCGATGCGATCTGGATCTGGTTGAAGAGGATCGGCGTCCAGGATCCCGACCGAGATGCCCGCCTGCTCGCGGCCACGATCGGCGAGGCGGGCACCGAGGGGGTCGACAAGGACCTGCTGTTCGCCGCCTGGCGGTCGGCGCTGGAAGCCACCGCCCGGCAGAACCCGCTGGTCATCGTGTTCGAGGACCTGCACTGGTCGAGCGACAGCCTCCTCGACCTGGCCGAGTTCGTCATGCAGCCGAGGGGCGACGCGGCCGTGCTGATGATCGTGCTCGCGCGCCCCGAGCTGCTCGACCGGCGGCCCAACTGGGGCGGCGGGCGCCTGAACCACCTGGCCATCGCGCTCGAACCGCTGGGCAGCACCGCGATCGCCGGCCTGGTGCGCCACCTCCTCGACACCGACGCGCCCGACGTGATCAACCTCGTGGCGGAGCGCTCGGAGGGCAACCCGTTCTACGCCGGCGAGCTGGTGCGCTCGTACCTCGAGCACGGCTCGCTGGAAAAACTGCCCGACACCGTTCAGGCGACGGTGCTGGCCCGCCTCGACCTACTGCCGGCGGGAGAACGGCGTGTCCTCCAGCTGGGCAGCGTATTTGGGCGCGCCTTTCGGGCGGGTGGGGTCGGCGCGCTAGAGCCCGGCATCGACCAGCACGTCGTCGAGCTGTGCGAGAACCTCGCCGACCGCGAACTCATCCGCCCCGCCGAGGGCGACCGTTATTCCTTCCGCCACATGCTGATCCAGGAGGTCGCGTACGGGACGCTGCCCCGCTCCGAGCGGGCGCGCCTGCACGCCGACGCGGCGCGCTGGGTCGAGTCGATCACGCCGGGCCGCGAGGTGGCGCTGTCCGAGATCCTCGCCTTCCATTACCGCGAGGCGGCGGTGCTGTACACGGCGCTGGAACCGACTTCGGAAGAAACGAAGCAAACGAGGCAGCTGGCCGCGAAGTGGCTGCTGAAAGCTGCGGACGTCGCGGTCGCCGCGGCCGCCACACCGGAGGCCGTTCGCCACATCCGCGCGTCGTTCGATTTCGTCGAGGAGAAGCTCCGGCCGCGCCTGCACGAACGGATCGGCGACCTGACCGCGGGCGACAGCGGGCTGGAGGAGTACAGGCTCGCGCTCGAGGAGTACAAGGAGTGCGACTGTCCGGTCGACGACCAGCTGCGCGCGCTGGCCGGCATGCTGATGGTGGCGACGCGGTGGGCGGGATCGGTGGGCGACCGCCCGTCCGAGCAGTGGATGGCTGATCTTCGCGCGCGCGGCCGCAGCCTCCTGGAGGAGTCCACCGACCGCTTCTCGATCGCGCGTTTTCTCGCCGCCGACGCGTTCTTTCCGTTCTGGGTCCAGCGAATTCGCCCGCCGACCGCCGAGGAGCTCGCCGACGCTGAGAGCAGCGCAAACCGGGGGTTGGAAATCGCCCACGAGCTGGACGACCCGGAGCTCACCAGCGTGGTGCTCGACGCCATCGGCGGGTTCTCGACTGCGACCAACGATTGGGCGCGGGCGAGGGAGACCGCGGAGAAGCGCATCGCTTTCGAGGCCAAGCTCGGCCTGTACGAGCGGCTCGACGCCCACTCGATGCTGGCGTGGATGTCTTATCTGATGGGCGACCTGGCGACCGCGGAAAAGGACTCGGCACAAATGGTCGCGCGCCTGCTGCCCGGTCAGGCGCCGTATCCCGCGCTTCACCTGTTTGCGTGGCGAGCCGTGGTCCTGCAGGCGCTCGGGCGGTGGGATGAGGCCGTGACGATGTTCTGGCGTGCGCTGGAAGCGTGGCATGATGCCGGCTCCCACGCCGCCGGATATGGACTTCGCGGTTTCCTCGTCGGTTTTGACATCGGCAGGGCGCGCGGCGACTCGCGCCTGATGGACGCCGCGACCGAGGCCATCGAATCGATCCTCGCGCGGTTCCCCGCCGCGTATCCGTTAAAGATGATGTTGCCCTACATGCTGGGCAACGCCGGCTTGATCGAGTCCGACCTGTTTTTGCAAGTCACCAGTGCCGGGGAATGGGCGGAGCGGCGGTTCAGCCTGGCAGCGGACCGGCGCCAGGAAATTCCACGCTCCGTCCTCGACGAGGGCCTGGCCAAGGCGCAGCGGATCAAGGTGCCGCTGCTGGAGGCGCAGATTCGCCGCGCGCGGGGCGTCTTTCTGCGCGATGAGGCCGAGCTGTCGGCGGCGATCGCGATCTGGGAGCCGGTCGGCGCGCTGCCGGCGTTGGGTCGTGCGCATGCGGAACGCGGCTTGATTCGCGGCGACGCTGAGGAGACCAACGCGGCGCTGGCGGCCCTGAAGAAGCTGGGCGACGTCGATTACGTGGACCGGTTCGACGCCCGGGTCTAGAGGGGAGCGCAGCGCCGGAAAGGGCGATCAGCCCTCACCTAGCCCGCGTTATTACAACCGTGACGTGGTAACAACCCGCCACCCCTCTCCCCGCCGCGGGGAGAGGGCTACCCAGTGCCGTAATGAACAGGAACTGCCTTCTCTGAAGCTATGCCGACTGAGATCCCCGGCTGGCCGCGTTACCATGCCCCCGCTGTGAGCGAGCAGAACCCGGCGTCGCCGCCCACCGAGGCCCCGATCGACCCGCTTTACAGCCACGCCGCCTCGCCGTTCATCCGGACCGAGACGCCCACGCCCGGGGCCTTCGCCTCGCCGCCATCCGGGCCCGCGATCACTCCGATGTCGACCTGGGTCACCTACAAGGCGCAGATCCAGTTCGCGTTCGCGATCGTCGCCTTTTTGATGGTTCTGGTGGGAGCAGTCACGGTGGCGCAGGCCAACTCCGCCGTTTCGTGGAAGTACTACGTGGCGGCGATCCCCGTGCTGCCGGCCGCGCTGGTAGTCTGGCTCTTCGTGCGGGCGCTGTCGCGGCTGGACGAGGTGCAGAAGCGGGTCCAGGTCCAGGCGCTGGGGTTCTCGCTGGCGGCGACGGCGATACTGACGTTTGGTTACGGGTTTTTCGAGGGCGCGGGGTGGCCGGCGTTGAACGGGACTTTCATCCTGCCGCTGATGGCGCTGCTGTGGGGCGTCGGGATGTTCGTGCTTTCTCTGAGGTATCGGTTCCGCCGCTAGACGGGCACCTCTTCCCCGCTTGCGGGGAAGTACCGCCGAAGGCGGGGATGGGGCTGGGCCGCGGTGGGGCTTAGACTGACCCCGCTTTGCGGCGCGGGAGGCAGGCGGCGCAGGTCGGCTTCGTCCTGATCGTCGCCTTCGTCTTGATGGGACAGCCTGCTCCGCGTCTGACGGTCGCCGTCACATCGCACGTTCCTCATTTGCCATCCGCGTCGCCCACTGCCGAGCCGTGGGACCTGGACGCGGACATCGGTGCGGTGATGGTGGCTTCGTGGCGCGGGTCGGCGAACTGGTCCGACGTGCGGCCGATGCTGGTCAACAACCGGATCGGAGGCGTGCTGCTGTTCACGGCGAACTTCGGCGGCGAGCCCTACGCCTTAAGGGAGTGGACCGATCGCCTGACGGCGCTGGCCTCGAGCTCCTGTTTCGATCACCCGCTCCTGGTCATGCTCGATGAGGAAGGCGGCGCGGTGGCGAACGTGAAAGCGGGTTTCGCGCCGCCGTGGCCGCTTGAGATGGCCGCGCTTGGTCCGGACCGCGTCCGCTTGCTGGAGCGCCTGAACGGCGAGGGCCTGCACGCCGCTGGCGTGGGTTTGAACCTGGCGCCGGTTGCGGACGTGCGGACCAATTCTTTGGATGGAATCATCGGCGCGCGGTCGTTCGGCTCTTCGCCTTCGGTGGTGGCGCCGCTGGTCGCTGCCGCGGTGCAGGGTCTGCACGACGGTGGGGTGGGGGCGACGCTGAAGCACTTTCCAGGCCTGGGCGGAGCGGCGGGCGATCCGCATGTTGCGATCCCGACCGACCCGGAGTCGGAAGCGCAGTGGTCTGCGGTGCAGCTGCCAGGGTTTCAGGCGGGGATCGCGGCGGGCGCGGACGCGGTGATGGTGACGGCGGTCTACGTGCCGGGGTTGGGTGGTGGAGACATGCCAGCGATGTTCTCGTCTTCTGTCGTCGGCCGCCTCCGGACGCAGCTGGGCTTCGGTGGGGTGATCGTGACCGACTCGCTGACGATGGGCGGGGTCGCGGCGCGGTGGTCGCTGCCGCAAGCGGCGGTGCTTGCGCTGGCCGCCGGGAACGACATGGTACTGCTGGGCAACGGCGATCCGACCTATGAAGCGAATGCGGTCGCCGCGGTTCGGTCCGCGGTGCTAACCAGGCGGCTGGATCGAACTCGCCTGCATGAGTCGGCTGTGCGCGTGAACGCCCTGCGTGATCGGTGGGGGCGGCGAGTGATCCCGTGCCGGACGCCCGCGGCGGCGTGATTGGCCGGTCGGGCCCGGGCGGGTAAAATCGAACCTCGGGCCGAGCGGGAGTAGCTCACTTGGTAGAGCGCGACCTTGCCAAGGTCGAGGTAGCGGGTTCGAAGCCCGTCTCCCGCTCCACCTAGGGCCCAGACATTTCGGGCGCCGCCGATGAGCGGTCTGTAAAACCGCCGCGAAAGCTTTTGGAGTTCAACTCCCTCTCGGCCCACCACGTATTTGGAGCAGTCAATTCTGGCCTTACAACTCGGCTGCGCCCATGCAGCTTGACAGCGAAATTGACAGCAAAATTTGTAACCGCACGCTGATCGCAGCAGGGTACGTACCGGGATGCCCGGGTCCCAACGAGAAAGGGATATGTTCACCTGCGAGCGGTCAGGAGCTAAGCCTTTGGATCTCGAACCTTCTAGGTGAATTTCCTGGATAGATATGAGACAGGTCGCACGGAGATGCAGCTGTCCGTCCTAGCGGGACCCCGCGCCGAGTATTCGGTCCATCGAGGGTCGCTCCGTGCGAATTCGGTTCGAGCTCGATTCGCGTTCGGCCGAACATCCACCAGAATCGTGGAAGCCGGTCTCCAGGCTGCTACCAGGGACCTGGCCGAAGCTGTCTCAAATGTGTGCAGGAACTTCATCTAGGCGGTGTCCTAGAGCGTGCTCGCGATCTCGAATACAAAGACGTTGTGCTAGCAGGTCAAGTGCCTTACGCGCCTACGGACCTCACCAAGCTTCTTCTGTCAGCCACAAGGCGCTACGTGGACGAACTACCTGCGGGGGTTGTGCCGGATCTAGTCGTAATCGGCCAGCAGAGTGTCCCGGACGGTCTGCTAGACCGGTGCATGGATGCCGCACTCGAAGAAACGCGATTTCTGCCCCAGGAGGGCTTCCTTGACCTGATCCTCTTCGGCTTCGATTGGTGGACTCCAGAATGGGGTCACTATTTGAATCACGCCTGCACTTACTACGAAGGGCTGGCATACGTCCGTGACAGCGCGAGCACGCGTGACTTCGAGTGGCCGACTGTGGACGCGACCCCGGTTCGCGAGCCACATGGAGCCGATGAGAAGCAACGGGGTGAACAGACCGAGCTCAACAAGCTGGGCTATAACGTCGCGAGAGACGGCCCATCGAGACATGACCGATGGCAGCTGCTTCGGACGATTATTGAGGGTCGTCAAATGACACTACAGGAGGTTGTCGGAACCATCGCTTGGTACTGCAGAGAGCGACGCAAACAGCATGACGGCGAGATCAGGTTCGCAAGGGCGATCGGCGAATGGGAACACGACCTGCAACTGCTTAAGACGACCTACTACGATCCCGGACCCATGCGCTGGTCGTGGCCATCGGTGCGGCCCTCGTAGGCACTATGAGTTTCCAGCTGACGCCGGCACGAATTCCCATCGGGGTAGTTGTCGCTGCTTTGGGATGGTTGCCTTGGAGAAATAGCGTGAAACAAGAAGGTATTTATTAGCTACGACCACTGGTCGGCCTGCCTGCCCGTCATTTTGGCCAGCCAGGTCAACTGCTTGGGCTGAGCTTGCCGAGGCTGAGTCGGTAATTCCTCGACCGCATGAGCTGGCCACTAACCAGGCGAACCAAACGACATAGAGCTGTCGCTTGTCGGCATTAGGATTTCGGCTGTGTTAAGCGCGGGCACGTCGCCTGGCGATTCCGAGGCGCCGGTATCGGTGCCAAACCAAGGTGAGTCACTCCCGCCGCGCGCTGACGCGATGATGGAATCGCTCCGATCAGTCGGCTACAACCTCGAAACCGCCATAGCGGACATTGTCGACAACAGCATCTCGGCGGCGGCCACCGAGATCGAGATCCAGTTCGAGTGGTCCGGCTCCAGTTCATGGGTCCGGATCCGCGATAACGGTCACGGAATGAGCGAGTCCGAGCTCCGCGAGGCGATGCGGCTCGGCGGTCGCTCACCGCTCGAACCACGGACTCCAGAAGACCTCGGCAGGTTCGGACTGGGACTAAAGACCGCGTCCTTCTCTCAGTGCCGACGCTTGACCGTCACTTCCCGGCAGCGCGACATGATCGAGCACACTCGGTGCTGGGATCTCGACTACGTTCAGGAGAAACGCGACTGGATTTTGCTTGAAGGCAGCCATCCCAGCTCAGACCAGGGCGCCCTTTCAGCACCGCCGGTGACGGGTGGAACAGCGGTCCTGTGGGAACGGCTTGACCGAGTCGTCCCGCATCCCGAAGCAGCTGCGGCACATGACCACTTCCTTGAGATGGTCGATGACACATACAGGCACCTCGCGATGGTCTTTCACAGGTATCTGACCGGCCGGGGTGCCATCCGGATGACCGTCAATGGCCGCCAGGTCGAACCGTGGGACCCATTCCTCTCTGCCAACCGCGCAACGCAGCTCTTGCCCGAGACGACGCTAGGCGAAGGCGACACAACTGTCTTGGTTAGACCGTACGTCCTGCCACATGAATCCAAGCTCAGCCAGGAGGAGCATCGCTATGCTGCGGGCCCGCGAGGCTGGAATGCTCAGCAGGGTTTCTACGTGTACCGAAACCGGCGACTGATCGTCCCGGGAAGCTGGCTCGGGATGTATCAGCAGGAAGAGCACACGAAGCTAGCGCGAGTACAGCTGGATATTCAGAACGCTGTCGACAGCGCGTGGCACGTCGACGTGCGCAAGGCGACGGCCGTTCCGCCCGCCATCATCCGTCGCCAGCTGCAGCAGATTGCCCAGAAAACAAGACAACTCGCTCGGCGTGTCTATGGACACAGGGGAGCGGTTGAATCCGAGCGAATCCAGGGGACCATCACGCACGTGTGGGAGGAGCGGAAGGTCACCGATACTGGCCATGCATACCGCATCAACCGTCGTCACCCGGTCATCAAGGACTCACTCAGCCAGCAGGTAAATCGGTCGGCAGTCAATGCAGGCTTGCGCTTAATCGAGGAAACCATACCCATCAATCTCATCACTGCCCGCTTCAACGAGCAGACCCTTGATCAGGAGGCACCGTTCCAGAGGTCGGAATCGGAGTTGATGGCAATGATGGACCGCCTCGCTGCGACGCTCTGCGACACCATGACGCCCGCCGAGATCCGCGACATGTTGCTCAGGCTCGAGCCCTTCGCCCATTATCCCGACATCGTGGCTGCCGCACAGTTCTGTAAAGAGGTGCCGGAATGATCGACTCGACGTACAACGCAGCCAGAGGGATCGCCCTCATGGTTTATGAACAGCAGGTTCACGTGGGCGCCCCACACGAAGCAGCCTTGGAGCGCGCTCTGGATGCAGCCCTGGCGGTGTATCCACACGTGATTGACGCAAGGTTCCGCGCGGACATCGCGACATCTGTGGTGATTAATGTCGGGCCAGCAGTACAGCTGGTCGCCGGTGACGACCACAGACCATGGTTGCGTGAGCGCAAGCAAGATATCCCGTGGACGCTCTGGAACAGATACCGCCACTACCTTCTAACAGTGCGTCGACTGCCACCCGCGGTCATAGATCGCCTGGACGAGGTGTCCGATCAAATCCTCGGTCTTCTTGAGGATCCGACGACGAAGGGCAGACAGTTCGATCGCCGCGGCATGGTCATGGGACAGGTCCAATCTGGAAAGACGACAAATTACAGCGCCCTGATCAACAAGGCTCTTGACGCTGGCTACAGGCTAGTTGTCGTTTTGGCGGGTCAACTCAACAACCTCCGCAGCCAGACGCAGAACCGGCTTGACGAGGAGGTCCTTGGGTTTGATACGGCCCTTGCTGAATCCACCGCGGCCGATCACGGACGATTTGGAGTTGGTCTCATACTCGGCTTCGCCAATGCCAGGATGGTCGGGTCACTGACCACGTCAGAGGACAGTGGTGATTTCAACAGTGCACGTGCCCGAACACGAGTGGACGCAGGCGGCGGCACTCCGTTCGTCCTTGTCGTCAAGAAAAATGGAACCGTCCTTCGTCATCTGATCGAGTACCTCCGGGATCACAGTCCGTACTCCAAGAAAGACCCGGACACCGGCCGAACCATCGTGCCTAATGTACCGCTGGTGGTCATTGATGACGAGGCAGACCAAGGAAGCATCAATACCGCCGACATGCCGGTCGACGACGACGGGAAGGTAATCGATGATTACAACCCGACCACGATTAACCGTCGAATTCGCGAGCTGCTCAATTGTTTCACGCAGACTGCCTATATCGGATACACCGCAACCCCTTTTGCGAACATCTTCATCCATGATGAGGCTCCTCACCGGACTTATGGTGAGGATGTTTTTCCACGCAGCTTCATAATCAGCTTGCGCGCTCCAGACAATTATGTCGGGCCGGAGCTGCTACTCGGAGTTCCGGACGGGGATCCACTACCGGTCTTCCGGCCGGTAGACGATTACTCCACGATGATTCCCGATCGCCATAAGAAGGATTACGTGCCGCCGGCGTTGGCCCCGTCACTCGAGGACGCGATCAAAACGTTCTTCCTCGTCACGGCAGAGCGTCGCCTCCGCGGTCAAAGCACAGCTCACAATTCGATGCTCATTCATGTCACCAGATTTGTCGCCGTTCAGGCGCACATTTACGAATTCGTCAAGGACTACGTAGCCCGCATACAACGCAGACTTCGGTATGGGGAGGGAGCCGACAGACACACCGTTATAAGCGAGTTCGCCGAACTATGGCTGGACTTTGAATCGACCTCTCCGAAGATGGGCGCCTCTGTTTCGACATGGTCCGACATCGAACACGAGCTCCTCCGAGTTGTTGACCTCACTGTTGTCAGACAGATCAACGGACTCTCCTCCGATCTTCTTGACTACCGTGAGAACCAGGGGACCGGCATCTGCGTCATCGCGATCGGCGGCGACAAGCTCTCCCGCGGCTTGACTCTAGAAGGGCTAACAGTCAGCTACTTCCTCAGGGCCAGTCAGATGTACGACACGCTGATGCAGATGGGCCGGTGGTTCGGGTATCGCGATGGTTATCCAGACTTGGTCAGAATCTATACGACTCCAGAGCTGCTTCGTGCTTACGAACACATTGCCCGGGCGACCGAAGAGTTGCGCCAGGAGTTCGAGTACATGGTCAACATCGGAGCGACTCCTCGGGAGTTCGGTCTGAGGGTCCGGGCGCATCCAACCATGATGATCACCAGCCCGTACAAAATGCGTCAGGGCGAGAGGCTTCGCCTTTCTTACCAGGGTGACATCAGTGAAACAACGGTCTTTGACAAGGACCCCGGCATCATCCGGGCCAACCTCAAAGCAGTCGATACGTTGCTTGGTTCACGGCCTGAGAGAGAAATCAAGTCCGACAACTTCGTCTGGAAGCATTTGTCGGCCGGCGACGTCCTCGAGTTCCTGGAGCGATTTTCAACAAACCGACTGGCGCCTCGAGCGGACAGCAAGCGCCTTGCCAGTTTCATCCGAGCTCAAAACAAGCAGGAACCGGGCGAGCTCACAGACTGGACTGCTGTTCTTATCAACAAGGCTGGTGCTGCGCCCGACCAGCGAGCCACAGTCGCAGGACGATCGATCGGATTGACCGATCGCGCGGCGATCCAGGGCGGCGTCACCGATCCCTTGAAGGATCGATTCACCATCAGGCGTCTGTTGTCGCCCCCAGATGAAGCCATTGACCTTTCGGACGAAGAGCGATCGAAGGCGATGGAGCTCACCGCGATATACCGAGAACAGGCAGGAAAGGAGTTCGATCCAAATGGAGCTCCTTCCGGCAAGGCAGTGCGCCAGGCCAGGCCTGCATCGCGAGGACTGTTGCTCATTTACCCGCTCAACCCCAACGGTTATCTGCTCGACGAGAAGCTCGTGAAGGAAGGCGAGGTTCCCATCGGTATCGGCCTGAGCTTTCCTGCTAGTAACTCTGGCGCAACCGTCGAGTACGTCGTTAACCGCGTTTGGCGGGACGAGGAGCCAGACTACGACTTACTCTGAAATTTGGGAGTCACTCGAGGCAGCCGCGGGGGACAAAACGCAAGCACACCGATCCAAGGTGGTCCGGGACATGGGCGCCACAGGGATCCGCGGTTTTCTGGGACTGGCTCTCCCTGAAAAGCGCCGACAGCTGCTGATCCGCGTTCCGGATGGAACAACGGTAGATCCGAGCTCGTTCCCGCACTGGCATGGACTCGAGATCACTCTGTACGACGGTGATGTGGCCGACATCAAGACTGGTCGTTTCCTGGTGCTCGGCGAAAGGG
>Ga0209283_10000150_pt1 | contig 32244 bp, 29 predicted proteins | sample CZO8metaG_2_FD_188354 | JGI IMG/M metagenome (GOLD analysis project Ga0209283, IMG submission 188354) | Vadose zone soil microbial communities from the Eel River Critical Zone Observatory, Northern California, USA - CZOApr15con2H1.8 metaG... | ecosystem: Environmental > Terrestrial > Soil >...
CTTTGCGCCGGGTTTCCGGGTAGAAGCGCCGCGCGGCGTGTCGCCGGCGAAAGGACCGCATGAAGGGCGTCGTCCTCGCGGGAGGAACCGGCTCGCGCCTGTTCCCGCTCACCAAGGTCACCAACAAGCACCTGCTGCCGGTCGGGCGGGAGCCGATGATCTACCATCCGGTCCGCAAGCTCACCGAGGCGCGCGTCGGCGAGATCCTGGTGGTCACCGGCGTGGAGCACATGGGCGACGTCGTGACCCTGCTCGGCTCCGGCAAGGACTTTGGCTGCCGCTTCACCTACAAGGTGCAGGACGAGGCGGGCGGGATCGCGCAGGCCCTGGGCCTGGCGGAGAACTTCGCCGGCAAGGACCCCATGTGCGTCATCCTGGGCGACAACGTCTTCCAGGATCCGGTGGCGCCGTTCGTCCGCGCCTTCCGCGAGCAAGGCCGCGGCGCTCGCCTGCTGCTCAAGCAGGTGCGCGATCCGCAGCGCTACGGGGTCGCGGAGGTGGAAGGCTCCCGCGTGGTGCGCATCGTGGAGAAGCCCAAGAAGCCGAGGAGCGATCTGGCGGTGGTGGGCGTCTACTTCTACGATTCAGACGTGTTCGGCATCATCCGCACCCTGAAGCCCTCCGCGCGCGGCGAGCTGGAGATCACCGACGTGAACAACCACTACCTGCGCGCGGGCACCCTGCAGTGCGATCGCCTTTCGGGGTGGTGGACCGACGCCGGCACTTTCGACTCGCTGCACGCCGCCAACGAGCTGGTGACCGGGCGCGCGACGTCCGCGGTGGATGCGGAGCGGAGATAGGGTGCCGGCCGTCCTGGTCACCGGCGGCGCCGGTTTCGTCGGGTCCAACCTGGTGCGGTACCTGCGCCGCGAGCGGCCCGGCTGGACGATCGTCAACCTCGACAAGCTCACCTACGCCGGCAACCTCGAGTCGCTCGCCGACCTGCGGCACGACCGCGGCTACGTGTTCGTGCGGGGCGACATCGCCAACGCCGAGCTGGTCGAGCACCTCTGCGAGCAGCACGAGGTCGAGGCGATCCTGAACCTCGCCGCCGAGAGCCACGTCGACCGCAGCATCCTGGGGCCGAGCATCTTCGTGGAAACCAACGTCTCCGGGACGCAGGTCCTGCTCGACGCCGCCCGGCGCGCCCGGGTCAAGCGCTTCGTGCAGGTCAGCACCGACGAGGTGTACGGCTCCCTCGGCGCGCAAGGCCGCTTCAGCGAGGCCTCGCCGCTGCAGCCGTCCTCGCCGTACTCGGCCTCGAAGACGGCCGCCGACCTGCTCGCGCTCGCCTACCACCACACCTTCGGGCTGGACGTGATCGTCACGCGCTGCTCGAACAATTACGGCCCGTACCAGTTCCCGGAGAAGCTCATCCCGTTGATGATCGCCAACGCGCTCGACGGCAAGAAGCTGCCCGTCTACGGCGACGGCATGCAGGTGCGGGACTGGATCCACGTCGAGGACCACTGCGCGGCGCTGCTCGCCGCCGTAGAGCGCGGCAAGCCCGGCGAGGTCTACAACGTGGGGTCCGACAACGAGTGGCCGAATCTGCTGATCGTCCAGCAGCTGCTGCGAATCCTGGCGAAGCCCGAGTCGCTGGTCGAGCACGTCAGGGACCGGCCCGGCCACGACCGCCGGTACGCGATCGATGCCCGCAAGGCGCACGCAGAGCTGGGCTGGGCGCCGCGGATCGCCTTCGCCGACGGGCTCCAGCGCACCGTGGAGTGGTACGTCGCCAACCGCACCTGGTGGGATCGGGTGCGCAGCGGCGAGTACCGGGCCTACTACGAGAAGAACTACGGGGCCCGTGGATGAGCGTGCTGGTGACAGGCGCGAACGGTCTGGTGGGGAGCTGCGTGGTGGCGCGCCTCGCCGCGGCAGGCGAGAAGGTGGTCGCCGCGGGACGCGGTCCCAGCCGGGGCGGGCCGGCCGCGGTCGAATACGTCGAGCTGGACCTGCTCCGGCCCGAGGCACTGCGCGCGCTGATCGGGTCCACCGGCGCGCGCACGGTGATCCACTGCGCCGCGATGACCGACGTCGACGGCTGCGAGAACGACCCGGTGCAGGCCTGGACCGTGAACGTACGCGGCGCCGAGGCCGCTGCGCTCGGATGCCGGGACGCGCGCGCGCGTCTGGTCGCGCTCTCCACCGACTACGTTTTCGACGGCGAGCGGGGGCCGTACTCGGAAGACGACGCCCCCAACCCGCGGGGCGTCTACGCCCGCACCAAGCGCGCCGGCGAGGAGGCCGCGCTGCTGCTGGCGCCCGACTGCGCGGTGGCGCGGGTGGCGGTCGTCTACAGCGGCCGCCGGGGCGCGAAGCGCACCTTCGCCACGGCCGCCGCCGAGCAGCTCCTCGCGGGCAAGGAGGTGCGCGCCTTCCACGACCAGGTGGTGTCTCCCACGCTCGCCGACAACGCGGCGGAGATGGTCATCGGCCTGTGGCGCAGCGGCCAGGGCGGGATCTGGCACTGCGCGGGCGCCTCGATCGTCTCCCGCGTCGAGTTCTGCCGCGCGCTGGCGCGGAAGCTGCGCGCCGACGAGCGGCTGGTGGTGCCGGTTCCCATGTCCGCGGTGAAGCTTCCGGCGCCGCGGCCCGCGCGCTGTGGCCTCGAGGTGACGCGCATCCGGCGCCTCCTCGGGCCGTCGGTCCCGCTGGAGCTGGACGAGGCGCTCGATCGATTCGTCGCGGAGCGCGCGGCGTGATCGAGGCGGCGCAGCAGACCCGGCCGGACGCCGTGCCTGCCGCCGCCCCGGCGCTTGCACAGGTGCGCTCCTCGCGCGTCGCCGAGGTCTGGCGGTTCCGGCAGCTCATCGCGCTCCTGGTCGTGCGCGAGCTGAAGGTCCGCTACAAGCGCAGCGTCCTGGGGCTCCTGTGGACGATGCTCAACCCGCTGCTCCTGATGGTCGTCTACGCAGTGGTGTTCACCACCATCATGGCGGCGGCGCAGCCGAACTTCTCCGTCTTCCTGCTCGCCGGGCTCCTGCCCTGGCTCTACTTCTCCACCTCGCTGATGCAGGGCCTGATGAGCGTGCTGGCCAACCAGGAGCTGGTCCGCAAGATCCGGCTGCCGCAGGCCGTGTTCCCGCTCTCGGTGGTGGGATCGAACCTGGTGAACTTCACGCTCTCGCTGGTCCCGCTGCTGGCCATCATGGCCGCGCTGCGGCAGCCGTTCACGCCCGCGCTCCTCTTCCTGCCCGCAGCGGCCCTCGTTCTGACGCTGTTCTGCGCGGGCGTGACGCTGCTGTTCGCGACCGCCACGGTCTTCTTCCGCGACGTGCGGCACCTCACCGAGGTGCTGCTGCAGGTTCTCCTCTACCTGTCGCCCGTGCTCTACGATCTGAAGCAGCTCGGCGAGCACCGGACGTGGTGGTTCCAGCTCTTCCGGCTCGAGCTGCGCGTCAATCCGCTGAGCTACCTGATCCCACTGGTCCGCGATCCCGTCTATTACGGCCGGCTTCCCTCCCTGCCCACGGTGGCCGTGGCGCTCGCCTGGGCGGCCGGCGCGCTGCTCCTGGGCTTCGCCGTCTTCACGCGGCTCGAGCCGCGCCACATCCACCACCTGTAGGCCGATGCGCGACGGGCAGATCATCCTCCAGGACGTCGGCGTCGGGTACCGCATCTACCGCGAGAAGGTCTCCACCCTGAAGGAGGCGGTGGCGAACCGGTTCCGCCACCTGCGCACGGCGGAGAAGTTCTGGGCCCTGCGCCACGTCTCCCTGCAGATCGCGCCCGGCGAGGCGATCGCGCTGGTGGGGCACAACGGCTCCGGCAAGAGCACGCTCCTCAAGACGATCGCTGGCGTGCTGGAGCCGAGCGAAGGCGCGGCGGTAGCCCAGGGACGGATCAGCCCGATGATCGAGCTGGGCGCGGGCTTCGATGCCGAGCTGTCCGGCCGCGACAACGTCTACCTGAACGGCGCGCTGCTCGGCTTCTCGCGCAAGCAGATGGAGGCGAAGTTCCAGCGCATCGTCGACTTCAGCGAGCTGGGCGACTTCATCGACCTGCCGGTGAAGAACTATTCCTCGGGCATGTATGCGCGCCTGGGATTCGCCATCGCGCAGGACGTCGAGCCGGACATCCTCATCATCGACGAGGTGCTCGCCGTGGGCGACGAGCGGTTCCAGGAGAAGTGCAAGCGCCGCATCCAGGACTTCCGCGCCGCCGGGGTCACCTTCGTGTTCGTGTCCCACTCGCTGCCGACCGCGCGCGAGCTGTGCCCGCGGGCGGCCGTGCTGCACCACGGGCGGCTCGCGTTCGACGGGCCCACGGACGCGGCCTGGGAGCGCTACCGGGAGCTGGAGCGCGGGCCCGCGCCGGGGCCCGTCTTCCAGGCGTAGAATCGGCGGCGTGGCGACTCCGGCGGCGGCCATCTCGCGGCGGACGGGAGCGGCGGCGCTGGTCGAGGCGCTCCGGCCCCGGCAGTGGACCAAGAACGTCTTCGTCTTCGCCGCGCTGGTGTTCGGCGGCCGGCTGTTCGACCTCGCCTCCCTGCTGCGCGAGCTGGGCGCCTTCGCGGTCTTCTGCGCGGCCGCGAGCGCCGTGTACCTGGCGAACGACGCCGCGGACCGGGAGCACGACGCGCGCCATCCGGAGAAGAGCGCGCGCCCGATCGCTTCGGGACGGTTGCCGGTGCCGGTCGCGCTGGGCGTCTCGGCGGCGCTGACCGCTGCCGCGCTGGCGGCCAGCGCGGCGCTCTCGCGCGGGCTCCTGTGGATCGTGCTCGGCTACCTCCTGATGAGCTTCGCCTACAGCGCGGGGCTCAAGCGCGTCTTCCTCGTCGACGTCCTGATCGTCGCCTTCGGATTCGTCCTGCGCGCGGCGGCGGGCGCGGCGGTGCTCGAGGTCGAGATCTCGCCTTGGCTGCTGTGCTGCTCGTTCCTGCTCGCGCTCTTCCTCGCCCTGGGCAAGCGGCGCGCGGAGCTCGCGCTCCTGGGAGAGGGCGCGCCCGGGCACCGCGCCGCCCTGCAGCAGTACACGGTCCCGATGGTGGACCGCTGGCTCACCGCGCTCGTCGGCGCGACCATCGTGAGCTACGCGCTGTACACGCAGTCGCCCCGGACGGTGGAGCACTTCGGCACCACCAATCTGTTGTTCACGCTCCCCTTCGTGGTCTACGCGCTCTTCCGCTACCAGCAGCTGGTCACCCGCGACGGGTCGGGCGGCGATCCGGGGCTCTTGCTCGTGCGCCATCCGGGCCTGCTGCTCGCTCTGGTCGGCTGGGGCGTGACCGCGGCCGTGGTCATCTATCGCTGAAGCTCACGGGTCGGCGCCGGGAGGGACCTTGCGCAAGCGCACGGGCAGGGCCCGAAGCGCCGCCGCGGTGCCCGCCACGGCGGCGCGCAGCTCCGCGAGCGCGAGCGCTGGCCGGCCGCGCAACAATTCGAGCGGCACCTTCACGGCCAGCCGGTACGCGGCGGTGAGCGGGACCAGCGCCGCGGCCCGCAGCGCCGGCTGGTGCAGGGCGAGCGTGCGCAGGTGCCCGCGGCCGAGAAGGAACCGCTGGCGGGGCGATCCGGACCCCGCCGTGGCGCCGAACCGGTGGCGCGCGATCGCTCGTCCCGCATACCAGGAGATGGACCCGGCGCGCGCGGCGCGAAGCGAGAGATCCACGTCCTCGTAGTAGGCGAAGTAGCCGGGGTCGAAGAGCCCGGTGCGGCGCAGGAGCGCGCAGCGGACCAGGGCCGCTCCCCCGCTCACGCCCGCCACCGGGCCGTCCTCGCGCCGGACCTCTGCGCGCGGCAGGCCGAAGTCGCGGTCGCGCGCCCGTCCAAGCGCGTCGATCACGAGGCCGGTCGAGTTGACCCGCTCCTCTCCCTGGAAGAGCAGGGTCCCGCAGAGCAACCCGGCCTCGGGGTGCGCGGCGGCGGCATCGAGCAGCGCCTGCAGCCATCCCGGCTCCACCTCCACGTCGTCGTTCACCAGCGCGGCGAAGTCCGCTCCCGCGGCCAGCGCGCGGCGCAGCGCCGCGTTGTTTCCTCGCGCATAGCCTTGGTTCTCCGGAAGGCGCAGGACGGCGACGGACGGGAACTCCGCCCGGAGCAGCGCCGCGGTCCGATCCATCGAGCCGTTGTCGACGACGACGATCTCCAGGCGCGCCCGCGCCTCCTGGGCGGCGAGGGCGCGCAGGCAGCCGGGAAGCCAGGCCGCGCCGCGGTGGGTGACGACGATGGCATGGACGAGCTGTGCTACATCGTCGCCCGTCTTGCTGTCCGTCGGGATCAACGCCTCTCCCCTGGCCGCCCCGCGCACCGGAGTCGGCCGTTACATCGCCGGCCTGCTCGCCGGGCTCGAGCAGCTTTCGGACCCCGGCGTGCGCGTCCGCCCCCTGTTCGCCCCGGGCGCCGCCATCCGGAGCCCGGGCGGTCTCGCCGCGCGCGCCTTCGCCGCCGTCCGCAGCGCCGCCAAGCGGCTTCCGGCCGCGTATGCGCTCGCGGACGCCGCGCGGGCCGCCGCCCTCGCCACCGAGCAACGGCGCGGGCTCACCGTGTACCACGAGACGAATCACGCCGCGCCGCCCTTCGCGGGTCCGGTGGTCCTCACCGTCCACGACCTCTCCACGCTGATCGTGCCGCAGACCGAGGAGCCCGCCCGGGTCCGGCACTTCGCTCCGGCGCTGCGGATGCACGCCCGCGACGCCGCGCGCGTGATCACCCCGACCGAGGCCATCGCGCAGCAGGTGGTCGAGCGGCTGGGCGTTTCCGCGGAGCGCGTGCGCGCCATCCCTCACGGCGTGGACGCGCGCTTCCGGCCGGCCGGACCGTCGGCGAGCCCCGTCCCCGGCCGGTACGTGCTGTACGTCGGCGCGCTCGGGCCACGGAAGGGAGTCGACACCTTGCTCGCCGCCTGGCGCGCGCTGCCGGAGCCGCTGCGCCGCGAGCACGCGCTGGTGCTCGCGGGACCCCTGCAACGCCTGGATCCGGCCGCGCTGGAGGACGCGGTGCGCCTGGGGTACGTCCGCGACGACGAGCTGCCGCCGCTGCTGCGCGGCGCGGCCGCGTTCTGCTACCCGTCCCGCTACGAGGGCTTCGGCCTGCCGCTCCTCGAGGCGCTGGCGTGCGGCGTCCCGAGCGTCGCCAGCGACGATCCCGCCCTGGTGGAGGTGGCCGGCGGCTGCGCCCTGCACGCGGCGCGCGGCGACCCCGAGGCGTTCGCCGACGCCCTCCGCCGGGTCCTCGAGGATCGCGGCCTGCGCGCCGAGCTGGCGCGCAAGGGTCCCGAGCGCGCGGCGGGCTTCACCTGGGAGCGCAGCGCCCGCGCGCACCTGGCGGCCTACCGCGAGGCCGCGCCTTGAAGCGCGTCGCGCTCGTCCACGACTGGCTGACGGGCCTGCGCGGCGGCGAGCGCGTCCTGCAGGCCATCTGCGAGATGTACCCCGAGGCCGACGTCTTCACGCTGGTGCACGTCCCGGGCAGCTGCGGCCCGGTGATCGAGTCCCGCCGGATCACCACCAGCTTCCTGCAGCGGCTCCCCGCCGGGCAGAGCCGCTACCGCCACTACCTGCCGCTGTTTCCGCTCGCCATCGAGAGCCTCGACTTGCGCGGATACGACCTGGTGATCTCGACCAGCCACGCGGTCGCCAAGGGCTGCCGGCCCGCTCCGGGAGCACGCCACGTCGCCTACGTGCACACGCCCATGCGGTATGTCTGGGACCAGTTCGACGCGTACTTCGGCCGCGACCGCGCGGGCCCGCTCACTCGCGCGGCCGCCCATCTCGTCGCGCCCTGGCTGCGCCGCTGGGACGTCCGATCCACCGCGCGCGCCCACGGCCTGATCGCGAACAGCCGCTTCGTCTCCCAGCGGATGCAGCGCGTCTGGGGCCGGGCGGCGGACGCCGTGGTGTACCCGCCGGTCGAGACCTCGCGCTTCCGCCCCGCGAGCGATCTCCCCTCCGCGGAGCGCGGACCCGGCGGCTACGCGCTGATCGTCTCTGCGCTGGTGCCGTACAAGCGGATCGAGCTCGCCGTGCAGGCATTCACCCGGCTGGGCCGGAAGCTGGTGATCGCGGGCGACGGCCCGGACCTTTCGCGCCTGGCCGCCCAGGCCGGTCCCACGGTGCGCTTCCTGGGCGGCGTGCCGCACGAGGAGCTTCCCCAGCTCTACGCGCGGGCGTCGTTCTTCGTGCTGCCCGGGGAAGAGGACTTCGGGATCGCCCCCGTCGAATCCCAGTCCGCCGGGCGCCCGGTGCTCGCGCTGGGCCGCGGCGGCGCGCTGGAGACGATCGTGCCGGGGCGGACGGGCCTCTTCTTCGAGGAGCCGGCCGTCGAGTCCCTCCTCGCCGGCATCGCCGCGATGGATCGGTTCGCCCCGGCTGCCGATCCGGATGCGATCCACGCCCACGCGGAGCGATTCGCCGCGCCGCGGTTCGGACGGGAGCTGCGGGAGGCTCTGGACCGCCTCTCTTGACACGACCCCCTGGGTGCGCACCTTGCGCCCTCATGTCCACGGTGCAGAAGAAGGTCCGCGCGCAGCTCGTCGACGACCCCGTCGGCCGCGCTCCGGGGGCGAGCCCGGCGCCGGAGCCGGCGGCGAGCGACGTCGAGCTGCTCGACGCGTACTCGAAGGCGGTCGTGCACGTGGTGGAGCGCGTCGGGCCCGCGGTGGTCGGAGTCGCGGTGCGCGCCGGCCGCGGGCGGGCGGGCGGCGGCTCGGGCGTCCTGTTCACGCCCGACGGCTACATGCTCACCAACGCGCACGTGGTGGCCGGCGCCCGGGAGATGCGCGTCACCCTCACCGACGGCTCGGAGCAGGCCGCCACGCTGGTGGGCAGCGACCCCGCGACCGACCTGGCGGTCATCCGCATCGAGGGTACCCACCTGCCGCACGCCGAGCTGGGCAGCTCCGCGTCGCTGCGGGTCGGCCAGCTGGTGGTCGCCATCGGGAACCCGCTCGGGTTCAGCAACACCGTCTCGGCGGGCGTCGTCAGCGCGCTGGCGCGCAGCATGCGCGCGCAGGACGGCCGTCTCATCGACCCCATCCTGCAGACCGACGTCGCGCTCAACCCCGGCAACTCGGGCGGCCCGCTGGTGGACAGCCGCGCGCGGGTGGTCGGGATCAACACCATGATCATCCTCGGTGCGCAGGGGCTCTCCTTCGCCGTGCCGGTGGACACGGCGCGCTGGGTGATCGGGCAGCTCATGACCGTGGGCCGCGTGCGGCGCGGCTACCTCGGCCTCGCCGGACAGGTGCGGCCGCTCCCGAAGCGGCTGGCGCGCCGGCTGGAGCTGGTCGCCGACACCGGCGTGCAGGTGATGCAGGTCGAGCCGGGCAAGCCCGCGGCTCGCGGCGGGCTGTTGCCCGGCGACGTCATCGTCGCCTTGGACGGCAAGGCGGTGCGCAACGTGGACGAGGTGCACCGGCTGCTCGACGCGGCGTCCATCGACCGCAAGCTGCCCGTCAGGGTCGTGCGCGGGAACCACGTGGTCGATCTGGAAGTGACGCCCGCCGAGGGGTAGGCTCGCCCGGCGGTAATCGCACGGGGGGCCCGTCATGACGCACCGTACCGCGACCTTGAGCATGAAGGTCTTCGGCATCTACCTCTTCGCGCTCGGCGCGCTGCTCATGGTCGCGCCGAACGTGGTGTTGCTGCCGTTCGGAATCCCGCCCACCAACGATCCCTACATCCGCGTGCTCGGCGTGGTGGTGTTCGGCGTCGCGTTCTATTACTGGCGCGCGGCGCTCAGCGAGAACGTCGAGTTCTACCGGTGGACGCTCTACGCCCGGCCGTTCGTCTTCCTCTCCTTCTGCGTTCTAGCGCTGCTCCGGCTCGGCCCGCCGCAACTCGCCCTGTTCGGCCTGGTCGACCTGGGCGGCGCGATCTGGACTTTCGTAGGGCTGCGCGCCACCCCGGCGCCCGGTCCGGCCTGACGGCCCCGGCGGTCCGCAAGCCGCAAGCGGGAACGGTGGCCGTTCACTTGCGCCGGCAGTCCTTTCCCGGTACTTCCGCGCGCGATGTTCAAGCGGCACCACCAGGTGTTCACCGCGTTCCGGGTCCTCCTGGACGTGGCCATGGTCGCCGCCGCGTTCGCCGGCGCGTACGCCCTCCGGTTCGGCTCGCCGCGCACCTTTCCGTACTCGGAGCTGCCGCCGCTGCGGGAAACGCTGACCGTGGGCGCGCTGGCGGTCGTGCTCTGGCCGCTCGTGCTGCGCAGCGTGGGGCTGTACCGGCCGCAACGGCAGAAATCGGCGCTGGAAGAGGTGTTCGGGGTCTTCAAGGCCACCGTCCTGGCCGGCCTGCTCCTCGTCGCGGTCACCTACTTCGTCCGCGAGGACCGCTACTCGCGCGGCGCGCTGCTCATCTTCACCGTGCTCGTGTTCATCGGCGTGGGCGCGATGCGCTTCCTCTTCAAGGAAGTGCTGCAGGCGCTTCGCCGCCGCGGGTACAACCTGCGCTACGTGCTGGTGCTCGGAGCGGGCCGCCTGGCGCGCCAGGCGCTCGAGCAGATCGAGGCGCACCGCGAGCTGGGTTTCCGCCCGGTGGGATGCCTGTCGCTGACCCGCTCGCGCGTCGGCCAGACGGTGGACGGCACCGAGGTGATCGGCACAGTCCGCGACCTGCGCGAAGTGCTCGGCCGGCAGCAGATCGATCAGGTCCTGGTCGCGCTGCCCTCGCGCTCCTTCCACCGGCTGCCGCGGATCATGGAGATCTGCGCGGACACCACGGTCGACGTGAAGCTGGTGCCGGACGTCTACCAGTACGCGACGCTCTTCGGCGGCCTGGAGGAGTTCGGCGGCCTGCCCATCGTCAATCTCCAATCCGTGGGCGTCCTGGGCATCAACGCGCTGGCGAAGCGGGCGTTCGACGTGATCCTCTCCGCGCTGTTCCTCGCGCTGCTCGCGCCGCTCATGCTGCTCGTCGCGCTGCTGGTGAAGCTCACCTCGCCCGGGCCCGTGCTGTACCGCCAGGAGCGCGTCGGCCTCGACGGGAAACCCTTCCGGATGCTGAAGTTCCGCACCATGCGCGACCAGGCGGAGCGGGACGGCCCGCGATTCGCCGAGCCCGAGGACCCGCGGGTGACCAGGCTGGGGCCGCTCCTGCGCCGCACCAGCATCGACGAGCTGCCGCAGCTCTTGAACGTCCTGGCCGGCGACATGAGCCTGGTCGGCCCGCGCCCCGAGCGGCCCATCTTCATCGACAAGTTCCGCCGCCACATCCCGCGCTACCAGCTTCGGCACATGGTCAAGGCGGGCATGACCGGGTGGGCGCAGATCCACGGCCTGCGCGGGCAGACCAGCATCGAAAAGCGCGTCGAGTACGACCTCTACTACATCGAGCACTGGTCGCTCCTGCTCGACCTGCGCATCCTCGCCCGCACGCTCGCGGGCGGGTTCCTTTCGCGGAACGCCTACTGATGGTGAAGCTGGGCGTCATGCGGCTGCTCGGATCGCTGCGCGGGCAGCGCGTCGGGGCGATCCTGAACCCGACCAGCGTGGACGCCGGGCTGCGTCACCTGGCCGATCTGCTGCACCAGGCTTCCGGCGTGACCCTCGCCGCGCTCTTCGGTCCGGAGCACGGCGTGCGCGGCGACGTGCAGTACCTCGAGGAGATCGGCGCCGGCGCCCACCCCCGCACCGGCGTCCCCGAGCATTCGCTGTACGGCAAGGACTTCGCCTCGCTCACGCCGCGCGACGAGCACCTGCGCGGTCTGGACGCGCTCGTTTTCGACGTGCAGGACGTCGGCAGCCGCTACTACACGTACCTCGCCACCATGGGCCTCGCGATGCAGGCCGCCGCCCGGAACAAGCTCCGCTTCGTGGTGCTCGACCGCCCGAACCCCATCGGTGGCGCCGCGGTCGAGGGCGGCGTGGTGCACCCGGGGTTCGAGTCCTTCGTCGGGCTGTGGCCCATCGCCGCGCGCCACGGGCTCACCGCCGGCGAGTGCGCGCGCCTGCTGAACGCGCCGGCGGAGCAGGGTGGGTTCGGCCTCGGGTGCGACCTCCAGGTCATGGAGATGGAGGGCTGGCGCCGCGACATGCTCTACCCCGAGACAGGGCTCCCCTGGGTGATGCCTTCGCCGAACATGCCCACCGTCGACACCGCGCTGGTGTATCCCGGGATGTGCCTCCTGGAGGGCACCAACCTCTCCGAGGGCCGGGGCACGACCCGCCCCTTCGAGCTGTGGGGCGCCCCGTGGCTCGACGGACTGCGCCTTGCCCAGGCGCTGGCGGCGGAGAACCTCCCGGGCATCCGGTTCCGCCCCTGCGCCTTCACGCCGACCTGGGACAAGCACCGGGGCGCGCGCTGCCAGGGCGTGCAGATCCACGTGACCGACGCGGACGCCCTGCAGCCGGTCCGGCTCGGCGCCGCCTGCATCGTGCACGCGCGCGCGCAAGACCCCGGGCGGTTCCGCTGGCGGACCGAGAAGTACGAGTTCGTCGAGCACCTCCCCGCCATCGACCTGCTCACCGGGAGCGCCGCTTTCCGCACCGGGGTGGACGCCGGCCGGTCGGTCGCCGAGCTGTGCGCGCCGTGGGACCGGGAACGCGACGCCTTCCTCAAGCGGCGCGCGCCCTTCCTGCTCTACTGAGTCGAGGTAGTCTTGGCCGCCATGGAGATCGCCCTGTTCGGCGGCAGCTTCGATCCGCCGCACGTCGGCCACCTGCTGGCCGCCGCGTACGTGCTGGCGACCGAGCCGGTCGACGAGCTGTGGTTCGTGCCGGTCTTCGGGCATCCGCTGGGCAAGCCCCTCCACGCGCCGTTCGAGCACCGCGCCGGGCTCACCGAGCTGGCCGTCGCGGACCTGGGCCTCGACCGTGTGCGGGTCTCGCGGGTGGAGTCGGAGCTGGGCGGGGAAGGGCGCACGGTGGACCTGCTCGAGCACCTGCACCGCAAGCATCCCGACCGCAAGTGGGCGCTGGTGCTCGGCTCGGACCTCGCGGCGGAGCGGCCGCAGTGGAAGCGGTTCGACCGGATCGAGCAGCTGGCGCGCATCATTCCCCTCGAGCGGGCGGGGTTCCCTGTGCCGGGAGGCGCCGGCCCGGTCCTGCCGGAGGTCTCTTCCACGCAGGTGCGCAAGCTGCTCGCCTCGGGAGGCGATGCCTCCCATCTCGTGCCAGGTCCGGTGCTGCGCGCCATACAGGCGGCGGGGACCTACCGCATGACCGCGCCCGCATGAACGGGTATGGTCTCGGGGTGCGATCGATCCTGGCCGTTCTCCTCGTCTGCAGCGCAGCTCCTGCCTTCGCCGAGATGGACGCCCCCGAGAAGGCGTCGGCGGTCGAAGCGCAGGGCGTTCCGATCGAGGTGCCGGATCCCACGCCGACGGGCCTGCTGATCGCCTGGAAGCCGGCGCTTCTCTCGGTGCGCGTCGACTCGGGTGGCGGGTCGTCGAAGTTCGGATCGGATTCGCTGCAGCCGCTGCGCGGACTGGCTCGGTACACGCTGCGGCTCGGCGAGGACAAGCCCTTCTTCGGCCGGTTCGAGGTCGAGGGCGGCCGGTTCGAAACCGAGGACCAGGGGCTGGGTTCCACCGGCCTGGACTGGACCGCGCGCGTGCTGGTGGGCGCCGCGACGCGCATCACCTCCGGCGTCATCCTCATCGCCAGCGCGGGCCTGATCACCCGGTACGAGGTGGGCCGCTCGCGGAGCGGCGCGCCGACCATCGGCGTGTTCGGCCTCGACTCCAACATCGAGCTCGAGATGCGACTCTTCCCGAGCATCACGCTGTCCGGGTACCTGGAGGGGGCGATCACGCCGTACCCCTACCTGGCGCAGAGCAACCTGGGGGACCTGTCCGACGCGGACGAGGTCCGCATCCGGGTGCAGCTCTCCATCGACGTGAGCCGCTCGGCCGCCATGGAGTTCGGCTACGACCTGACCCGCTGGCATGCGACGTTCACCAACTCGACGATCCTCGGCACCGTCGACCGCGCCCTGCTGGTCGAGACCCGCGAGCACGCCGCGACGTTCGGCCTGCGCTACAAGATGTGATCGTCCGGCTCCCCGGACGTTGCGCAGCATGGCTCCGCGGCGTTACGGTTCGTGTAATGGGTTTCCCCGCGGACCGCCCCCGCCGCCTGCGCCGCACCGCGGCGCTCCGCTCCCTGGTGCGCGAGACGCGCATCCAGCCGTCGGACCTCATCCTTCCGCTGTTCGCCGTCGGCGGCCGGGGAGTGCGCAAGCCGATCGGGTCCATGCCCGGCGTCGCGCAGCTCTCGGTCGACCTGATCGTCGAGGAGACCAAGGCCGCGCGCGCCGCCGGCGTGCGCTCGGTGATCCTCTTCGGCATTCCCGACCACAAGGACGCACAGGGGACCGGCGCCTGGGATCCGAACGGCCCGGTGTGCACCGCCTTCCGGGCCATCAAGGACGCCGCGCCGGACGTGGTGGCGATCGCCGACGTCTGCCTCTGCGAGTACACCGATCACGGCCACTGCGGCCCGCTGACACGCGACGCGCGCGGGCAGGTCACCGTCGCCAACGACCAGACGCTGCCGCTCCTGGCCCGGGCCGCGGTGGCGTACGCGCAGTCGGGCGCGGACGTGGTCGCGCCCAGCGACATGATGGACGGGCGCGTGGCCGCCATCCGCAAGGGGCTGGACGAGCACGGCCTCTCCGAGACGGCCATCCTGAGCTACGCGGTGAAGTACGCCAGCGCCTTCTACGGCCCCTTCCGCGAGGCCGCGGAGAGCGCGCCCAAGGAGGGCGACCGGCGCGGGTACCAGATGGACCCGGCCAACGTGCGCGAGGCCCGGCGCGAGGCGCTCCTCGACGTCCAGGAAGGCGCGGACATGCTGATGGTCAAGCCCGCGCTCCCCTACCTGGACGTCATCGCGGAGGTGAGGCGGCTGAGCGACCTTCCCCTCGCCGCGTACAACGTCAGCGGCGAGTACGCCATGCTCAAGGCGGCCGCCGGGAACGGCTGGATCGACGAGCGGCGTGCGCTCTTGGAGATCCTCACCGGCATCAAGCGCGCGGGAGCGGACCTGATCCTCACCTACAGCGCCGTCGACGCCGCGCGGTCTGTGTCGGATCTCGCTTGATGGCTGACCCCTCGAGTTACCCGCCCGCCGACGTCCGGCGCCGCGCCGTGGCGCGGGCGGTGGACCTGACGGTGGCGCTCGCTCCAATCTTGTTGATGCGCGAGCACGCGCGGGCCGGTGAGCTGCTCTCGCTGGCGCTGATCCTCTGCGCGGACGCCCTGTTCGGGACCGGACGCTCGCTCGGCAAGCGCGCCGCCGGGTTGCGGGTGGTGCAGCTCGCGACCCGGCGTCCCGCCGGGATCGCCGCCTGCCTGCGCCGCAACGCGGTCTTCGCGGTGGCGCTGCTGCCGGCCCTCTTCGGCGCTCCGCACCCGGTGGCCGTCACGCTGGCGGTCCTCGCCGTGCTGCTCGCCGTCGAGACGGGCGTCGCGCTGCAGCCGCTGACGCGCGATCTGGGCGCGCGGCGCATCGGCGACCTGATCGCCGGCACCCAGGTGATCGACGCGTCAATCGCGCTCGGGCTCAAGGAGCCCGTGGCGCAGAACGCGGCGCGGGCGCCCGCGGGGCTCGCCGCCTCGCGCGCCGCGCGCGGGAAGCTCGAGGAGGAGCCGCCTCCGGCCCAGGCCGTGCTCCGCGCGAACGCAGGGCCACCCGAGGAAGCATGCGCATCGCCTTGACGCACAACCTGCGCCTCACGGATACCGAGGAAGAAGCCGAGTTCGATTCGCGCGAGACCATCGACGCGCTCACCTCTGCCCTGGAGCGGCTCGGCCACCGCGTCGAGCGCATCGAGGTGAGCGGGCCCGCCAGCCGCACCGCCGCGCGCCTCGAGGCGTTCGCGCCCGACCTCATCTTCAACACCGCCGAGGGCCGCCGGGGGCGGTTCCGCGAGGCGTTCTACCCCGCGCTCTTCGACGAGCTGGGCTTCCCGTACACGGGGTCGGACGCCTGGGTCCTGGCGGTCAGCCTCGACAAGGCGCTCACCAAGCTCATGCTCGGGGAGCACGGCGTGATCTCGCCGCGCGGCCAGTTCATCGAGGAGATCGGGCAGCTCAGGCTGGACGGCTGGCGCTGGCCGGTGATCGTGAAGCCGAACTTCGAGGGCTCGTCGAAGGGCATCACCCAGGAGTCGGTGATCGAGGAGCGGTCGCGGCTCCGCGCGTTCGTCGAGAAGCAGCTCGCGCGGTTTCCCGCCGGCGTGCTCGTCGAGGAGTTCATCCCCGGCAAGGACCTGACGGTCGCTTTCTTGGAGAAAACCGCGCCGGAGCGCGCGGGCGTGCTCACGCCGGTCGAGTACGTCATCGACGAAGCCGAGCTGTCCAAGCGAAGGTATCGCATCTACGACTACGACCTGAAGTCGGTCCACTTCGACGCGGTGAGCGTGCGCTGCCCGGCGCAGTTCCCTGGACACGTGCTGGAGCGCGCGCAGGACATGGCGCGCAAGGCCTACAAGGCGCTGGGGTGCCGGGACCTGGGCCGCATCGACTTCCGCGTGGCGGAGGATGGGCAGGTCTACTTCATCGAGATCAACGCGCTGCCCAGCCTGGAGCCCGGCGCGGGCATCTACGCGGCGGCGGCGCTGGAGGGGTTGCACACGGACGGCGTCCTCGCGAAGGTGATCGAGAGCGCGGTCGCGCGCTGGGGCATCAACGATCCGCGGCGGCGGCAGGGGCGGCCGCTGCGCAAGAGCGGACCGCTGCGGGTGGGCTTCACCTTCAACGTGAAGCGCATCAAGCCCGAGATCGACGGGCGCAAGGACGACGAGGCCGAGTACGACGCCCCCTCCACCATCCAGGCGGTGCGCGAAGCGATCGGGGCCGCCGGGCACGAGGTCATCGATCTGGAGGCCACCAGCGAGCTGCCGAACGTGCTCGCCGCCACGCCGGTCGACGTGGTCTTCAACATGGCGGAAGGCATCAAGGGCCGGAACCGCGAGGCGGTGGTGCCGGCGCTGCTCGAGCTCCTGGACATCCCGTACTCGGGATCGGACCCCGCCGCCCTCTCCATCGCGCTCGACAAGGCGCTCGCCAAGCGCATCGTGCGCCAGCACGGCATCCTCACGCCGAACTTCGTCACCTTGCAGACGGGGAAGGAGCGCCTGCCGCGCGAGCTGGTGAAGTTCCCCCTGATCGTCAAGCCGGTCGCGGAGGGGTCCTCGAAGGGCGTGCACCACACCAGCGTGGTGGAGACCGAGGCCGAGCTGCGCGAGGCCGCCCGCGAGATGATCGCCAAGTACGACCAGCCGGCGCTGGTCGAGAGCTACATCGCCGGCCGGGAGTTCACCGTCGGCCTCCTCGGCGAGCGCCGGCCCAAGGTGCTGCCGCCCATGGAGGTCGTCTTCCTCGCGGCCGAGAAGCACCCGGTCTATTCGTTCGAGTACAAGCAGGACTGGTCGAGCAAGATCCGCTACGACGTGCCGGCCCACCTGGAGCCCTCGCAGCTCCGCGCGCTGGAGCGGGCGGCGCGCGAGTGCTTCATCGCGCTCGGCTGCCGCGACGTGGCGCGCGTCGATTTCCGCATGGACGAGCAGGGGAAGGTGTACTTCCTCGAGTGCAACCCGCTCCCGGGGCTCACGCCGGGATGGAGCGACCTGGTGCTCATCGCCAAGGCGGCGGGCATCGAGTACAACGCGCTGATCGCGGAGATCCTCTCCGGCGCCATCCGCCGGTACAAGGAGCGCGAGCGCGAGCGCCGCGAGTCCGCGCGCATCGTGGTCGGAGGTCCGGTGGCGGTGGCGCAGAGCGTGCCTCCGCCCGTCGCCACCCCCGTTCCTCCGAACGGCAACGGGTCGCCTACGGAGGCCGAGCCGGGCACGCCGGCGCAGCTGCAGAGCTAAATTAGCGACTGGCTCGCAGCCACATCAGCGCACTCAATCGAGGCCGGGCGCAGGAACTCGTTGGGTGCTGCAGACGCTCAAGAAGGGCGGCCAGCCGCGAGCAGATCTGCGCCCCGCCGGAAGACGCGCACCAGCTCATCAACGAGTGCGCGGACGCGGGAAGTGCGCTGTACGTCGGCGTGGATGATGAGCCAAACGTCGAGCCGGTCGGGCTTCTCGTGGGGAAAGGCTCGCTCCAACTCCGGCGTTCTATCGCCGACGAAGCAGGGCAGATCGCCCACGCCCCAGCCGAGGCGCACGGCCTGGAGCACCATTGCGATGCTGTTGGTTCGGAGAGCGACGCGGCCGTCCGGCACACGGTCCTCGACGTTATTACGCAGCGGTAGTCGGACTCCGTCCGCGTAGGCCACTGCGGCGAGCTGTGCACGACGCTTCCGCCCACGGCGGATGTAGGGAGCGATCGCCACGCGCGCGAGCTTGCGCGTGACCAAGGACTGCTCGGTTGGCCGCACGGTGCGGATGGCGACGTCGGCCTCTCGCCGGATCAAGTCGAGACGGGCGATGGTGCTGATCAGCTCGATGGCGATCTCTGGGTGCCGCGCGTGCACGGCCTGCAGCGCCGGCAGGACAAAGTGGCTGCCGAGGATCTCCGGCGCCGTGACGCGCACGCGGCCGGAGAGCTGTCGGTCAGCGCCCAGCACCCGGCGCTCGGCGGCCAGCGCGGCCCGCTCCATCTCCTCAGCGGCGGCGCGCACGCCCTCGCCCGCCGCGGTGAGCGCAAGGCCGCCGGGCGCGCGCTCGACAAGCTGGGCACGCATCTCCTGCTCCAGCCGCGCCAGGCGGCGCGCGACAGTGGTCTCGTCGATGCTCAGCTTGCGAGCCGCCGCTGCCAGCGTACGGGAGCGGACGAGGGCGAGGAAGATCCGCAGGCCATCCCAGTCCGGCACTCTTGGAGTATCCCCCACTTCCGATCCTGCATCCATGCAGGCCTCGGCTGCGCGCACGCGGGTAGTCCGTCGGGGTCGGTAGCTGCTAGGCATCGCGCATGACGATTCTTCTGCGCGAGACAGAGGACGTCCGGAGACCATCCACAGGCCAGGAGCTGGAGGGTGAATCGAATGGCAGACAACGAATCCGTGTCGTCCGAGTTCCGCGACCTCTCGACCGCTCTCGTCGCCGATGCGTGCCTGCGCCTGGAAATCACGGTTCGCATGGCGCCGCCCGGCATACGGGCGTTGCTGCCGGGTGCCGCCATCGCGGGCCGAGCACTTCCGGTGCGCCATTACGGCAGCGTGGACGTCTTCCTGGAGGCGATGAGCACGGCCCAGCCAGGGCATGTTCTGGTGATCGACAACGCGGGCAGAACGGATGAGGCATGCATCGGCGACCTTACCGCCCTCGAGGCCAAAGCATGTGGCGTGGCGGGACTCGTGGTCTGGGGCCTGCATCGCGATACTGCTGAACTGGAGCGGATTGGCCTCCCGGTGTTCAGCTACGGTGCTTGTCCCTCTGGGCCCCGGCGCCTGGACGCTCCCGAGCCGGAGGCGCTGCTCTCGGCGCGGTTCGGAGACTTCCTGGTGGGGCGGGAGGATCTCGTCTTCGGCGACGCGGACGGGATCGTGTTTGCTCCGAGCTCGAGCGCGGAAGAGCTGCTGGAGGTGGCCAGGTCCATTTCTCAGCGGGAACGCGTACAAGCGAACGCCGTGCGACAGGGCCGGACCCTCAGAGACCAGCTCCGTTTCGATGAATACCTGAGGCTCCGAGCAGGCGACGCGTCCTACACGTTCCGTCGACATCTGCGGCTCCTTGGCGGTGCCATCGAGGAGTAGGACAGCGCACGCTGTGCGCCGCCCTGCAGCAGAGCATCATGCGCGCGCCGGATCCGAAGGAGGTCTCATGACAGTGATTCCTTCCGCACCCGTGGGCTTCATCGGCCTTGGGGCCATGGGCGAGCCGATGGCGCTAAACTTGGTGAAGGCGGGCGGCGCGCCGCTCTTGGTCTGGAACCGCTCGCCCTCGAAATGCGGCATCCTGGCCGACGCCGGGGCCGCTGTCGCGAAGGACCCGGCTGAAGTCTTCGCGCGGTGCGAAGTCGTGATCCTCATGCTGGTCGACGGCGCTGCAATGGACGCCGTGCTCGCGCGCGGCGACCGCGCCTTCGGAGATCGGGTCAAGGGACTCACGCTGATCAACATGGCGACGACCGCGCCGAGCTACTCCAAGTCGCTCGAGGCCGACGTCCGCGCCGAAGGCGGCCGCTACGTCGAGGCGCCGGTCTCCGGCTCGCGCAAACCCGCGGAGGCCGGACAGCTCGTCGCGATGCTGGCGGGGGAGCCGGAGGATGTGGCGTCGGTTCGGCCGCTGCTCGCGCCGATGTGCCGGGACGCCATAGCCTGCGGCCCCGCGCCCAACGCGCTTTTCATGAAGCTGGCGGTGAACCTGTTCATGACCACCATGGTGACGGGCCTCGCTGAGGCGGCGCACTTCGCCGAACGCCACGGATTGGACCTTGCCCAGCTCGTCGCTGTTCTCGACGCCGGGCCGATGGCGAGCGACGTATCGCGGGTCAAGGCAGCGAAGCTCGTCGCGCAGGATTTTGGAGCGCAAGCCGCGATCTCCAACGTCCTGGAGAACAACCGGCTGATCGCCGGGGCGGCGCGAGAGGCCGGCATCGCGTCGCCGCTCCTCGACGTCTGCCACGCCCTTTATGGTGAGGCCGAGGCTCTGGGCCTCGGGGGCGCCGATATGGTTGCGGTGATCCGCGCGATCGAGCAACGCACGGCGGCCGTCGCCGCCCGCACCGTGATCTAACGCGCTGCGTCCCGCCTCGGGACGAGTTGACGGGGCCGGCCCAGAGGTAGCGCCCCTCCGGAAGGTCGGGTACTCCTAGACCGTGAAGACCCCGCAGGACCACACTTCCCTACCCCGCCCGGAGCAGCGCTACCGCGCCCGGGAGCTGGGCGTCCCCCTGGGCCGCTTCCGGCCGGGGAAGTGGAACGCCATCACCGACGTGGAAGGCGTCCTGGTCGGCCATTCCACCATCATCCGCGGGGCGGGTCCGCTGCGGCGCGGGAAGGGGCCGGTGCGCACCGGCGTGACCGCCATCCTGCCCAACGAGCAGAACGTCTTCGAGCAGCGGCTCATCGGCGGCGGGTTCGTCTTGAACGGCGCGGGCGAGGTGAGCGGCATGACGCAGCTCATCGAGTGGGGCCTGGTGGAGACGCCCATCTTCCTCACCAATACGCTCAGCGTGGGCCAGGTGAGCGACGCGGCCGTGCAGTGGATGGTCGACCAGTTCCCCGGGATCGGCGGCGAGCACGACGTGCTCATCCCGCTGGTCGGGGAGTGCGACGATTCCTGGCTCAACGACGTCGCCGGCCGCCACGTGTTGGCGGACAACGTGCTCGAGGCGCTGCACACCGCGGGGTCGGGACCGGTGGCCGAAGGATCGGTCGGCGGCGGCACCGGGATGATCTGCTGCGACTTCAAGGCCGGCATCGGCACCTCGAGCCGCAAGCTCCCCCCGGCGCTGGGTGGCTACACCGTGGGCGTCCTGGTGATGAGCAATTTCGGGCACATGCGCGACCTGCGCATCGCGGGGTTCCCGGTCGGCCCCGTGCTCGAGGAGCGCTATCGCGAGATCCCGAAGCGCGAGACCAGCGCCGGCAGCATCATCGCGGTGCTGGCCACCGACGCGCCGCTCAACTCCCACCAGTTGGGGCGCGTCTCGAAGCGGGTGGCGCTGGGCATCGGGCGCGCGGGCAGCATCGCCGCGCACGGCTCGGGCGAGATCATCCTGGCGTTCTCGACCGCCAACGAGATCCCGCGCACGACGAGCAAGATGATCTACCACATGAAGGTGCTGCTCGATCAGCGCCTGAATCCCGTGTACGAGGCGGCGATCGAGGCGACCGAAGAGGCCATCCTCAACTCCCTGTGCATGGCGCGCGACATGGACGGCGCGAACGGGAACTTCGCTCCGGCCCTGCCGCTGGCGCAGACCAAGGAGCTGCTCGAGCGGTGGCGCCTCAAGCCGCGCGAGAAGCCGGCGCCGTCGAAGCCGCCACCGCCCGCCGCGGCGCCGCCCGGGCCGGTGCACGAGCCCGCCGATCCGCCGACCGTGGCCGAGGCGCCGCCCAGCGCCGTGCGCGGCGCGGAAGGCATGGCGGCGCCGCTGCAGCCGCCCCGCCGCGAGGAGTGATTTACGTGGTTGCGTCCCCGGACCGCATGCCGCTACAAAGCGTGCCGCAACCTCTGCGAAAACAAACAGCGCCGCCCTAGCGGCGGCGGCTGGGAGAACTAGCGAATGGCCCGATCGAAGAGCAAGCACATGCGGCTCATCATGCGCCGGCGCAAGCAGCACAACCAGCGCATGAAGCGGCGCAAGGCGGACGTGAAGGCGCAGGGGGCCGCAGCGCCCGCCAAGAAGGCCCCGACGCGCAAGGCCCCGGCCGCGCCCGCACCGCCGCCTCCCGCGCCGGCCCCGGCGGCCGCGGCGGTGCCCGCCCCTGCCGCCGGGCTCACCGGCGGGCGAGAACCCCCCCGCATCCACGTAGCCGGTCGTTCGCCTGCTCCCTCCGGTCCGGCGAGCAGGCGGGCGCTGGCGGCGCAGGGCGGGCGGCGATGCCTATCTTGGCGCCATGCTGGCCGAGGCGAGGGTGGGGACGAGCGGATTCTCGTACCGGGAGTGGGTCGGCACCGTCTACCCGCCCGGCCTGACGCAGGCGCAGACGCTCGCCCTGTACGGCTCGCAGCTCGGCGCGGTGGAGATCCAGTCGCGCCTCCCCGACCAGGCAACGCTGGCCACCTGGGCGGCGGTGGTCCCCGCGGGGTTCGAGTTCGCCCTGAAGCTGCCCGGCCGAGTGGACGTGCGGGCGGGGCGGGCGGCGGCGCGGGCCATCGGCGCGCTGCTGGAGGTGGCCGCGCCGCTGCAGGCGCGGCTGGGACCGATCCTGGTCCAGCTCCCGCACGCCGTCACCGCGGACCGGGCCGGCCTGAACGAGTTCCTACGCGCGGTGCCGGAAGGCGTGCGGCTCGCCCTCGAGCTGCGCCACCCGTCCTGGCACACCGAAGCGGTCCTCCGCGTCCTCTCCGCGCACAACGCCGCGCTTGTGCTGGCCGACCACGGCGCCGGCCCGCCGCGGCTGGAGCTGACGGCGGACTTCGCCTACGTGCGCATCCGCCGCGAGGACGACTCCACCGAGCTGTGGAGCCAGTGGGCCGAGCGGCTCGCGGTGCTGACCCGCCGCGGGGTCGACGTGTACGCGTTCCTCAAGCACGACCGGCGGGGCGTTTCGCTGGAGCGCTCGCGAAGGCTCGCCATGCTGCTGCGCGCCGAGGACGCGCAGTCGGCGCAGCAACTGCTGACCTGACAGCCGCCGCCGTATTCGGCGGCGCTGCGCCTTTCATGTCGCGGACTCCGAGGCAACTCTAGCGGCCGCCTCAGTCTTTCTTCGCGGGAGCGGTGCTGGCGGGAGTCGAGGCGGGGGCGGCGGTCTCGGTCTTCGTCTCCTTGGGCTCCTTGGGCGCGGGCTTGCCGTCGGCGCCGGAGGGCTTGGCCGAGCCGCTCGAGCCGTAAAGGTCGCGGTACCAGCCGCCGCCCTTCAGCTGGAAGGAGTTGCGGCTCATGATCTTCGCCATCTTCCCGCCGCACTCCGGGCACTCCTCGGGAGGAGGGTCGCTCACCTTCTGCAGGCGCTCGACGATGCGGCCGCAAGACTCGCAGACGAATTCGTAGATCGGCATCGAGGGGAAATGTAACACGCGGCGACTAACGGGCGAGCAACGCTTGCAGCGCCCGAGCGTCGGACTCCGAGAGGCGCAGCTCGCGCCGGAGCCGCGCCACCGACCCGCCCGAGCGCTCCCACGCCAGGCGCGCGCGGGAGAGCACCTCGCCTTCCAGCTCGGCGGCGATGCCCAGGTCCTCGAGCCACGCGCGGCGGCGGACCAGCTGCTCGATCTGCTCGCGCGGCCAGCGGCGGGCCCGCGCCTCGGTCCGGAAGCGGTCGCGCAGGGACTCGATCTCGCCGGCCAGCCCGCGGTCCCGGACGAGCCGCTGCAATGCCTCCGGTTGGAGCTCCAACTCGGCGGCAACGGCGCGGGCCGCGCCCCGGTGGCGGGCGAACAGGCCGCGCAAGAGGTCGCGCTCCCGCTGGCCCAGCTCGCGCTCCAGGCCGGCCGCGCGGAACCTGGCGAGCAGCACGCGCTCGGGCAGCGGGTGCCCGGGAGCGCCGAGCCGCGCGGCGAGCGCACCGCGGCGCGGTCCCACCTTCGCGAGCACCGCCAGGAGCTCCGCCGCCTGGTCCGGAACCGCGCTGCCGCGGGCCGCGGGCCGTGGAGGGACGGCGCCGCCCGCGACCGGCGCAGCGTCCGGATCCGCGCCCGCGGGCGTCGGCGTCGCTTCGCCCTCGACCGCCGGAGCGGATTCCGTCCGCGCGGAGCGCGCGCGCCGGCGCACCGGCGGCCCGCTGGGCGCTCCGGGCACCGCCCGTGCGACGGGCAGGTCGAACTCGCTGCCGCGCGTCAGCCGGTATGCCTTGCGCCGCAGCTTCAGCTCGTCGAGCTCGGCGTACAGCTCGTCGAGCGAGAGCCCGAGCGAGCGCGCGACCAGGGGCGCGTCGCGGTGCCAGGCGAAGAGCGAGAGCAGCCGCTCCGCGCGCGCGCGGCGGTCCTGCGCCACGGGGCGCGTGCCGCGCCCGGAGCGCGCCTTTGGCGAGGTGGCGGCCATCGAGGCTGCGCACCCTAAGGAAGCGACCGGCGAAGTCAAGCCGCTCTCAAAAGCGCAGCGCCGCCCTACAGGCGGCGACTGTCGGCAGCGGCTGGACGCGGCGGCAAGCTCGGGGTAGGAGAGCCCGCGTGAGTGACGCCGTGGACGGGTTGCGGGACCCGCGCAAGCTGCGCGTTCGCGTCGGGCTCGCGTTCGTTCGCACGCTCCGGCCCGCGCTGTACGTGCTGCTGGTGGCGAGCGCGCTCCTGACCTTCTGGGCAGGGAGCGGGATCCGCGGGCGCGAGCTGCCGCGCTGGGCTGCCTCGGCGGCGCCGGTCATATTCGCCGTCTTCCTGGTGGTGTTCGCCGTGTACCGGCTCGCGCTCGTGCGGGCGAAGAAGTACCCCGCCGCGATGGGGCTCTTCCAGATCGGGCTGGGCGCGTTGGTCTGGGTGCTGCTCCTTCCGGGGACGCGCCAGCGCATCGGGCGCGAGGAGGGCGACGAGGTGCAAGTGCTGATGCGCTCCTCCGACCCGCGGGTGCGCGCGCTCGCCGCGGAAGTGGCCGGCGACCGAGGCAACCCCCGCTACGCGGCCGATCTGGTGGAGCGGCTCGACGACAGCGACCCCGCCGTCCGGCGCGCCGCGCACGCGGCCCTGGTGCGGCTGCTCAGGACGGACGTCTCTCCGGGCGAGGAGGGTCCCGCAGCGCAGCAGAAATGGCGCCAGGCGCTGCGGGCGCGCGGGTGGCTGGGCTGACGGGCGGCCGCCCTTGACTGCGGCGCCCCGCGCGGTATCTTTGGGTTCGCGAGATTGAGAATCAATTTCAACATGACCCAGCGCGCCTCCACCCACGGCAGCCGCGGACGCAAGGCGGAGCCCGCCTCGCCCAGCAGCGCGGCTCGCGAGCGGCTCTCGCGCTGGATCGCCGAGCGGGGGCTCAAGGCGACCCGGCAGCGGGACCTGATCGTCGACACCTTCTTCTCCGCCAGCGGGCACCTCAGCGTCGACGAGCTGCTCGCCAAGGTGCAGTCGCGCGACGAGAACATCGGCGCGGCGACCGTGTACCGCACCATGAAGATCCTCACCGATTCCGGCCTGGCCAGCGCGCGCCACTTCGACGACGGGCAGACGCGCTACGAGGCCGCCATCGGCCGCCATCACCACGACCACCTGATCTGCACCAGCTGCCACCAGATCATCGAGTTCGAGAACGAGCGCATCGAGGAGCTGCAGGACATGGTCGCCCGCCACCACGGCTTCCAGGTCACGCGGCACAAGCTGGAGCTGTACGGCCTCTGCAAGGACTGCCAGGGCCGCTAGCGCAACCGTCACCGCGAGGAGGGACGAGATGGGGACGTGGTCCGGGACGCAACTGAGAATGAGAATCACAATCGGTATCACAGCCGGCCTGCTGCTGGCCGCCGCGACGCCTTCGCGCGCCGACCGGCGCACGATGATCCGCGCCTACGAGTACCAGACCCAGCCGAAGGGCAACCTGGAGCTCGAGCTGTGGAACACGGTCGAGGCGCCGCGCAGCGGCTTCGCCGATTCGGTGCTGGTCCAGCGGGCCGAGCTCGAGTACGGCCTCACCGATCACTGGGATCTGGCGCTCTACCACGTGTTCGAGCGCGGCGGCCCGGCGGCCGACCCCGAGCCGTACCACTTCTCCGACTGGCAGCTCGAGACCCGCTACCGGCTGGCGGAGAAGGGCGAGTGGCCGGTCGACGTGCTGCTCTACCTGGAGGTCGAGCGTCCCGTGGACTTCAACATGCCGTTCGAGCTGGAGGAGAAGATCATCCTGGAGAAGGACTTCGGACGCTTCGCGCTGGTCGCCAACCTGGTCGGCGCGCAGCACCTCGGCCGCGCCGACCTGGGCCGCACCTGGGAGGTGGACTTCGGCGCGCGCTACGAGTTCATGCCGCAGCTTCGCGTGGCGGCGGAGTTCTGGACCACCCACGAGTTCGTCGGTGCGGACGTGTCGCGGAACTACTACCTGGGTCCCTCGATCAGCGTCGCGACCCCGAAGCTGTGGCTGCAGGTCGGAGCGGGCTTCGGCCTCGATCCCGCGCAGGACCAGCAAGTGCAGATCCGTTCCGTGCTGGGGTTCAACCTATGATGCGCCGCGCCGCGGCAGCGCTGCTGCTCTGCGCCGCCGCGTGCGGCGGCTCGCAGCCGCGCGGGCCCATGTCCGACGCGCGCCGCATGTACCTCTCGAAGTGCACCGCGTGCCATTCCGAGTACGCCCCGTCGACGTACACCCCGGAGCAGTGGCAGACTGCGCTCGACGAGATGGAGAAGCTGAAGCGCGTGCACTTGAGTCCCGAGGAGCGCGCGCTCATCCTCTCCTACCTCTCCGGCGGCCGCTGAAACTCTCCGGCGCCCCTTGCCAGGTTGCCTCCGTTCAGGTATCCTATCTTGGCCTGCGGCCTGACGGCCGGCACGAGGGGCGCCCTTGTCGAACCAGCCGACGAGCCGGCCGGAGCCGGAGGCGCTGCATCGATCGATGATGCAGGCGTATCTACAGCACGCGGCGCTCGACCGCCGCGTGGAGGAGGAGCGCCGGCGGGACGGGCTCGGCCCCTTCCTGCAGCCCTGGGTCGAGGCGGCCGCCGGGCTGCGAGCGGCGCTGGGCAAGGCGCGCGCGGACCTGCAGCGCCACGGAACCGCGGGCGAGCACGTGGAGCGCATCGAGCGGCGCCTCGAGCACTTGCAGCGCCGCGCCGCGGCGTTCGACGTGGCCTCGGACCTGGACGAGTGCGCCGCTTCGTGGGGCCACCTGGCGCACGACGTCGCGGCGCTGTCCGGCCCGCGGCGCGACGAGCTGCTGCGGTTCCTGGCGGCCCGCAAGGACGCCATCGACCGCGCCACGGCCGGGCTCTCGCAGGCGCGCAACGCGGGTGGGGTGCATCCCGAGCAGCGCGCGCGGCTCCGCGCGGTGGAGGACGAGCGCGAGCGTGCCCGCGATCGGTATGCGCGCCTGCGGGACGATTACCTGCGCGCGTCGCGCGGGCACGGGACGCGCCATCCGTCGGGCGCGCTGGCCCCGGTCGTCGTCACCCTGCCGGAGCTGCTGGCGCCGCGCGGCCTGCTGCGGTCCGCCTCGCCGCGTCTCGACGCGGTCATCGAGCGCGATCGACACCTCCGCATCGGGGTCGCCCAGCGGTTCGAGAAGACCCTCGGCAGCCTCGCCACGGCCAACCACCGAACGCTGACCGATCCGCGCGCCGGCGAGCTGCGCGAGCACCTGGCGCGCATGGACGGCATCCTGGCGCGGCTCCAGGGCAAGCGAAGCGCCTCGGAGCTGTCCGACGGAGCGCGCGAGGTGGGCGGGCTCCTCGCGCAGATGGGCGACCTCGCGTCCGCCCGCGGGAGCGCCGCGGCCCTGAAGCCCTTCCGGGCGCTGCTCGAAGAGCGCCGGGCGGCGCTCGCGCGCCTCGCCGGCGAGGCGCAGAAGGCGGCCGGGGCGCAGGCGCTCCACCAGCGCGGCGCGCTTCCCCAGCCATCCGCGATCGCCTTGGGCGAGAAGCAGCTGCAGACGCTGCGGAAGCTGCATCCGGGGATCGAGACCCTGCTGCGCGACGCCTCGGCGAGCCAGCTTGCCGCCGAGCTGCGCCGGCCCGAGGCGCATTCGCCGCTGGAGCGCGCGCAAGGGCGCCTGGGGTCCGTGGGACTCGCCGGCGTTGGCCAGGCGATCGCGGGCGCCCACCTGGGTGGCTTCGGCGGCGCGCGCGGAGGAGGCCTGGGGGCGCTGCGGGAGCACGGCGCCATCGGCCGCGCGCTGGGCGGGCACCGCGGCAGCGAGCCGGCGCACGCGCACGCCCGCGAGTTGCACGAGCTGCTCGGCACGCTGAAGAAGGCGCCGCCCGGCTCGCCGCTCCACCAGATCGCGATCCATGCCGAGGATCGGCGGCGGCAGATCGCCGAGCGCGCCAAGGCGCGGCTGCACGGGCGCGGGCCGGCGCGCGCGCTCGGGGAGGCGTTCCACGCGCACGGCCGCAGCGACTTCGCCGCGCACGTCGCGCCGGGCGGTGCGCTGTACCACCTGCTGCAGGGGGCGCAGCGGTCGCACGGACTGCCGGTCCCGCACCTCGCCTCGCACTTCCTGCAATCGCGCGGCGCGCACCCGCTGGCCGGGACGATGCAGCTCTTCGATCACCTCCGCGCGGAAGGCTACCGGCCGCACTTCGGGCTCTTCAGCCGGCTGAAGCACGTCGCGAGCGATGCGTTCCACAAGGCGACCACCACCATCGCGCACACCGCCGCGGACGCGGCGCGCACGGCGAGCGGGCTCGCGAAAGCCGCCGGCGGGACCGTGCGCAGCGGGCTGAGCGACCTGGGTCACCACGCGCTCGATGCCGGGCAGCGCGTCGCCGCCACGGTGCGCGGAGCCGCTGGCAAGGTCGGCCACACGGTCGGGCGCGCGGCAGGCTCCGGGGCGCGGTCCCTCTCGCAGGCGCTGCAGCAGGGAGTGCAGTTCGTCGGCCGCGAAGCTTCTGCCCTGCGTCAAGCGACAGGCAGGGCGGTCACGCGGGTCACGCGGACGGTCCGAGACGTGGTGCACGGAGGCATCGACCGCGTCACGCAGCTCGGTGCCGCGGTGATGCAGCGGGCAGGTGAAGCCGGGCGCCAGGTCTCACGGTTCGGCGAGCGCGCGCTGCACATCGGCCTGGATGCGTTGCACCGCACGGGCATCGCCGGCGGCATCGGCAAGGGCGTCCGGTTTGGCCTCTCCATGATGAAGACGGCCGCGAAGTACTCGCCCGTCGGCCTCGCGTTGCAAGGTTTCCAGAAGGCGGGCGGCCTGCAGGGGATCTGGGAGAAGACGAAGCACACCGCCGGCGCTGCGTGGCAGGGGGTGCAGAAGGCCTACCACGCGACCGCGGGCTTCGTGCAAAGCCCCGCCGGACAGCTGCTCGTCACCGGCCTCTCCCTGGCGGCCACCTTCATCCCGGGCGGCGTGGTGGTGAAGAGCATCGTGGGCGGCGCCATCGGCGCCATCCAGGCCGTCAGCGCGGGCAAGGACTTGAAGCACGTGCTGCTGGCGGCCGGCACGGGCGCGCTGACCGGCGCGCTGCCGTTCCTCAAGATGGGTCCCCTCGCGCAGGCCGGAATCGGCGCTCTGACCGGCGCGGCGACGGCCCTGGCGAGCGGCGGCAGCCTCAAGGACGCGGTCAAGGGCGCGGGGGTCGGCGCGGTCGACTCGTTCGACCCCGGCGCGCTGAAGGCGCTGGGCCGCCTCAAGGGCCTCAAGGGCGCGCAGAAGATCCTCCAGGGCAAGCAGCTCTCCAAGCTGGAGAAGCTCGCGATCGAGGGGAGCCACCTGAAGGGGCCGCTGAGCGGGCTCGAGAAGCTGATGGGGAAGCGTTCCATGCGCCGCGTCGTGGGAGGGTTGGAAAAGGCCTGCTCCAAGGGAGTGAAAGGCAGCATCCTGCTCTCCGGCAAGGCGGCGAAGGCCCAGGGCTACCTCGACAAGGCGCTGGCCATGGGCGACCGGCTCGAGGGAGGCCTGTCGGTCATCCACCAGCTCGCGCCCGAAGTGGCGGGCGCGGTGGGCGACAATGCGCTGGGCCAGCTCATCGCGAAAGCCGGTGATTCCGCGGGCGAGGGCGACGACAGGCTGAAGCGGGCGCTGGAGATGGGCCACGGCGCTTCCGGCAAGTTGCAGCGGTACCGCGGGTACCTGGACAATGGGTTGGGCTACGCAGGGGTGAAGGATCCGAAGAAGGCCTACGGCCGGATGATGGCGCGCAAGGATGCGCGCGAGGGCAAGCGCCAGGGGATCGAGGCGGTCGCCCTGGACAAGCTGGCGCGGCACCGGCTGCGCCACCCGGAGCTTCACGAAGCCTTGCGTGCGCCGCGCCCCATCCAGCTCGAAGGGCGTGCGCCGCGACGGCACGAGCCTCGGACCGCGCTGGAGAAGGCGCTCGCCCGCGGCAAGGCGCTGAAGAAGCAGGGCCTCGAGGTCATGCAGGGAGTGCACGGCGGCCTGCAGAAGGTCCACGGCACGGTGGGCAAGGGGCTCGAGTACGCCGGGCACGTCGAGGGCGGCCTGGAAAGGGCCGCGGCACTCGCTCGCCAGGGCGCGGGCGTCTTCGGCGAGCACAGCGAGCTGGGGGCGTACCTGTCGCACGTGGCGGATCGAGCGGACCTGGCGCACGGGTACCTCGAGCAGGGCATCGGGTTCGCCCGGGACTTCAACGAGCGGGTAGGGAAGGTCGAGGGTGGCCTGGAGCGTGTCCCCGGCGTGCATCCCGACGGCGCGCCGAAGCGGCGCAAGAAGATCCACGAGGCCCCGGAACCGGAGCACCTCCAGGGCGGCGCTCCCGCGGCGCACGCGGAGGTCGCCCACGAGTCGGACGAGGAGCGCTCCAGGCGGCTGAAGCAAGCGTGGGATGCCATCGGCTCCGTGTCCTCGCGGGTGCAGCGGTTCGAGCTGGAATCGTCCCGGCGGCTGCGCAAGGCGCACGAGCTGAGCGCGAAGGACCAGACCGACCAGGCGCTCCACGAGCTGATGGGCCTGGGCCTCCAGGTCGACGAGATCGCCAAGCGCATCGGCGAGGCCAAGCGGCTCGCCCGGGGGAACGAGAAGTACGAGAAGGAGATCGCCTTCTACGAGGAGTGGCAGCAGAAGGCGCGCGCGAGCGTGCACGCCGCCATCGCCGGCGGGAAGGACCTCGGCAAGCACGTCGGCGTAAGCGGGCAGGGCATCTCCGAGCAGACCCACCCGGACGTCTACCGCAACACGCGCGACATCTTCGCCGTGCAAGGCAAGGTGATCGCCTTCGCGGGGGCGCTGGGCGGCGACGACGCCCGGCCGCACGTGGAGAAGGTGCTGGCCGAGGCCAGGGCGGCGAAGGCCGGGCTGCGGTCGCTGCAGGCGAAGTACAAGCGCGACGGCGGCGCGCGCGACTTCCTCGGCGACGGCACGCAGGATCGGCTCATCGACGAGAGCATCGCCAAGCTGGAGAAGGCGCTGCAGCGCGGCGGGAAGGCCGAGCCGAAGGCGGCGCAGGCCCCGAAGACGGGCGGGTTGCGGAAGTCCGCCGAACAGGGGCTGGCGAAGATTCAACGGCTGCAGAAGAACGCGGTCCGGATGGGGCGCAAGCTCGACCGCAAGCTGGGGACCGTGGAGGGAAAGCTCCGGCGCGGCATCGCGGCGGGCCGGAAGGTGGAGCACGCGCTCGAGGAGGTCTCCCGGGTCGCGGGCGCGCTGGGCGACCTGTTCGGCGACGACTCGGCCATCGGGCACTTCGCGGACCAGGTCCACGATTCCGCGGACAAGGGGCACGACAAGCTGCACGGCGCGCTGCAGGTCGCGGCGCGGGGGAAGAAAGGGCTGCACGACGGGCGCAAGCTGCTGGAGGAGGCGCTGCAGCTCGGCGCGCAGCGCCACGTGGAGAAGGGGCACCGCGAGCGCCCGCACGACGCCGAGGGGCCCGTCCGGCGGGGGCATCCGGAAGAGCCGCAGCGCGAGCACGTCCGCGGTGCGGATCGCGCGGGGCTCGAGGCAGCGCACCCGGCCGATGCGCACATGGCCGTGGAGGCGGCAGCGCACGCCGTGGCGCACTTCGGCAGCGCGATGGACGGCGCGGTCAAGGCGGTGCAGAGGCTGCTCGAGCGCGATCGGAGCGCCGAGGCGGCGGAGCGCATCCGCTCGGTGGAGGAGCTCAGCGACCAGGCGGCGGCGGCGGTGAAGGACGCGGCGCGCGCAGCCGCGAACGATCCGGCGCTCGCCGGCAGGGCGGCGAAACTGCGCGACCACCTGCAGGAGCTCC
>Ga0209283_10000151_pt1 | contig 32221 bp, 28 predicted proteins | sample CZO8metaG_2_FD_188354 | JGI IMG/M metagenome (GOLD analysis project Ga0209283, IMG submission 188354) | Vadose zone soil microbial communities from the Eel River Critical Zone Observatory, Northern California, USA - CZOApr15con2H1.8 metaG... | ecosystem: Environmental > Terrestrial > Soil >...
TTCACATCGATGCCGTTGGCGACGAATCGCGGTCGCCAGTGGTGCGCCGCGACCTGCACCCGGTTGGTGGTTTCCTGGGCGCTCACGGTGTCACGGTGTCCTTGGTCGCGATCGCTTCCTGCAGGCTCGAGCCAAGGTCGCGCAGCAAGACCTCGGCGCAGTTGCGGCCGGGAAGGCCCGATACCGAGCCGCCAGGGTGCGTGCACGCGCCGTTCTGATAAAGACCGTCGATCGGAGTGCGGTAGTGCGACCAGCCCTCAACCGGCCGAAAGTACCCGCTCTGCCCGGGCGAGTTCGCACCGCCATGGCACGAGCCGCGCCAGTTGGCTGGGTTGCGCCGCTCGAGGTCGAGTGGGCTATCCACGTGTTCGGCCAGGACTATGTTTCTCGAAAGGTTGGTCGTCAAGCGGGCAAGCTTCTCGAAGAGCTGGTTGGACAGTTCGGACTTGATCCGGTCCCACTGTTCCGGCCCCTCGGCGAGCTCGTATGGCAGGAAGCTGACGACCTTGAAAGTGTGCTTGCCTCCCGGCGCCCGTGATGGATCGATCACCGTCGGAGTCAGAGCAAGAAATACGGGCTCGTCTGAATCGATATACCCAGTTCGATAGGCCCTCAGCATGGCCTCGTACGCCTCCAAGGATTCCAGCGCACCGGCCGTCACGCTCGGCTCCGCACCGCTCTCTGTCTTGAACAGCGGAGGCTCGCTCAGCGCGTAATGCGTTGCGAACATGGTGAGATTGGGCTCCCATCGCTCCACGCCGGCGCGGTACGCGGCCGGCAGATGCTCCTCACCGACCATGCCGCCAAGGTGCTTGACGTGGATCGTGGATACGATCGCTCTACCGGCCGCATATGTCGAGCCGTCCGCCGTCTCCACCGACGTCGCGCGACCGCGTTCGACGGCGATCCGCACGATTGGCTTCGACGTCAGCACCGTGCCGCCCTTCTCTTCGATGATGCGCGCGAGCGCCAGGGGTAGCCGGATCGAACCTCCCTCTGGCAGGATCCAGCTGAAGCGCTGTCGCCCCGCAACGAGTGAGAACGCCATCAGTCCTGTCTCGGGTTCGTCGAGCGGGTGTAGGGTCATGAACGCGATCCACGCGAAGAACGCGCGCACATGCTCCTCGCGGAATCGCTCCTTGATAATGTCCAACGCGCTCGCGCGACGGATGCGAAGCATTTCCTCTCCCAGCGGGGTCTGGCGCATGGCTGCGTCGACCTCGTCGGGCGGAAGGGGGGCGGAGGCTCGTTCGGCGTTAACGGCCGGCGCCATCATGTCCCAGTGGGCGAGCAGCTCGCGATAGGCCTTGGCATCGGGCTTCGAAAACCTCTCCAGCTCAGCGCATGTTCGGTCGAGGTCGCGCCACATCGTGATGGAAGCGCCGTCCAGAAACGGCATCGTGAACACAGGATCGGGGTAGAGGTACTTGAGCCCGTAACGATCGAGCCCGAGCTCGTTGTTTCGCATCAGAGGGTTGCTCTGGATCAGGTTGTGCGCGGTCGCGCATGGGTCATGGATGTAGCCCGGCAAGGTCAGTTCTTCGCAAGTGGTGTTCCCGCCGATGCGCGGCGCACCCTCGAGCACCAGCACGCTATACCCGGCGCGAGCCGCGTAGGCGGCTGTGACCAGGTTGTTGTGCCCCGCGCCGGCGAAGATGATGTCGTAGCCGCTCACGCCGTCGCTCCCAGGTAGAGCCGCGCGACTTCTGGATTGTTCAACACGTCGATGCCGGGACCTTCGAGGCGCACTCTCCCGCTCTCCATCACCACCCCATGCGAGGCGATGCCCAGACCCGAGCGCGCGTTCTGCTCCACCAGCAGCAGCGTGCGTCCGGACTGGTTCATACCTTTTACGGTGTTGAAGACCAGGGTGCGTGTCTTGGGGTCGAGACCCATCGAAGGCTCGTCGAGTATGAGCAGGGCCGGTTCGAGCATCAGGGCGCGAGCAAACTCGACGAGCTTCTGTTGCCCTCCGGAAAGAGAAGCTGCGGGCTCCCGGCGACGCTCGGCGACGATGGGGAACATCTCGCATACGGTTGCGAGGCGCCGCTCGACCAGCCGGCGGTCTCGGACGCTGAAAGCGCCCAGGCGCACGTTCTCCCAAACGCTCATGGTCGGGAACAGGCTGCGTTCCTGCGGCACCTGCACGATGCCGCGGGCAAGTATCGCGCGCGGGCTGCGGCCGGCCAGCGATTCGCCGCGGAATCGAACGGTTCCCATGCTCGGGCGGAGCAGGCCACTGATGACACGCAGAACCGTGGACTTACCGGCGCCGTTCGGCCCTACGATGCAGGTCAGGCTGCCTTCGTCGATGTTGAGATCGACGCCCTGCAGGATGTCGCCGCCGCCGTAGCCTGCCCTGACCCCGACGAGCTCCAGGAGGACTGGCATCTCAGGCTCCCAGGTAGGCGTCGAGGACGGCAGGCTCCTGACGCACCGAGTCCGGCTTGCCAGAGGCTATCGCCCGTCCCCGGTGGAGGACGACGACTTCGGTGCAGAGGTTCATGACGAAGCTCATGTTGTGCTCGACGACGAGAAACGTGATCCCACGCGAGTTCAGGCGGCGGATGTGCTCCCCGATCTTCTCCAGCAGGGCCGGGTTGACGCCGCCGGCCGGCTCGTCGAGCAGGACGAGCTCGGGCTCGGCCATGAGTACGGCGCCGAGCTCGAGCAGCTTGCGCTGTCCGTAGGACAGCGCGCCGCCGACCGTGTTCGCGACTTGAGCGATGTCCAAGAACTCGAGCATCTCCATGGCTCGGACCCGCTCATCGCTCCAGTCAGCGCGCGAAAAGAGTGCGCGGAGGCCTTTACGTCGCACGGGCACCAGCATATTTTCCAGAGCAGTGAGCCGGGGGAAGATGCGAGCCAGCTGAAAGGTGCGACCGATGCCAAGCTGGTAGATCCGGTCGGGTCCGAGGCCGTCGATGGGTTTCGACTTGAAGCTCACCGTGCCCGTGTCCTTGGGGATGAAGCCAGTGACCATATTGAAGACGGTGGTCTTGCCCGAGCCGTTGGGTCCGATCAACCCGGTGATGCTTCCCGCAGGGACGGCGATCGAGCATTCGTCCACAGCGACCACACCGCCGAATCGCTTCGAGAGGTTGTCGATCTCAAGAAGGCTCACGGCATCACGGCCTGTTGCGGCGCGGGTGCGGCGGGTGGGGTTCGCATCCGCCTCCGCTCGATCAGCACAGTCAGCGAAGGGACGATGCCGCGAGGCAAGACCAGGATCACGGCTAGGAAGACCGCGGCGTACAGGACGAGATAAAGGCGGCTCGCCCCGTAGTTGTAAGCGAGCCAGAGTTGCGCGGGTTCGAGGATGAGAGCTCCGAGCACCGGGCCACTCAGAGTGCCGAGCCCGCCAAGGAAGACCATCAGCACCATTGAGATGCCGATAAGCGGATCGACCACGAACTGCGGGTAGATGTAGGTCACGTAATAGCCGTAGACGGCGCCGATCATCCCTACGAGCGCGGCGCTCACGACGAAGGCGGTCAGCTTGAAAGCGCGTGTTGGTACGCCGACTGCAAGGGCCTTGTCCTCGTCATCGCGGATCGCAAGCAGGCCGAGGCCGAATTTCGAGCGACGGATCCGCCATGAGATCCCGAGGGCTAGAGTCGCGAGTGCCAGCATCGCGTAGTAGTACGGGGTGTTGAAGTAGTCGCCGCTCCACGGCGGCACCGGAAAGCCCAGCCCGCCGCCGCCACCGGTCAGACCCACCAGGTTTTCTGCAAGCAGCTGCAGCATGAACATGAAGGCGATCGTCACGATGACGAAGGTGGCGGCCCGAGTCCGCAGCGCAAACCAGCCGATCCCAAGCGCGAGCACAGCGGTCGCGAGACCTGCCACGGGGACCAGAAGAAAGGGCGTATAGCCAGCTGCGACGCCGAGGTGGGCGAGGAGCAGGCCGAGAGTGTACGAACCGAACCCAAAGAAGCCCGCGTGACCCAGGGAGATGTATCCCGTGTAGCCGCCCATGATGTTCCACGCTGTGGCGAGACCGACGTACATCATCGTGAAGACGGCGATGTTGGTCGTGGCCGGGTCCGGAGCAATGGCCGGCAGCGCAAGCGCTATGGCGAACAGGACGATGATTCCGGCGATTTTCAAGACGCCGGCCTGGAGCACCACTCTCAGATTCGTTCGCGCACGCGAACGCCGTATAGCCCCTGCGGCCTGAACAGCAGAACCAGCACCAGGATGACGAAGAAGACGAAACTCGCCCAGACGGGTGAGATGACAACGGCCGTGATGTCCTCCGAAACCAGCATGATCAGCGCTGCGACGATGGCGCCGCGCAGGCTGCCGAGTCCGCCCAGGACGATGATCGTGAGCAGTCGCGAAATCAGGTCGTAGTGGCTGCCGGGGTTGAAGGCGGTAGTGATCCCGAACACGACGCCGCCGGCCGCGGCCGTCGCCATCCCGATGCCGAACGCGACGGCTGACACACGATCGACGTCGATCCCGATCAACTGTGCCGCCGTACGGTTGAGCATGGTGGCTCTGATCGAGGCGCCAAACGTCGTGTGGTAAAGCACGAGGAACATCACGCCCAAGATCGCAAGGCACAGCAGAAAGCCGAACACATAGACATAGGTGACGCGGAAGTCGCCGATCGGAAAGCTCGCCGTGTCGTACCAGGCCTTCAACTGCACGTAGTTGGCGGTGAAGAAGTAACCGAGCAGGCCCTCGATGCCCAAGGCGAGCGCGTAAGTCACGAGCACCGAGAGCGCCTCACGGTCGGTCTTAAGCGGGCGGATGAAGACGCTCTGCAGCACGAGTCCCAGCACGAACATGACTGGCATCGTGATCACGAGTGTGACGAACGGGTCCATGCCCAACGATCGCGAGGCGGCGAAGCTGAGATAAGCGCCTAGTACCACGAGGGCACCGTGGCCCACGTTGATGATGCGCATGACCCCGAAGATCAACGTGAGGCCCGAGGCCATGAGGGCGTACACGCCACCTGTGAGGACGCCAAGGACTGCCGCTTCGAGGACCAGGGTCATGTTCTATGCGTTTGAGTGGGGACGGCGGCTCGAGCTCACCGTCCCCGCTTCAGGTTACTTCCAGGTGTTCTTGGGGTACTCAGGCTTGGCTGCCGCGACACTGGCCGGGTATACGAAGATCGCCTTGCCGCCCTGCCACTGCTCGATGTAGACACCAACTCCGCCCTGCGGCTTGCCTGTCGCGTCGAAGGACATCGGACCCTGGACGGTCTGATAAGTACCGCTATGAAGGGTGGTGATCAGCTTCGCGTTGTCGATGCTGCCTGCCTTGGTCGCGGCCTCGTCGACCACCTGGCCGACGCTGTAAGCCTCAGCCGCGTCAGCGCTGATGTCGGCTGACGTGCCTCCATACTTGGCGATGAAGGCACTTACGAACTTGTCATTGCCGTAGGCCGTTGCGTCTGCGGTCCAGCCCGCCGGAACCATGATGCCCTCGGTATTCGCGCCGAGCTTCCCCGAGTAGTCGGCTCCCTGATCGGGTCCAGTGGTCTCGATGATGGTCTTGGGATTGAATTGCTGCTGGATGAAGGTCTTGGCGAAGGCAACCGCGTCAGGAAGCTGCGTGCCGAGGATGACCGCGTCGGCCTTGGAGTTAGCGACCTGGAGCGCGATCGGGGTGAAGTCCGTCGTCTCGGCCGGATATACCTTGTAGTAAGCGGTCTTGATGCCGCCTGCCTCGAGCAAGCTCTTGGCTTTGTCGACCTGCGGCTGCGTGAACGGATCGTCTTGCGTGGCGTAGGCTGCGCTGGCCGGACGCTGGTCGGCCGGCAGCGAAAGCAGCCATTGCGCATAGCTCACCAGGTTGTCCTCGACCGCGGCCGGCTGCACGAAGAAGATGTTCGTCAATCCGCGGTCGAACACGTGCGGGCCGCCGCCGGCCGGCTCTGGGAAGGCGTAGTTGTAGCGCGCAACCACAGTAGAAGCCGGGATGGTGAGGAGGCTGGAAAACGGACCGAAGACCAGAGCCACCTTGTCCAGGGTGATCAAGTTCTGGTAGTTGGTGACCACCTGTTGAGTGCTGCTGGCGTCGTCGACGTACTTCATGGTGATCTTGTGCCCCAGCAGGCCGCCCTTGGCATTCTCGTCCTGCGCCCAGAGGTCATAGCCCTGTATGAGGGCCTTACCGTCGCCCGAGAAGTCTCCGGTTTGCGACACGGAGACACCAATTGTGATTGGAGCTGCCGGTGCCGTGGGGGTGGTGCTGCCCCCGCAAGCGGCCGCCACCAAACCCGATGCCGCCACCGCGGCCGCCATCAAGCGTCTGCGCATGCTCGCTCCTTCCCTTCTTCGAGGCTGGCCAGGGCCGAAAGGAATTGTCTTGAACAAACGATTGCCCTATCGTATTCACGGGTGAAACGAAAGTCAATCACGGGCTCCACCCCATGACGACGACACTGAAGGAGCTGGCGGCGCGGGCCAGGGTGCACCCTTCGACGATCTCCCGGGTCGTCAATCATGACCCCGGCTTGCGCGTCGCCCCCGCCACCCGTGCGCGCATCGAGGCGCTCCTGCGGGAGACGGAGTACCGGCCTAATGGAGTCGCGCGTGGGCTCAAGCTGAGGCAGACGTTGGTCCTGGCTGTGGTCATTCCGGACATCACCAACCCATTCTTCGGAGCGCTGTTTCGAGGCATCGAGGACGGTGCCGCCCCGCGCGGTTACCAGGTGCTGCTGTGCAACACGGATGGAAGCCCCGACCGTCAGCGCGCCCACCTGCACAGCCTCATTGCCCGTCGTGTAGACGGAGTGATCCTCGCCAGCTCCTTTCTCAAGGACCCCTCGGTCCGCTGGCTGCGCCACCAGCGGATCCCATATGTGCTGGTGAATCGCTTCAGTGAAGAAGGCCTGGACCCGTTCGTCGGCTCCGACGACGTGAGCGGTGCACGGCTCGCCACGCAGCACCTGATCAGCCTCGGCCACGTTCGAATCGGCCATCTTGCAGGCCAGTCGACGGTGAGCACCGGCGCTTTGCGCCGCCGAGGTTTCCAGATGGCGATGACCGAAGCGGGACTCTCGACCACGCCTGAGCTTCAGGTCGAATCCGGCCTCATCGAGGAAGGTGGCATCCGCGGGATGGAAAAGCTACTCGCGTTGCGTGAGCCGCCGACCGCGGTTTTCGCGGTGACTGATGTAGTCGCGGTCGGCGCCTACGGTGTCGTGCGGCGCAGCGGCCTGCGAATCCCAGAGGATGCGGCAATCGTCGGCTATAACGACATTCCCTTGGCCGGCCGACTCATCCCCGGCCTGACCACGGTTCACGTTCCCATTCATGAGTTCGGCAGCGCCGCGGCTCGCCTGCTGCTCGAGCAGATCGAGAGCGGGCACCTCGCTCCGAGCCGGGTGGTCTACACGCCTCAGCTCGTCGTTCGTGGCTCGACAGTGTCCGGGACGGATGCACGAGAGCACCGCACGTCGAGCGGGGTCGGCGAGTAGGCTATGAGGTGAGCAAACGTTTGCGCGCTCGAAGAGAACAGGCTTGAGATCTGACAGCAAGCTGGGTTGGATCGGGACCGGACGCATGGGCTACGCCCTGGCCTCGCGGCTGCTGCAGCATGGCTGCGACCTCACCGTCTACAACCGCACGCGCTCCAAGGCCGAGCCGCTCGCCTCGCTTGGCGCACGTATCGTCGACCGGCCTGCCGAGCTGGCCGACCGAGACATCGTGGTGGTTTCCGTCGCCGATTCTCCGGACTTTGAGTCGGTGATCACCGGTTCGCACGGCCTGCTCTCCAACGGTGACCAGGTGCCACAGGTGATAGTCGACACGTCCACAGTATCGATCGACGTTTCCAGCGAGATTCGCGCGCACGCCGAGCGGTTGGGAGTCGGGCTGCTCGCAGCGCCCGTGAGCGGCAATGCCAAAGTCGCGAAAGCTGGCAAGCTGACCATGGCCGTTTCGGGACCGCGCAAGGCCTTTGATTTCTCCTTGCCCTACCTTCAGATGCTCGGAGCCAGCGTCGTATACGTGGGAGATGGCGAGGCTGCCCGGTTGGTCAAAATCTGTCACAACCTCGTCCTGGGAGTGGTGACACAGATCCTGGCTGAGACCACAGTCCTGGCCGAGCGCGGCGGGATCTCGCGCGCCGATTATCTGGAATTCCTAAACGGAAGTGTGATGGGGTCGACTTTCACTCGTTACAAGACGCCCGCGCTGGTCAACCTCGACTTCACGCCCACCTTCACCGGGCATTTGCTGCGCAAGGACTTCGAGCTCGGGCTCGATGCGGCGCGAAAGATGAACGTGCCGATGCCGGTCTCGGCCCTCGTGCACGAGATCGTCACGAGCCTGATTGGCAACGGGATGGGCGACCAGGATTTCGCAAGCCTTCTCGAGCTCGAAGCGCGCGCCGCCCACCTCGAGCTGCAGCCGGACACCCGTCACGTGGCCGACGGCCTGACCTCGGCGCAATGACCGCGGCGCAGGAGGTATCCTGGCTAGACCTCTACCGGAGGATGCTGCGCATCCGCTTGTTCGAGGAGCAGGTCAACGACCTGTACACGAGCGCAAAGATGCCGGGGCTCGCACACCTTTATATAGGTGAGGAGGCGGTCGCGGTCGGGGTATGCGCGGCTCTGCGTGACGATGACTACATCACGAGCACCCATCGCGGGCACGGTCACTGTCTGGCCAAGGGCGCCAGCGTAGACAGAATGTTTGCCGAGCTGCTGGGCAAGGAAGCCGGGTACTGCAGGGGTAAGGGCGGCTCTATGCACATTGCCGACCAGGAAAAAGGGAATCTTGGCGCGAATGCCATAGTTGCGGGAAGTGCCGGAATCGCAACGGGAGCGGCTCTCTCGGCGAAGAAGCGTGGCACCGATCAGGTCGCCGCGTGCTTCTTCGGGGAAGGAGCGCTAGGCCAGGGCCTTGTCTACGAGTGCATGAACATGGCCGCACTGTGGAAGCTCCCGGTGATTTACGTCTGTGAGAACAACATGTACAACGAGTACACGCACTACCTGGAGACGACCGCGGGCGACATCGCACTTCGGGCGCAGGCTTTCGGGATCCCGTTCCTGGACGCTGACGGCCAGGACGTGCGGAGCGTGCATGACGCCACGCGCGCGGCGGTCAAGCGAGCGCGAGCGGGCGAAGGACCTTCGTTCTTGCACTTTCGAACATACCGGCAGCACGGGCATCACGTGGGTGACATCGATCGCGCGTACTACCGCCCCAAGGACGAGGAACGCCGCTGGGCTGAGGAGCACGACCCGCTGAAGACTCTCGGGCAGCTGCTGATTCAGGAAGGTGGAGCGGATGCAGCGGCTTTCGATCGAATCGAAGAGGAGGTCCGCACCGAGATCCATGAGGGGGTGAAGTTCGCGCTCGATGCTCCATATCCGAGCCCTGAAGAAGTGACCATGCATGTCTATGCCTGAGCAGGCGGTTGCGGAGCGCCAGCTCACCATGGCGGAAGCCGTCCGCGAGGCACTGGCGGAAGAGATGCGCCGCGATCCGCGCGTTTTCGTCATGGGCGAAGACGTGGCTGAGGCCGGCACACCCTTCAAGGTTTTGCGGGGCCTGGTCGATGAGTTCGGACCCGAGCGGGTGATGGACACGCCGATCTCCGAGCCTGGCTTTACAGGCATCGGCCTCGGCGCGGCGATGACCGGGATGCGGCCGGTCGTCGACATCATGTTCGGCGACTTCCTGTTTCTCGCCCTCGACCAGATCGCCAACCAGGCGGCCAAGGTTCACTACATGTCAGGCGGCAAGCTGACCGCGCCGATGGTGATCCGCACTACCCTGGGGGCCACGAGGCGTTCTGGTGCGCAGCACAGCCAGAGCCTGCACGCGCTGGTCAGCCACATCCCAGGCCTGAAGGTGGCGCTTCCATCGACGCCATACGACGCGAAGGGCCTGATGAAGACAGCGATCCGTGACGACAACCCGGTGGTGATCTTCGAAGACAAGATGATGTATTCGGTCAAGGGGAGCGTGCCAGAAGACGACTACACGATTCCGTTTGGGCAGGCTGACGTGAAGCGATCAGGCGACGACATAACGCTGGTGGCGACGAGCAGCATGGTCTACGTGGCCCTGGCGGCAGCTGACCTGCTCGCCGTGCAGGGCATTGCAGCGGAAGTGATCGATCCCCGCACCACCGTCCCGCTCGATGTCGAAACACTGGTGGCTTCGGCGATGAAAACCGGGCGCGCGATCGTGATCGACGAGGGCTACCAGAGCTACGGCGTGACCGGCGAGATCGCTTCTCTCATTTCCGATCGGGCGTTCTATCAGCTCGACGCGCCGGTCAAGCGGATGGGCGCGATGGACGTGCCGATTCCTTTCTCGCCGGTGCTCGAAGACCTCACGGTGCCGACCGCCGAGAAGGTGGCCGAGCTCGCCGCCAAGCTTTGTCGCAAAGGGAGTTGACCATGGGACTCAAAACATTCGGCCGCATGGCTGTGGATTGGGAAGAACGCGTCAACTTCGACCGCCTTCGCCACGCGAGGCTCGAACGCGCCACCGCAGAGCTTGCTGGCTCGGAGCTCGGCGCGCTGCTGTGTTTCGACATGAACAACATCCGCTACCTGACAGCGACGCAGATCGGAACCTGGGCATACGACAAGCTGATCCGATTCGCGCTGCTGCCGCGACACGGCGAGCCGATCCTTTGGGACTTTGGTTCGGCGGCCCGCCATCACCAGCTCTACTGCCCTTGGCTGGGTGAGAGGTCGAGGGCCGGGCTATCAACGTTTCGTGGTTCGATCCCTCCAGAGGCGGGCAGGGCGGAGGACGTTGCGCGGAAGATCAAGCTGGAGCTCGAGCAGCGCGGCCTTCTGGGTGAGCCGCTGGGCGTGGACATCGTCGAGCCTCCGGTCCTCTTTGCACTGCAGGATGCCGGCATCAAGGTGGTCGACGGCCAGCAGGTGATGCAGAGAGCGCGGATGGTCAAGACGCAAGACGAGATCGCACTGCTCAATCAGGCGTGCGCAATGGTGGATGCGGCTTACGACGATCTATATCGAACGATGAAACCGGGATTCCGTGAGAACGATTGCGTTGCGGTCGTAGCCAACAGCCTCTACCGGCAGGGGTCGGAATTCGTCGAGGGAGTCAACGCGATCTCAGGCGAGCGCTGCAGCCCTCATCCGCACAACTTTTCCGATCGAGCGCTGCGGCCCGGCGACCCGGCGTACTTTGACGTGCTGCATTCGTTCAACGGCTACCGCACGTGCTACTACCGCACGTTTGCGGTGGGCAGCGCCTCGCGTGCAATGGTCGACGCATACAAACGCTGCCGAGACTACCTGGACCAGGCCATCGCGCTCGTCAAGCCTGGAGCAACGACTGCCGAGGTGACGAGCGTATTCCCCAAGGCCAAGGAATTCGGCTTTGCCGACGAGGAACAGGCCTTCGCGCTCCAGCTCGGTCACGGCGTCGGCCTTTCAATATGGGAGAAACCGGTGTTCTCACGGTTGGTCTCGCTGGACCATTCCGAGGTCATCCAGGAGAACATGGTCTTCGCGCTGGAGACGTTCTGGCCGGCCTCGGATGGCTGGTCTGCCGCAAGGATCGAGGAACAGATGGTCGTGACCAAGGAAGGCGCCGAGATCATCACGCGCTTTCCAGCCGAAGAGCTTCTCGTGGCCGGCAAGCGTTACTACACGGCGGGCGGCTCGCTGCCGACCACACGAGAGACGCAGTCGAACCTGAACAACGACGGCCACACCGCGGTGGTGCAGGCGGCGAGGCGCGAGGGCACGAAGGTCAGGACCGAAAACTGAGTGTCGACTGAGGTCGTCATGCCGGCATTGGGGATGGCCCAGGAGACCGGCAAGCTCGTCCGCTGGCTGAAGCACGAGGGAGATCAGATCTCGAAAGGCGAGCCGCTCATGGAGGTCGAGACTGACAAGGCGACTGTCGAGGTGGAGGCACCGGCGAGCGGAACGCTGACCGCGATCACCGCCGAGCCCGGCGATGACATCTCAGTCGGTCATACGATTGCCCTGATCCTGGCGCCAGGTGAGTCGATGCCGCTGCGGCAGGAGAAGACCGAATCGCCGGGTCCGACAGCTCCGCGCGAGGTGGCCGCGCCGGCGCGTCGTCAGACATCGCCGACCGCACGGCCCTCAGCGTCGCCGAAGGCGCGGCGGCTGGCGCAGGAGCGAGGGGTTGATATCGCCGCCATCACGGGCACCGGCCCGGGCGGCGCCGTAATCGAAGAGGACATCCTCGGACTCAGCCCCTCGCCTAGCGTGGGCGACCGTCCAGCCGAAGGGACCCTTTGGCGGGCGATGGCCGAGAACGTGACGCGCAGCTGGCAGGAGGCACCCCACTTCTTTGTTTTCCGAGAGGTCGACGCCAGCGGGCTGGTCGAGGAGCGTGGTCGCCGACCAGACACCGTCACGTACACCGACCTGGTGTTGCGGGCCGTGGCGGTCGCGCTCGTCGATCACCCTCGCATGAACGGCCACGCGAAAGAGGTGAATATCGGACTGGCGGTCGCTGTACCGGAGGGTCTTATCGTGCCGGTCATCCACGGTGTCGACCGCCTCTCCGTCGAAGAGATCGCGACCCGGCGCCAGGAGGTGGTGGAGCGCGTGAAAGCCGGCCGCGTGCGGTCCTCCGATGTGTCGGATGGCACCTTCACAGTCAGCAACCTCGGCATGTATGCCGTGGACCTGTTTACAGCGATCCTCACTGAGGGGCAAGCCGGCATCCTGGCTGTCGGCCGGATCGCGGATCGGGTCATGGCCCATCAGGGGGCTGCGGTCGTTAGGCCAACCATGCTGCTGAGCCTCAGCTCCGACCACCGCCGCGTCGACGGCGCTCGGGCCGCCGAGTTCGTGCAAGCCCTTACGGCGCTGCTCGAGATGCCGGCACAAACCCTGTAATCACGGGTCCGACACCCGCCTCGTGCAGCAACGTCGGTGGCAAACCGTGGTATTTGACGGCACTCGGCGGCACCCGGTGAATTTCAATCGTGATTTCCGAATGTGGCGCAGCGATCTGTTAACCGCAAGGTTCAGGGTTCGAATCCCTGGTCCGGAGCCAAATCTGAACTCGAAACTGCGAGTCAGGCCGGAGCTGCGGCGTAAAAGTACAGCAACCTGAACGCCCGAGCGCGTCGGGAGCAGCGACCCGCGCTTTGTGCGGCCAATAAATCCGCCGTTACCCACAGCTCAGACACCACCCGACGGTCGGACTCGGGTGCACAAGAGTGCCAGTTCATAACTGGCAGCGTGACCAGGGCCGTTTGAAGATCGGCCAGAAACGGACCGATTTCGTATTCAGACCGGTGGGGGCCCTCGCCGCAGCGACCAAAAGGCGCGCGAGCAGCGTTTGTTCTTGCAAAAGCCCGCGCAAGTTTGGCTGGGGCCAACCGTTTCAGCCGATGGAGATGATCCAGAAATGATCACGACTATCGTTACGTTCGTAACGACACGTATCGTGGCGGTTTTCATCACCACCGTCGTCGTGGTGGCGGCCGTCCCGTCGCTAATCCTTATCTTTCACGGCAACACGATCACGATCACGACCGGGCCGGTTGCATCGGCGGCGCGCCACCAAGACGATGAAGAGCGTGCTCGCCTAATCGTCCAGGTCAAGACCGCGGGCAACGACGTCGTCGTCTTGCTTAATTCGGAGGAGGCGAGCTGCGACTCTCAGATCGCCCAGCTCGTCAGCGTTTCGAAGATATCCCCTGCGCAGACGACTGCCGCCATCGAGAAGGGCAAGAGCGAGTTTCACACAGCCGCGGCGCCGTTCGTCCGCGAGGTCGAGGCGGATGAGGACGAGTTCGAACACCTAGCGGTCGTTTCGACCGAGACCCAACAGGTCTTCCTGGTGCGGTTCTTGCAAGTAAGGGTCAAAGCGCTCGGCGAGGATGGTGCAACCGGGGTGCTGATCACGGCCTGCCAGACCATCCTCATCGAGATCCGCACGATCGTCATCACCGTGGTCACGACGCCTGGTGGTGGCGAGGGCGACGACGACTGATGGCAATCGCCACACCGCCTCGGACCAACACTTCAACCAACCCTACCCTCCCGCTGGTTGCATCGGCTCCTAATGCCTCCTCGAGCAGTGGTCGCGACCAGCTCGCCGGGTTCCGATGGAGCGGCCGGTACACGCTTGCGGCGGCAGGCATTGTCATTGCCCTTGCCTTTTTCGCAGGTTCGTCATACCTGCTGAGTTATTTCGGTTACTTCCGAGTGCCCATAGGCGGTCTCGGGCTTTCCGCGATGGACATCCTCGATGAGGGCGTGCGCTCAATTCTCCTTCCGGCGACGGTGGTGCCGGTCGCCGTTGTCGCCGGCGCGCCGAGCCGCAAGCTGGGCATGGGGGTGCTGGCGGTCGGAGGCTACATTCTGTTCCTGGCCTACGTAGCCTTCGCCAACCACTTCGCCTCGCCCCCTGCCGTTCTGGCCCAGTGCGCCGCCTCGATTGCAATCGCTGGGCTCGTGTTTGCAGTCCGCCGCGGTTTTGGGGGAGCGCCAGTGCAGCGGCTGATCCTTGGCGCCGTAGGGCTGCTCCTCCTCACCTCCGTTCCGGTGGCGTCTGGGACACTCGACGCCGGCCAGACCGCGTCTGCCAAACAGTCGACGCTGAGGATCGTTACAAAAGACCCGATACTGCCAGGCGCCGCCGTCGCTGGTGGACAATTCACGTACTCCAACTACGTGCTGTTGAGAGAAACCGACAGCCGCTATTGGTTGCTGCGCATCGACAACCACTACGTCTACTCGGTCGCCAAGACGGATGTTCTCTATGTTCGCTACTGAGTGACGACGGCCAGTTTCTAACTGACCACAGTGCAGGACCGTCGCCGCCAGGACATCCTCGGCGCCTTCGAAGATGTGCCTCGCCATAGCCGTTGGACACCTGGCACGTATTCGCTGGTGTGGGTGCGCTAAATTGACCTCAGCCGCTCGGCGATCTAAGGATCTCGGTGCTCGGCTCTCGGGTCAGACGGATGTCGACCTCTCGCTCGACGTGGGCCCACTCCTCCGTCGCCCGTAGCCGCCCAACCAGTTCTTCGAAGGCATCGGCGGCTGACGGCGCGTATTCGAACCAGGTGAGGAAGTCGAAAGGCTGGCCCAAATCGCGGCTGTGGTGGAGGCGGCGCGCGATGGCCGGCAGGTATTCGATACCGGTGGCGATGTGGTGCGAGCGCTCTTCCAAGATGGCACGGCGCTCGTCCTGGGCGAGCGCCCACCAATCCGCCGACTTCTTGATCGGGATCAGCGCCGCACGCGTTGCCGTCGGCCGGCCCAGCGGCCCCTGGATCGCCAGTAGGGCCTCGTGCTCGGGCCGGGTTACGTATCGCTCGTTGCTCGTCACGCCTCGTAGAACCCAGCGCGCACCGGAGGAGACCGGTACGACTGAGCCTTCGACTACAGCAACGCGGTCAACCCGTTCCAGACCCGGGCCCCGAACTTCTTTCATCCAGTCCACCCGCCAGCCCCCCGCGGAACCCCCCGCGAAACTGACCATCACTGGCGGGGGCTGCCCGACCCTTACGGCGGCGTGGGGTTCCATACCCTCATTCAATGATGCCGTCGCCCGCGCAGGTGCCGTTCTTGGTTCGCATGTTTTCATCCGCGCTCACCAGGACCCTCCCGCTGGGTTATGGTGGGCAGCAGAGAATGAGGATTGCTCTAACGCGCCGGCTGGACGTGGACTTAGGACGCTGCGCTTCAGCGCTCTGTTGCAGCTGACCTGACCGTACTCCCGGGCTGCGGCCACCAGAGTCGCTAGCGTCAGCCCGAGACAACCCATACCAAATCCTGAATCCTTTCCCTTGTCTCTTGGAGGTGCAAATCGATGAGCGTCACCGACGAGTTGGTCAACAACAACAAGAACTATGCCCGGTTGTTCAAGAAAGGCGATCTGCCGATGCCGCCCGCGAAGCACGTCGCCGTTCTCGCCTGCATGGACGCTCGCCTTGACGTCCACAAGATCCTCGGACTCGAAGAGGGCGAGGCCCACGTGATCCGCAACGCTGGCGGGGTTGCCACCGACGATGCCATCCGCTCACTGGTCATCTCGCAGCGGCTTCTCGGCACGAACGAGATCATCCTGATTCACCACACCGACTGCGGCATGCTCACTTTCAAGGACGACGAGGTTAAGCGAGCAATTGAGTCGGAGGTGGGGATCCGGCCTCCGTTCGCACTAGAGGCCTTTGCCAACCCGGAGGAGGACGTGAGGCAATCGGTCGCCCGCATCCAGGCGAGCCCTTTCATTCCCAACAAGACGAGCGTGCGCGGCTTCGTCTATGACGTTCGCACTGGGCGCCTGAACGAAGTGCCGGTGGTGGCTGGCGTTCGCTGACGTCGTGAGGTCTTCCTGGGCGCCCGGATGCCAACTGCACCGGGCGCCGACCCACGCCCGGCCGGGTAAGGTGGCGGGATGTCAACGGGCGGGCGCATCTGCCCGCGCCCACGCCCGACTCCCGTGGACCATCCACGGCGCTGCCCTGGAGCGGCTTACCTCGAATTGTTGCCGTCCGATCAAACAAGAGAAGTGGAGGTATCGCTATGTTCGGCACGATTGCCCGAATGCGAGTCAAGAAGGGCATGGAGCGACAGCTCGAAGAGTTGAGCAGGAAGTTCGAAAGCCGGCATGTCGCCGGCTGGATGTCCACGAACATCTATCGAGCCAAGGATGACCTCGGGGAATACTGGATATCGGTCGTCTTCCGCGACGAATTGAGCTACAAGAAGAATGCCGACGACCCGGTCCAGGGCCGGTGGTTCCGCGAGCTGATGAGCCTCCTCGAGTCAGAACCCGAGTGGCACGACGGCGAGGTGGTACACACGGCCCACACTCACTGAGTAACTGCCGCCCAGGGCCGCAAGCATCGGCATGGGCCGGAGTAGTGCCAACCAATGCCTCGCGAGTTCTGCTGGCGGCCGGGGTCAGCAAGGCTGCCAGTAATGGCTTGATATCGACAGCCGCCGCGCGACGCCCGAGACCGCCGGCGCCAAGGCGCGGGTCAACACCCACTCAGGAGGGGACTATGGCTAATTTGCTGCCAGTCAACGTCGGAATGGTCACGGATCTGGCTGATAAGTTGGGGCTGCTGGACGGGCTCAAACGGAAGCTCAAGCGCCAGCCAGACCCTGCCGCAGCTAAGCTCGCAACGGCGCTGGCGGAGATAAGCAAGATCTACGAGGTTCTTGACACCGCCATCCTTCAATACCTCGGCCTGTGGCTCGACGCTAAAAATCCCGAACTCTCAAGGGAACGAGCAACCCTGCTGGATCTTGAAGGCGGCCGCATTCAAGCTGAAATGCGAGCAGCCAAAGGGTCGTGTACCAAAATCAGCAACATCTACCAGGCATACCTCCACCCTTGGTTTGACCGTGTTCTCAATCGAGACGAGAGTGCTCAATTGGAGCTCGTGTTCATCCAGTTCAGGGATTGGGACACCGGAATGATCCAAACGATCGATGGCGTGTCTGCCTGGCTGGTTGCGGAAGCAGGCAACGCACGCCTTCTCGTAGATAACGGGCAACTAGAGCTTGCGAGTAGTCGTGTCCACGAAGCAGCTAACTCAATTCGACCGGTTCGGAAGCAGCTCGCTAAGAGCATGGGCACCCTGTACGGACTCCAAGGCGATTTCGTTGCACTATCTGGCGCGGTCTGAAGCGGCGCCAAGGGTGTCAGGCATGTGTGTAACTGGCCATCGGTGCTTTTGATAATGCCGCCCTATCCGTAGCAAAGATCGGCGAATAGATTCACATCAGGTTGATGGCGACCTGACTACGAGAGGAGCTCTCGGTGCACCGACATCGTCTCGTGCGACGGGTCCACGCCCAGCTCTTCGGACAGGAGCGTCCGGCACCGCTCGAACACTCGCAATGCCTCGGCGCGGTCACCCACCTGTGAGTGTAGTTGCATCAGCCGCTGGTAACCGCGCTCACGATATGGCTCGAGCGCGATCACCTCGTCGGCATGGGCCAGCGCGAGCGTAAGTTCGCCGTTCCAGGCTAGCGCATCGACCAGGCAGTCAAGCGCGCGCACCCGCTGGGCGTGCAGGATCCGCCGCCGGCCGTGGATCCACGGCTCGTCGTTGCCTTCGAGAAATGGCCTGCGGAGGATCGTCGCGGCCACGACCGCATCACCGTAAGCGGTGTTGAACGACTCCGCGGCCACGGCGCTCTCTGCGTTGTGCAGGCTGTGCCTGGCAACCTCGAGGTCCACCCACGAGCCCGGCAGCAGGCGCATCCAGTAGCCGCGATCGGTCGTCGTTAGAACAGCGCGGCCGTCCAGGCCGATGCGGCCGAATGCCGCACGCAGCTTGCTGATCAGCGCCGTGAGTCCGGATTCCCAGGCGGCAGCGAGAAGTTCGCCCCAGATCGCCTCCGCCAACTCCTCACGGCTCACTGCTCGCTCGCGCTCGCACGCCAAATAGGCGAACGCGAGGCGTCCCTGGCGGAGCGGCATATCGCCACCGTCCAGGAAATGACCGTCGAGCTCGATGCCGAGCTGCCCAGCTAAATAAACCCTCAGCACCCCCAAGGATTCCTCAAGGTCGCCTCGCGATGATCGGCCAAATCCAGCTGGAGGTGCTCGACCATGGCAGTGAAGATAGTGATCCGCGCGACTCTCAAGGGGAACGACGTGGGAGCGATTCGGAAGATCCACGACGAGGTGACGGCCGCGACGCGTCACATGGCGCAGGAGGCGGGTGATATCTCACATCACGTCTACCTCAACCCCCAGAACCCCCGCGATTTCCTGGGCATCGACGAGTGGAAGTCGCCCGAGGCAGCGGGCACGTTCGCCTCGAGCCCCCAGATCAAGGAGTTCTTCGGCCGCCTGTTCGAGGGGGTGCCGGAGGTGACCGTCTGGGCGGACTCTGGCTGGAACCAGTGGTGAGCTTTCGCGCGTATCCTGCTCGTTGCCGATGGTGAAGCGAGTGCGCTGCGACTGCGGCTGGGCCGTCGAGTCGGCGGACGAGGACGAGCTCGTGGCGGAGGTGCAGCGGCATGCGAAGGAGGTCCACCACCTCGGCGTGACCCGCGAGCAGGCGCTGTCCCTGGCGGTGCCGCTGGAGCAGCACTCCTAGTAACCGCAGCCGCGCGGCTGGGCCAACGTGAATCGCTGGGGGCAGTTCGCGCGCGGCCGTTACCTAAGGCCGGTCGACTTTTGGCATAGAGCCAGTCACGCGGGTCACTTCTTTGAAGAAGTGCCGCGTTCTGAGTAAGTTGCGCACCCTCAGAATGACCTCCTGCCGGTCCAATGGCTTGGTGAGGAAGTCGTCAGCGCCGAGGATCAGGGCGGCGTTTCGAGCCACATTGCTTGTGTCGCCAGTTAGGACGACGACCGGGAGGTAGCCCAGGCTCTCCCGCGCAGTGCGCAGGCGGCGCAGTACCTCGAGTCCATCGAGGTTGGGCATGTGCAGGTCGAGTAGCACGATGTCGGGCTCGAATTCTCTGAACGCGTACTCCACCTGCCGCGAGTCAGTCAGCCCGCGCAAGTCGTCGCCAACGTCAAGGAGGTAGGCCTTGAGGAGTTCAACGTTAGCGGGCTCATCGTCCACGACCAGAATGCGGTTGCTCATGACCCCGAATGATGGAGGATACGCAGGAAGGCAGGCTGGAAACTTCGCTAGTTCTGGTGAAGCGGATTCCGGGGCCCATCCAGACGGGTGCAGTACCGGCGAGCGCCCTACCGGCTACCGGATTTGGGTCTCGGCGCGGCTATCACCGGAGCGTAGCGCGTTCGACGTGCTGTTGATAACCCTGGCCTATCGGCACCATACGGACGACCTCCCGAATCGCCCTGAGCCTCGGGCGTCATCTATTCAGTCGCGATTGGTAAACCAGGGCGACGCTGCCCATGGGGACGACTCACTATCAGGCTTCAGTCTCGAAGTTGGCTGTCGAGGGTGCTGCGTGGCCGCCCGGTTAGACCGGAGTAACTTTCTCTTGACGGGAAGCCATGGGAAGGCAGACTCGGACCAGTGGCTAGTTATCTCTTGGTAGCCAATGAGACTGCCGAGAGTCAGGAAATGCTGCATGCCGTAGCAGAGATGAATGCAGACGATCCAGACGCCGAGTTCGTGATTGTCGTCCCAGCTACCCCGCTCAACTTGCTCCAGCAGTTCGAGGGCACAGCGAAATCTGCACGAGGGCTGGCCGCGCAGCGAGCCCAGAGCACTCGCAGACATCTAGAGGGCCAGGGGATCCGCGTCCGGTCGACACGAATCGGCAGCTGGGACCCATACGTTGCTATTGAAGAAGAGCTGATGAATGCCACGTATGAGGCGATTGTCCTATCGACGTTGCCGCCGGGGATCTCCCGCTGGCTCCGAATGGATCTACCGTCACGCGTCGCGCGTCGCCATCCCGAAATCAGGCTTGTCCATGTCGTTTCCCGATCGGCGACGAGCAGGTCGGCCTCGGAATCGCCGAACTAGTAGCTGCCGGAACTAGCCGCTGAAACACCTGACGTCGGTCCAGCGGCGTGGGAAACCAACCGACCCAGTGACCGCGATTCGTACAGCAACGCCGGCGATAAATCGTGGCAAACGGCGGCACTCAGCAGTACTCAGCGAATTCGCGACCCTATTTCTGAACGGGGAGCAGCGATCTGTTAACCGCAAGGTTCAGGGTTCGAATCCCTGGTCCGGAGCCAAATCTGAACTCGCTTTGGGCGTCGCAGACCGTCGAAACACCATCCACGGACAGACTTACCGCGATCGATTGCGGTAAGAGGGTCAACGCCAACCGGCCGGAGAAGCCGGGGGAGCCAAGCCTCCGGAAGTACTGGGCCCGCGTTTTTGGCGGTTTGTGCGTCGGTTCCGCCACGAACTCCGGCCGTTCCCACGCTCCGAAGGGACCTCGATCCCCGCCACTTGACAACTTGTCAAGTCGGCATGAATATGGTGCCGATTTCATTCGACGGGTGGCTTATCGAGGCTCTTGAGCGGGGGGATAACGGCCATGAATCACAAAGCCGTACGTGCATTACTGGTTCTTGCGTTGGCGAGCCTACCGCTCCTGGCGAGCGTCAGCCCAGCACGGGCCGGCGCGCCTCCCAATCGTCTGGACTACAACGGCGGTCGAGTGCTCGGGAATCCGGCCATTCACAACCTGTTCTTCGACTTCAGCTGGGATTCTGACAACCCGGCGGCGATCAGCAGTGGGAACATCGACGGCTTCACCAGCAGCCTGGCAAGTAGTAACTATTTCGCCAAGGCCGGGCAGTATGGCGTTGGCTCGGCCTCCTTCACGGGGTCGGATGGACCCAGCATCCTGTGCCCGCCGCCGGTGATCGCCGGGGTTACGGACTTCTTCTCCATCGCCCTTTGGATGGAATGCGAGACGGCGCCGGGCCCTGACCCGATTATCCGCCCGGTGCTGACGGGGATTCCCAAGCCGGACGACAACACTGTGTACGCTGTCTACCTCCCCACGAACACCCAGATCAACGACATTGCGATCAGCAGCTGCGGGGATTTCGGCGCCTACCACTTCTTTGGCTCCAACCTGGTGTGGACCACCCAGATCGTCCCGTTCCCGCCCTTTGTGATCCCCGTTCTCGAGCCGCAAAGCTTCGCCTACACGGTGGTCCCCGCAGACTGTGCGATCGCCGGCGCGACCAACGCGCTCGACGGGATCAGCACGGCCGCGACGCACGAGCTCATCGAGGCATCGACCGATCCGATCATCCTGACCGGCTGGATCGACAATTCCAAGGCCGGCTTCAATGGAGATATCCTGAAGAGTGGCGAGGCTGCCGACATCTGCTCGAGCGCAGGGGACGTGCCGACTCCGTCCGTGCGATTGACCAACGGCCTGCTGGTAGCCCCCTACTGGTCGAACGCCGACAATGCGTGCGAGCCGATCACGCACGCTTTCCACCTCGGCGAAACGGGCCTGCCGCTAAGCGTTCCGCATCAGGCCACATTCGATGGCGGCACCGTCTCGCTGCCCTTCAACACCATCGTGGATGACGGCACGTCGCACAGCTACAGCTTCCCAACGCCCGTGAACGACCCGAATCCCGGCATCCGCTACGTGACCGCCGAGCCGCCGGCCACCGTCAACGTGACGGCCAACTTCTCGAAGACGGCGGTCTACACCACGCAGTACTTCCTGACCGTACAGGCTGTGCCGCCCGCGGCGGCGGCCTTCGATGTCAGCTTGACGCCGAGCGCCTGGGAGAATGCAGGCACGACCGTCAATCTCACGACCGACGCGATCATCACCATCAGCTCGGACAGCCGGTTCCGGTTCGATCACTGGAGCGGCGGCGCCTCCGGCACGTCTCCTTCGACGACAGTGGTGATGACCGGCCCGAAGACCGCAACTGCGAACTACGTCTCCCAGCACCTGGTCACCGTGATGACGACCGGGCTGGGCGCCAACGATACGCACATCTTCAACGGCACCACGCTTCTCGGCACCGCGAACGACTTGAGCCCGCTGGTGCTGTTCGTCGATGACGGACCGTTCGCCCTGAACGCGGATGCCAACGTCAACGGTGCAGGCGGCCTGCAGTACTTCTTCCAGGGCTTCACGCCGGCGCCGCCCGCCACCTTGACCGCGGCTTTCGCGACCACTGCGACGTACAAGACGATGGCGCAGCTCATCGACGACGCGCTGGCGGGGGGTGGAATCTACGGGCCGGGCGCGGATGGGTTGGCGAACTCGTACCGCCAACAGTTCGCGGCGGTGCAGGCGGACATGGCGAGTCACGACTACGCGCAGGCGCTCATGGATCTCCAGAGCTTCATCAGCCACGTCCAAGCGCAGTCGGGCAAGCACGTCACGCCCGCGCTGGCCACGACCCTACAACTCGATGCCTTGCTCGTCTACCACAACGCCCTGTGCCTAGCTGTGGCCGCCGCTCAGATCGACGCCGCAACAGCCGGCGCCGACTACACCTTCTACAGCAACCTCGAATCGAGCCTCGGGGGCACGGTCCTGCCGCCCTGCTGAGCTCACAGGGAAGCCGGCGCCAATGGCGCCGGCTTCCTCGTTCCACGGTAGCCGTGTTTTTCTGGGGATGGCCGAGCGATACTGAGGTGCTAATTCCCCTCAGGAGTGCATTTGTCTCACTGGAGTTTCTTTCTTTGCGTTGAGCGGCGACGGGCCTCCGCCTGAGCGGCTAGGAACCGCTCGAATCCAACAACCAGCACTCCCAGTCCGGTCAGAGACTGACAGCCAGTACGACGTCGACTGCGGGTCCTAGCCCCACAGTGAGTGCGTGACGGCCAACAACGACTCCTATAGCGTGGGCAACTGCAGGCATCATCGGTGCGACGTGCGATCCACACGTCGGGGATCGCGAATCGGTCCCTACTTACGTGCGTCCAGCGAGCGAGCGATTCAGTGTCTGTCGAATTCAGACTCAAATTCGCTAAATGGCGTAAACTGGGGGCCATGCTTAGCCGAACCGAGGCGGTCTGGCGCCATCTCCTCGTCGGTGCGTTTGACCGGGGTATCCGGCGTAGCTCGCTCACTCAGTTGAGCGCCGAGCTGGACCTACCTGTGTCTACGATCCACAAGGCTCTCGAGCGACCTCGAGCCATCGGAGCCGTGCGCGGCAGCGCAAGCGGCCTCCGGCTATTAGATCCCAAGCGGCTCCTACTGCTGTGGGCGGCGTTACGCGACCTCAACGGCGACCTCGTCTACGCGACCAAGGTCCCGATGGCGGTAAACGAGATTGAGGCTCGCCTTCCAATCTCAGCCATTCCCTCCGCGTATACCGCATTCGTTCAACACGAGGGACGTAATCTGGTCGCCGACTACGAGCAGGTGGTCGTGTACGCAGAGGCCAATGAAGTCAGGCGACGATTTCCGTCTCGGCGGGGTGATGCGAACCTGCTTGTTCTCGAGCCGGATCCCTTGCTGATCCGTTATGGGAGAGTCGCGCCCCGCTGCCAGGTATACGCGGACCTCTTTAACCTTCCGACCTGGCAGGCGCAGCGATTCCTCGAGGCCCTGGACCGCACACTGCTGCGCGATGTCGCCTGAGAGTCGGGCTCGGCCCAACGAGGATCACGTGCAGGCGGTCATGCGGAGGTTCGTCAGGGAGTTTCCCGACGCCGTCCTTATTGGCGGTTGGGCCAGCTTCCTGAGGGTCCGCGTTGCCAAGAGCCACGATATCGACATCATTGTCGACCACGCGACGCTGGCCAAACTGGGCGCGAAGTTCCAGCTATCACCCAGCCGCCACATCAGTGGTCAGAAGTTCGCAATTGAGGTAGAGGGCGTCGGGGTTGACGTGTACCCGGTCTACCAATCCAAGCTAGGCCGGCGGTTGCAGATTCCGGTTGAGGTGTTGATCAACCACACAGAGAAGATCAACCGGACCAGAGTGCTTACAGCAGAGGCACAGTTCGTGGCCAAGATGGCCGCTCTGCTCGACCGTCCGGACACGCTGCCCGGGGAAAAGGACCGCCACGAAATGTGGGAGCTCATCAGCTCTAGTCCAGGTTTCGACTTCACGGCGGTAGCTGGAATCCTTCGGCGAGGGGGCTGGGAGGGCAAGCCCCAAACGGATCTACTTGAGCAGACCTTTGACCTTCTTGGGGAGACGGCCGATCTGAGCAAGCACAATCGGGCAACGCTTAGGCTGCACCGAGTTCGTGCTCTACAAGCCGCGCGGTCGGTCGAGGGGCGCGATCAGGATCTCGAGAGGTGACTTTGAGAGGGCACCCAAAGTGAGGAGCCAGATGAACACGACATCCCGGCGCCGAGTTCGCCCCACGCCGATACGCACATGGTTATCGATCCGCGTCGAGTTGGTAGAGGGCCGAGGCGACCATTACTGGCCGCGGCCCGGCCGCCTGTTCGCTGCGGCAAGGAACCATTCCTATGCGCAACTTGCGACCGCCATCGACGAAGCCTTCGCTCGCTGGGATCGCTCGCATCTACATGAATTCGAGCTGACGGATGGCACGCGAATCGGCACATCTAACCCCGAATCGGACAACGAAGGCGTGCTCGACGAGACCCGGGAGAACCTCTCACGTCTACACACCTCCCAGCAATTCATTTATGTGTTCGACCTCGGCGATGACTGGACACACCTGTGCACAGTCGTCGATGTGAGTATTGATCCGCGCGGCGCTCTCGGTCTGGTTCCTAACGCCCCGTTGCCTTACTTCGGTTGGGGGAACAGCCCGGATCAATACGGGCGGGCTTGGGCTGACGACGACGCGGAGTCTCCGACACTGCTAGATCCCGAACTAACAGACTTGCCTCCGCTCCGGCCGGGATGGGGACCCAAAAGCTAGAGCTATCTCCGCCAAGCAAAGGAGGACAGCTCGTACGATCCACGCTCGCGTCGTTCGCCCAATCGCGTGCTCTTAGCGAGACCAAATGTTCCCTCTCGCGCGCGCGTCATCTTAATTAGTGGGGCTGGCCAGATTATTAGTGGGGCTGGCCAGACTGCGGGCTATCGATAATAGGTTGGCTATCGATAGCCAGCGTCCAGCTTGCTACTTTCGGGGCTCACCCGGAGGCCGGACGTAGAACGTCCATAGTGCGCCGAGGAAGCAGGCGATGGCCCCAGCACCGAGGAGACTCGGCCGGGAAGAGGCACCAGGCGAGTCAGTCCCAATCCCAGGCTGACCAGTGCCATGAGCAACCCGCCAACAACCTGAGCCCGAATAGCAAATCTCCGCTGCCGCTCGATGTCCACGTCTGGAGCTTACCGGTCGTGCAGAAGATGGATGACTGGCGTTGCGGTTCTTCTACCCTGTGGTCCCCGCAGATCAAGTACTGAGAAAATTGCTATTGACGGGGTTTACGGGCGGGCTTATGGTCTTCGCGCCTAGAGCTCTGAGGTGGGTTCTGGTGTGTCGCCCGGTCTGTGTTAGAGAGGGGAAGGGTCATGCGTATGTCCATTGGGCGCAGCTTTGCGCGCGCCGGCACGAATCCACCTGGGACACGACGGTCGGCTGGGCGCCAGAGGCTGCGGCGCATCGGAGCTGCTCTGGCAGGGACCTCTCTGGCTTTGGGGACCCTGGTCCTTCAGGAAGTGGCAATCCCGCTCACCGCCCGTGGCTTCAATACCCCGTCGGCGGTGACCGACGTGAACCCGAACTCGCTGACCGCCGGCACCCTCTTCGGCGGGCGCACCGTGAACTTCGCCGTCAATCCGATCAACACGCAGATCGTGTTTGCCGCCACCGAGTTTGGCGGCCTGTGGAGGAGCAACGACCACGGTTCTACCTGGTCACACGTCGACCAGGTGCCCCTGACCGCCATGCAAGACGTGAAGATCGCGTCGAGCGACGTCAACCTCGTCATCGCGACCGGCGCCTACGACGGGAGCATCGACAACCGGGGCGGAGGCATATGGCGCAGCATCGACGGCGGCAACAACTGGACGAAGGCGCCCGGGGGGTCAGATGTCTGCTTAGGACTCGCGCAGAACAACGGCAAGGAGATCGCGATCGCCGCGGGCACCCCCGGAAGTCTCACCGTGCTGGTGGGCACTGACTGCGGAATCGCCAAGAGCACCGACTCGGGCAACACATGGTCTCTCGTCAACCCGCCCGGCAACAACCAGATCTGGGACGTCAAGGTCCGCACGATAGGCGGCGGAAACCTGCAGGTGGACGCCTGCGGCGATGGCGGGTACGTCCGCTCGTTGGACGGCGGCACCACCTGGCCGACCGAGACGGACTGGACGGCCGGCACCTTCCCTCACCCAGGTGGGAAGAACCCGTCTGACCCATGCCGCGTGGCCACGGCTCCGCAGAATGCGGACACGGTGTTTATGGCCACCCGCAGCCCGGTCCCCAACCCGGGCGACAAGATCGGCGAGACGTACCAGTTCGAGAGCGACGATGGCGGTCTCAACTGGCACGACCTGCAGGTCTCGATCGACGGTAACGGCCGCGCCCCGAGCGCGCTCACCTTCCCGGCCTTCGACGGCGTGGCGAACCACTTCGAGGTGTTCTTCCTGACCGACCAGGTGATCATGCACCTGACCTGCGACTCCACCGCGACGCCGCGCTGCACCGACGGGACCGGAGCCAACACCGCCACCTGCAGCCCGCCTCCGGGTGAGGGCAAGAGCGGCAGCTGGGATCAGTGGGACGCCACCATCCCGCACTGCGCCACCGACCCCGGAGATATCGCCTTCGACCCGAACGTGGGCTGTCCGTTCCTGCAGGGCGGCGACGGCGGCATCTTCAAGACCGCCAACGCCACCGACGGCTGCAACGTCGGCAGCCCGACCTTTGCCACGTTCACCCAGGCCAACACCGGACTGCACGCACTGTGGATCTATCAGCTTGCGGGTACCGCGGTGGCGCCGTCGCACACCGACGTGTACTACGGCATGCAGGACAACGGCCAGGTCTGTTCGAACGACGACGCGGCGACCTTCCACCAATGCGGCGGCGCCGACGTCTTCAACACCATCTCGCCCCTGACCGGTCCAACGGTCACCGTGCTGAAAAACCAGAACGGCGGCTTCAGCCTGTCGCAAGAGGACGGCACGACCCCGACGGGCTGGACCTCACCGCCCGTCCCGGCCGGCGGCGGCATCGACGCCGTGACCGGCTTCGGGGCCTCGAGCTTCGCCTTCATCATCCACGACGGTTCGACCCCGGCCGTGTACTCGGTGCAGGTGACGACCAATGCCGGCGCCTCCTATACGCAGATGGGGCCCAACCTGCCGGGGCCCAACAGCGGGCTTCCGAACGGTGAGCAGGCGATCAAGGCCTCGGGCACGTCCGCCGCACCCGTCTTCTATCTCGAGCTGAGGGTCGGGGGCGTCCCCACGATCTACAGGCTGCAGGGGCCGTTCAACAGCGCAACACTGACGGCGGCCAGCGGCGGGCTCTTCAGCCCCTGGACGTACAACGTCGACCCGGCCAATCCGCTGCTGCTCTACACGGTCGACCGGGCCCTCCGGCAGGCCATGTTCAGCACGGACGGCGGCCAGTCGTGGACCCCCGACCCCGGACTCACCACGGCCACGACCCTGGGCAACGTCTATCCCTTCATCAGCGCCTTCGGTGCGAACGTCAACTCGTTCGGCTTCGACCCGGCCTCGAACACGATCCTGGCCGGCACGCAGTTCTCCGGGATCTTCGTCTCGTATGACGGTGGCGGGCACTGGAGCCAGCTGCCCGGCTCGCAGCAGGTGCCGCGCGTTCTCAACTTCTTCTTCGACACCCGCAACCAGGGCACTGTGTACGTCGGCAGCCAGGGCCGCGGCGCCTGGAAGATCCATCTGCCGCAGGCCGACCTGGGCGTCACCAAGACGCACTCGCCGGATCCGGTGATCGCGGGCACTCAGCTCACCTGGACGCTGTCGGTCACCAACCACGGACCAGACCCGGCGCCCAGCGTCACCGTGACAGACACTCTGCCGCCGCACGACACGTACCTGACCAACAACCTCAACCCGCCGGCCGGATGCTCGGCCGTCGGCCAGATCGTCACCTGCAACCTCGGCGACATGGCGGTCAATCAGACGGTGACCTTCCAGATCGTCACCCTGGTCGATCCTGACACCGTCGCCATTGCATTCGGCCCGACCAATATGACCGACAACGCAAGTGTGGCGACCAGCGGCGCCAACGATCCCAACCCCGGCAACAACACCGCCGTCGATACCGCCGTGGTCAACGACCTTGCCGACCTGCAGGTCAGCAAGCTCTGCAAGCCGGACACGACCGTCTACGCGGGAACCCCGATCGTGTGCACTGTGTTCGTGGACAACCACGGCCCGTCCTACGCCCGCAACGTCGTGATCGACGACGCGATCCTCTCCAGCGGCACAGTGGCGATCAGCAACATCGCGGTCTCGCCCGGCCCCACCAACTGCACTACGTCCGCCATCACCGGCGGGCAGAAGATTTCCTGCAACGTCGGCAACCTGGCCAACGCGTCGACCACGCAGACCGGCCGGGTCACCCTGACCTACACGCTGACCGCGACCGAGGGGCAGAACATCGACGACATCGCCTCCGCGCGCAGCGATACGCCAGATCCCGACGCGACCAACAACCAGGCCGAGGTCAACCTGACCGTTACTTCGCTGGCTGACCTGGCGCTCACCAAGAACGGACCGGCTACCGTCGTGGCCGGCACGCCCATCAGCTGGACGCTGCGCGTGAGCAACGCAGGTCCGTCGGCGGCCACCAACGTCCAGATCTCAGACACCGTGCCGACCGGCGTCTCGATCAACAGCGTCTCCATGCCGGGCGCCAGCTGCCTGGCGGGCGTGCCCGGAGACGTGAGTCACCCGACGACCTGCGATGCGGGCACCCTGGCGGCCGGCGCTACCTCGTCGACGATGACGATCAATGCCACCGTCAACCCGCGGACGACCGGGATCCTGCACAACGATGCACGCGTCTCCAGCGCAACCTTCGACGGCAACAGCGCCAACGACCTCGCGCACACCGACACGACCGTGACCGTCCAGTCGAGCCTGAGCGTGACCAAGTCGGCGACCCCGAACCCGGTCACGGCCGGTACGCCACTCAGCTACCAGATCACCGTGTCCAACGGAGGACCCTCGACGGCCACGGCGGTCACGCTGACCGACCCACTTCCCTCAGGGGTTGCGTTCTCCTCGACCGGCGGGGTGGGCGTCTGCGGTTTCCAGACCGACACCAACACCGTCAGTTGCCAGCTTCCGAACCTTGACCCTGGCCAGCAGGAGTCGATGTTCATTTACACGACGGTTAAGGCTTCAACCCTGCCCGGTCCGATGAGCAACGCGGCCACCGGCACGGCCAACGGAAGTCCCCCCGCCACAGGGAGCGTTACGACGAATGTCGTGACGGCGGCCGACCTGACGATCGTGCTGACATCCGACAACGTCGTCTACAAGCCGTCCACCACGATTCACTACCAGATCACGGTGACCAATAACGGTCCCTCGGATGCCCAGAACGTGGTCATCACGCAGGCGCTGCCGGCCGTCAAGCAGGGTAAGTACATCTCGAACAACATCGGCTGCGCACCGCCGGTCGGCAACACACTGACCTGTCAGGCGCCGGCGGTACCGGCCCTGGCGACCATTCCAGCCGGTGGGTCGATCACATTCCAGGTGAACTTCTTCATCACCGGCAACAAGGGCACTATCACCAGCACCGCGACGGTGTCGTCGACTACGACGGATCCGGTGAGCTCCAACAACAGCTCTACACGAGTGGTCACCGTGAAATGACCGCGTCACAGGTGGGTTGACGCCGGCGGTAGGCGTCGGTTGACCACCCGCGGGAGGCCCCCCGGGGTCCCGGCCTCATAGCCGGGCTCCGGTCGGGCCCCCTCCGCTCGTGTTACGCCTACCATGGCGGCGGCGTTGCAACTATGGTCTTGCGCACCATGATTCGACCTCGATGGACGTTGCTGCCCGCGTGTCTGGCAGGCGTTTTGTTGCCGTTCGTGCTGGTGACCGGCGCGGCTGCGGCGACCACAGCCAAGTTGGTGCTCGATCCCATACATGGACCGGGAGGCACCACCGTGGCCCTTGTCGGTACTGGGTTTTGCGTCTCGTGCGGTGTAGTTGAGATCGACTTCGATGCCCAGCCGGTGAAGCGCGGCATAGCCGTGGCCGCCGATGGGTCGTTTCAGACGACGTTCATGGTCCCAGGCGGCGCGCAGGCGGGGACGAACGCCATCAACGCCTATCAACAGGGCGTGCTCGTCGTCCAGACGACGTTCGACGTAACGCCAAGCGCCCCCGCACCGACGGGACAGCCGCCGACGCTGCCGCCACAATCCACGCCGACGCCGACGCCGAGCCCCCGGGGTACGCCCACTGCGACTCCGACTCCAGCGCCCTCCCCGGTTCCACCGCCCTCCCCGGTCTCGTCGGGCGGAGGCGGGTCGCCGTCCCCAATTGCGGTCGCGAGCCTTGGCGATTTCCCCGTTGGCCTTTTCATCGTGATCGTCGTCGTCCTGGCTGTCGCCGCCGCCGCGATCACTGCCGCTTGGTGGCAGCGCCGCCGGACGTAAACCGGCTTGTCCGGGCCCCGTCTAACTGGTCCATTTTGTGAGGGAGTGCTTGCAAACGTGGGAGACCAGATGGGAGAAATTGATGGCGGCTTAGAAGTACTCGGTGGAGCAAATCGTCGCCAACTTGAGAGAGCCGGACTATTGAGGTTGTTTACGGACTGGGCCCCGGCGGCCAACACCGGTTGGTGGGTCGTCTCAGTCTGACTCTGCGTCGTACAGCAACGCCGGCGATAAACCGTAGCAAACGGCGGCACTCAGCGAATTCGACGCGCTATTTCTGAACGGGGTGCAGCGAGCTGTTAACCGGAAGGTTCAGGGTTCGAATCCCTGGTCCGGAGCCAAAATCCGACTAGTGTTACCGAGCGCGCATTCGACTCATTGACTTGCGTACCGCGGTCGAGGTTCAGTACTCGGGCACCGTCCGGCCGGTTAGCACGTCCAGCTGAATGCGCTCGACCTCGGCCGGCTCCAGGCAAGCGCACACGACACGCAGAACAGAGGAGTCAACCGACTTGCCGACCAGCACCGCCCGCGTGTCGCGATCCCCGATGCGCTCACGCACCGTCGCTGACAGAGGCCGGTCGAGGACACCGACAGGCCAGCGAGTCTGCATCTCGTCGATTGTCCAGACGGCCGCGTCAGCCTGCCCGCTCTCCAGCAGACGCGCGATCTGGCCTCCCATCGCGGGTAGGGTCACGACCTCTGTGTCCGCGAACTCCAGGGCCGTCAGCAGCTGCTGGTCGGCTGAGTGACGGTCGACCACGACGCGAATCGGGCGAGCACCTCCCCCATTCGGCGTGTAGAAGACGCGATGTCCGGTGTTGTATGAGTTCGGCAGGAAGTCCATCACGACGGCGTCGTCGGCGTCGCACAGCTCGGAGGCTGCGAAGCTCGACATCGCGGCGAGGTGGCAACGCCCTTCGCGCACGGCCTGAAGCCGCTGCCTTGAGCCCCGCACGAACATGAGGATCACGTCGAGCCCCGCGGCGGTCATCATCTGCTTGATCGCCGTGGCCAAAGCCTCGTAACGCGGTGACGACGCCAGCGGGAGCGCAATCACGAGTGGTCCGGTCTTCATCATCGCCCACAAGCGATCGATCGACCTCTTCACTAGAAATGCCCCCGCACGGCCCCTTGTCTCGATTGCGATCGCGCCTCCCTGCTCCAGCCGGCCAATCGCCGCGTGAACTGATGAGTTGCTCGAGTGGTGCTCGCGCGCCAGGGCCCGCACCGTCGGCAGGCGAGCGCCGAGGTCGAGTTCGGCCAGAAACTGGCGCGCCAGTGTAGGCACGATGTCGGCGACAGACG
>Ga0209283_10000158_pt1 | contig 31443 bp, 26 predicted proteins | sample CZO8metaG_2_FD_188354 | JGI IMG/M metagenome (GOLD analysis project Ga0209283, IMG submission 188354) | Vadose zone soil microbial communities from the Eel River Critical Zone Observatory, Northern California, USA - CZOApr15con2H1.8 metaG... | ecosystem: Environmental > Terrestrial > Soil >...
TCCTGCTGATCACGCGGAAAAAGTAATCTCCAGTATTCGGACCGCACTTCAACGCCTCAGTCGAACCAACTGAGCAAATTACGCGGTCGAGTAATTGGCTTGCCAGATGACTCCATCCCTAGTCCACTTCCACGCAGTGGCGGCAGACGTATTTCCCCTCGCTCCCAGGTTCAGCGATCTCCCAGAATAGAGGGCTGTCGCATTTGGTTAAGAACGGAAATTCGTCACTCGTTACGGGATCAAGAAATACGGTGATTGTTCCGCGCTCTACTGCGTTGGCAAACTCGGGCGGCACATCGCGCGGCCGCCGCTCGGAAATCCAGACCCCGCTCCGCTCGCTAATTCCGGCTTGCTAGATATTTTGAGCCATGCTCGTCAAATTTTCCCTGAGTGCGCGACGTTGCTGATTCAAGCAAACGCCGCGATGATGAACGCCAAGAGCGAACTTGAGAAAGCATACGCTGCGTCGAGAAAGCAAACCTTCTTAGCAACACCGGGGCGAGCACCTGAGTACTTGGAACAAGCCGAAGGTCTACTGGACGCCGCTTTTCCAAAATAGCTGAAAGCCCTGATTTTGTGCTACGTTTGCTGCGTAGCACGGCGGGATTTGAGCGCAAATTCCTGGCCGGGTTCAGTTGAACCAGCGACTCAGGTGATGCTATGCTGCCGTTGTGCCCGAGTGGCGGAACTGGCAGACGCGCCGGACTCAAAATCCGGTGGCCGCAAGGCCGTGATGGTTCGACCCCATTCTCGGGCACCAAAATCCTCTGAAATCGCTGTTTCCCCATTGTTACCAGTTGTTGCCAATCAAGCCGAAAACCTGCTACACGATGACATACGGTGATACATCCGGCCAGTACGAGAATCGCAGAAAAGCCGCTAAAATCGCAAAAACCTCAAGTTTTGGCTTGTATTGCTATGGTGGGAACTTAGGAGCAGGGGGTCGAACCCACACGGTACTAAGTACCACTGGATTTTGAGTCCAGCGCGTCTGCCAGTTCCGCCACTCCGGGCCAACAATTCAAAATAGCACGCCCGCGCCTCGCGCTCAAGAAATCAACAAGACATCCACAGCCCCCGGCTGGACTCGCCCGCACCCAAGGTCTAGTCTATAGGGCCCCGCTCGACAGGGGTCTCCCCTCCCGGAGACGATCGAACGGTTTTCCGAGGCTCTGCATGGCTACTGTTACCCCCCTTTCAGAGGGAGCTCGCCCCGAACACCGTGGCCTCTCCTTCTGGATGGACCGCGTCGTGGCAGAACTAGAGAACGTGCGCTCCTCGCCGGATGCGGATGCCGTCCATGATCTGCGTGTAGCGATACGGCGTTGCCGTTCGCTCGCAGCCGCAATGAAAGAAGTGGATCCCGACCCCGCCTGGCAGGAAATGCGCAAAATCGCGCGCAAACTTTTCCACAGCCTCGGTGCGCTACGCGATGCCCAGGTCATGCAGGACTGGGTGAAGGGGCTGGCCCCGGAAACCGACCCCGTTCGCGCTCACTTGCAAGCCACCTTCGAATCCAGAATCGCGGGGCTGCGCGAGGCGGCGCTTCGCGCGGCCGGCAAGTTCGACGAGAAAGCCTGGAGGCGGCTCGAACGCGCCTTGCGGCAGCGTTCACGGATCGTGCCGGCGGGAAGTCTTGCTGCAGAATGCCTGGCGCTGGAACGATTCGAAAGGGCCCGTGAACTTCACGCCAAAGCATTGCGCACCGAAAAATCCAGGCCATGGCACGCGCTGCGCATTGGATTGAAGCGTTTCCGCTACACCGTCGAAGGCCTCCTGCCGGAGCAGTACGCGGCCTGGAGCGATAACCTTAAGCGCGTTCAGGATCTTCTTGGTGACGTCCACGATCTCGATGTGCTGCTCGCCACAATCAAGAAATCCGATTCGGTGGAAACCGAGGATTCCCGCAAGACCTGGGAAGAAACCATCGAACGCCAGCGCCACGAACGCATTGAAACGTATCGCCAGCTCACTCTGGGCAAAACCAGTTTGTGGAATGAATGGCGCTCCGGACTCCCCACCAATGGCCGCGTCGAAGCGGCCGCCATGGCGCGGCTGCGCGCGACGGCCCGGGCCACCGATCCGCATTCCCGGCGCACCTCGCTGATTTCCCGCATCGCCGTAGCCCTTTTTGATGCGCTCCGCCGCGCGGATTGCGCTCCCGCGTTCGCAGATGCTGGGTTTCGCCGGATTTTGTTGGCCGCGGCTCGCCTGCAGGGCGTCAGCGGTGCGGTCCCTGAAAAGTCTCCGCAGAAAAGCGCTCGCAAGTTCCTCCTGAGTCTCGCGATTCCTCCCGGCTGGACGAACGAGGAATGGGAAATGCTGGCCTCCGCCGTCCGGTATCACCGCGGCGCCGAGCCCAGCGCGAAAAGCGGCGTTTTTTCTCGGTTCTCGATCGAACAACAGGGCAAAATTCAAGCCCTCGCTGGTCTGCTGCGATTTGCGCGCGCTCTCCGCAAATGTGGAGTGGACACCGGCGCGGGAATTCGCGCCGAAAAATCTGCCGATGCGGTCATTCTTCGAGTCCCCAACTTGGCGGACGATGTGGACAACGCCGCACGCCTCGCCGCCGGCAAGCACCTGCTGGAAGACTATTTCCAGTGCCCACTCATCGTGAAGCCCGCCGCGAAGCCGGACAAACTCGTTACGCTGCCCGCGCGGCCCGTTCCAGAGTTCTCCGTCGCCTCGGATTGAAGAACCGACTCTCGTTCAACTGAAACCTGCTCACGATTACGCTGTAGCTGCTCTATTTCCCGGAACGCCGTAGCAGCTTAGGAGTTGCCAGCCACACCAATTCTGCAATGGGGGGCGAGAGGCGCTTCAATTCAATCAAGGCGACGCCCGCTTTCTTCAGCGAACTGATGTGGCGTTTCGAACCCAGCGCGGTGGCAATGATTTCATCCAGTTGCGGTGCGTGCCCAAACAGAAAAATACAGGATGCTTGCTTCTCCCGGACCAATTCACGAAACAGGAGCGAAGGCTCCGCTCCCGGCAGTAGCAAATCCGTCCGGCGAATCTTCTGTTTGGCATAATCGAATTCCTTCGCGAAAATCTCAGCCGTCTGCATCGCGCGGACGTACGGACTCGAGAGCAAAAGATCCGCAGTGGCCCCCAGCGCCGCCACGCCCTTGGCCACCTGCCGCGTTTTTTCGACGCCCTCTTCGGTCAGGTACCGCTCCGGGTCCGACGGACACTTCGGGTCTTCCCGGTCAATCGCAATCCCATGGCGAACGATATACAGCTGCATGATTTCCTTTCAACTTAATTTCGAAATTGGTTCAATGCGCAATCAGGAACAAACTCTCCGGATTGTTTCTCTACCTTTCGACTTTCGACTTTCGACTTTCAACTTTGAACTTTCGCCTTTGAACTTTCATCCCGCCTGCGATTGCCGGAAGTAGATCCTCACGTGAAATTCCTTTTCAAACAGCTCCGCGCTGCGATTGGCATCGCGTAGGTCTTCCGCCGCATCCCCTCGCGCGCTCACCTGCAAGCCCACCGCGCCGCGCTGGAACGACGCGCGAAGCTTCAACACGTGCTGCCGGTGCGAATGATCGAGCGCCTCGGCAATCCGCAGAATCGCCGCGAGCCGGCGCGTGATTCGCCGGTCCGCATTATTTAGAGTGGAGTACGCGGCGTGATGCGCCGCGGGCTCCGACTTGCGATTGTGATAGCGCACCAGCCCCGCGACGATTGCGCGGTCGCGCCCCTCGAGCCCCGGAATATCGCCATTCAGCGCCAGATATTCTCCGTGCTTGTGATGCCCGCGGTGCCCGATCATGTGCCCGGTGTCATGCAGCAAGGCTCCGGCTTCCAGTAGCACGCGCGACTGCGCAGGAAGATGATGCACCGCCTGCAACTGGTCGAACAGAAGAATACTCAGCTCCCGCACGTGTTCCGCATGCTGCGGATCGTATCCAAGCCGCCGCGCAAAACTTCGCGTTCCCACGATGAGCTGCCGCGCTGCGGCGTTGTAGCGGTGCGGCTCCTTGCGCGAAAAAGCGTCCCGCGCGATATCCTGCAGCACCCCCTCACGCACGCCAACGCCGGGTATCGCAAACGTGCGCAAATTCAAATATCGCCCGAGCGTAATGAACGTGATCGCCGCAATCGCCATAACGTCGGCGCGGTCGCGCCGTACGGCGTAGGCCTTCATGCGCGCACGAACGTCGCGCCTCAAGATGTCCGGGAGCCGCGCGCGCAAAAGCGACAGCTCCATCGTCGGCAAGCCCTGGTGCCGTGGCCCCGGTGCGACGTTCGCCAGGCTTTCCGCGTTTCCACCAAGCGCCACTGCCATGCTCTCGCCCAGGTTCGGCCGCGGCGCCAGTTTCGATTCCAGCAGTGCCCGCACGTACCGCCGCACTTGTTCTCCCTGCACGGGACGGATCACGCCGGGGAGATTCAGCGTCGTCAGCAATCGGACCGTTCCAACCGGTATCTGCGCGGCTTGCTCCACCGCGTGGTCCCGCAGGATGCTGATTTCCAGGCTCCCACCGCCCAGGTCCACAATGCAACGCGGCGCCTCCGGTCCGCTCGCCGCCAGCACCGCTTCCCTGCCCAGCCGCGATTCCTCTGCGGCGCTGATCACTTCCAGCGCAATCCCCGACCTCTTCTTGATCGTTCGAACGAACGCTTTGCGGTTTTGCGCTTCGCGGGTCGCGCTTGTCGCCACCGCCCGATACCGCGTCACTCCGAATTCATCCATCACTTCACGGAAATGCCGGAACGCTTTGGCAGCTTTCTTGAAAACTTCTTCGCTGAAGCGATGCCGAAGAAAAACGCCTTCCCCCAAACGCAAAGGATAGCGTTCTTCGTGCACCGGCTCGATATCCAGCGCGGAGTAGGCGCGTGCCACAGACAAGCGCAGCGCGTTAGAGCCGGCGTCAATTGCCGCAATGTGAACCGGCTCAGGCATTTCGGAATCTACCGCCAGAGATGCGCAAGCGCCGCCGAAGGGGTGTATTTCGTGCTGCGAATCCCCAGCTGTTCACCGATGCGCTGGCGCAGTTGTTTGTTCACGGTGGAAACGCTGGCCTCGCCGTCCAGCTCGATAAAACCGTGCCGCTTGGCCATCACTTCGAATTCGCGTTTGATCATCGTCTGGTAGCGGATGAAGGACCAGTAAAGATCGTGCGACAGCGACATATCCCGCCCCGCCTCCCAATAACTGATCGCTTGCGCTTTCTTGAACTCGCGCCCGAACGCCGTCTCCGGCCGGACGTTCAGCCAGAATGTCAGGTGCGGGCGCAACGCCATGGCATACAGTCCGCCCATGTAATCTCGATTAATCCCGCGCACCACGCCGCGCGCGATCAACGTGAATATGAAGCGATCCGCAAGGACCACCGTTCCGGAACGCAGAGCCGGCAGGATGCGATGCTCCACCTGGTCGAAGAAATCCGTCGCGTACATCAGCGCCAGCGTCAGCCGCGTCACCGCGTTTTTTGCCAGCAACTCATCGATGTCGCGTCCCACCAGATTCGAACGCCGCAGCCCGCTCGTCTGTACCGCGAATCCTTCCGATTCAAGCCACTCCTGCAGCAGAGCAATCTGTGTCGAGCGCCCGGAACCGTCCATGCCCTCGATGACCACCAGGCTCCCGGTGATTTCGCTCGGGTCGAATCCCACCAGCGGCTCGCCGAAAAAATATTGCGCGGAGGCTTCTTCCGTTGCCGCCGGCGCCTTCGCGGGCGGCGCCGCGGGAACCTCGGCTGTAATTGCCGCTGCCGGCGTCTTGTCTTTTTCCTGGTCGGGCATGGTCACTCCGAGTCCTGCGCGCGCGGAGCGAAGCGCTTCAGATCGATCTTGGACGCCACGATGTCGCGCATCTGCTTTTGCAGCTTATTCACCGGCAGCGTCCCATCCAGCACCACGAAATTATCGGAGTCCACCATCTTGTCGTACTCTTCCAGGATCCGCGCCTGGAACAATCGGAAACTCTCCGCCCGGTCGTACGACATGCCCAGGTCCATCCCCGCTTCATAATATTTCAATTTTGGACGCCCGCTCAGGATCCGGTGCACCGCTACGTCCAGCGGCGCGCGAAAATAAAACGTGATGTCCGGAATCGGCGCGAAGCGGTACAAGTTCCGCAGCCACCGCGGCGGGCAGCCGCGCGCCGCATCCCGCGCAAACGCCGTGTAGATGTAGCGGTCCGCCAGCACCAGATAATCGCCCTGCAGCAGCGGCATGATTTGCCGTTCGCAACGGTCCGCAAAATCCGCCGCGTGCAACAGTGAAAAAGTTGCCGGCGTCAGCAACCGCCGCTGTTTTCCGCGCCGCGTCGCCGATTTCACCAGTGGCGAGGAATTCCACTCCGTAAAGTGCAGCCGGTACCCGCCAATTTCCAGCCAGCGCTTTAGCAAATAAAGTTGCGTGCTTTTCCCTGAACCGTCCGTGCCTTCCACGACGATTAGTGCTCCCGGATACGCGCGGCTCGGTACCGGCCGCCCCGGTTGCGGAAGTGTGGATTTCCCCGGCTCGGTCCGCACCGGCTTTTGCAATGCGTCTGGGTTTTCAGTCATTCTGTTCGCGTGAACCCGCTCATCCGTCTGACACTAATCCCGATTTGTTACTGTGGCATTACAACACAACGGCCGTTGTCGGCAAAATGACCGCCCTGTTCTCAATAGCTGCCAAAAAACTCACTTGTCTTGCTCACTTTTCCGGCAACCCGCTTAAAAGAGCGTGACCTTGATGTGCAGGAATTTCTTCGGATTCTTCCGGAAATCCCCGATGAGCAGCCGCATATCTCCGGTCAACTCCGTCAGATTATCGTACAACTTCGGGTCGGAAAACATTTTGCCCGCTGTGGTCGTATTTTCGTTTAGCTTCGCCGTGGCCGCCGCCAGATTGCTGCTGGTGTCGCGCATTTTGTTGTACAGTGTTTCGTCCGTCGCAAGCTTTCCCAGCGTGCCCTTCCCCGCGCGCACATCGCCGATCATCGCATTGCCGTTGGTGATGGCCTGCTTCGCTTGGTCGTAAAGCGTGGGGTCATACATCAGCTTCCCGATCGTTCCCTTCTGCGCGCGCACGTCCGCCAGGATCACGTTCACGTTGTCCAATCCCTTATCCACTTTCGTGTACATCTCGTCCGAAGCCACCAGCTTCCCCAGCGTCCCCTGCCCCGCTTGAACGCTGCTGATCATCTCATCGCCCTTGGCCAGGATGCTATTCAAATGCCGGTAGGCCTGATCGTCGGTCAGCAGTTTTCCGAGCGAACCTTTTCCTTCCCTGACGCCTTGAATCAATTCCTGCACGTTTTCCGAAAGCGCCGAAAGATTGCCGAGCACTTCCGCGCTCCGTTCCACCACTTCCTTCATCGCTTTCTCTTCCGTCCCCTTGATCTCCCCATTCTCGGGAATCGGCAGGCCCGAGACGCCGCGCGTCACGTTTACATAGCGATTGCCCAGCAGGCCTTCCGTCACCAGGCTGGCCGTGGAATCCCCAAGGATGTATTCGCGGTATTTCTTGTCCACGCGCATGTCCACTTCAATATTCCTGTTCTTGTCCACCTTTTCCTTGCTCCGCGGCACGATCTTTATATCTTCCACATTCCCGACTTCCACGCCGTCCAGCCGCACCGGCGCTCCCTTCACAAGCTGCGCGACTTCCGGCAAGAATGTCTTCAAGTTGTACTTGGGCCCCAGAATTCCCGGCGCGGTCACGTAGAAAATTCCCGCTCCAAGCACGAACAGCCCGACGAGCACGAAAAGTCCCACTCGCAATTCCGTCCAGGTGAGTTGTTTGCGATACGCCATTTCTTCTTCCCTCCCTCTGTTCCGTGAACAAGACTACCGCACAATCACACGAGAAAACGTTTAAGATAGGGATCCTTGGAATTTACAATCTCTTCCGGTTCTCCCTCGAAATAAATTCCTCCGTCGCGGTAAACCAGGAAGCGCGTGCGCGCACTCCTCGCCGCCCACGCTGCGTTTCCGTTATGCGCGTTTGCCACCACACGCTTGGCTTCCGCATCGAAATGAAAATTTGCCAGCGCAAAACCGTCCTGCAATCGATGGGTCGCCAGCAGTGCCGTCACCCCGTACACATCCCGCAGCCGCAGGATCAGCGTAATGATCGTCTGTGAAGTTATCGGATCCAGCCCCGCCGTCGGGGAATCGTACAGCACAATCGGCGGCTGGTTGATCAACGCCCGCGCAATCGAAACGCGGCGCCTCATTCCTCCGGACAATTCCGATGGCAGCATCTCGAGCGTTTCCTCCAGCTCCACGAACCGCAGCACTTCCAGCACCCGCGGCTCAATTTCTTCTTCGTTCACGTGGTCTTCCCGCAAGCGGTACGCCACGTTCTCCGCCACCGTCATCGAATCGAAGAGCGCACCTTCCTGGAAAACAAATCCGACCTTGCGCCGGAAGTCCAGCAGGTCCTTCTCTTCCATGTTCGAAACTTCTTGTCCCAGCACGCGCACCACGCCTTCCGAGGGCGCCAGCAGCCCGGCAGCAAGTTTCAGCGTCAGCGTCTTGCCGGTGCCCGTCTCGCCCAGCAAAATCATCGTCTCCCGCGGCTCAACGCGAAACGACACTCCTCGAAAAATATCGCCTTCGTCGAAGCCAATGCGAACATCCTTGAATTGGATGGCTGGACCGGAACCGGAGGGAACTGTGACGGCGCTGCTCATCGCATGCGCCCATGATTATAGCGGGAATTGCGCCGCCGGTCGCCGCGGATCTCCGCAAACGCGAACCGGACTCGTGGCAGCCGTTAGAAAATCTTGTCGGCAAAGAACAGGGCGAGTTTTGTTAGGAAGGCATCGGCAACGATAATTAGGATCGAGCCCAGCACCGCCGCCTGCGTCGTCGCGCGTCCCACGCCTTGCGTGCCCCCGCGCACGGTCAGACCTTTGTAGCATCCAATCGTGGCAAGAATGAATCCGAACACGATGGGTTTCGAAAATCCCTGCATCAAGTCCGCGAAATCCAGCGCATCAATGGCGCGCCTCCAGAACTCGACCGCGCTTAGCCGCAGAGACAAAACGGAAGCGACGCAGCCTCCCAGCAGTCCGATGAAGTCCATGATTGCGGTCAGCAAAGGAAGCATGAGCAGCGAAGCCAGCACGCGCGGCACCACCAGCTTGCGGTTGGGGTCCGTCCCCATCGCTCGCATGGCATCCACTTGCTCCGTCACCAGCATGGAACCGAGCTCCGACGCAATTCCTGTGGCGCAGCGCCCCGTCACCAGCAACCCTGTAAACGCCGGACCCAATTCTCGCACCAGCGCGATAGCCACCACGTCTCCGGTCAGAGAGCTTTGCCCAAAACGCGTGAATTGTGACCCGGTCTGCAGCACCATCACCGCGCCGATAAAAAATCCCGCCAGCAGGATGATCGGCATCGATCCCGCCCCGATAAAATCCATCTGTATCAAAGTATCTTGCAAATAGTGCGGCCCGACAAAGATGTTTGCGATCGAGCGCCCGCAAAGCATCGCATAGTCCTGCACGGACGCCACGGCCCCCTTGGCGGAATCCGTCAACAATTCGAAGACGGAGATGGTTTTTTCGTCTTTACCTTCGCGACCGGCGGCCTGGAAAGGAGTGTCTGCCACGAGTTCCCGTTTGCGTTGACTTCGCGCCGCGAATTCTCAGCGCATCAACTGCATCGAAAGCCTATCTGTGCTGCACGAACACGTCAAGTAAGCGATGCTCCCAAGTCCTTGACTGGACGGGCAGCAGTGCTCCCGCTACACTGATTGTTTTTACGACAGCTTCGATGGGCTTCTGAGAGGGCGCCGCGGGCAATGCTTCGCTTCTACACGGCCGGTGAATCGCACGGACAAGCGCTTCTCGCATTTGTCTCCGGCCTGCCCGCGCAACTCCCCATCGATGTCGAATTTATCAATCGGGAGCTGCACCGCCGCCAGCTCGGCTACGGACGCGGCGGCCGTCAGAAAATCGAGAAGGACCAGGCGGAAATCTTTGCCGGTGTGCGCCACGGAAAAACCATCGGCGCACCCGTCGCCCTGCGCATCGAAAACCGCGATTGGGCCAACTGGGAAAAAATCCTCCCCGTCGAAGCCTCCGAAGATGATCCTGGCACGAAAAAACTCCTCGCACCCCGCCCCGGCCATGCCGATCTGGCAGGCGCGCAAAAATTCAATTATCACGACGCGCGCTACATTCTCGAGCGCGCCTCCGCACGCGAAACCGCCGCGCGGGTAGCCGCAGGCGCTTTCGCAAAATTGTTCCTTCGCGAACTCGGCACCGAGATCGCCAGCCATACCGTTCAAGTGGGGCATGTGAAGCTCGACCGCGCTGCCATGTGGGAGGAAATTCGCGCCATCAGCGGCAACCTGGAATCCCCGCTGCGCTGCTCGGATTCTGCCACCGAAGCAAAAATGAAATCCGAAGTAGACGCCGCCCTCAAAGCCGGCGACACCGTCGGCGGAATCTTTGAAGTCGTCGCGCACCACGTTCCCGTCGGCCTCGGCAGCCACGCGCAGTGGGACGAAAAACTAGATGGCAAACTCGCCCAAGCCGTTATGAGCATTCAAGCCGTGAAAGGCGTCGAGATCGGCGCCGGCGTCACCGCCGCTGGCTCCTACGGCAGCGAAGTCCAGGACGAAATTTCCTACGACAAATCCGCGCGCCGCTTCCGCCGCTCTTCTAATCGCGCCGGCGGCCTCGAAGGCGGCATGACCAACGGCGAAGACGTCATCGTCCGCGGCTACCTGAAACCGATCTCCACGCTCCGCCGCGCCCTCGGCACCGCCGACCTCGTCACCAAGGAACCGGTGCAGGCCGCCTACGAGCGCTCCGACTGGTGCGTCGTCCCCGCCGCGGGAGTTGTCGGCGAGGCCATGGTCGCACTTGTGTTAGCCGATGCTTTTCTGCAAAAATTTGGAGGAGACTCCCTCGCCGAGACGCGCAGGAATTTCGACAACTATGCCCGACAAATCGACGAGTTCTAAGCCACTGCCTTCGGCAGCGTCCGGAGCACAAGAGACCGCCACGGTCGCCGCGTCGGAAACACCGGCGAAGCCCGTCAAGATTTATCCGATCGTCAAGTACGGCGATCCCATCCTTGAAAAGCCCGGCGCGCCCATCAAAAAATTTGACGCAGAGATGGAGCAGCTTGTCGAAGACATGTTCGCTTCCATGTACGCCGCGCAAGGCGTGGGGCTTGCCGCGCCGCAAATCGGTTTAAGTCTTCGCCTCACCGTGATCGACGTCACCGGCGGAAAAAATCCCGAAGCCAAGATCATCCTGGCCAATCCCGAAATCATTCACGCCGAGGGAGAAGTCCGCGAAGAAGAGGGCTGCCTCTCGATTCCCGGCTTCCGCGGCTACGTCATCCGTCCGCAATTTGTCACCGTGAAGGCCCAAAACGCCAAAGGCGAATCCTACGAAATTCGCGGCGAAAATCTTCTGGCGCGCGCTTTCTGCCATGAGGTCGATCACCTCAACGGCATTCTTTTTCTCCAGCATCTCAGCATGCTGAAGCGCGACCTCATCAAGCGCAAAATCAAAAAGCTCCGGAAACAAGGCGAGTGGTAAGCGCCGCAACCGGCCCGTTGGCGGCCGCAGAGGCGTAAAGATGCGCATTCTTTTCTGTGGCACGCCTCAATTCGCCGTTCCCACCCTCAAGCACCTCCTCGCGCAACCCGAGTTCGAGCTCCTCGCCGTCATCACTCAGCCCGACCGCCCACGCGGCCGCGGCAACCAAATTTCCTCCTCCCCCGTAAAAGAAGTCGCTCTCGCCGCCAACCTCCCCGTCCATCAACCCGAAAAAATCCGCGCCCCCGAAGTCCAGGAACTTTTGCAAAGCTATTCCCCCGACTTCATCGTCATCATCGCCTACGGCCAAATCATCCCCGCGCGCTTGCTGCCAATCCCGAGATACGGCTGGATCAATCTTCACGCTTCCCTTCTCCCAAAATACCGTGGCGCCGCACCCATCAACTGGGCCATCGTCAATGGTGAAACGCGAACCGGCCTCACCACCATGCGCATTGACGCCGGTATGGACACCGGCGACATCCTCTTGCAGCGTGAGCTCGAAATCGGCGCAATCGAAACCGCGCCTGAGCTTGCCGCTCGTCTCTCCGAAGCTGGCGCGCCGCTGATAGCAGACACTCTGCGCGGCCTCGCCGCGGGAAAAATCACTCCCCGCCCGCAAGACCATTCCCAGGCCACTCTCGCCCCCATGCTCAAACGAGACGACGGCCGCATCGACTGGAACCGCAACGCAAAGGAAATCTACAATCGCATGCGCGGTTTCACTCCCTGGCCGGGATCCCACAGCGTCTTTCGCGGACATTCCTGCCACCTCTGGGGCGAGCCGGTGTCTAACAAAAAGGGCAACGCCCCTCCGGGCACTTTGCTCCTGGAGGACAACGATCTGCTCGTCGTGTGCGGTGGAACAACCGTTTTGCGTCTCTCAGCCGTCCAATTGGAAGGACGCAAACAAGTTGCCGCATCCGAGTTTGCCAATGGCGCACGACTGAAGCCGGGTGAACGCTTTGGCCACACCTGATTTGCGCCAAGGGAACCGCTAGGGCATACTCGTTTTCTGCGCTATTTGCTTGCGTTGAAACACTCTTTGACGGACCACGATGCCGGGAGCTCATTTTTCATGACCATTTCTGATTCCTCACGAACACGCGGCACTCTGCATGCCCGCGCCGCCGAATTCCTGCGCGTCGCCGCCTGCTGCGCCCTCGCGGCGCAACTCTCCACCGCGCCATCTGCCCTCGCCGCGAACGACAAAGCCTCTTCCCTGCCCGCAGCCTCGACCCCCGCAAGCGATCCCGTCCTCAAAGCCATGCAGGCGGAACTCGCCCGCGCCACCACCGAACTTGGCAAGACCGAGCAAGCGCCTTATTTCCTCTCTTACACCGTCTACGACCAGGATTTTGTCGTCCTCGTTGGCGCTTACGGCAGTTTGCTGAACAACGTCTCCGCGCAGCGCCGTCATGTCGACGTCACCATGCGCGTGGGCACGCCCGAGCTCGACAACACCCACGGGCAAAGCCGCCCTAGCGGCGTCAGCTCCGGCACGCTTCCTCTCGGCAACGATCAGGACGCCATCGCGCGCGTTTTGTGGGAACTCACCGACCGCGAATACAAGCGCGCTGTTCCTTCTCTACTCAACGTTCGCACCAACACCGCCGTCCGCGCCGAAGAGGAAGACAAGTCCCCCGATTTTTCCAAGGAAAAACCACAAACGCACATCGGTGAAGCCCCCGCAACGCCCGCGCTCGATCGCGCCGCCTGGGAAGGCGAAATCAAGCGCCTCTCCGGCGCCTTCCGCAAATTTCCGGAAGTCTACTTCGCTTCCGTGATTCTCCAGGTCCAGAACTCCAAGTCCCGCATGGTTTCCAGCGAAAGCAGCACCATCGTAAGTCCCAGCACCTCCATTCGCCTGGTGATGGAAGCGCAAACGCGCGCCGAAGACGGCATGGACTTGCTTCGCGTGGAAACATTTCAAGCCCCCTCGGCCAGCGGCCTTCCGAGCGAATCCGAACTCACGGCCAAGATCAACAAAATGGCTGCGGATCTCAGCGCCCTCCGCAAAGCTCCGGCCGCGGAGCCGTACGACGGCCCCGCCCTCTTGAGCGGCCGCGCCGCTGCCGTCTTCTTTCACGAAGTGCTCGGCCACCGCCTCGAAGGCCATCGCCAGCGTGACGAAGAGGAAGGACAAACCTTCACGAAAAAAGTCGGCCAGGAAGTGCTCCCAAAATTCCTCAGTGTCATCGACGATCCCACGACGCGTGAAATTGGCGGCATGAAACTCGCCGGCGCCTTCGATTTTGACAATGAAGGCTCGCCTGCGCAGCGCGTCGACGTGATCCAGAACGGCGTCCTGAAGAATTTCCTGATGTCCCGCATGCCCATCAAGAATTTCAGCCAGTCCAACGGCCACGGCCGCAACCAGCCCGGACTGATGCCCACGGGTCGCCAGGGCAATCTCATCGTCACCTCCACGCAGACTGTTCCCGAAGCGGACCTGCGCCAGAAATTGATCGACGAAGTAAAAAAACAGGGCAAGCCTTTCGGCCTGTACTTCGACGACATCCAGGGCGGATTCACCCTGACTACGCGTTCCCTCCCGCAAGCCTTCCAGGTGCTGCCGGTGATCGTATACAAAGTTTACGCCGACGGCCGCCCCGACGAACTAGTCCGCGGCGTGGACATCGTCGGCACGCCGCTCGCCGCGCTGACTCGTATTTTGACCACCGGCGATCAGCAGCACGTTTTCAACGGCGTCTGCGGCGCGGAGAGTGGCCAGGTTCCCGTCGCCGCCGTCGCACCCGCGATGCTCTTCTCCGAAATGGAAGTCCAGAAGCGCGCGCACGAACACGAGCGCCCGCCGCTCTTGCCGCCGCCCGGTTTTGAAGACAACGGTGCCGCGAAAGACGCGCAAGCCAAGCCGGCGGTGAAGCGGTGAAAATCACGCGCAAACTCACACTCGCGATTGCCGCAATTTTCTTCACACTCAACACCCCTCCCGTTCGCGCCACGGACAACGCGAAATCTTCTACCGATGGGGCCATGGCCGCTGCTCGCGCCGCCGCCAAAGGCGATGGACTTCTCGAAGCGCTTCTCATCGAACTCGATCGTTCAAAAGCCCAGCTGAAAATGGATCAGGTTCAGTCGCCCTATTACATCGAGTATCGCGTCAACGAAGTGGACGACTTCGGCGCGGAAGCGGCTTTCGGCGCCATCCGCGAAAATCAGCACGTTCACGTCCGCGTTTTGCGCGTCGTCGTTCGCATCGGCGATTACCAGCAGGACAGCTATTTCGGCCGCGGCCAGGGCGAAACCAGCATTCTGCCTCTCGACAACGATCCCATCGCCCTCCGCCGCCAGATTTGGCTCGCCACCGATTCCGCTTACAAAGCCGCCGGCCAGGCGCTTGCGGAAAAACAAGCCGCGCTCAAGCAATTCAGCGCCGACCCCAATCCCGTCGACGATTTCGCGAAAGCTCCACCCGTGATCGCCGTCGAGCCCACCGTCACGCTGAAAATCGATGAAGCCGCGTGGCGGAAAACCCTCGAAGATGTAACCAGCCTCTACAAGCAATATCCGGATGTGCAGTCGGTCACGGCTTCCGCGCGCTTTTCTGCCATCAACGAATATCTCGTAACTTCCGAAGGCACCGTCACTCGCAATGGAAAAACCACTTACTTCGTACAATTGAACGGCTCCGCGCAAGCTGCGGACGGCATGCGCCTGGGCCGCAGCCCGGCTTACATGGTCGCGCGGCCGGAAGAATTGCCCTCGCGCGATGCGCTCATCGCCGACGCAAAGACCATGCTGCAAACCGTCGTTGCGCTGCGCCTGGCTCCGATCGTCGAGGAAGAATATCGCGGTCCGGTCCTCTTCGCCGCCGACGCTGCCGACGACATCGTCGCTTCACTCATCGGCCAGAATGTGCTCGGCCGCAAGCCGCAGCTCGGCAAACCGAATCGCACCACGGGCCCTTTCGCGACCAGTTATAAGACGCGCGTGCTGCCGAATTTCCTGACGCTCGTGGATGATCCCACGATGAAAGATTTCCAGGGCAAGAGCGTCGTCGGCAATTACGCTGTGGACAGCGAAGGCGTGAAGTCGCAAGCCGTCAACGTCATCGAAAACGGCATGCTGACGAATTATCTCGTCGGCCGCCAGCCCATCCGGGACTTTCTTACTTCGAACGGTCACGGCCGCGCCGCACCCGGCTCTTTCCCCGGTCCGAGCCTCGGCGTGCTGCTGCTGAAAAGTTCGGAAGCGCAATCGCCCGACGCCTTGAAGCAAAAAGTCATTCAGATGGTCAAGGACCAGGACAAGCCTTACGGCTATCGCGTGGATACGCTCGGCCCGGGCAATTCACCGCGCCTTCTTTATCGCGTCTACGCGAAAGACGGCCACGAAGAATTGGTCCGCGGCGCGGTCTTCAACGAGCTGGACATTCGCGCGATTCGCAATGACTTGATTGCCGTTGGCAACGATCCGCTGGTGAGCAACCGCACCGGCGGTGCGCCCACCACGATCATCTGCCCTTCGCTGCTCTTCGGCGAACTCGAAGTCAAGCGCGCCGACACCAGCAAAGATAAACTCCCGGACTATCCGCCCCCGCCGCTGGCGAAGAAATGATTTATGTACGGACGGACTTTAGTCTGTCCCTTGTAGCGTCGGCTTTCAGCCGGCTTTGCGAAACGCAACAACGCAACATACTTCTGACTCCAGACTGTTCACTGTGAACTGTTGACTGTAAACTGTGAACTGCTGACTATTTCTTCCATGACCCTTCGCGAAAGACTCGAATGGCTCACCCGGATGACCTTCCTCCTGTTCATCCTGGCCTCTGCCGCTTTCCTGAGCGCCATCACCGCGATGCGCATCGCCATCCACGGCCGCGAAGTGACCATGCCCAATCTCGTCGGCAAAAATGTTTCCGAAGCCAGCCAGTTGCTGCAATCCCGCGGCCTGGTGCTGCGCGTCGCGGACCGCATCTACAGCGATCAGCCCATCAACGTCGTTGTGCGCCAGACTCCTCCCTCCGGCTTGCTCATGAAAGTTTCGCAGCAGGCGCACGTCGTGCTCAGCCTCGGCCAGCGCCAGTTGCAGATCCCGCTGATCGAAGGCAATTCCCTGCGCGCGTCGCGCATTGAACTTCTTCGCGGCGGATTACAGGTCGGCGAAGTCACCGCCGTCTCCATGCCGGACCAGCCGATGGACGCCGTGGTGATTCAGACTCCCAGGCCCGGCGCGGGAGCGTCCTCGCCGCGCGTGGATGTTCTCGTCTCACAAGGTTCCCGCGAAACCGCTTACGTGATGCCGCACTTGATCGGCTTGAATGAAACTGACGCGCAGCACCGCCTCGACGTCGCCCAATTGCGCCGCAAAGTAAACTACGTCACCGCCCCGCAATGGCCCCACGCTGCCGTGATCGACCAGTCCCCCCACGGCGGCACCCGCATCCCCGCCTCCTCCCTTATCGAATTGACTGTCGCAAATTGATGCAGGAATCATGACGGCTTCTGGCTCGGGTCAGGCTCAGGGAAAGGAGATGGGGAAAACGAGGTTGGACCCGAAAGTTGGCAGAGAGATAGAAGGACCGGAGGTCAGCGAGAGTCCGCCCAACCCTTTCCGCAAACTTCACTCCGTTAACGACCCGCCCTCAAAGCGTAGGCCGCGACGTCCCTATTTTTACTCGTGCCTGAGCGCGGCCATCGGATCAATCCGGCTAGCTCTCCGTGCCGGAATCCAGCAGGCCAGCGTCGCGACACCCAACAGAATCGCCGGTACACCGATGAAAACCGGAAGGTTGATCACGCCCTTCGTAATCGCGCGAACGGAAATCACGAGCGCAAGCGCCCATCCAATCGCCGTGCCCCAGGTGATTGCACCCAAGTTCTCGCGAATAATCTGCAGGACGACCCTCCCGCTGGTGGCCCCAAACGCCAGCCGCACGCCGATCTCTCTCGTTCGCCTGGCCACGGCGTACGAAACCACGGCGTAGATTCCGATCGCCGCGAGGCCGAGCAGGAGTGGCCCGAGCACGACGAACATCCGCGCGGGAATCCGGCGAAGATAGAGGTTTCGTTCGATGTGCTGAGAGAATGTTCGCACGTCGTAAAGAGGGAGCATCGGATCGAGATCGCGCAGAACGGCACGCGCTTCCGACGTGAGTGCGGTCTCATTGCCGCCGCGCGTCCTCAGGTGAATCTCGCCTTGGATCGCTGGAAGATCCCGGTACGAGAAATAGACCGCTGGCTGCGCAGGCTCGCCGAATGCGTTGTAGACCGCATTGCGCGCCACGCCGATGATCGCGAAGCTCCCCTCGCTCGTCTGTAGGCGGCGGCCAATCGCATCCGCGCCATTCAGGTAAAGGCGGACAAACTCCTCATTGACGATGGCCTGTGCGGGCGCCGCCCTATCCCCCATCTCGGCAAAGTCGTTTCCCTCAAGGAGCGGGATGGCCATCACCTTGAAGTATCCGGGCGTGACCGTGTTGGAAATGGTTATATCCTGCCCCGCCTCCGTGCGCACGCGGCCTTGCACAGTGAAAGACCGCGCCGGAATTCCATGCAAGTCCAGCGGAACGTTCGTTGCGATGGCGGCTGCCTCGACGTCCGGCAAGGATCGGAGCCGTTCCAGCAGGCGCGCAGCAAATTCGCGCTCGGACGCCTCGTCGGGATTCCGTCCGCTTAAGTCGTAGGCGGCCAGCAAAACGCCCTCGGGCCGGAATCTCGGATCCGTTTGGCGGGCCGAGCGAAAACTCTGCAAAAAGAGCGCCGCCGCGATCAGGACGACCATCGCAAGTCCGACTTCCACCCCCATCAGAACTTTGCGCGCACGGCTGCGAGGCGGCGTGTTGGAACTGGAGCGAAGCCCGTCCTGTGGATCCAGCCGTGCCAGATGGACCGCCGGCGCCGCGCTGAAAATCAAACCGCACGCAGCACCGAGCAATATCGCGAGGGAGAGGGTGAGTTCATCCACTCTTGTCTGAAACCGGATCGGAAATGCGCCAATCATTGGCGCCACGCGCAATGCCATGGTGCCCCAAACTGCAATGGCTGCTCCGAGGCTTGTTCCCAGGAGAGCGAGTAGCATATTTTCCGAGAGCACCAAGCTGACAATGCGCCAGCGTCCGGCGCCTAGCGCCACGCGCACGGCCATCTCGCGCTGCCGGGTGCTTCCACGAGCCAGCATGAGGTTTGCCGTGTTCCCGCAGACCGCCAACAGCAGGAGTAGCATAACGCCTTGCAAGATGGCTAGCCCGCTGATCAGCATCCGCTGCGGACCGCGCGGCGCGCTCCAGAATGGAAGAATCTCACCGCCAATTCCGGCGCTGGCCTCGGGATAGTCGCGCGCAAGCTGCGCCATCGCCGTACTCAACTCAGCCTGTGCTTCCTCGCGTGTCGCGCCAGCCCTTAACATTCCGATCAACGAAAAAGCGCGGATGCTGCGATCTTCGAGGTCGCGTGTTCCGCCGAGTAACGCGGGCGCCAGCGTGGCCGGCGCCCACAGTTCGAACTTCAAGGGGAGCATTGTTCCCTGGAATTCCCTGGGCGCCACGCCGATGACAATAAGGTCGCGCTCGTTGACGCGCAATTTTTGTCCCACAACCCCCGGCGCGCCGCCAAACCGTGTTTGCCAGAAATCATACGAAATCACAATGACAGGCTCAGTTCCGGGCCGCTCCGCCTCCTCCGGTCGAATAAATCGTCCGATAGCAGGCTTCAGCCCCAGAGCAGAAAAATAATTGCCTGAGACGAGTTGCCCGAACGTCCGCTCAGTCTGGCCTGTCTCTCCACGTTGGAACGGCACCACCTGAAATGCCACGATGTCCCGCAGCGCCGGCACTTGCGTCCGCAAGGCGCGATATTCCAGCCATGAAGCGCCTGGATACCCGCCCGTCTCCGTGCGAGGCTCGACCAGCAGAAAGTTCGATGCACCACTCACACCGGGCAACGGTTGGAACAGGATCATCTGAATCCATGAAAAGATCGTTGTATTCACGCCAATTCCGATGGCAAGCGAAACGATGATCACGGCCGCAAGCCCCGGCATGCGCCGAATCGTTCGCCCTGCATTTCGCAAATCCCCCAGCAGATTCTCGATAAATAGCAGTCCTCGCTCGGCTCGATAGTCTTGTTTCATCGCCTCCACCCCGCCAAACTTCAGCATGGCTTGGCGCCGTGCCTCGACGGGTGATAAACCGGTGCGAAGATTTTCCGTGGCTTGCAGAGCGATGTGCTCCTCAATCTCTTCCCTCAATCGTTCGTCCTGTTCTCGCCTTCTTGCCAGGTTGATCACACGGTTGAGGAACCGTCTCAGAGCTCTCATGGCAAATCCTCCGTTTTCACTTCGAAGAACCGAGCGATAATCGCTGCCGTTTGCTCCCAGTCTTGGGTCTCCACCTGCAGCTGCTTACGTCCTTCCCTTGTCAGCCGATAGAAGCGCGCCCTGCGATTATTCTCTGAGGCGCCCCACTCGGATGCGATCGCGCCTTCTTGCTCCAGCTTCAACAGCACGGGATACAGGGTCCCTTGATTCACGGCAAGCAGGTCTCCGCTGATCTGCTCGATGCGCCGCGCGATTCCATACCCGTGCAGCGGCCCCAGAACATCGAGAGTTTTGAGGACCATCAATGCCAACGTTCCTTGTAGGACGTCCGCCTTTTGTTTCATAACAATGCCTGTTTCATAGCACCGCCGTGTTGGTTTCCAACACGAAGGGTGCCATACTTCCTTTGGGAAAACAACAGGTAAGTCGTCGAGCAAGCACCTGTTATGCGCCGCTCCTATAGATTCATGAAGATGCTATCGCCAAGTAACCGGGGGCGAGACTATGGGCGAATCGGCAGCGCGGAAGTATCGCAGAAGTGAGACCGTGGGCTTTCACACGAGCGCCGTTACGTGGAGTGCCAGTTGCCCGAGCAACATCGATTTGCGATGATCACGACTCTCTTCACCAACTCTATCTTTTGGGTGGCTCGCCAAATGAAAAGGTACTTCGTCGCACTTTTGCTGTCTTTGGTACCGATGTTCCCCCCGTCAGGCATGTTTGGCCAACAAACGTCCTTCAAAGTTCTGGCTTTTTACTCCACGAAAGTGGAACCAGACCACGTCCTGTTTGCTGAGGGTGCGCTAAAGTTCTTTTCCGACCTCTCGGCAAAAAATAACTTTACGTTTGATTCGACGAGCAACTGGGACGGCATGAATGATTTCAATCTTGGAAAATACCAAGTGGTTGTCTGGCTAAATGATCAGCCTTCAAAAGCTGAGCAAAGGCTTGCCTTTCAAAAATACATTGAAAACGGGGGCGCGTGGTTAGGCTTTCATGTGGCCGCGTACAACGATAAAGATTCCAACTGGCCGTGGTTTGTGGATTTCCTCGGTGGCGGCGTCTTCCACATCAACAGCTGGCCTCCATTGCCTGCGAAGCTCACCGTCGATGATCATTCACATCCGGTAACAAAACACCTTCCAGGCAGTTTCAGATCGCCTGACAACGAGTGGTACATCTGGAGACCAAGCCCTCGCCTGAACAAAGGTGTTCGCGTCTTGGTCACGTTGGACCCTTCCAATTATCCAATTGGATTTAAGGATGTCCTCACGAGTGGAGACCTGCCGGCAGTTTGGACAAACACGAAATACAAAATGCTCTATATGAACATGGGACATGGCGACAAGATATTCGCGAGTCCCATTCAGAATAAGCTGATCGAAGATGCGACACTGTGGCTCGGCACGAGAGGAGGTAAAAAGAGTTCTGCAAACAATGGCATTTCGACTCAGGCAGAGATGCCTGCGGCGACCGGTACTGAAATCAGTCCTCATGCAATCGCGGTGAACCCGAAAACTAACAAAGTCTACGCAGTGAATTCTAACGACGGCACTGTCACGGTGATGGATGGATCGGCCAATTCCACCACAACGGTGAGAGTCGGATCGGAACCTATGGCGATCGCTGTAAATCCGGTGACTAACAAAATCTACGTGGGAAACTCAGGGAGCGGCACGGTATCTGTCATCGATGGGGGCACCGACGTGGTGACCGCGACCGTAAAGGTAGGAGCTCTTCCCTATGTAGTTGCGGCAAATCCCGCAACCAACAAGATCTATGTCTCGAAAACCTTCAGCAACACCATGACAGTGATAGACGGCGCAACCAATGCCACCAGCAATCTCAAGGCAGGAATTCAGGCCGACGCAATTGCGGTAAACCCGGTAACGAACAAGCTTTATTTGACTAACTACGAAAGCCAATATGTAACGGTGCTGGATGGCACGACGAATGACACCACGCCAGTGGTCGCGGGAGTACATCTCTGGGCTATCGCGCCGAATCTGGTGACGGACAAGATCTATGTTGCGAACGCAGGTTCCTCCCATCTAACGGTGATCGACGGCGCGAGCAACGGCACCACCACTGTGAGCACGGGCGATATTCCTTGTGCGATTGCCGTAGATTCAGTGGCGAACCGGATATACGCAGTGAACTATGCGAGCGACAGCGTGACAGTAATCGATGGAGCAAATAGTTCTGTGATTGCAACAGTATTCGTGGGAGAGGGTCCTCAGGCAATTGGGAGCAACTCAGTGACTCACACGATTTACGTGGCGAACACGCACGGCAACAACGTAACGATGATCGACGGCACAAACAATTTGGTGATCGCAACGATCGCGACTGGAAATGGTCCCTATGCGATTGCGGTAGATACGGCAGCCAATAAGGCATACGTGTCTAATATGGGAAAAAACAGTCTAACGGTGATTGATGGCCGACAAGCAACTGCCGGAGGTGGCCCGGCAAAACGTCTGAGGCAATAGAGGTTTAACGTTTAAATGGGCCGACTATTGGCCTCACTCTGATGGCGCGGACTGAAAATACTTGGAAGCAGGCGGACGCAGCAGGACATAGCCGACTATGATCAACAACACGACATGCGCTATGGATTCCGACAGCGAGTGAAATGCGCTCACGACAACGTGAAAGGCGAGCCAAGCGAGCATCAGCCAGCGTGCCCAGTTGTGACCGATGAGCAAGAAGACTCCGCCGACGACAGCGATTATCCGAACGATGGAGATAAGGACGATCCAACGATCGAGCGGACTTTCCGAAAGGTGATAGACGAAGCCCACTAGACCCACAACGATGAACAGACAACCTAGGATCGTGACGAGCAAGGGACGTTTCATGGCATTGGGATCTTAGTAGAAGCGTTCAAGTCTGAGACTTGCAACGATCATTGTACGCCGCATGCGAGGCTACACTCCATGGGTGTGCCCGCCTGATGATGCATCAGAAATTGTGGAATCAGAGGTAGAATCCCTTTTCCTGCCTCTATTGCACCTCAAGCCAATCGGGCGCTGTTTCGGTGGGATACGTTTCCCAAGATTTCTCTTGACAACAACTACTGTGTACCACATAGTGTGTGTGGCACAAGATACGCCACACGGTAGGTGGCCCTAGATGGTAGACCTTGCCAAACTCACGGACTCCGACCTTTTCGAAAACCTGCGGATGGAACTCCGCCGCGGGTCGCTGATCATTGCGGTGTTGGCGCAGCTTCGCGAAGAGCATTACGGCTATGCGCTGCGCAAGGCGCTGGCGGACCAGGGCATGGAGATCGAAGAGAGCACCCTGTATCCGCTGCTGCGTCGGCTGGAAACCCAGGGCTTGCTGGAAAGCGAATGGCGCGAGGAAGACAAGCGCAACAAACGGTTTTATCGCCTTTCGAAGGACGGGGCGCGCATCCTCAAGCAACTGCTCGAGGAATGGAACGGCTTGAATTCGTCGTTGAAGAGGATTGTTTAGGTGAGTGGTGCGAATATGAAAAACCTCCTGGCCGTTTTGGTTTTTGGCTCGACCGTCGCCGCGGTGACGATGCTTGCCAAAAGCAATCTCGTCCTCCCGCTGCTGAGCGCGGCTCTTCTGTTTGCTGCTACGGTGCTCCCCTTCTTCGCCGGGGTCACCATCAAGTTTGTTGTTTAGGAGCATGGTATGGAACTTCTCGAGCGTTACTTGCAAGCGGTTCGGACGTACCTGCCGATGTCGCAGCAGGAGGACATCCTCAAAGAGCTTCGGGAAAATCTGCGCGGGCAGATCGAAGACCGGGAGTCCGCGCTCGGCCGCGCGCTGAACGAAGACGAACTGGCGGAAATCCTGAAGAAACACGGGCATCCGCTGCTGGTAGCCACGCGCTACCGCCAGTCGCGCCACTTGATCGGCGCCACACTCTTCCCCTTCTATTGGCTGCTGATGAAAATCATTCTTGCCATAGTGGGATTTGGATACGCGGTTTCCGTGCTGGTGCTGATCGCGCAGGGAAAACCGTTTTTTGAAGTCCTGGGCGCGCTGCTGAGCTACGTCGGCGCGGTGCTGCCCATGTTCGCCATCGTGACCATCGTTTTCGCCGTTCTGGACATCGGCAACTCGAAATTCCGGCTTCTCGAAAGAGCGACCAAGGCAACGAACGAGAACTTCAACCCGCGTACTCTGCCGAAGCTGCGGCCAGCCTCGGATTTTCCCGATGGCAAACCGATTTCGCGTTTCAAGACCGCCTTTGAACTCTTCTTCAGTGCGGCGTTCCTGCTCTGGTGGATGCGCGTGAGTATGGTTCGCAAATTGGCGCTGTTCGTGGTGCTCGGGCCAGTGGGACTCACGGATAAAATTCCGTTTCAACTGGGGCCGGTGTGGAACATCATCTATTGGCCGGTGATTTTTCTTTCGCTCGTGGCCATCGTGCAGCAGATCGTAACGTTCATCTATCCGGATCGCCTCAAGTTTTATTCCGAAATGAAACTGATTACGAACGGTGGTAGCGTGGTCATCCTTTACCTGGTAACGCGCGTAAATGACATCCTGGTGATCGCGCCCGGAGTCTCCGATCCCTGGGGATTCGCGGAAACGCTGCGCATCATCAATATGAGTTTGCACTACACCATGATTTTCGCTGCCCTCATGGCGCTGGTGGAATGCTTTAAGCAATTCCGCTGGCTGGCGCGCGTCCGCAGCAGTGCGGCGACGGCGGCCAGCACAATGATTTGAGTGCCCGCGATGGCGGTGCGGAGGATTACTTCGCGGCGGCCTTTTTGTGCAGCGTGGTGCACATGGTCAAGGCGGTGTTGGGATCGACGGCGCTGTCGCCTTCGTCAATCAACTGGATAACGCCCTGTTTGTCGATGACGATGTTGGCGCGCAGAGCCCACTCGTACGTTTCATCCTGGACGTTGTAGCCCTTGAGGATGCCGTAGGTCTTGAGCATCTTGCGATTCATGTCGCTTAGGAGCGGGAAGGTGACGCCAATTTGTTTGGCGAACGCGGCGTTGGCAGCGGGACTATCTAAACTGACTCCGAAAACTTCCGTGTCCGCGGTGTCGATTTTACCGGAGGCGATTCCAGCCTGGACCGCCTGAAGTTGTTTCGTTCAACCGCCGGTGAAAGCCAGGACGTACACGGCGAGAAAGACATTTTTCTTGCCGCGGTAGTCGCTGAGCTTCACGGTTTTCCACCCGTCGCTGAGAAGGGTGAAATCGGGAGCAGTGTCACCGACCTTGAGGGACATTTTTGCCACTTGGGACTTTTCGGCTTGGGGCAAAACCGGAGCTGCCGCGAGCGCGGCTGCAACCAGAAGCCCGAGTGCCAAGGTGTGCTTCATGAAGAACCTCCTTTGCCTTTTTGGATGCAGGAACAGCACGAGCTTACACCCCGTCCTTCATCCAAGACCAGCGGGGTGACAGAAATATTCCCTGACTCATCCTGGCGGAATGGGAATAGAAGGAACTTAAACGCTGTATACCGCGTATCACTAAGCACGAGGGAGGTCTTGTGAACAAAAAAAACGTGTGGAATCAGAAGAGGCACGGAACGCGACGCGGAGTGAATGTTTTCGCCAGGTTTAGGCGCTTTGGAATTTTTTGCGGTGTGCTTGGTGGGCTGGCCTTGCTGGTGGCGAGTGCGGCAAGTGCGGACGCCAGCGGAGGAGCACAGGACAAGGACGGAGCGGGGGTGACGTTCAGTAAGCAGGCAACCTCCAAAGAAGTGGGACTGCCTGTCTACACTGGAGCGAAGCCGCACAAGGACGAAAAGGAAGATTCCCCCTCGGTTCAGATGGGGATTTGGGGCAGTTCGTTTGGGTTCAAGCTGGCGGTGATGAAATTGGAATCGAACGACGCGCCGGATAAGATTGCGGAATTCTACAAGAAGGCGCTGGCGAAATACGGTACGGTATTGAATTGCTCGGAGCCATCGCAAAAGCCGAGTGCGAAAGATTCGAACAAGCTCGAGTGCGGAGATGACAAGCCGGAGAAGGGCGGGCTGCTGTTTAAGGCCGGGACGAAGGAGAAGCAGCACCTCGTGGCAATCCAAGCAAATGGGCAAGGAAGCCTCTTCCAACTGGTGTACGTGGAAGCGCGGGGGGACGATAAAGACAAAAAGGCGCTTTGAGACGCACTTTCTAAGCCCAAGTGAGAGAGCGAAGGCAACCTTTCGTGGAGTGAGGTGGCATCACAGAGAGGGGTGACCGCGCGGGGACCTGTCCGGAGGGCAAAGTTGTTGTTCGGGCTGGCCTTTCGTTCAGGGTATACTTGGATGTTCCAGGCGGCGGGGAGTCAGGAAGCGTCCCGAGCTTCGGCAGACCGCGGCGAGGAACCCCAGATTCGAGAGAGAGGTGAAGTTTGCGCCGTACTCTGCTTGTGTTAATGACCGGAGCATTCCTGGTGAGCGCGCTGCAGTGCGACGCTCAAATTTTCCGCAAAAAGAAAAAGGTCAACAAGTCCACCAGCGCGGAGAATACCGCGGAGCCGGACAAGATTCTTTACGATAAAGCGATTGAGGACATCCGGCGCGGACGGCATGAGGTCGGCCGGCTGAACCTGCAGACGCTGATCAACACGTATCCGGACAGCGAATACCTGGCTAAGGCGAAGCTTTCGATTGCCGACTCGTTCTTCAAAGAGAGCGGCAAGGCGAACATGACGCAGGCGATTCAAGCGTACAAGGATTTCGTGATTTTCTTTCCGTTCATGAAGGAAGCAGCGTACGCGCAGCTGCAAGTGGCGATGGCGCATTACAAACAAATGGAAAAGCCGGACCGCGACCGGACCGAAGCGCGCGCAGCCGAAGACGAGTTTCAGACCTATTTGCAGAAATATCCCAATGATCCGCTGGAAGGAAAGGCGGAGCAGCATTTGCGCGAAGTGCAGGAAGTGCTGGCGGAAGGAGACTTCCGCGTGGGCTACTACTACTACCTAAAGGGCGACAAGAAAGCCGCGGAGTTCAGGTTGAAAAGCGTGGCGCGGCGGTATCCACTCTACAGCAAGGCCGACCGGGCGCTGTGGATGCTGGGCCAAATTTGGGAAGGCACGGAGAGGAAGGAATTTGCGTCGAACTATTACGCGCAGATTATGCGCAACTACCCGCTGTCACCTCTCGTGCCGGATGCGAAGGGGCGATTGAAGGCGCTGGGAGCGCCGGTGCCGCAGCCGGATCCGAAGGCGGTGGCGTGGATGACCGCGGAACAGAATGCGCCGCGCCCGCGCACCAGCCTGATCAAGAAACCGCTGGGATTCTTCAAGACCGGGCCAGGGCAGGAACTGCAAGTTGCTTCACGCGTTGGAAAACCGACGTTGGAGCCAGAATCCGATACCTCAGCGGGAGTGGACATTTTAGCGGGCGGGGACCAAACCAGGAAAACTGGAACGGGAACCGGGATCGTCGCAACGGTAACGCCGGGAGGGAACAGCGGAACGGCGGGCGCGGCGGAAAACGTGGCGGCGCCGACGGACGGGAGCGCGCCAAGTTCCGAGGCGCCAGCGGATCCCAATGCTCCGCCAGCGGCAGCCGATTCTGCGAATGGCGGAGGCACGGAAGCCACTGGATCAGTAGGCGGTGCACCCAAGACGGATGCGGCGGCAGGTACTGCGCAGCCTAGCGACGCGGCCAAAGCGGATGCAGCGCCCGCGCAAGACAGCGCGCAGAATGGAACAAAAGACGATAAGAAGAAGGAATCCACCAGCAAGAAAAAGAAAGGGCTGCGGAAAATCGTTCCCTGGTAGGAACCGGCCAAGAAGAATATCGCAAAGTGAAATGGGGGTGCGAGGACAATGCGCACCCCTTTTGTATTGGGGAAGGAGAGCGGCTCCGGGAGCTCAGGCACCGTGTTCATTTCCGACACACGCGTAACCCGTTGGCGTTGACGCCTGCCTGGGAGGATGCTCCAATACATTGGAGAAGGCGATTCGGTGTGGCCGCGCAGCGGTCGGCGTGGCATGCATGGGTGTGGAATCGTCGGAGGATGTTTGGTGGCCAGGATTCTGGTTGCGGACGACAACAGCAACATCCAGAGAATGGTGGGGCTTGCCCTGAAGGATCAGGGTATTGACGTCGTTGCCGTGGGCAACGGCGAGGCCGCCGTACGAAAAATTTCCGACATCATCCCCGATTTGGTGCTGGCCGATGTTTTCATGCCGGTTCGAAACGGATATGAAGTTTGCCAGTACGTGAAGACGGATCCCAAGCTGGCGCACATTCCCGTGATCCTGCTGGTTGGCGCGTTTGATCCACTGGACGAGCAGGAAGCGCAGCGAGTCGGGGCTGACGGCGTTTTGAAAAAGCCATTTGTTCCGCCCGATCCGCTGATTTCGATGGTGAAGTCGGCGCTGGCGCGAGCAGGAATTGCTGCTGGGGAAAGCAGTGTCGCCAAAGCTCCGGAACCGCCGCCCCTGAGGGGAACGGATTTGTTGTCTGCACCTGCCCCACACGGACCAGTTCCAGTGGTTCAGCCCGAAGAGCCAATTACGGCAGTAACGAACGAAAGTTTTGTGGAGGAAGTTGCGGCGCTTCCCAAACCCGTAAGGATTGATGCCGGATCGCAACCCGTGGCATTCGGAAGTCTGCTGGAAACCCCGACGGAGGAGAAGGAAACAGACCTTGACTATCTGCCGCCGGTGAATCCGGCGCTGGGGTTGGAGCGGGATTGGCGCGACGCGGCCGGGGGCGAGGAATCCGAAGAAGAGGAAGAAGAGAAGCCAGCGTCTTCCTGGCGGCACGAGGAAACGGAGCCGCACGCCGACGCGGAAGCAAGCTCTTCGAACTGGCGCTCGGGGGGATTCGAAGCGATTCAGTCGCGAAGAACGGCAGTAGATGCGTGGGAACCGGCGGAAGAAAAACCTGAGCCGCAGGGAGTGAACGCTCATGCGCAGGACGCGCCTGCGGGCAGCACGGCTGTGCCGGAAGTGAAGCGAGAGATTCCTGTTGCGCCCTTTGCGGCGGATGCGTGGGCTGCGGTGACGGCGTCCGTGCAAAAGCCGTCGGCAGAAGAAACGGTTACGGCGCTTGAAGAAGTGGTGAATACGGAACAACCCGCTACGGAAAGTGCGGCAGCGAGTTCGCACGACACGGCGCAAGAGGAGCCGGAAAAGAAATCCTCCGATAGCCCGTGGTTTTCTTCCTCGTCAAGCCCATGGGATTCGGAAATTCAGAAGGCCAACCGGTTGGCGTCGGCATGGGATTCGGGAGTGAAAGCACCTGGTGGTGTGGAGGCGACGAACGGAGCAGGAAAAACCGCCGAGTTGCCCGCCGCCAGCGAACCAGTCCAAGCGGCTATCGAAGAAGCGGCCTTGCCTGCGGCCGCGGTCGAAGCCATTCGAGAGGAAGCAGCGCAGGTTGCCGAAGATGTTGTGCAAGCACCAGAGCAGCCGGCCCCTGACGGACCGACCGTCTATGTGCACGAAGAGCTAGTTCCGGCACCTACGCCGAGCATGGATGACTTAGTGGCAAGAGTCCTGGCGAATATGAGTCCGGAAGTCTTGCAGGCGGTCACACGGGAGATATTGAGGCCCGTGGTTGAAGCGATGGTCAAGGAAGAGCTCAAGTCAAAGAAGTCGTAATTCCTACCCTGCTATCTTTCCATAATTCGAATTGAAGTTTCGAGCAACAGAGAGGCAAGAGCTTACCTGTTTGTGCCAGAGCCGAATTTGACGCGGCTGGTTTGCGCCTCGTATAGTCGAAGATTACTCTGAACGTTCGAAACGTATTGAGAAGAGGCGGGTCAAGGCCCGCCGCTCCACTGGAGAACTGCACCGGATGGCTCGCGAGATCGCAAAGGCGTACGAACCGCAGCAGATCGAGCCGCGCTGGGCCGAGTATTGGGTGAAGGAGGCGCTTTTCAAAGCGGATCCGAGCGCTCCGGGACCCGTGTTTTCGATCGTTATTCCACCGCCGAACGTGACCGGGTCGCTGCACATCGGCCACATGCTGGACCACACGCAGATTGACATCCTGACACGCTGGCACCGGATGCGCGGGTACAACACGCTGTACCTGCCGGGAATGGACCATGCGGGAATTTCGACGCAGCGCGTGGTGGTGCGAAAACTGGCGGAGGAAGGAATTGATTACCGGAACCTGGGGCGCGAGGAATTCGAACGGCGCGTGTGGAAATGGAAGGAAGAGAGCGGGGGAAAAATCACAGAGCAGATGCGGCAGATTGGGGAGAGCTGCGACTGGTCGCGAGAGAAATTCACGCTTTCGCCGGAAATGTCGCGGGTGGTGCGCGAAGTGTTTGTGCGGTTATATGAAGAAAAATTGATCTACCGCGAGACGCGGCTGGTGAACTGGTGCCCGGTCTGTCTTACGGTGCTGAGCGATTTGGAAGTGCTGCACGAAGAACGGCAAGGACATTTGTGGCACATCAAGTATCCGGTTGTGGGGACGGATCAATTTGTGGTGGTGGCGACGACGCGGCCGGAGACGATGCTCGGGGACACCGCGGTGGCGGTGCATCCCGAGGATGAGCGGTACAAAGCGCTGATCGGCAAGAAGGTGTTGCTCCCGCTGATGAAGCGCGAGATTCCGGTCATCGCCGATGAGATGGTGGACCGGGAGTTTGGCACCGGCGCGGTCAAAATTACGCCAGCGCACGATCCGAACGATTTCGAGGCGGGGCGGCGGCATAAACTGTCCGAGATCGACGTGATGACCGATGACGGGCACATGAATGCCAATGCCGGGGCGTACGCGAGGTTGGACCGATTTGAGACGCGGAAAAAGATTGTTGAAGATTTGAAGGCACAGAGCCTGCTGGAAAAGATCACAGAACACACCACGGCGATCGGGATTTGCGAACGGAGCCGGACGATTGTCGAGCCGCGCATATCTACGCAGTGGTTTTGCAAAATGAAGCCACTGGCGGAGCCGGCGATTGCGGCGGTGGAACGCGGGGAAATCCGCATGGTGCCGGAAAACCGGCGGGAAGAATATTTCAACTGGATGAGGAACATCCGCGACTGGACGTTGTCGCGGCAACTGTGGTGGGGACACCGCATTCCGGCGTGGTATTGCGAGGAACACCGACACATCACGGTGGCGCGCGAGGCGCCGGCGAAGTGCGGGACGTGCGGCTCGATAAAATTGGCGCAGGACCCGGACGTTTTGGATACGTGGTTCAGCTCGGGGCTTTGGCCGTTTTCAACGCTTGGGTGGCCGGAGAGCACGGCGGACTTCCAGAAGTACTATCCGACGAGCCTGCTGATCACGGGCTACGACATCCTGTTTTTCTGGGTGGCGCGGATGATCATGCTGGGGATTCACTTTACGGGCAAGGTTCCCTTCCGCGCCGTGTACTTGCATACGTTGGTGCGCACGGGAAGCGGCGAGAAAATGTCCAAGTCTGCGGGGACGGGACTGGATCCGGTGGCGCTGAATCAGCAGTACGGCACGGATGCGATGCGGTTTTGCCTGGCGTCAATGGCGGCGCCGGGAACGGACATTGTTTTGTCCGACGACCGCCTTGCTGGTGCGCGGAATTTTGCGAACAAGATTTGGAACGCGGCGCGATTCTTGTTTGTCAACCTGGGCAAATTTGAAGAAGGCGGAACCAAGCTGGAGGAGCTGGCGGCGCCGGAAGTGCGTGCGAAGGCGCCCTATGCAATTGGCGGAAAAGTTCCGCTGGTGGACGCGTGGCTCTTTGCGCGGCTCGCGGA
>Ga0209283_10000159_pt1 | contig 31418 bp, 36 predicted proteins | sample CZO8metaG_2_FD_188354 | JGI IMG/M metagenome (GOLD analysis project Ga0209283, IMG submission 188354) | Vadose zone soil microbial communities from the Eel River Critical Zone Observatory, Northern California, USA - CZOApr15con2H1.8 metaG... | ecosystem: Environmental > Terrestrial > Soil >...
GGAGAAGACGACTAGGACACCCTGTTTGGAAGAGATGCCCATCACCAACGGACGCCATCACCGTCCATTATGTTACTATTCAGACGCGTAGCTAGGACCTTTGAGACTTAGTCCTATCCAAGATGCTCAGGGTCGTCGGATTTAACGCATATTCGGGAGGCAGCACATATCTTTCCGAGTACAAGGACTGGGCTTCCAACCATAAGGCCTCCATCCGGTTTATGCTCGTGAACGACTAGAGAAGCCAAGTTCTCCAATCCTGACATTCTTCATCTCTTAGATGAGATGTCCTGACCGAGCAAGCGTGTGAACGTAGTGCTTCTCTAGTGTCATGCGAGATATTCTTAGCCCCAGTTGCTCAAGCATCCAATCCTGGACGGGTCTTGCGGGAGTACATTGAAGCCTACTGTCCACATCTCGCATGATACTGTAAGGCAGTTCGCATACTCTACAGCTTCTCTTCAGATTAGACGCCTTGTTATTGAAGAACGTCGCGACTAAAATCAATCCTAGAGGCCCACGAAAGTATCGAAAGCTTGTGGGCAAATTATGGTCTAAGCCATTTCTTGGAGAACTTTATTGAACGAGACTTCTGGGGCGAACAGCGTGGTCTAGCGAACATTGGCTCGTTCGTCGAACAGGGTTCTATACGTTGTTTCTCTGAATCATGCCGTCAACGATTCAGTCTACTTACTCTCAAGTCTCTTTCCAATAGTTCTGTCGCTCTTCCAGCTTTCAGTTTTCCAAGTAGGAATCATGGTTGCGGTGGGATACCTAGTCAGCGTAATGTGCCAGCCAATCGTCGGACGCTACAGTGAAGGAAGAGACCCGGGAAAGCTACTGGCATCAGGCATCATAGTGGTTTCTCTATCCATAGTGTCCTTCGTCTTTGCAACAGGCTTTGTTAGTCTCCTTGCTTCAGTAGTACTACTCCGGGTAGGGTCGAGTTTCTTCCACCCTGTCGGCATCTCTGCAGTATCAAGAACCTACAATGGTCCGAAGCTGCAGAAGGCTATGGGGTTTCAGAGCTCTTTTGGAAATTTTGGCGTATTGTTGGTCTTCTTGTCGGCGGCTCCTCTCTACTTGAGTCTGGGCTGGAAGTCAACCTTCCTTGTCTTCGCAGCCTGGACCATAGCGGATGTCGTGATAACATTGCTTGCCCTTCGCACAAGCCCATCCGCAGGACCTAGCAGAGCCGATCATTCTTCATCCAACCTCGGACGGTCAGGAAGATTGACAGTACCAGTCTTCTTCGTCGCCGTAGCTTTCATCTCGGGTGGATCTTATGCGGTAATTTTGAACTTCGCGAACATCTTCCTAGGGACCCGGGCTCACTTGGGGGTTTCTGAGTCAAACCTTGTAGTGTCTGCCTTTATCGCGGCCGCCTTTTTTGGCGCTCTCTCGACTGGCGTGTGGACCCGATTCCTGAAGAGCGGGATCAATCTGTCATTATCCTTCCTTGCAGCCTCAGGCACTCTTGCGGTTTTCACAATCTTCTCTAGCAACGTCCTCGTCGGGATCGTCGCCCTTCTTGCTAACGGGTTTGCAATCTCGGCGACCTATCCTTTGACCTACACTGAGTTATCCGATCATGTTGGAACGGGTGGCCAGGAGGTGGGGCGGTCTTTCGGGGTCCTTTCCTCTGCTCAGACTGTAGGTGCTTCAGTCATGGGCTTTGCTAGCGGATACGTTTCTCAGCTTCTAGGTCTCGATTTTTCATTCGGCGCTGTATCCGCACTGATGTTGGTCGGGTTCGTTTCCGGTCTTGTATGGGTTCGGCGGCGGAGACCAAAGGGTTTATAGCCTGATATCGGATATCCGATATCGGTTAGAAATCATGTGGGGACATAAGGGATGGGGCGGAATGAGAAGAGGCTGGCTCAGACCGTGGATCATCTCCATGATCACACGCTCACCAAAGAACGGGGCAGAGATAATCGATGAGGTGGAGAAGATGAGCTGGGGCGGATGGCGACCATCACCAGGCTCAGTATATCCACTCCTCGAAGATATGACTCAAGAAGGCATCATCAAGAAGAAAGACGACGGACGCTACGAACTTACTGAGAAAGGTAAAGAAGAGGGCACCTCGCCCTTCGGTTTCCCGTTCGGCCAGAGACCCACCTCTCTTGAGTCCATGGTGAACGAGATGCGAGACTACGTCTCCTACTTTGAAGACGTGGTAAAGTCAAGCGCTTCGAAGATCACCCCGCACGAAGCTAAGCTAAGGGACGTTGCGGACCGGTTAACTCGGCTGCTCGGCCAGAAGTGACGACCGGCAAACTCTCAGGCAGGTTACGAGCCTCAGACGGCCCCAACTTTCAGTTAAAATCTGCAACGGGGCATTTTATACAGGTGAATCAGCAAACAAAACGGGAGGATGGACGGGGAACTGCCTAGTTTTCGATAGACTCGCGTGAACCTTGAAAGCTGTTGTTCTAGCCGGGGGCGAAGGAACACGATTACGACCTCTCACCTTTACCCGGCCTAAGCCAATGCTTCCGCTCGGTCCCAACCCGATAATCCACTACGTCATATCCCATCTGGCTCAGAACGGATTCCACGACATTATCATTATTGTTGGCTATCTCAAAGATCAACTGATGGGCCATCTCAGAGACGGCTCGAGGTTTGGAGTCAGAATCAGCTACGTTGTCGAACCCGAAGGAGTCGCATTTGGAACAGCTGGAAGTCTGAAACTGGCCGCTCACCTCTTGGACGACACATTCCTCGTCGTCCAATCCGACACAATCAGCGAAATCTCCTTGACGGACATGGCTCACTTCCACTCGGACAGGGCTGCGGAAGTCTCCATCGCCCTGACTGAAGTAGAAGACCCGTCACTCTACGGAATCGCGGTTCTAGGGAAGAGAGAGGAAATCGTCAAGTTTCTAGAAAAACCAACACCAGGCACAGCACTCAGTAACCTTGCAAGCACCGGCTTCTACATTCTCGAACCCGAAGTCGTTGATTACATAGACGATGAAAAGTGGGACTTCGCTCGCGACCTATTTCCATACCTGATGCGACTCGGCCAACATCTCTTCGGCTTCGCTTCAAAGTCCTTCTGGGTGGACGTCGGAGAACTGAAGGGCTACTTGAAAGGAGCCGGCTGGGTACTGCGCAAACTAGCCCAAGACCCTCCCACGGATGCGAGGGCGTTCGGCAATTCTGAACCGCCCGTTTTCGTGAGAGGAAACGTAAGGATAGGTCAGCGTGTTAAGATTTTCGGTCCCTCATGGCTGGATAATGACGCTGTTATCGGAGATGATGTTCATATCGAGTCTGGAACAGTATTGAAAGAGGAATCCCAGATACGTTACGGGACGAGTTTGGACGAAACAGTGACCTTTGAGAAGACGGTCATCGGAAGCAATTGTTCGTTAAAGGCAACGATAATTGGCGAGCGAGCCACCCTGGGCAACTATGTGTCAGTAGATAGGGCCATCATTGGGCAGGGTTGCACGATAGGAGACCGGGTGAAGATTCTCCCCGGAAGTCGATTGTGGCCCAATACCAGGGTTGAAGCGGACGGTACTGTTAATGGGATCATGGCTGTCCCAAGGGACAAGTCATTCTACTTTGACACGGGCCTCGGACAATATTCGGGAATACTCGCCTCTTCAATTGGAGAATTCCTGGAATCGCTAAAAGTCGTGCCACTGGAATCTTTAGAGTATCATATTGGACGCAGAGACTTTGAGAAGTGGACGAAGGATGTGTTGGGTTCGATTCAATTAGCCGATAATATTAGGACTCTCAGAAGATCTCAGGTCAAGGGCGAAGAACTCCGTCTCCAGCTGATTGACGTTGTCAAGGAGTGGGCTGAGAGAGTCTCTTCTCCGCAGGAGACTTCTGACCAGCAGAAACGACTTGACTGGCCACTAACGACGGTCTAGCCGTTCACCCAGGCAGAACCGATAGTAAATCGCTTATTGTTGCTGGATTTTTCCGACGAATCTTTCCTTGCCCACGGCGAGGATGAACAGGATTACTCCTATGGCGAACAATTGTAGACTGATAGCCATTGATACTACAGGGTTTATGCTGAATCGGTGCCATATCTCATAGTTCAGGTAAGCAGGCAAAATCATGAGACCCGCGGCGACAATAACTAGTACTCCCCGTAAGAGTTTACCGACCTCACTGTCCGTGAACTTGACAGCGCTCATGCTCACAACAGGACCTCGCTAGTCTCTGCCATCTTCAAACCCTTCCTGTATATAGACGCTTATCCTTGCGTGGCGATTTTTCGGGCAATTGTCACGTAGGCTGTATGCCCGATCATCCGGGACTCAGGCCGCACCTTCCCCGTCTCCGTCTTGAACTCACGCACCAGCAACTCAACCGCCTCCAACACCAAGAAACCACCTCTCCTCAACGCTTCCGCAAGCTTCTCCAACTGATTCACCGTCGGCGTAAACCCAGCCAACATCCCACCACCCACCAGAGCTTGCCAAGCAGGAGCAACCATCTTCCACGGATCGCCCAAGTCAATCACGGCTGCGTCCGCGTCCTTCTCGAGAAACCCCTCGGAAGGGTCTACGTTCCGAAATGTGATGAGGCTTGACAAGCCCGTCTTCTCCGTATTTTTCGTTGCTGACTTCAAGAATTCCACTCGGTTCTCATAAGTATACACGTGACCCCCTGGACCAACAGCCTGCGCAAGAGCGACTGTCAAAGCACCACTGCCAGTGCCCACTTCTACGACTGAGTCTCCGCTCTTTAGGCCCAGCTGATACAATGCATATCCGATATCTTTCGGGTACAATATCTGGGTCGGCCGGTTGAACGCATCCACCAAATCCACCAGACGAGGCCTGAACACTGCTAACGATTGTCCGAGACTAGTTTTGACAAAACCACCGTACTCTATTCCGACAAGATCTTTCAGATCCAAGTATCCTCTATGGGTATGGAATCGCCCCTCTCCAGCGGTCGCAATCCACCGTCGCCTTGGATCTTGATAGAGAAGGACTCGATCGCCTGCGACGATTGACCCTGTCAAGCCTACGGGCAACAATAGCCCGGGCCATTAAACATTCTAGCTGAACAAGTGCTAGCCCTTGAGGGCTTTGAAGACAGCTTCTGCCTTCGACGTGCTGACAAGCTTCACGGTTATGGGTTGTTTAGATCCAGTAATTCCGATTCTCAGCACTGCAACTCCTATCCTCCACCAGATCACCACCAGAGATGCAATGAACACTCCCAGACTGCCGAGAAACATTATGTCGAAAGGAAAGTCGGGCAACGAAAGCCTCCCTCCTTCAGGAACCCACCACGTGGCAAAGCTACCAATTGCACCGAGAATCGCGAATGTGATCGGCGGAAGAAGACTCTTGGTGATCAGTTCCAGCGTGTTAATGTTCGCTGTGGGCACATTCATGTACTTCTCGTCTAGAGCAAACCTCTTTCCCACTAGGAGCCGGGACTCTGTGACGTAGACCTGGTAGTTGACGCCTGCGCAGTGGGCTAGAATGCTCTCCACGCCAACTAGGTTGCGGAGATTAGTCAAGTCTTCGGGTAAAGAATCGACGATTTTCCGTTTTACCATAGTGTAACCCGCGCCTAGAACCTGGGCGACTCAGCTAGTTCCCGAACAATCTCAACAATCGCCTCGACGCCACCATCCCGACCTGCCAAGTCCCTCACAGTCTCGGCACTCGACGCATTGTTCGCGAGACTATCCTTCACCGCCCTCGTCAAAACGTCTCCATTCAGCCTTACTTGGTCCAGCACAATGGCCAGGCCAATCTCCTCCGCCCTTCTTGCGTTGTTAGCCTGCTCCGTGTGGTTCGGTGGAGGAATCAGCACCATCGGTTTGGCTTTGGTAACAGCCCTCATTATCGTCCCATGTCCTGCCCGGGAAACGATCACCGCTGCCTTGTCGAAATGCTCTTCGTACGCGTCGTGTTCCATCCACTCATAATATGTCAGTCGACCAACTTGCCGCGCAACGGTTGACCCTTTCGGATCCCCGGAACTCAAAACCAAGTTCCATTCATCAGGGACTTCTCTCAAAATCCCTGAAAGTATATTGACCAAGTGCTTTCTGTCCGAATTAGGACCACTGACACAAGCGAAGACCAGAGGTCGAAATTCCCGTGTAACCGAGTGGATTCCGTTAGGCAGGCCCGCGATAGAACGAGTTTTCTCGCCTGGCGACAAGGGTCCGATCATTTTCACTTTTCTCTTGAACCCGACGGGAATTGTTAGGTTGTATCGGGAAATCGTAAAAGGTGGTTTCAGGTCCGGGACGACGATGACATTTCCTAGTCCCCATAAGAGTTCCAGCACCTTAGAAGCGTACTTCCATGCTATCTGGGCTGAGAAGAGCATGAACCTGTCCCACAGCTTCACCGGTCGGTCATAGTTGGGCATCTGCACCGAGTACTGGTTCAGTATCAACAGAGTCGGCTTCCGAAACAGAAACCCGGCGATTAACGTCGATATCCGGGTATCTGAAACCACAACATCTGGGCCATAGCTTCCGATCTGGACAAGCTCTCCAACGAGCTGTTTCAGGAATTTCCAGAGACTTATCGTGACCCCGTTCTGAGTCATTGTAAGCTTGAGATCAATCGTCCCGTCCTCTCTTGTCCGGAAAGAGACCGGAACCGCAGCGAAACAACGGAAACCTGTACGTTTCAGGTAGTCGAAGCCATCAGAGTAGGATGAGAAGTAGACGTCCATTCCCCGCCTAGAAAACTCTCCCGCAATAACACTACACCTAGTAACGTGTCCCAGGCCCATGCCGCAGGACCCAATGTAGACCTTCATCTCTCTCCTTGGTCCAGAATCCTTTCGAACACCCTGCCATTGGGTCTCTCCTCCGCAAAAACCTGTCCTTGAAAGCGTGAAACCTTCACTTCGCCTGTGAGCCATGCGTCTGGCGATAGGCCTGCTTTCAAACAGCATTGGGATAGGAAGTCTTCGCTGTCAAATCCTTCTTCAACGGCCACCTGTGGAAGCAGAAGGCCTCGATAGCCCACACCGTCCACGATCAGCCCATCTCTTCCCACGACGATCTTCTCTCGCAACTCTAGCGGTTTCTCGACCGCGACCTCCTCCAAAGGCGAAAGAATAGTGACTTCCACAACTATTCTGCCGAATTCATCCAGCTTTACCGGTCCAAAGCGGGAATCCATGGTAGCAGCCTCGACCGCTGCAACTCTCACTTGCACAAGCAATGGTCGCGTTGCAACTGGGATTCCGATACAGCCCCTGAGCCCTCCACCATTCAGTCTATCAATCAGACTGACGAAAACCCCTAGTTGTTTTTCCAGTCCCGCGCTGGTTTTGAGGGGAGGTTCGAATTTTTTCCCGGATAGGTGAGATTCGACGGCACTTCTTGCGGTCTTGACAATGACGTTGCCTTCTCGAAGACTCATCATTTTCATGATCACTTTGGCATTGAAGCTATTCTGCGGGCTTCTTCCAGGGTGTGATGTATTTGTTTCCAGTGGCTTCCTACCCAGTATACCTTTGCGCACTCTGTGCTTTCGCATTTCCAGAACTGATCGTACATTTTCAAGCTCGCCGAAGGCACACTGTTAGAGACTTCTTCCTTTGAAGCTTCTTGAAGTTCAGACCCGCATTCTGGGCATCTCGACTTCACCATGTCTATGTCAAGAGAAATGCCGAGGGTCTTGGCCAACTGGCCCAGCCTCTCTTCTTCCTTCTCTCCATGTACTAGGAGCGATGAAATGTTCTTGGCTTGAGCTCGCTTGTAGAGCTCTTCATCTCTTGTCAGAAGAATCATTTCTTCCTGGCCAGCAATTCGCAGAAGATTTTCATCGTCGGTTTTCGAGTCGTATTCCGCTATGTATCCCAGCATTCGCAGCCATCGGGCCAGCCCACCCAACATACCATCTACAACGAACTTCAGCGAGTCTTTCTCCTCAGCACTTGACCCGAACCGCGGCGTGCAACAATCTCTCCGTCATGGTAGACAAGCATCCCATTGACAATAGTGGAATGTACTGCTCCTTTCGTCAAGAACCCATCAAAGGGCGAGAATTTTGCTTTCGAGAAGAACATAGTGGAGTCGATCCGAGTTTTCTTCTTCATGTCCACCAAAACCACGTCGCCGTCGGCCCCAGGCCGGAGTTTCCCTTTCGTTCGAAGACCGAAAACTTGCGCTGGGTTGCTGGCGAGAAGTTTCACCAGATGAGACAAGTTCAGTACTCTCTTGTTCACCAATGTCAGGAGTAGACGGAGAGTTGTTTCCAGCCCTGGAACGCCAGGAGGGCTCTCTCTTGGAGGTTGGTCCTTTTCCTCAATTGTGTGGGGAGCATGATCACTAGCGACAACAGTGACGGCGTTTGTTGCCACGTCTTTCAACAATTCTCTCCGGTTCTTTTCGAGCCTCAATGGTGGGACCATCCAGGCTCTCCAGCCAAGTCTAGACAAGTGATTCTGGGATAGTAGAACGTGGTGGGGAGTGACTTCCGTCGTCATCCCTTTGGCCGCGCTTCCGATTCTGTTGAGACTTGACGAGAGGGTCAGATGACAGAAATGAACTTGACATCTAGATTTTTTCTGCAACTCTATTATCCGTTCAACCGCCTTCGACTCTGACTCCGGCGACCGAGCTTTCGCCATTTCCAAGAAGCTCGTGCTCTTGCTAGCATTCTCAGTGATCTCAGGATCTTCCGCATGGACAGTTACAGGCAGTCCAGCGTCACGAGACGCTTTCATCATTTCAAGAAGCTCGACGTCATCTTTCACATTCAACCGGGAAATGGGCTTGGGCATGTACAACTTGAGCGAAAATGCACCCAGACTGGCCATTCCTTGAACAGGCTGGGAGTTAGGAACAGCCGCCACGTGAAACCCAACATTGACGTAGACTTCCGCCGCTGCTTTCTCCTGCTTCTCAGCCAACCGTCTAGGCGAGTCTGTCGGGGGCTGCGTGTTGGGCATATCTAGTAGACTGGTAAATCCGCCCGCGGCCGCTGCTGCTGTTCCACTGGCGAAGTCTTCCTTGTGTGCCAAGTCCATATCTCGCAAGTGGACGTGAACGTCCACTAACCCTGGCAGGGCTAGAAGGCCAGAAGCATTGATCGTTTCGCCCCCTCGAGTCTCAATTCTTCGGGCTATCTTCTGGATCTTGCCTTGGTCTATCAGAATCGAGCCTTTGCTTAACCCCGTTCCCGTCCAGATGTTTGCGTCTTGAACTAGAACGCTTCCTTGGTCTGAGCCCTCGCTGGGATCAGCTTTCTTCTTCAGGGGAACCAAGGTCTCTTGCGCAGTCCTGACAGAGGAAGACCCCGTCCTTCTGTATCAACCGCTCAGACCAGGTTTCACACTCGTCACAGTAGCCGGCCAGCTTAGATGTGCCAAGTCTTGGCCTCTCCGTGCCTACCCGGCTCCTCTCTGAGATCAGATCCATGAGTGCGGGCGTTACTTCCAGAATATCCTTCATCGTAAGAATGCCAATGAGCTTTTCGTTCTCCATGACAGCTAATCTCCTGATTTTTCGCTGGTTCATCAGTTTCGCGGCCTCGGTAACACCAGCGGCAGAGTTAATGGTCACAACTGGCTTAGACATGGTCTCGCCCACTTTTACCTCCGAAGCAACAAGATTCTTGGCCGCGATTCTCTGGACAATGTCTCTCTCTGTGATTATTCCGACAGTGTTTCCTGCCTTGCCCGAGACCAGCACGCATCCTACGTCGTGTTTCGTCATGAGTTTCGCCACGTCAGCAACTGTGTCAGATTCCTTTGCAGTAATTACAGGCCTCGACATGATATCTCTGACAATTACCTCCGGCTCTGTCTCGTGCACTGACAAGGCAGGCCGAGGCAAGCCTCGGCTTGTATAAAATCTTCTTGGAATATTGCGGGCTCGTCACGGCAAAACGTTATCAGCACCGTCCCGGCGATTTCGTGCGAACATTGTCGAGTCCCCGTTCCAACGTGGCCCTTCAGACAACGAAGGGAGAGGAAACACGTAAGCTTCCTCCCACTTCGATCGTCTACTGGCTACGTCTAGGCTTCGGAGCTCTAGCCGGCGTGGTGTACAACGTTATTGGTTTCGGCCAACAAGGTGTCGGAGCAGGCACTCTGGGAATTATCAGCGTCGGAATCGGAATCTACGCGGTCTCCGTATTCCTAGTCAAATACGTTCTCGGCTACGGACCTACCGAGTTGAAAGGACCTAACAAGCACGTATCCATCGGACTCGGAGCGTACATTATCTGGATGGTCTTCGTGACGATACTCTTGAACACTATTCTGAATCCTTCCCCTCGCTAATAGCTTCCACCTCCCCTTCGGTCTCAGCAACATTTGTCTGTGGCGGCAAGGGAGGAGTCTTGATAGTTACCAGAAGGGAGAGATAATCTTCCAGAGCCTTGAAATACCCTCGATCATATTCCCCGTGAAGCTCATTAGAAGCGAACTCGCCAAACTCTTTCCTTAAGCCGTTAACGGATTCCTCCGAGCGATTCGCCAGAGCTTTCGGAAGATAGATGTATTTGTCATCATTATTCCTGTAGGTCAGGAGCAAACCTTCGAGCGCCTTAACGTATCCTTTCGACCAAGGCGTGTTCTCCGACTTCTGTCGAATATTGTCCAGTTCCTTCTCCGCGTCCGTCCAAGCTCTAGCTTCCACGCTCTGGAAAAACCGAGCAACCGGCTGTTCAGGTAACAAGCTGGTTTGTCCTACCCCCGACGCTTGTCCTCGTCCTCCTCTGCCACGTCCTGTATGCCCATCTCGGTGACTTTGAATATTCGTTCTCCCTCAGGAAGATAGGGGCTGGAGACTAGCCTCGCGATCCTTATTGGACCGCTAGCCGCCCGTCTGAGAAAAACTCGCGTATGACTAGTATGAGCTACAATGTGACCTCCGACCGCATCTACTGAGTTCCCGAAGAACTGGTCTGGCCGAGCCATGACCTGGTTGGTGACAATCGCGACGGCGTTGAAACCACGTGCTAGACGGATCAACCGGTGCATGTGATTGTTCAACCGCTGCTGCCGTTCCGCAAGCATCTCTCGTCCCAAGTACTCGCTTCTGAAATGGGATGTCAACGAGTCTATGATTATCAGGCGAATCTTGTTGTCTTTGATTATCTGGTCTGCCTTTTCGAGAAGAAGCACTTGATGATCCGAGTTGTACGCCTCAGAATAGATGATCTTCTGGGCGGCGTCCGTCGGCTCCATCCCTGCCGACTTTGCCATTCTCACGATCCACTCTGGACGAAAAGTCTGCTCCGTATCCAAGTACAACGCTCCGCCGTTGAGGCCACCCTGGTCCACGGGCAACTGAACATTAATCGCCAGTTGGTGGCAGAGGACGGACTTTCCGACCCCGTACTCACCGTAAACCTCCGTTATGGTCTGAGTCTCAAGGCCACCGCCAATAAGCTCATCGAAGGCCTTGCTGCCTGTCGTTAGTCGTAGGACGTTGGCCTTCATCTTCATCAACTCGTCCGCCCGCACGAACGATAGGGAGATGCTGTCTCGAGCCTCGCCGATTATCTTGGCCGCTTGTTTCTCTCCAATTCCGGCAGGAACAAGCTCTCTTACCGTCGCAGCGGCCAAGCTCTCGATGGTATGGAATCCCAGCTCTTTCAACTTGTCAGCTGTGGAGGGGCCTACACCCGGAAGGTCTTCAACGACCTCGTATTTTCGTCTGGTCTCCTGCGTCACCCGACCCCACTCAACCGTTGAAACGAATTCTCTGCGCACATTATTTAAACTAAGACAAATTGCCATCGCGATTCTTAACCGAGAGATTTGGCCGAAGCTAATCCTCAGGTCCAATGTACCGTCTTTCATGTTTCACGAGTAACAGTACCCTTATGGTGATTGTGGAGATTGGGCTGATGCGTTGAGGATTATTGGGGGTTGAGGAGGAGGCCCAACCCAAGAAGAGTAATAGTAGGCGGTACATCGAATCCTTGTTGGGCTGGAACAGTGAGGAATCGTCGGGTGGAGGAGTATACCAGACCGCCCTCTTCACTTCCCTTCTGGAATATGTCATAGTGCTCTTCTTCGGCACCTGGCTCATTGTGGAATATTTCTACAACGTCTACGAGCAGCAATACTTTGGTTCCTGGGATCCCGTCTTTCTCGTAATTGTCCTGATGACAGCTTCAGCCTACGGATTCACCCGACTCGTATCGGCCGTAAGAACCCAACTGAGACCTTCCAAGAAGACAACTAAGCCGGAGGACGATTACTAGATGAAGAAGATCGGGCTGAGCACGGTAATCTCTATCGGGCTTAACTTCTTCCTAATGTTCTGGCTGATCAACCAATACCAGAATGACGCGTACTTCCAGAGCTACGTTAACACGACAATCGGTCAGATCTACCCGTTCATTGTACTTACCATTGGAGTCGGCGGCGGCTCCGGTCTAGGCTACTTATTACTCAAGAGAAAACACGGGGACCGCGATATCGCTTCGAGAATCCAGACGGCAAGGAGCTTCAAGCCCGTATCCTCCATCGCGAGCCCGAGTTCCTCGCAGAGCAAGAACCTTCCCACGGGCATGCCTCCGACGCCAGCCTCAAAGCACACAGCATATGCCGTTCCGTCTCTTCCCAAGAATCTGACTCCCGGCGGCTCGAAAAGCGCTCCGGCCACGTCTTGGTCAACAGGAGCAAAGGCGCCGTCATTCGGATCATTCTCCCAGAAGCAAGACTCATCGTCCAAGACGACATCCACCAATCCTCCGACCCTGCAGACCTCCGTCCCTCGCCCCGAGACACCCCAAGCGTCCACCTTCCCGCGAGCACAGAGCGATATATCGGCTAGGCCAGGACAGCCAACTCCCTGGAGGCCAGATCCGGCCATATTCGGAGAGAGAAAACCTGACTCTGGACCGATCTTTCAGAAACCAGGCATGGACCTGGCATCACGACAAGACAGCCCGGCCCTCGGAAAACCAGGAACTCAACCGTCCGGATCACCTCAATCAAACCCGCTGCCGGGGACGAAGTGGCAGCCTCCTGATCAGAAAAGAGTACCGGGACAGTGGACGGATAACCCTCCAAGATCAGCAGTTCCTCCGGTGCCACCGAAGTGGGGACCTCCCGGGGGCTCTCCTCCACAAGGTCAATCGACGCCTCCTCAAGGCGTTACTCCCAGACCTAGCTCCCTTCCTCCAAGGCCGCCTTTCCCGCAATCTCAAGGTGGACCGCGCCCATTCGTTTTCCAAGGCCCGGGTAGGCCAGGAGAACCCGGACCTATGGGCGTTCCCAGACCGTTCAGGCCAGACCAGAACCGGCCGCCTCAAGGAATGGGTCCGCAGCAGAGGCCTCCTCAACCAGTAGCGAGACCTACAGCTCCTCAGGCCGGGCCAATGCCTCAACCATGGACGCCCCCAAGCCAAACCTCGGAGAAGAAAGAAACGTCCAATCAAGGAAGTCAAGAGCGATCTAGTCTCAGCTCCGAAACCGATCCTTCGAAACCTAGTCTGGAGCTCAAGGGCAGCGAGACGGCTGGAGGGGGAGGGGAGATGGACTGGGATACGGCCCTTGATACGATTCTGAAGACGCTCCGAAAGGATAGGGTTGGAGACAAACAGTAGGGACTGTGAGACCATTGAAAGGGTTACAACAAGCCTTAGGCTATTCGAGATTAATCTCAACGCAATCACTAAAGAATAGAGGCGCGCTGAACAATTGAGACGGCTCCTCGTCAAACTTGTAGCCATCGAGACAGCATTTGTAGGCTGGCTGGCCTACTGGCTCTTTCTCGTCTACGCCAACAATCCCGCGGTTGCCAGCGAATTGGCCGGAAACTTGCAGAGGTTTCCACAGCTCTCGTTCAGCACGGTCGATATTGCAATACTCGTGATAATCGCTGGACTAGCAATCGGCCTGGCATTCAAGTTCCAGAGAGGGCTTAGGCCTGGAATACGATTGGAGAGAGCTCTTCAGATGCTGGAGAATCTCATGAAACGCAATCTTGTCCTCGAGGCGCAAGTAGCAGAGCTAAAGATAGAGAAAACCCACGTGGGACCTCCACCAGTGGCCACGCCAACCATTACGAGTATAGCGGAGCCGCGATCCGGTTCCTGGGAAAAAGCCTTCAGAACGCCTTTAGAGGCCGGTCCCCCGCTGACGACACGGGCGTCGACACAAAATTATCCAGAAGCTACGTTCGAGCATGAGAACGCCCCTGCACCGAGGATAGAAGCGAAACAGTCGCTGCCACCTCAATCGCATCCTCACTCTGGTTTCTCCCCAAGGCCACCGACTATCATCGCAGAGAAACCAGGAGACAAGGCCACATCAGCATCGGCAGCGGCACAAGACAAGACTTTCGAGAAACCGATTTCGTCAAACTCATCATCTCCTTTGACTGCTTCAAGCTGGGAAGATAGTCCCAAGTACGTGGGAGAGTCGAGAGGAATCCTTACTCCTTCAGCTCAGCCCAGGAGAGTCCCAGCGATTTCTGAATCTGGAGGTCTCAGACAACCCTACATCCCAGCTCCCGCTCCAAAGGCCATACCATCAAGTGTCATAGTGGGCCCGATGAGTTCCTCGCCTCCATCTCAGCCGCGACCTACTCTCAGGTCTCCCGCCTTAGCACTAGCTTCCCCCAAGAGTTCCATTTCCGGTCCAACTTCTCGACCCGTGCTGAATGCGCCGAAGCCTCCGGCTGTTACACTCTTGCCCAGAAAACCGCCCATACTCTCCGAGCCTACAGGACCCCTCTCAGCCAACACAACCGTAACGAAGCCGACGGCTCCAACCCCGACCGAGAGCACCAGCCCATTCCCACCGAAGCCAGCTCCAGAAGCGACGACGGCTGATTATGAGAGAGCGGAGACCAAACCAGTCGAACAGAAAGCTGTCGAGGCCGATGACAAGAGTGCCGTCAAACCTTCTCCGCCTGTTAAGAAAAAATTCCCTTACGAAGAGGACTGAATTTCTTATTCCGACATGAGCGGCATTGCAGAACAGCCGACCATGGCTGTTCCGCGCTTCTATGACGAAAAATAGCCCAGCGTCTACCTTTGCCAGCCCTCTACAGAAAGACTAGCAGGACATGCTGTGTGGGTACGTCGGTCCTGTCGCTCCAAACAAGCAATCATTGAAAAAAGCACTCTTCATTGTAGCCCCCCCTTGGGTATCCCAAGTCTCGCGGCAATAGACAGAATGAGCTATTCAGGTGGAGATTGTTCAAGCCAGCCCATTAACGCGCTCTGGTCTGATTTCCCTTGTTTCCGCAGGACCTCTACGCTTTTCTGCAGACTCAACTGTTTGAATTCTATCCCGATCTTTGCTATCACTGTCTGTACACCTTTCGCGAGAGAGGGCGCCACTATGATGGGACGAACCTTTCTACCGGGAGGTGCATGAATGTACTTCAGGTACTCTGCCAGCTGCTTTACCGCTGGGACTCCCGCAGCGTCCTTCTTGATCTCGATCACAACAGTATTACCTTGCGCATCAACGGCGTACACGTCGACAAAACCCGGGGCCACTTTCTTCTCGAAGTCCATTATCTGGAGACCCGGCTCGATAATGTCCGGTTGGACAAGAATTGCCCTCTGCATTTCTTCTTCGCTCGCATGTAGGATGAACTCTGCCTCGTCCTTCAGACTAATAGTGGCTAGAAGCTGGATCGCACTGGCTTTGATATTCAGACTCTCAAGCGGACTGGGACGGACGGCCTTGACTAACAAGTGATGATCTGCAATCTGAGCTTGAATCACACAACCCGAAGGCTGCCAATTGACCGGTTGATAGTCTCTGCCACGATGGACTAGGATGCAGCCGTCCTCTTTCACTATGATGAGGCGTTCACCCTCACCCAGCTGGCTTCCCGTGCGACCCGAATAGTTCACGCTGCAAGTGGCGACCATTAGTATCATCTTTCGGGCCTCTAGACCCTTCACTAGTTCTCGTTGAGCATCTTCGATGCTTGGAGAAACCATGACGGTCGTCTTCGATCCCACTGGAAAGATTCAATTCCATAGACGGGTTATTTCAGTCTACGTTGGACGAGGAAGATACAGGAAGAGTCGTGGAATATTATGATGCGCTATCTCGGTCTTACGACGAGTTATACGGCCAAGAGCAAGCCCCGAAACACCGCATGATCCAAGAACTATTGAAAGGTCGAAGGTTCGTTCTCGCTGTCGACGTTGGTTGCGGAACAGGCAAGTTCCTGCTACAAGCCGGTTGTTCCTTTCAAACTGGGATAGGCATCGACCTCTCCTGGGAGATGCTAAAGAAAGCTCAGAGCAGAAAATCTCCAAAAGTACACTTGATAATGGCAGACGCTTCATCACTCCCAATCAAGAATGGAGCAGCGGACCTCATAGTTTCGGTATCTCTCACAGAAGCTGAATCAACTCTTCCGAAAATGCTCGCCGAACTCGGAAGAATCGCAGGGAGATCAACAACTCTTGCTCTTACGGTGTTCCAGCAACAAGGAAGCAAACAGTTGCAACTCCTAAGAGTTGAACGTTGGACGAAGATATCCGACCGAGAGAATCTATACCTTGTCCAGCTGAACTCAGGCGAGAATAAGTAGCCCTTTCGTCCGAATTTGCTGGTGCACTTTAAGAACTAGACCAGACTCCTTAGTCTGGTCAAGAATGCCGGGATGCTCACACCAGTGGCGAGGACGGGGACAGATGGCCAGGTGCATAAGGTGCGGCAAGATGAAGACTGAGTTCAGGAAAGAACAACACAGCCAGAAAATGCTGCAGAGAGAAGGTTCCGAGCTGAACCAAGACTAGGCATCTCTACGAGTCCGCACTCGCGCTCGGCAAAAGAGTTTTTATGGCCTACAGCCGAACAACCCGAACAAGGAATCTAATTGGAACCGTCAAGAAAGCCACTGAACCTTCTAATTCGAAAACTCAACGGTGACGTTTCAGTGAAACTGAAGAATGACAACGAATACCGAGGTAAAATGATCGACTGCGACAGCCACATGAACATAATACTGGACGGGGCAAGAGAATTCCGCGGCGGAGATCCATCAACCAATTTCGGAAGTCTAATAGTTAGAGGAAGCAACGTCCTGTTCATCTGCGTAAGTCCACCTCCAGAGTGACAGACTAAGTTTTCGTTGGTAGAGTCGCTCCTATCGCCCTATCGGGATACAACGCGGATGGCAGCGAACGTTTCAGGATCCTAGATACGGGTATGCCCACGAGCCCTCCTGCGAAAACTTGAAGAACGTTGAATGGTAATTCAACTAGCGCTGCAGTCAATCCCACAGCCACTGAAGAGCCGAAAACGAAGCCAATGAAGTAAGACTCCGAAAGCAAATAGCCGGCCACCATTGCCAGGCTTCCCGATATCCAAGCGACGAACTCTCGTCCCTTGAACCCACGTTGAGAGATATAGCCCGCGATCAATCCTTCACCGCCCTTGATGAGCAACGTAAACAGAGCAAAGGGCTGACCCCCCGGACTGATCGCATCAGACAACGCGGAGCCCACTCCTCCCGCGACGCCTCCGATCGTTGGACCAAACGTGAGGGCCACTATGAAGACCATGATGTCTCCGGCATCGAATACTTGGCCCTGAGTGAGGCTGGGAATTTGAACGCTTACTAAGAAGGTCACGAGGAAAACCAGTGCTATGGTCACGGCCAGGATCGCTGTTGTCACTGTAGGGGATCGCTTGGTGATTCTCTTGTTCTTGAGCCCTTGATTGTCAGGTGGTTGGATGTTCAATCTCGCTCACGCGCCTCGCGATGTATGCGTGGCAATTTGTCCGGTCTCTAACGGCTGCAATCTTGCGTGGAGTGCGGCTCGAACTAATCCGAAGTAAGGCGGGGACGGCCTACCGGGACGAGACTTGAACTCAGCGTGGAATTGTGTCGCAAAATGGAATTTGTTTGACGGCAACTCGAGAATCTCCATCCTTAGATTAGAGTCACTCTTTCCCGAGAATCTCAATCCTTCTGATATAAGCTGTTGAATGTATCTTGGGTTGACCTCGTAACGATGTCGATGTCTCTCCCAAACCTTCGCCCTTTGGTATAGAGATTCCGCGATGGTTCCTTGGTCGATCGTGATTTCATGGGCTCCCAGCCTCATTGTGCCTCCCTTCTCCAGAACATGGTTCTGTTCCGGCATGAGACCGATAACGTGGTTCTTTGAGGCAGGGTCCAGCTCAGAACTGCCTGCGTCTTTGATTCCTATGCTCCGGGCATATTCGACCACAGCCAGCTGGAATCCGAAGCAAATGCCCAAGAAGGGAAGATCGTGGGTCCGCGCATATTCTATCGCTTTGATTTTTCCCTCTGAGCCTCTCGAACCAAACCCGCCAGGCACCAGTACACCGTCGAACCTAGAGAGTACTCGAACCTTTGATGGATCTTTTTCAAAATCGTCTGTTTCAATGAATTCCAAATCTACCTTGGCATTGGCTGAAGCTCCGGAGTCTCGCAGAGCCTCGTTGACGCTAACGTAGCAGTCTGCGAGCTCTGCATACTTTCCGCAGATAGCGATGGTAGCTTGCTTTTCGGGGCTGAGATGATTCTCGACCATCTTCGTCCAAGAAGTCCAGTCAAGCCCATTCTTGGACAGTTCCAGCCTGATTGCCAGATAGTTACCAAGACCCTGCTGTTCCAGACGAACTGGAGATTCGTAGATACTTGCAATATCCTGAGAAGTAAAGACGGCCGATTCTTCAACGTTGCAGAACAGAGCAATCTTCCGGCGAGGCTCCGGTCGTAAAGGTGCCTTGCTGCGAGCAACGATGACGTCGGGTTGGACTCCTATTCGCCGGAGTTCTTGGACGCTGTGCTGAGTGGGTTTGGTCTTTTGCTCACCAACAACATCGAGCATCGGTACAAGGGTTACGTGCACGTTGACGACGTTCTTGATCCCTTCTTCGAGCCGGAGTTGGCGGGCCGCTTCTAGGTACGGAAGAGATTCGATGTCGCCTACCGTTCCCCCTATCTCCACCAAGACTAAGTCAACTCCTTCCTCATTTGCGATGTTTCTCAATCGCTCTTTGATCTCATCGGTGATGTGAGGAATGATTTGCACACACTTTCCAAGAAAATCCCCCCTGCGCTCTCGCTCGATCACGGAGGAGTAGACTTGACCGGTGGTGATGTTGTGACTTTTCGGAACGTTAATGTCTAGGAACCTCTCATAGGTTCCGATGTCCATGTCCGTTTCTCCCCCATCCTCAGTGACGAAGACCTCCCCGTGAATGTAGGGGTTCATCGTTCCAGCGTCATAGTTGAGATACGGATCGATCTTAGCTGCGGTGACCTTTAGTCCTCTGACTTGGAGAATCTTGCCGATAGAAGCTGCTATGACTCCCTTGCCTATCCCGGACATTACGCCGCCGGTGACAAACACGAACTTCGTCAAATGGTAACAGTGAGAGGAATAACCGCTTCCTCAAAAGACTAACGCTGAAGAACTATTCAAACCCATTTAGGTCTCAATCCCTATTCCGGTTGAAGAAGAATACCCGCGTGGCTCGGCGATTATCCCCTTTCTGATTCCATCATGCACGTTGCACGAGGGTTCTTGCCTTGGGCGCAACGGTTCTTCTCTCAGGCAGTTTGAGACCTGCTTTCTGCCAGTCATCCAAGAATCGTTTCAGCCCAATATCCGTGAGAGGGTGCTTTACCATCTTTTCCAGAACGTCCGGGGGCATTGTGGCGACATGAGCCCCGAGCTTGGCCGCCTCGACGACATGCACGGGGTGCCGAATGCTGGCTACAAGAACCTGAGTCTCGAACCCATAGTTTCGATAAATCTGGAGTATCTCCTCGATTATCTTCAGTCCCTCGTGGCCCGCATCGTCTAACCGGCCGATGAAGGGGCTTACATATGTGGCTCCGGCTTTGGCGGCCAAGAGTGCCTGGTTCGGAGAAAAGACTAGTGTCACGTTTGTCTTGATTGCCTCACCGTGAAGCTTCCTTACGGCTTTCAGCCCATCGCTCGTCATAGGACACTTGACGACGACATTCGGCCCCAGGGATGCGAGGTCGCGTCCTTCCTGGAGCATTCCTTCGACGTTTTGGCTGACGACCTCTAGGTTGACTGGTCCGGGGACAATCTTGAGAATATCCGTTACCAGGTCAAGAAACTCTCGATTCTCTTTTGCGATGAGAGTGGGGTTTGTGGTTACGCCATCCAAGACTCCCATATCTACAAAGGTCTTGATGGATGGGAGATTTGCTGTGTCAACAAACAGTTTCATTCGAGCGTCACCGGGCCGAGATCAAGGTCTTTGAAGCGCGAACTATTTCCCTTGAGGTAAGACCATACTTGGCCATAAGCTCTGCGTGCTCGCCCGATTCTCCGAAGGTATCACGAACGCCTATCCTCGCTACATGCACTGGATAATGTTCACTGACGGTCTCCGCGACAGCACTCCCGAGCCCGCCCAGGATATTGTTTTCCTCTGCAGTCACGATGGCTCCCGTCTTTTTCGCTATGTCGATAATGCCTTCCGTATCGATAGGTTTTACGGTGTGAGAATCGACGACGGCAGCAGATATCCTCTCTTTGGACATTACGTCGGCAGCTTCCATCGCTTCGTTGACCATCGTGCCACAAGCAATCAGCGCGATGTCTGAACCTTCTCTCAACAGTTTGAATCGTCCAATCTGCAAGTCTGGAGACGACGAATATACGTTCGGCATGCTTGGCCTGCTAAGGCGAATATAGAATGGCCCAGGGGTTTCCGAAGCCAAACCGACCAAGACCTTCGTCGCGGGTGCATCCGCGGGAACTACAACATTCATGCGAGGAATGGCCCTCATCGCCGCAACATCTTCAACGGTCTGATGCGACGCCCCATCGGGGCCCACGGTTAGACCTCCATGGGATGAGACAATCTTGACGTTTAGGTTGGGATAGGCGACAGCGTTTCGGATCTGGTCGAGGCATTTTCCGGGGACGAACGCGGAGTACGTGCTTACAAATGGAATCTTTCCCGCTAGAGCTAGTCCGGAGGCTATTCCAATCATGTTGGCCTCTGCAATTCCAACATTGAAGAATCGATCCGGAAATCTGTCCGCAAAAAGGCTGGTTTTTATGGAAACTGAAGTGTCTGCGCCGAGAACCACGATTCTATGGTCTTTAGCTCCGAGTTCAAGCAAGGCCTCGGCGTAGGCGTCCCGCATGGATCCTAGTTGAACCAGCACTAGACACTGATCTCCTGCATGAACAGAAGGGAAAGGAACGCAACCTTACTCATTCTTGCCTCATCGTCTCCACAAGCTTTCTGACAGTGTCCTTGTCAGGTGCTTTCCCGTGATACGCCGGATCCCATTCCATGAAGGACACGCCTTTTCCTTTGACGGTATGGGCAATTATGACCGTTGGTCTGTTTCGCATGTTCTCGGCTTTGTCGAGAGCGTCAACGACCTGGCGGAAGTCGAAGCCGTCCACTTCTAACACGTGCCAGTTGAAGGCCTTCCACTTGTAGCCGAGAGGTTCCTTGGGCATGATTTGCTCAGTGAGACCGTCCTGCTGTATTCCATTCCGGTCGATGATTGCCGTAAGGTTGTCCAGCTTGAACTTTGGCGCAGCCATGGCAGCCTCCCAAGTCTCGCCCTCGTCTAGCTCCCCATCTCCCAACAAAGCATAGACACGGTAGTCCTTCTTGTTGAGTTTAGCTGCTAAAGCCATACCAATCGCAGCTGATAGACCGATGCCTAACGAGCCTCCGGGAAACTCTACGCCAGGGATGCGATTATCTGGATGCCCCTGCAACCGACTATTCATCTTCCTCAGAGTCTTCAACTCACTAACCGGAAAATAGCCTGCCTCGGCTAGAGTTGAGAAGAGAACAGGGGCAGCGTGACCCTTAGAGAGAACGAATCTGTCCCTGTCGGGCCAGTCGGGGCGCTTCGGGTCATGGTGCATCTTGTAAAAGAACAGGGAGACGAGAATCTCAACAGCCGAGAGGCTTCCTCCGGGATGACCGGACTTCGCCTCAGCGACCATTTCGAGAATGTCGGTGCGAATCTTCACGGCTTTCTGTAAGAGCATGCCGATAGGTATCTGAGCCTGCTCCATGATCAGTAAACCGGGACCTGAACTATGTGCTCAGCAAGCTCTACGGTTGTGCTAGCTTGAGATCGGAGATCGTTCAGATCCACTACTACAGTGCCAATCTTGTCGGCCTGTTGCGCTGCGGCTAGACCTGCTAAGAGGACGGCGTCACGAACTGGAGCAGAGCATGCAAGGGACATGGATAGTACGGCGGTCATGCAGTCCCGCACCCCTACAGCATTGAACCCAGGCTTGGGACCCTTGAAGGGGGGAAAACTGGTAATGTTCTTTTTCTCGAAAAGAATCATTCCCTGTTCACTGCGAGTGAGGAGTAAGCTCTCGCACTCAAGACGGGTCATCAGGTTATGACCCATGTTTCGAAGGGAAGTGTCGTTGACCATAGAAACCCCCGTGGCGATGCTCCCCTCTCGAGCGTTGGATTTGACCATAGAGACGCCGATGTAGTCCATGTAATGTCGAACCTTGGGTTGGGCTAGGACCTTCTTGTTCTGAATCCGACACTCCTCTACGACATTACTGATTAGTTCTGGCGTGATCACACCCTTGTCGTAGTCAGAAAAGACGACGCCGTCTGCTCCTTTAACAAGGTCCTTGAGTTGTGTCAGGAATTGCCTGGTGATATGAGGCTCAACATCTGATCTCAATTCTTTGTCGATCCGAAGATATTGGCGATGGTTCAGTATGAATCGCGTCTTGAGGCTGGTGGGCCTGTCGTTGACGACAACACCCGACAAGTCGACCCCTTTCTTACCCAGCTCCTCCTGAATCCAGTGTCCCGCTTCGTCCTTGCCGATAACCCCTAGCACCTTGACCTTGGCGCCCAGGGCTACAAGGTTGTTGGTGAGATTGGCGGCTCCTCCAAGTACGAGCTCCTCAGAGATATAGTCGGCAACCGGCACCGGAGCCTCTCGAGAGAGCTTCCGACCTTGAGAATTCACGTATCGGTCTACTATGAGGTCCCCGATTACAAGAACAGATTTGTCTCGAAAGCCGTCTATGATCTCGGTGGGATCGGAGACGGCCAGTGTCAACTGGGGTTCCAGAATGGCCCGAGTGGTATGAGGCTATTTAAAATTGTCAGACGAGTGGGGTGCCAATGGAGGCCCTAGGGGACAAAGTTGATGATTCTACTTGACATCTTCGGCTCTCTTTACCAACCGAACTCGGCACATGACATGATCACCATCTTTAACGCCGAAGATTTTTCTGATTTCTTCAGGGATGGTTATGCGTCCACCCGCAATGACCTCTGCGAAGAAAGGAATGTCTTCTTCGTCAACTTGAATAGGCAAGAGTTGACCTCGCAACGAAATGCTAAGAATCCCGTAATATAACGTTTTGACAAAACGCAGATTAACAGCAAGACCAAGAGAAGAGACGGCATTCCTTGAAGAGTATCGTCGACACCGGCTTTGCAGACCTTTCGCAGATGAACTTCGACATATCCGATGAGCAAAAACTCCTCCTCGACGAAGTTGATCGCGCCTGCAAAGAATTGCGCCCCTTCGAGGACGAAGCATATCTGGCTGGAAAATTCAACCAACATCTGGCCCCCATATTCAAGAAAGCACAACTCTTAGGGTTGCCAATATCGCGGCGATACGGTGCTGGGCAAGGAGCAGATGTTCTCTCGTACGCTTTGGCCCTGGAGAGAATTGGCCAAGAGGGAACCGGAGTCCGAACCTTTCTCTCCGGCCACATTTCTCTGGGACAGGTAACGATTCAGAAATGGGCCAATGACGAGCAAAAGGATCGTTATCTTGCTCCCGCTACAAGAGGAGAGAAGATAATGTGTTTCGGTCTCACTGAGCCTACTGCGGGTAGCGACCCGGCTTCGCTGCGAACAACGTTTGAAGACAAGGGAAGCTATTTCCTGTTGAATGGCAGTAAGGCCTGGATTTCCAACGGAAGCATTGCAGACGTTGCAGTAGTTTTCGCATACCCTAAGGGGAAAAGGGAGGGTATGTCCTCGTTCATTGTGGAACGAGACTTCGAAGGATACTCCAGTCAGCAGCAGAAGCACAAGCTAGGAATGCCCACATCCGACACTGGCTCAATCTTCCTCGACAATTGTAGGGTCCCTAAGGAGAACCTGATGGGACCCCCTGGAAAGGGGCTGAGCATCGCATTCTCTGGACTGATGAGCGGGAGGTTGAGCGTTGCCGCTGGCTGTTTGGGTGTCATTGAAGACTGCATCGATGAAGCAGTGTCTTACGCTAGGCAGCGCGTTCAACATGGGAAACAGATAGGAAAACATCAGCTCATACAGCGACACCTTGGTGAAATGTCAACGAGCCTGGAAGCAGCGAAGAACGTTGTCTACAAGGCAGCTCTACTAAAACAGAAGAGTGACTCGAATCCAGACAATAAAGACCTGCGAGATTACGCAGACGTAATGATTGCTAAGGCCAAATACTTCGCTTCAAACGCCTCGTTTGACGCGGCAGACCGGACCGTTCAAATATTTGGATCGAGTGGCTACAGTTTCGAGACTCGAGCCCCCCGTCACCTGGTTGACACAAGGGTCTGCCGGATTTACGAGGGAACCGACGAAATAATGGTTCAGAAAATCGCTGTAAGCTTGCTAGGTCAGGACTACGAAGCCTATCGCTGAGGTTACACCCCGAATCTTAGAATTGTCTCCAGAAACACTTAGTCAGTCGTAGCCATCCCGGAAAGGAAGAATTCTTACCGACGATCGGTTGCTGAACCTCAGTGCTCGGGCCAATAACAGCACACTCTAGCGTCGCATGGTCCATCAATATTTCAGGTAGGCTTATTTTTCGGAAAGACCACGGATTGCAATAGCGCGCGCAAGCTTAGCGTCGCCGTGGCGAACTGCAAATGGAATGGAGAAAACTCCCCGCGATCCAACTGTCAAAGACCACCCTCTTAGTTACCGGTCAATTTGCAGCAAACATAGTGCTGGCATTCTGGCTATTAATGGAATACTTACACAACCCATTCATGCAGGAATACGTGGCGAACGTCTGGGCTCACATCTGGCCTGTGACGGTCGTTGCCCTATCAGGCTTGGCCGGAGGCACGGCTTCGTTGCTGTTCTACAAGAGCAAGCATCCACACTTGTTCAAAAATAAGCCATCACATGAAGTCTCCACCCAAGAGACGGGCGACCGAGCAGGCTTGGCATCGCTGGACTCATGTCCTTTCTGTAACATTCCGCTCAAAGTACTTTCAGAGAATCGTTTCCAATGCCGCCAGTGCAGGAGATACTTCAAGAGCAGTCTCCCGCAACTAGCGGTGTGACAAGAAAATTCTCCGAACGTTCAAAGGAAAGTGCTCTCGAGCCGGAAACATGAATAACTCAGCGATGAGCCCTCGGGCTGCTACTTGTTGAACCGCAACCTGAACGCGAACTGGGCAGTGTATGGTAAACTCTTGGTCACGATGATTCTCTGGGGAATCGCATGGCCCGTGGGAAGACTTCTGGCAACGGGACTGCCTCTCATATCGAGAGCAGTTATCAGATATGCTATCGTAGTCCCAACGTTTCTATCAATTCTCTGGGCAAGCGAACATTCAGTCCGAATCTCCAGAACTTGGGTTCCAACTTTTGTCGTTCTAGGAATCCTTTCCACCACACTCTATCAAATCTTCTTCATTTTGGGAGTAAGATACGCAGCCGCGAGCGATGATTCTTTGGTAATCGGTGTCTCCCCGATCCTAGTCGCGGTCCTCGCATCCTATTTTATCAGAGAGCCCCTTGCGAGGCTGAAAATCGTAGGCTTGCTGTCTGGGCTATCCGGAATTGCAATTATTGCGACTCTCTCGCCGAACGTCGGCGTTACGGATCGACTTCTCGGCGTGTCCCTCGTATTCAGTGGAGCCGTAGTATATGCCTGCTACACAGTTCTTTTGAGGAGATTCATGAACAAAAATTCAGCCCTTATTCAGGGTAAACCTGGACCCTCCTCACTAGCTACGATAACGTGGATCTCTCTCTTCGGCTGGCTGTTCCTAATTCCCTTCTCACTACTCGAGACGCCCTGGACCCACGTCTGGAATCTGAACTCCTGGTTGGGAATCTTTTACCTGGCGCTGCTTTCGACGGTCGTTGGGTATTTCTTCTACGTCGAGGGGGTCTCACAAATCGGGGCTAGCCGTGCCTCCATCTTCGGAAATCTCATCCCAGTTTTCGGCGTCTTGTCATCGTTCCTTCTTCTGGGTGAAAACATCAGCGTCTGGCACGGGCTAAGCTTCCTCTTGATTTTCTCGGGAGTCGCGCTCGCAAACAGGACACCGAGAAATTCAGCAAAACATTGAGACACGAAGATGATTGACCTTTTCTCTACCGAGCTTATTAGCGCTGTCCGAAAGCACGATTCGAAGCGGAGTCACTAGCAAGTTGGCTAGAGAGCCCCTTGACCAGGACGCATCAGTATACTTGCAAGAGGCCTGCTACTACCTTCGCAAGAAGGGGCTCAGTTTCCAGCAACTATCCAATATCCTCGAGACTCCAGAAGATCAGGTCGAGAAACTGTTCAACGAATACACCTCGAAGATAGCCGATGGTCTTGCTGAGGAAAACGACGTAGACAGGAACCTGTGGGAGGATGTCTACAACGATTCCATAGGGAATGAGAAAATCACCTTTGCCCGGGACAACGGGTTCTATCACTGCCGCAAATCGGACCTCGAGAAGATGGATAGCCCGGCTCTAATGGCCATCTTCGAAACGAGCAAGAAGTTTCTTGATTTCGACATGTACAGACGCTACCTAGACACGAAACCTCCCGTCGGCTACGACCCCATGGCCATGCAACGGCAGATCAAACGAGCAGTCGAACTAATCCAAGAGATTCTAAAAAACAGGTGGAAGGAGGAACAAGCATCGCCGAAGGCCCCCGACGAATACCAGCTGTCACAACAAAATGAGCATCGATCGCCGTAGCGTTTCCAGCAAAAAGAGCTGACGTCTGTCAAACCTCACAAACTAGCCTCAAACTGAATAAACTTCGTTCTCCCAAGCGATACTCATGGCGCATGAAGGGTTCGAAGTCGCCGTAGTTGGAGCAGGTCCCGCTGGAAGCGCAGCCGCACTTACCCTGGCTCGTGAAGGAGTGCAAGTCTTGCTCTTGGAGCGAGGGGCGTTCCCAGGAGCCAAGAACGTCTTTGGAGGGAGAATCTACTCCTACTCCCTCAAGAAACTCCTAGGGGACCGCTGGAAAGAGGCCCCTGTTGAGCGTTTCATCCGAAAGGAAGGAATCACGTTCATGACGGAGGAGAGCGCGTTTTCCGTCGAATACGAGTCCAAGGACCCCCAGGGAAGCTTTACCGCTATACGAGCGAAATTCGACAAATGGCTGGCGGAACAGGCCGAGAAAGCCGGAGCCTCACTCATCAACGAGGCTCGAGTAGATGACCTAATTCTTGAGAACGGACGAGTCAAAGGAATAGTAGCGGGGCAGGACAAGATTCCGACCGAGGCAGTGATAGCATGCGATGGAACAACTACGGGCCTCGCCCGAAAGGCCGGACTAGTAACAATGCTTGAACCTCAAGAGATCTCAATGGGCATGAAAGACGTCGTAGAGCTTCCATCCGACACAATCGAGGAAAGGTTTGGACTCGACCCCGGCGAAGGGGCGGCTCACGTGTTCGTCGGAGCATGTTCCGGAGGACTGCGGGGCGGAGGCTTTCTCTACACAAACAAGGATAGTCTCGCACTGGGGATGGTCGTTGGGGGAGATGACGTGTCTCTCCAAGGTGTACCGTCTCACACTCTGATGGGAAAACTGAGAGGTCATCCCAAAGTTCAACGGTTCCTCAAAGGAGGAAGAACAATCGAGTATGATGCTCACATGATCCCAGAAGCTGGACCCGGACTTCTAACTCGCCCGTACACGGGTGGAATGCTGGTCGCCGGAGATGCAGCAGGCCACCTCCTCAATAATGGCTACACTTTTCGAGGGGTCGATATGGCCATCGGAGCGGGAGTCGCAGCCGCTCAAACTATTCTAGAGGCTAGAAAGAAGAAGGACTACTCCGCTGGTTCGATGCAAGCTTTTGAGCGAAGGTTGCGGCAAGAACCATCTCTAAGAGACATGTACACGTTCAACCGCGTGCCGAGCTACCTAAGAAACAAGCGACTGTACACAGTCTATCCTGAACTCCTCTGCTCTGCAGCCGAGGCGGTCTATCGAGTTGACGGGACAGGAAAGAAGAAGATCTTGAAGGAGTTACGCTCACAGACAAAAGGACGAGTATCGACACTTACCTTAATTCGAGACATGCTTAGTGGTGCAAGGACTTTCTAGCCATGTCTGAGGAAAAAGCGATGACTTTGGACAAACGACTGGCACTTGTTAGCTTCAGCAAAGATCCGGAACCTTTCATCACAGTTGACACAGAGATATGCCAAAATTGTGAGAGGAAACCTTGCCTCTACATATGCCCCGCCCAGGTCTACACATGGCAGGACAAGCTCAACTACAACACGGAAGGGTGCATGGAAACCGGCGCATGCCTAATCGTCTGCCATAAGATCGGGGCTAAAGCGATTACATGGAAGTATCCCTCAGGCGGCAAAGGGGTCAGCTTCAAACTAGGATGAGTGTCCCAAATCATCTTAACCAACAAATAGGCCTTCAACACACACCACAATAAGAGTCTGACTTAACAATGGTCGAAATTGCTTACGAACCGCTGAAACGAGTCATCGTCAGGGAGCTCGTTAGGTATGAGAATCCCCAACAACTCGTCAACTCTCTCGCCATAATCATGAAGATGGGACAGCCGATTCTACTCAACTGGTGCGAAGGCGTTGTGTTCGTGTCGCAACCGATTCCGCCTCCTGAGTTGCCTGAAGAATACGTCAAAGGAGAACTCTACATAGCTTCCATCAGTTTCGCGCCAATGCAGGAGTTTAGTCACAACGTAAAAGCCGGAAACATCGAAATGCCCGTGATTGACGTTTCAAGGAGCCCTCTTAGCCAAGACTTGGGACGATTTCTGAAGTCTCACATGGAATGATTTCACGCTTAGCTCTTACCGTAAAACTTCTTCATCTCCCGAGTTAGAGCTGGAACTACTTCAAAGACGTCACCCACGATGCCATAGTCTGCGAATCCGAAGATTGGGGCTTCGGGATCCTTGTTAATGGCGACAATGACTTTAGAGTTGATCATTCCAACACGATGCTGAATAGCCCCTGAGATTCCACACGCGATGTAGAGAGTAGGCGATACGGTACGCCCTGTTTGACCGACCTGGTCGGAGTGAGGTCTCCAGCCTGCGTCGACAGAAGCCCTTGAAGCGCCCACTACACCCCCCATGACCTCAGCCAATTCTCCTAGAATCCTGTAGTTCTCCGGACCTCCCATGCCTCGGCCTCCCGAAACTATGATGCCGGCCTCGGTTAGGTCAAGTTTCTTTGCTCCGTGAGTCACGAACTCTTTCACGACCATTCTTGAATTTGGCAGCTCGGTTAGTGCCTGATCAATTGTGGGATTCCGAGCGGGTGAGACTTCTTTGGCAGTGAATACATTGGGTCGGAGGGTGACGATTTTCGGCGAGGTCTTGATTTTGAGCTTTATCAACACTTTACCCGCGTAAGCTGGCCTTGTGGCCACCATCTCGCCATTGTCGAGTTCCAGCTGAGTACACTCACTGGCGACAGCAGTGTTGAGGTGAATTGCCAAACGGGGGGCTAGGTCCTTCCCGGTCGATGTCGCGGGAATAAGTATGATGCCGGGGTTGGTCTTCTTGGCCGCATCGAGAGCGATCTTTCGATAGTAGTCAGGGTGGAAGAGAGCCAGCGAAGGGTCATCTGCCACGATAACTTTGTCAGCTCCATATTTCCCCAGTTCAGGCGCGTGACCTTTCACTCCACTACCAATCACGAGGGCGTATTCTTCGACTCTTAGAAGATCGGCCAACCTTCTTCCCTCGGTCACCGCTTCAAAAGCTGCTTTGCGGAACTCCGATCCAGTTGATTCCGCGAATACTAGAATCGGACCTGCCATTTCTAGATTACCTTGGCTTCTTCATGAAGTAGTTTCACGAGTAATGGGACAGCCTCAGCTCCCTTTCCAACTATCTTGCCGGGGGTCCGTGGAGGCGGATATTGGACAGAAACAACTTCTAGGAGGGAGGGTTGTTGCTGCACGTTTTTCACAACAATTGGCTTCTTCCTGGCCGCTACGAGTTCTCGCAAGGAAGCATACCGCGGAACTGTCAAGTCCTTCTCACCAGTGAAGGCCGCTGGAAGGCTCGTCTCAACGACGATTGCCCCGCCTTCGACTTCCCTATAGGCTGTCGCCATTCCATTTGAAATTTCCAGTTTCACAATCTGCGTTACGCAGGGGATGCCCAATAGTTCGGCGACCATTTGGCCTACCTGGTGGTTATCATCATCAACACCCTTCTTTCCGAAGAGAAGAACGTCAAACTCGATGGACCTCAGTTCATCTGCGAGAGCGTGTGCAGTGGCGCTGGGATCATTGAGAAAGTTGTCACTCTTCAGATGAATAGCTTTGTCCGCGCCCAGAGCGAGGGCCTTGAGTATCATCGGCGTAGACTTTTCGGGTCCGAGGGTGACGATCGTAACTTCTCCGCCATATTTCTCCCTCAGCTGGACCCCCTCTTCCAGAGCATACTCTTCGTAAGGGTTGATTACGAACTCAACGTCAAAGGTATCTACGGACTTCCCGTCCGGGGCTATCTTGATTCTAGCCGCTGTGTCGGGGACCCTACGTACACAGACGACGATTCTCACAGGTTATCCGCCTTTGCCCTCCGCGAAGCCGGGCCAACGATAAGCTTTCCCAAGTTGTGTGACTTCTGGGGCCGATTATGGTAAAGGGTTAAAGCTTGGAACTTCGAACCACAAGTAAGGAAATCAAATGGCATTCGGAGACCCCTTCCAAATACTGCTGATCCTGGGCGTGCTGGCAGTCATACTAATTTGGGGACCGCAGAAGATTCCCGAACTAGCTAGGTCAATAGGCAAGGCTCGAAAGGAATTCGACGACGCATCCAAGGGACTAGTACAGCCCCTAAGCACTTCCACACCGGCGTCAACCTCAGACCCTCTCATCGAGACCGCTCAAAAACTGGGAATCAATACCCAAGGTAAGACCCGCCAAGAAATATCTGACGATATCGTCAAGGCAGCTCAGAAGTAGAAAAGCCAGCACGACTCGACTTCACCGAGATTCAAGTCTCGAATATTTACTGGTGGTTATACTGAAACAAATTGCTGTATGTCAGTTCATGCTCTGACAATCAGGGGCAGTCCGTTGAAGCCTTATTGAATCGGCGGGAGACCAGTGCAAGTCTTTGGGTGATAAAGGTGAGAAGGAAAAGATCCTCCCGCTGTGGGATCATATCGGTGAGCTTTCAAGACGGATCAAGGTCTGGATATACTCCTTTGTAATCGCGACTGTTTTCTTTCTTGCGTTTCCCGCAGACCCGCTT
>Ga0209283_10000160_pt1 | contig 31398 bp, 35 predicted proteins | sample CZO8metaG_2_FD_188354 | JGI IMG/M metagenome (GOLD analysis project Ga0209283, IMG submission 188354) | Vadose zone soil microbial communities from the Eel River Critical Zone Observatory, Northern California, USA - CZOApr15con2H1.8 metaG... | ecosystem: Environmental > Terrestrial > Soil >...
TGAGAGATCCGCGCAATACGTCGAAAAGGCCTCCCAATCGCTAAAGCGCCTCAAACTGAGGAATAGTCTCGCAACAGCCTCCTCGTCCAACATCGAACACGTTCTAGAACTTGCCCGAGAATACGTAAAAGACGCCAAACACTACGCCGATGAGAAGAAGCCTGTGACATCTCTAGCCTGCGTATCCTATGCAGAAGGATTGTTGGACGCGATGAAGTTCCTAGAACTAGTAGACTTCTAGCTCTCGCGACTCGTGAGGTCTAAGGTAACGCTTTCCTGATATCAGTCTGGTAGAGTATGGCACCCTGATCTGGAATGGACGAGTGCACTGCTTGCGGTAAACCCATCCATAAAGAAGAACCGGTTTCGGCCGCTTTTACCCAAGAAGGTCAGCGGAGCTACTTCCACAAGAGCTGCGAGGGAAACGCAGAACATCTTACACGTTGGAAAGAGGAGGCACCTTGGGCATTTAGGCCGACAAGGTTGACAATCGCTGATTGGCAGAATTGCGGCACGAGAAAGCACCTGGGGGTCTGGCAATCCATCTTTATCGCCAGAAGAGACGAGGACGTTTGGTGTCCTGATTGCGGGCTGAAGATATTCAGGCATGAAGGAGTCAATTGTCCATCTTGCGGAGGGCCAGCCATCGTAATGGCTGCAGAGCCGACGAAGATGGTATTCACTCATCATGAACCTCTCTACAAACTGCTGCTACACTGCGCTGAGAAGGGGGAGGATTCGACCACTTACGCGATCGCGAGCGGGTTCACACCCGTCACGATCACTTCGAAGAAGAAAAGAGAGTCCGCCTCGACACAAAGAACAACGATGATGCTAGAATATGAGCCGAAGGAAAATCTGAGAAAAGGTCTCAAGGTTTGAGCTGACCTTGTTGAGGCCATCTAGGCTTTTCTCTTAACAAGCGCGAGACAGGGTCTGGCCCAAGGTGAGGGAGTTACCTGAATATGGCCAGGAAAAGTTAGCACTGCAGTAGATCATAATTAGTAGATAAGCGTCCACATGGACGGCAGATGTCCCGAAGAGAAGCCACCGACCTATCGATGATTGCCGACAGAGTTCAACCGCAAACCTGGTCAGTGTTCCAGGGCCTCCGGACCCGGATGAGACAATTGAGAGGCGTGACGATGAAGGTCCAATACGAGAAGCACAGTCGAGAGCCAATACCCTCCTTCTACTACGGCAATCGCCAACTTTTCCGCGTGCATGCGCGTGGAGAAGAGATTTCCGCTACCTTCCACACCGATTACAAGGCTCGCAACAGGATCACCGAAAACCAATCTCTCGACTGGAGAGTAAGGGACCAAGTCAAGAAACGGACGTGGGCTGCATTCACTCTACGCTCTTCAAAGGACCTCGGTCCTTTCATGGACCTTGTTCGGGCTAAGTACGCCCTAATCGACGAAGAGCTATCTGGGAGACCAGTAGAAGAACGACCAATGGCGATCTGATTAATAGTTAGCAAGACACGATTGCGCCCCTCGATTGCGCTCGAAGCCAACTTCTAGCCACTGAAGAACTATGGGCAGAGGATTTGGGGGATCAGAGGCCTTGTTGGGCCGATGACCACCCCTCCCCCCCTTATTTAGTCTCAGCGCAACAACCGGTGGCACCTACAGTCGGATACTGCGCACCAAATCGGCAAGTGTTACAGACTTGCCGACAAAAACGAGAGTTCGAGAATCGGCAGTTAGTCGCTTGGCATGAAAGACAATGCCCAGAATGCGACTGCGAAAGTTAGGCGAGGAATGATCCGCACTTTTATCCTCCGAACCCTCAGCTTCCGCCGTTCCCAAGTGACATAGTTGCCCCACTCCCTTACTGAAAGATTGCTCGCAATCAAGAGAACCCTCCTAACTCAGCATCGCTCAAGAGAGAACGATCCGGTTGAAGCTGTTGTGGGGATTCTCATTATGGATGACAACCCAGTCGGGCTGAGTATCCTCCTCATCCACAGAATTGAGCGAGATGACGATCCTTGGTCGGGCCAAATGGGACTCCCCGGGGGACGAGTCGAAGAAAGCGATTCTTCGACAAAACACGCTCTTGAGAGAGAGGTACGAGAAGAAGTCGGTATTGACCTACAAAGGGTAGGTGAGGAAATAGGGCTTCTCAGTATAGGACACCCGATGCGACGAACCGAGATGAAGGTTCAACCTCGGGTATACGGACTCAAAACAAAACCTGAGGTTGTTATTGGACCCGAGGTTAAGGAAGCTTTCTGGATCCCGGTATCCAAGCTTCTCTCCAATTCTGGATCAGCTCAGGTTCAAATAAGAGGCGAGGTTCGAGAAGTCCCGGCCTTCCTAATCGACGGCAGGGTCGTTTGGGGTTTCACTCATCGAGTACTGTCTGAACTTCTAGAGATATTACGAGTTGCACAGCACTAGTCAGGGAGATACATCTGCCAGGGGAAGCACCCAAGAATCGGAGACACCGCTCCTTTCTTTCCTCTGATAACCTCTCAGGTCCAGCGTGACCGATGAGAAACCAATCTCTCTGAGCTGCCGATCAACCTGGTTCATCAGATTCTCATCAAAAAACAGTCTACGTTCTTCGGGAGAAACCTCGATTCTCGCAAGAGATTTCTCATATCTTACCCTGAGATTTCTAACTCCTGTCAAACTTCGTATGAAGGATTCTGCCCGTCCGATTGCCGCAAGCTTGTCCTCCGTGATCGGTTCGCCATGAGCTACGCGAGAAGACAAGCAAGGCATTGCCGGCTTGTCCCAGATTGAAAGACCAAAACGCCTGGCAGCATTCCTAACGTCTTGTTTCGAAAAGCCGGCCTCGAGCAAAGGACTTTGAACACCGGCCTCTCTGGCAGCTTTTAGACCTGGCCTGTCATCGCTCAGATCATCAGTATGGGTACCGTCCAGAATGGCGTCAAAATGAAGATTGTTGGCCAGAATCCTCAACTCGTGGTACAGTGTATCCTTGCAATAATAGCATCTGTCAGCGGGGTTTGAAGAGTAATCCTGGTTGTGCAATTCGTTGGTTCGAACAATCACATGTTTTATCCCAAGCTCATCCGCGGTCCTTATTGCAACCTCCAATTCGCCGGGGGGAAGTGACTCGGAAACTCCGGTGGCAGCAATGGCCCGATCGGCCAAGGCCTTGTGGGCAAAGAACGCGACGAGCGAGCTGTCAACTCCTGCAGACAAGGCTACGACTGCTCCATCGAGTTCTCGGATCGCTCTTAGGGCTCGGTCAATCTTGAGATCGATGCTGGAGACGATATGCTCTAGCAATGTTGGTAGGCTAGTCGGAACATCGCAATTTAAACTGTCTACCGGAGAGAGATGACATGACTTCAGAGAAAGAGATGTCGAGATTCCAGGGCGGTCTGAAATTCTCTGCAAAGAGGAACCAATTGCTTGCTGTGGAAGAGCTGGCTCAGCTTGCGAAACTAGACGTAGGCCGAGAAATCAGGAAGGGCATTCCGGAGATAGTTCTCGCAGACGGGAAAGATCCAGCCGATGTCGCGACAATCGCTGAAGCAATGGTACGACGGGGGGGACGTGCGATCATCAGCAGGGCCACCAAAATACACTTTCATGCGATCGAGTCCAAGAGAATTCCGGACTCAAAAGCAGAATACTTTTCCAAGTCGAAGATCATTCTAGTGAAATCCAAAACTTACAAGACGAAGAGGCATGGGGGCCGTCTCGGCATCTTGACAGCGGGGACGTCAGACATTCCTGTTGCAGAGGAATCCGAGATTATTGCTGAAGAGATGGGTTGCGAAACAGCTGTCTATAATGATGTTGGAGTTGCGGGACTCCACAGACTCTTCAAACCGCTAACGCGATTACTCAGATGGGATGCTGACGTCATCTTGGTGGTGGCGGGGCGGGAAGGTGCACTACCGACTGTAGTGGCTGGCTTGGTTGATATTCCAATAATTGGGGTCCCCACGTCGAGGAGCTATGGTTTCGGCGACAAGGGTATTGCCGCACTCGCTGCTATGTTACAGTCCTGTTCACTGGGCATAGCGGTAGTAAACATAGACGGAGGAGTGGGTGCAGGAGCGATAGGAGCGCTGATCGCAAATAGAGCAGCCCAAAGCCGAAAGAGGCAAGAGATTAGGTCATAGTTTCGAGATGGAGTGGAGAGATTGGGTGTAGATCTAGGAGACCTCGTTCCCCGACGCAAAACCGACTTTGAAGAGTTGTCAGGGAAAACCTTCGCAGTGGATGCTTACAATGCTCTCTACCAGTTTCTCGCCATAATACGAGGTCCTACAGGTGCTCCTCTGATGGACAGAGAGGGCAGAGTGACCAGCCATCTAAGCGGCCTCTTCTACAGAACAACAAACCTAGCAGAGCGTGGAATAAGACTCGTCTACGTCTTCGACGGAAAGCCTCCGACTCTGAAAGAAGCGGAGATCAAACGGCGACGGGCGATCAAGGAAGAAGCTGCAGTCAAGTACGAAGCCGCGGTGTCCCGTGGAGAATTGGTAGAGGCGAAGCGGTATGCACAAGCAACCGCTAGTCTCAAAGATATGATGGTGGAAGACTCCCAAAGACTCCTCCAACATCTAGGAGTTCCTTACATCCAAGCCCCCTCTGAAGGAGAGGCACAGGCAGCATACATGGCTACCCGCGGAGACGTCTGGGCCGCGGTGAGTCAAGACTACGACTCTCTTCTATTCGGGGCCAAAAGGCTGGTGAGGAATCTCGCCATTAGCGGCAAGAGAAAATTGCCAATGAGAGATGCATATGTCCAAGTTGACCCGGAGATAGTGGAACTTGACACAACAACCGCAAATCTTCGGATGAACAGGGAACAGTTGATTGACTTGGGCATCTTGATCGGGACGGATTTCAATCCTGATGGGTTCAAGGGCATTGGGCCGAAGACCGCGCTGAAGCTCGTCCATGAACATGGAAGCATCGAAGAGATCGCAAGAGAAAATCATGACTTCCAGCAACCCCCAGAATTGGAGAGAATAAGACAGATCTTCCTAAACCCCGACGTGACCTCGAAGTACAGCCTTCACTGGCGCGAACCGGACACGGAATCGCTAGTAAGGTTCCTTTGTGGCGATCGAGACTTCAACGAAGAACGGGTAAGAACAGCTGTTGAACGATCGAAAGTGGCATTGGCCAAGGCGAGTGGAAAGCAGACGCTTGAGTCGTTCTTTCATTCCTAGCCATCTTCAACCCCATACAAGTGACGCTTTGACTCAAACGTCAAAGCATTCATATGGAGTTCCAAGCGCACCGGCTTCGAATCGGCTTGGCCAGAAGAAAGATAGTCTTGGCTACCGGAGTTTTCGATATTCTACACCCAGGCCATCTGAGATTCCTCGAGCAATCGAAGAAAAGGGGCGGGCCGAGAGCGAGACTTGTAATTGTTGTGGCGCGGGACAATACCGTCCTCCAGCGAAAAGGGCGAAAGCCCATCTTGGCTGAGAATGAGAGGCGAGAAGTGGTAGCGGCTCTTAGAGTCGTGGATAAGGCCATTCTGGGTCACAAGAAGCTTGACCTGATAGGAATCCTCCGAGAAATACGACCCGACATGGTATGCGTTGGCTACGACCAGAATGATATCAAGTCGTCCGTCGAGAAAGTGATCAAGCAGGAAGGACTGGAAATTAGAGTTGTGCAAATCCGAAAGCTCGTTCCCAAGGGGCTCAACAGCAGTACGAAGGTCAAGAATCGCATTGCGAGAAGTTGGGCTTCTAGCTAGTTCTCTAATAGAGCCCTAATCCGGACAAGATCTCCATCCTTGAGTCGCAATCGTTTTCTGAGTGATTCCGGAGAAATTATTTCGACGACATCTTCACCGTAATGAGCCCGGATGGGAATGACGATCGCACCTCGGGCTTTCTCATTGACGATTGCCTTGTAGCATTTTGCAGCTCCATAGCTGCGCTTTGCGTCTGCGAAACCTTCGATAGGAATGAAAGGATAACTCTCCAAAAGCCTTCTTTCGCCAAGATTCTCACTCACTACCCTGAGATTCAGGGTGCCAGGAAATGGGTCGAACCCTAGCTTCGACTTGAACTGCTTCCGATACCCTTCAAGGCTCATGTAGTAGGATCCTTCAGCCAGCCCCGAGAAGACCGTCGCATTCATCACCAGTTCCTTCTGCGGAGCTTCAAAGACTCGCCTTAGGACGTGGTACATTCCTGTCAAGTTGCTAAGGCCCTCTTTTGTTATTCGGACTTTCTGGTTTCGCCCCTCCCAAACCCGTTCAATCAAACCCAATTTCTCCATTTCTATCAAGCGGCGGGAGGCAGTTTGCTGGGATACCCCGATTCCCCGAGCCACATCATTGGTAGTGGACGATACGTCTTTTTCGCCGGCTCCTAACTCTGCTAGTTTGTAGAGAGCAAGCAGATGAGCCGGCTTCAAGCCCCACTATTCCTCTTCAGAAGAAGAGATTCAAGGTGGGCTCTTCTTAAAGGAACAACAAATCCCTCTATCGTGCAGCCCTGAACCAATTTGAGTGCTGTGTCAAGAGAGACCTTGTGGCCTACGCTCACGTAGTATCTCTTGCCAGCTTCTGACCGCAATACTCTGCCTATTATCCGGCCATCGGTAGTAGTTATGCAGTCCCCCTCGACTCTTCCATACAGTCGGGACTTGGCGACCCCGATACTCGGCTTCTCCAATGCAACGCCTACATGCGAGGCGAGTCCGAAGCCTCGTGGATGGGCAATACCCTGCCCATCGATCAGAAACGCATCTGGTTTCGCTCGAATCCGACGAGTGATTGCGATTAGTAAGGGCCCTTCCCGGAAACCTAAGAAGCCAGGAACATACTCCGTCGCTACTTTGTCCACTAGGTTCGCAGTTTCAACGATCGACCGAAACTTCGCGTCCCAAACTGCTGCAGCAACAAAAGCAGTTCCTGTTTCGTAAGCTACATCCAAGCCACAAAGAAATCGAGGATTGAAGCCGGGGTCGTCAACACATTTCACAAGACCAGACAGCTCTCGCTGAAGGGCAATGGCCTTTTCGATGTTCACAAAACTGAAGAGGTCTTTCTCTTTCAATCCTTGGAATCAGGGAGTCGTTTGCCCAAGCGGTCCAGAGCCTGTTCCAGAGAGTAGCGTCTGACTTCGGTCACCACGTCGCCCCTTGTAGACTCAATTATTCGTCTAGCTGCGTCCATTTTCACCCTGAACGTGGGAATGATCGACGTGTGTTCTAGCGTCTGTAGGTTGTCATAGATTCCTTCCATTGCGTCCAGGAGTTTCTCAGCCCGTCCGACATTTCCCTTCCGCAAAGAGTTCAGAGCCATACGCCGAAACTCTCCAACCGCATCAAGCAGTCCCAGCATGTAGCTGCGATAGTCGCCTTTTACCTCCTTTAGAGTCGGAATCTTCTCGACTTCCGCGAAGGTTCGAAGAGTAATCGCTTCAACATACTCTTGAAAAGCAACGAGAACGCTCTGAGATGTTCTAAATTCAGAAAAATCCTTTGCCAAGTCCTCTATTTTGTTGAGAGTCTCCTCGACTTGGTCGAGCGTTACCGCGGCAGCCTTCAAGTCTCCCCTGTGGATCTCCAGAATGGAGGACCCCGCGTTCCTCGTCGCCGTCCTGGAAAGACTAAGAATCTGTTCTCGAACTTGGTCATAATGGGAGAGATCCCTTTGAATGCCCGTTAGATCTCTCTTCGTCAGCACTCTACGTTCAGCCCAAAAGGGGTTGCTTTACAAGTATTATGGTCATAACACGCTTCCGGGTCGCGAAGGACTATGCGAACTTGTGCGACTCTTCCTCGATGCCGTCATGCGTAATAACCAGCAAGTCCACACCATCTCCGCTGGAGATGTCACGGGCAGTTGCGGACTTTATAGCTCTCAGAATCAGCGGTCTTCCTTCTTCCACTGATACACCATCTCTATACTCAGACTCGAGAACTCCCATGGCGATTTCGGATCCTGAACCCACCGCAGCGAACTTGTCTCCGAGGATTGACCCAATCGGGTCCAGCACGAAGAGTTCGGGTTTTCCTTCGTCAACTCCCGCGATTATGGTTTGGGCCAGATAGGGGTAGAGTCGGCGACTGGAAAGGATACTGGCGAATAGTTTGGCAGTGCTCTTCACTGTCCCCGCCCGGCCTCTTTCGTACCGATAGATGCTCATGTAAGCCAGAGCCTCTCGCGCTAGAACTTGCATGTCTCCAATTATCCCTGCACAACCGACCCCTATGTTGTCTGTGATCTTGAAGACTTTCTTCGCTGCTTTGCTCATCACAAATGATCCGTAAGAATACCGACGCTCTGAACCAAGAATAGCCCCGTCCTTACAGACAAGCCCTACAGTCGTCGCGCCGGGCATGAAGCCTTCATCGCTCATAAATAAGTGCCAAGTGTCGACACCCTAGGCGTTTTGCTATAAGAGTTTCCTTTAGCTAGACATTTGGAAAGGGCGTTGCTGGCGGAAGAAACGTCGCACCAATTGGTTCGTTGGTTCGATCCGATATTTTGCGTGTATCCAACCCTAATCCCTGCTAGAGCGTCGGGCTTTTCTCAGGTATAAACCCAACCAGGGAACTAGTCCATTTTGGGCTCATTGGCTCCTCCGGCGATCTGCGAATGATTTCGCTTTTTGGCCCGACATCTAGTTCGCTCTTGGATGAAACATGAACACTGCGTCTAGGGTTACTAGTCCCTGACTCCAATTCTAGGTTGACAGTCAATTACGGGCCCGCTACTGCTAATACTAGGGTTCCGTGCTTTCCGGGGTCTCCGTCGGTTCCTTCGCGGGCTTGCCCAAGATTAGTCCTATCGCGTTCAAACCGACCGCTAAAGCGAATATCATACCGGCTGTCTTGAAGTCCAGCGTCGCTACGTCGGTGGACAGTATTCTGAACCCTGTCTGCATCTTTGACAAGACGAATGCGTTAGCCGACAGAAAGATGCCTATGAATCCCACTCCAAGGGCCCAATTCCTCAGCCATCTCGGCACGATCCTGCTGGCCAGTGCCACCAGAGGCACTTGGATGCCCAGAAGGACCGCACTTACATCGGAGATCGTGATGTCGGGAACGTAGAGTGGAAGCTCGGCCATTAGTAGAAGGAATGGTAGCATCGAGAAGACCACTAGATACACAAGCCGGAAATCTTGCTTCTGAACCGGAGACAACTCGCGCTGAGAACGAGTATGCTCTCTCGCCCGAGCGACTAGTCTTCGAATTCTGTTCTCGGCTAACAATTCAGTCAGTTAATGTGTCACGGAAATATACGCGTTACTTCCGACCATATGTTTCTCCACTTGACACTGTGACTAAGATTTCTTCACAGCCGCCCCTGATCCAACGATGGCTACTACCGAAGATGGCTAGCGTAGACTTTCAGGTTCACTGGCTCCTATCCCGGTCTGAATCTTGACGCTGTATTATCTCTTGATCCATGGATTCTCAATATGGCCGATCAGCTTAGCTTCAAATTCCTCAAAACCGTCGAGAAGGCAGAATCCTATCCTTGGCGTAGACTTGTCTGAGCATGTTTCGAGCGGAGAGGTCGGTGAAACTGTCAAGTGTTGCTTCACTTGAACACTTCAAGGCCTGTTTATTAGTCGGGTCCACGCTTGTCTCCATTGGTCGGCAGGGAATGGCCAACAAGAACGGTGACGGTCTGGGATGGCTTCAAGCGATAATCGGTGTGGCTTCGCTCATGCTAACGGCGTATGGCTATGTAAAGCGAACGACGTGTTCGTGCTGCGGTGCGAGTCTGCCGCTGTTCGGTGACTCGGAACTGCTCGGCACGCGCTTTTGTCCTACTTGCAGACACCCGCACTAAAGCGGAAAAAGCATTCGCACCTCCGCCGATTCCTTACGAAAGTTTACCGTTCAAAATATTTCACTAGACACTACATCAAGCACATTCCACATTGTCCACGGTGGAAGATGGTAGCGCTTGTCACATTACTTTTGACCGTTAGCGTCCAATATGTCGAGTGGCGTACGTCGGAGACCGGCTATGCGGGAATTGTTCAGAACCCTCTATCCCAGCTTGTCACCGAAGGGCTCTTGACGTTCAATCTGGGTTTCCAAGCTTTGCATCCGCAGTATGCCCCCTTCTATGGTCGAACGTCCATGCGGCTGAGAGTTATAGAAGAACGAATTGTGTTTGAGAACCGATACATGAGACGTGGAAGCAAGCCGCACTTCCGAAGTCATTGGTAGTCACCAGTGAAGATCCCTGCTCAATGTCGAACTTCCCAGCCCAGCTTCAAATAAGCGACTGCTTCTCCAACGTTCTGCAATGGGCCATTGTCCCGCCTGCGGCAAGCTCCTTGAAGCTCATGCGGTTGCCGGAGATAACGAAGGGCTGAGAATCGGCGACCTGATGTGTTCGCCGCAGTATTCGCAGCCTAGAATTTTCCCAATGAACTCATTGTCGGAACGGTATCTAAGTTGGCGTGGCGTGGGGGGACTTCGCAGTTCCTGCAGAAAGCAAGGCGGTCGAAAGCTTGGGCCATAGGACTGATTAGCTCCAAGACAAGGATAAACGCGAGAGAGAGGGGAGGGATTTCGTACGTGAAACCAATCCAAGGCTTCGCTTATCACTTAACTATGGGGATCAGACAGTCTGCCTTACCGACCTAAATTCTTCAGGAATCGATTTCACAGCCCTCAGAACCCGTTCTATGATGATTACTGCAAACAAATATCCAAACAGGCCGGCGAAGAAAATCTGCGAAAGCATTTGACTCTGATTTTGGCCTGTTGAATTTGACCCCGTTACAACGAAGACCCCTGCCAGGGCACCGCCTATCACGAAGGCGAGAAGTAGGAGTCTCGAATAGCGCTGACTCAGTCCGGATTCGAAAGGAAGTTGAGTGACCGGAGCGGCACCTTTGACGCTTCCCATAAGAGCTATGTCTTTGCCGGAGGTTCCTGTGTGAATTAGCTGAACTATTCCACCTTGGTCTTGTCTAAATAATCGAAACTGATCGTTACATTTTTTCCGGATGTTATGATCTCGAATTGGCATGCCGGAGAAGTAGTTTTGACAACTGTTGCGTCAAGCAATTCAGTAGTCCCAGCAAGGGTGATCCGAAGCGGGTCTGCGTCAGCTATGTCTGATTTGTTGATAGTTTCTGTGCCATCGTTCCATATGCCTACCTTTGTAACAGATACGTTTCCAACGCTCTTCCCTTTGAAAGAGACTTGAAGGTCCTGTAGTCTTGCGGAATAGTCTTGGATGACGTTCTGTGTCGACAGAACGTAGACAGGGCGCTTGAACCTTCTACTTTTCCGATAGAAATAAACGCTTAAGAGAACTCCAATAACCGCAACGATCGATCCACCGATACCTATCCACCCTGCAACAGGACTACTCCCAATGGATCCAAGGTCGGGCAATTGTAACGCTAGGGAGACTCCCATGTTCTTGCCCGTTTGTAGGGATTCATTGCAATTCTTGTACAGACGCCGTTATATAATCGGTCTCGGGCAAGAACGCGTCAAAGCGGCGGAGGCCCCGAGCGTCTAACAGGGGACTGTTAGACCCTTTACAACGCTCAGTTGTGGTGGGCCCCCGCCTAGATTCCTCAGCTCAGCTACCGTCTAAATATCTTCTTGATTAGGAACCGCGTCTTGATACTACGGATATTTCGAGCGAAGAGATCAATGAAACTGTCACGGTCCTCGCGATTCTAACATTTGAACGGACAGTGATCCCCCGCGTAATTCTCGTCACACAATCTTCGCCCACATTTTTTGCAACGTTTCAGAATCAACGTTTCCTTACACCCCTCGAACTCGCAGTGAAGTTCCATGGGTAGGGTAAGTGGGGGGGAGGACTTGATTGGTGATAGAGGTAAAGAAGGTCAGCCTTCGAATGAGCTGGTTGTTTGGAAAGGGCACGATGCTTCGCCCACAATCTATCTCGTTCCTTAGCCAGCATTTTCCAAAGAGCGTCTAAGTGTGGTTTACAGACAGTAGATAGTGAGTATCTTTTCGGATCATCCCGGTCTCTATCTTGAAGTGGTGCTCCGCCAGGTTCTCACCCGCAATCAATTAAGCGCGGGTAGAGACGCGGTCTCGTATTTTGCGTTCAGGAACGGGTCTCACTCCGAGCGGAGTGTAGGGGTTTCTCCAATCTATCGGCCCAGCCAGGTAGTGATGCTGGAGCCTACCTAGGACAAGGTCCCACGACCACCTGAAGAACTCAAAGCTCTCATCCCACTCCTCCCCTTCCAAGAACCCGGAATGAACAAGACTCACCTTTACGATTCCCCCTCTTTGCACCTCTTCGAACCCGACATCAACGCGAGTACGCAGCCTTCGAACGTTAGGGAACTGAGGGGGAGCTATGAAATCGAATGCAAGACTCTTTGTCAGCTCAAAACCTAGGACCTTGCAACCCTCGGTTCCCTGGAACCCGAGAGGTGCCTTTAGGTCAAAGTACAATTCGTAGGGTCCCCCTACCTGAAGCTGAATGTTTGCTTTCGGCGCAAAGAACGTGACAACGCCTTCAGTAATGGTCCAAGCGTTCCAAACGTCAACCAGTGGGACGCTCAGGACAGCTTCCTTTCTAAGCACCTTCGTCTGAGAACTCAATTTGTCTCGGCTTCGCCTTCGGAGCCAAGCCTTGTCCGCATTTAGAGTTGCGCCTAGTATGCCCAGTCTGCAACAGCTCATCTTGATATGGCTAGCAAGTGTCTCTTTCTCCAAATGCGCGAGCATCCTCTGCGAGCACTACTTTCAAGGATTCTTCACACCTCACAGTATCCATCTGAAGTTGAGATAGCCTACATTCATAGAGGAGCTCCCCGAAACCAGATGAGCATTGACGTATCTTCTATAAATCGGCTGGGCAAAGGATCGTTCATGCTGGAGGATGGAGAAACGCAGATACCTTTTCACAGGGTGCTCTACGTCAAGGACCAACGCACCGGGGTTATCCTGTGGGAGAAACGGAATACTCCTCTGACCTCAGACCTACACCCTTGACGCGCAACCGTCCAGCTTGTCCAATTTCTCCCACTGAATCGAAGTGAACCCCTGCCACTTGTTCAGCCACCTTCACGTTAGTAATGGTATGCTGCGTGACGCAAGTGACCGAAATCTCGGATATGCCTTCCGCCAACGACATGTAGGGTATTATCATATCACCCATGTGCCTGTCAAGAAATCCATTCGAGTCTAGCTCTTCTACAAGCATTTTGCCTGCAGTCGATCCGACCTCTTCCGCCGGTTTTCCTCTTTCTCCCAAACAATCCGCTCCCAGAACCCCCCCTCGACTTGTGAGTGCGCATAGTACGATCCCGCTTCCAGGTCCGAGACCCGATTCGCCTTGAGAAATGTCAATTGCAATTTGAGGCGCCGGGAGACCTCTCTCTAGAACTACTCGCTCTGCTGCAGCCGCCTGTCGCTCTGCTACATGTCTAGGAAGTCCGAGGGAATGACTTACGCCGATGACCTTGGTCACTTCGCCCCTTTCCAATTCCGTAATCGGATTTAGCATGGTTTGGGTCACTGCTTCGAACCTTGCCTTTCCCCCTCCCTTCGGATAATATCCCCTTCGGGCAACTTGAAGGGTCCCTTGATATCCCATCTTAGCTAGTGTCGGAAGGGTGACAAGTCGAACGTAATCGACGGGAGGACTCCATTTCACGTCTGTTCCTCCGGTGATGTCTATCTCAACTCTTCCACGTAGAAAGGTGAAGACTGGCATGAGATTCTGCAAGACCAACGTGATACTGCCAGCAGTGCCGATATCGAACCTGAACTGTCCGCTCTTGCGCGTTCCTGGTCGAAATACGAACTCGGTGGAGCCGACCTCCAATCCTTCCAAGGAGGCCGAGCAAATTTCGGCTATGGCCCGGACAGCGGTCAAGTGTTGAGGTCGGAGTCCCGGCTCGCTTCTCCCTGCCCTTATGTTGTATATTCGAACCTCCCTATTCAACACTGCAGCTAGAGCAAGAGTAGTTCGGAGAATCTGCCCGCCACCCTCTCCAAAGCTACCGTCAACCTCGATCATTGCAAAACCAGAATCTGAAAGCCTATTGTTTAAAGGAGAACCATTCAATCATTCGGAATGAGTCATGAACAAGCTAAACTTAGCCCTCCACCACGTCAAAGAGAATTGGTTTGGAGTCATTACCGACCCCCAGAATCAACTTGTAGCCTCGGCTTTCGGCCCAAACAAAGTGTTACTAGAGAAATACCTGGCCGAGTATGTCCGAGGAAACAGTCGTCAACAAACCTCTCGAGACGGACATCCGTTTGCGGAGTGCATGGCAGAACTGTTCTACGATCGAAAACCGTCATCTTCTGTCAAGTTCAACACCGAACACGTCTCCCCCTTTCAAGGAAGGGTGACCAAGATCCTGAGATTCATTCCAAAGCGCAAAGTCACCACTTATGGCCTGATAGCTAGAAAAATCGGTTCAGGACCAAGAGCGGTTGGAAACGCTGTCGCATCCAATCCTTGGCCATTGTTCGTTCCTTGCCACCGAGTCGTCAGCAGCACCCTGTCGATCGGAAACTACTCAATGTGCGGAACTCTGGACGAGAGAGGATCCTTGATCAAGCGTCAACTCTTGGAGAGGGAAGAAGTACCCATCAAAGGAGACAAGATCTCTCCCACTGGTATTTGGGATCCGTTCGGTGAATAGGACTTGAAGACTGGCCTCTACGTGGGGCGCTTCCAACCCTTTCACTTGGGTCATCTGGAAGCTGTGAAGCATATTCTCAAACAGGTCGATGAGCTCATCATCATCGTCGGTAGTGCACAACATAGCCATACAATGGAAAACCCGTTCACGGCAGGAGAGAGAATAACTATGATACGACTTGCACTCAAAGCCGAGGGAATAGGTCCAGACCGATACACGGTGATCCCCCTTCCAGACGCGGAGTTCCACAAAGTTTGGGTCGCCCATCTGCTCTCGCAGACGCCAACCTTCGATGTAGTGTATACAAATGAGCCTCTGACTTCGCGACTGCTGAAAGAGGCCGGCTTGAAAGTCGAGCATATTCCAATGTTCAATAGAAATGTGTACACCTCAACGGAAGTCCGAAAGCGATTGCTCAACGGCGGTGATTGGGCGAACCTCCTACCCCGGTCAGTCGCAGCCTACTTGAAGCAGATTGGCGGCGACGAGCGCCTCAGAGACATTTCCAACAGCGACAAAACTACTTGAAAAGTAATTCAATCCGATCAAGTGGCTTGACCTTCAACCCATGCGCCGCGTCTGCTTCCACACGAGCGATTTCCAAATAGCCTTGACTTCCCCAGAGCACAGCAACTTGGCCTCTCTCTACATCTGAATACGACTTCACGAAGCGGCCTTTGTGCTCGCTGCTGTTCGTGAGTATTTTCACAGGCTGCCTCTGGCGGATTCCGAACTGCGCCAAATCATCTTCTTCGACGTTTGTCATGATGTTCCCGAACGTATCGATGTAAAGAACGCTGCAAGTTACGCCAGTCTCGGACATTGCTACCTTAGGGAGTTCGAGTTCCACGATTTCTGAAACTTTACGGCCGACTTCTTTCGGCTTGTAACCTGCGGCGATTCTGCCTGCCGTATGGGCGAATATGTCTCTTCCATGGAAGGTAGAAGAAACAACTTCTCCCTTGAACTGCCCGTTCTGTATCTGGTATGCAGCTCGAAATCCTAACTTCTCACTGGCCCTAGCGAGCAAGCCATTGTCGGGTCCTACCAGCACTGAGCGATCACACTCAACAACTATCGGCAGTCTCCTACTTCCGACTCCAGGATCAACGACGGCTAAATGAATCGTATCATCAGAGAAGAAAGGAACTGTCGTTTCAAGTATGAAAGATCCCATGGCAATGTTATGGCGTTCGACCGCATGCGAAATATCGACGAGCTTGGCTTCCGGGTGAATATTGAGAATGACTCCTTTCATCTGAGCCACATACGAGTCTTTGAGTCCGAAGTCTGTTAGAAGCGTGATTACAGTCATGCAAAATCTCAGATGAATTTGAGCTAAGACTTAAAAGAACCACTCCTTGCTCGCGGCTCAATTGCCAGTTGGGTTACTCTGTGAGTGAGACCCAGAAATTGATCATGCTACCGGGTCCCACGAACGTGCCCCCCCGCGTAATGCGAGCGATGATGAAGCCCCTGATGGGGCATAGGGGGCCGGACTTCAAGGAAGTTCACTCGCAAGTCCTGCAGAAGACGAAGAAAGTGTTTGAGACTAAGGACGACCTTTTCATTCTTACCGCGTCTGGCACAGGCTCCACAGAGTGCGCTCTCCAGAACATCACGGACGACGGTGACAAGATCATCGTCAATGTCAATGGCTTCTTCAGCGAGAGACTTAGCGAGGCTATCAAAGTCTACGGTGGGAAACCTCTAGTCGTACGCTCTGACTGGGGAAAGGCACCGAAAACTGAGGATTTCAAGGAGATATTGAAGAGCAATCCGGATGCCAAAGCATTGGCCATTGTTTACAATGAGACGTCTACCGGTGTAACGATCCGGAGTCTTCAAGAGATTGGCGAGCTTTGTGCGGATCTAGATATCCTCCTCATGGTTGACGCAATCTCTATCCTCGGAGGCGATAAGCTCCCAGTCGACGATTGGAACGTCGACTTGTGTGTAACTGCAAGCCAGAAGTGCTTGATGTGCCCTCCCGGCCTTTCGTTCATCTCCGTGAGTGAGAAAGCCTGGAAGAAGATTAGGTCAAGAAGAACCAACCGATCCTTTTACCTCGACCTTCAAATGTACAAGAAATTTCAGGAAGAAGGCGGCTTTACTCCGTTTACTCCAGCGGTTTCCCTCTTCTACGCCCTCAACGAAGCCTGCGACATGATCCTTGAAGAAGGTCTCCAGAATAGGTTTGAGAGACACAGAATATGCGCAGAAGCTGTTTACAATTCTATGGAAGCTCTAGGACTAACACTTTCGGCAGAAAAGGAATCACGGTCCCAAACCGTTGTCGCCGTGGGGAGCCCTCCGGGGATAGAGGAGGGGAGGCTGAGAGAATTGATCAGAGCTAAGTACGGGATAGACTTGGGCGGTAGCTTGGACAAGTGGAAAGGAAAGATGTTCCGCGTCGGCATCATGGGCAACGTTGGCTCAGCGGAAATCATGGCAACAGTAAGCGCTATAGCTTCCGCTGCCGCCGACCTTGGCTTCAAGGCGAGAATCCCTGAAGCTTTGGAGGCCGCACGGAAAACGTTAGTGAGACTACCGGGACGGGCGAACTGACACGATGGCTGTGAAACAAGGAGACTTCGTATTAGTCAACTACACTTTGAAGGTGAAAGAGAGCGGAGAGACAGTGGACACAACCTCCGACACAGTTGCCAAGAGTGCACATCTCCACCGCGAAGACTCAGTCTATGGACCCAGATTCATCATTCTCGGCGAAGGATGGTTGCCGAAAGGACTCGAAGATTCGTTAGTAGGACTTGACCAGGGAAAGCAAACCTCAGTCGAGCTTCCACCCGAGAAAGGCTTCGGCGCAAGAGACCCGTCTAAAATGCGTCTCGTGCCTCTAAGACGACTCCGAGATAAAGGAATAGACCCGATCCCAGGCGCGCAGATTGACCTTGACGGGAGACCAGCTGTCGTCAGGGCAGTGGGCGCGGGACGTGTACAGGTTGACTACAATCACCCGCTTGCCGGTAGAACTCTCATCTATGATGTCTCGGTCGAAAAAGTGCTGGAAGACGAAAACGAAAAAATCCTTAACATAATCTCCAGAAGAATCCCTGAGGTCGAGAAAGGCAAGTTCGGGATTCGAAAAAATAGCAACGAGACAATTATCGAGGTGCCAGAGGAAGCCTTCTATCTTAGCGGACTGCAAGTCGCCAAGAAATCAGTCTCGTCCGACCTCCAGAAATACTTCCCAGACTTAGAAACAATCACCTTCCGAGAAGTATTCAAGCGAGAAGGCCCCAAGCCAGAAAAGGCGCCTGAACCGACACCAACCACAGGTGAACCAGGCAAGCCTTCGACACAAGAAGAGAAGGCACAACCTGCAGAGAACGTCTCAGGTTCAAAGCCGAAGAGAAAGCGTGCGACGTCTAAGAGATCAGGGACTAAGACATCCGGGAGACGTGCGATGATGGGATCAGAGAGTCAACGATAGAAAGAGCATTCCACAAATGTTTTTAAGCGGTCAAAAGGTTGTTTCTGAGCAATCTTTCCGTTTTCTCGGAGAGTCACGCTTAATATCAAGCTAACAGGAGACACGGCAAGTTGGAAATTCAAAGAACTAGAAAACTAGAGGCTGTGAAATGACCACCACGATCGGAGTCGTCTGCAAAGACGGGGTCCTTCTAACCACTGATACTCGAGCGACCATGGGGTCTTTCGTGGCCCACAAGCACGCTAAGAAAGTGTACAAGATAGACCATCACTTAGCTATGACCATCGCCGGCGTGGTCGGAGACGCGCAAGCTATTGTCGAAATGCTAAGAGCCAACTCAGCGCTCTACAGACTTGACCTCGCTAGGCCAATCCCAGTCAATTCTGCAGCGAGGCTCGTGTCCAACGTGTTGTTTCAGTCACGATTCTATCCGCTGGGCGTCCAGGCGCTAATCGGAGGAATGGATGACACGGGGGGTCACATTTTCATGCTGGACCCTCTAGGCAGCATGATGGAGGAAAAGTTCGTTTCCACCGGTTCCGGTTCGCCAGTGGCCTATGGAGTCTTGGAGTCGGAATGGAAGGAACATATGACGGTCAAAGAGTCCATCCCGGTTGTTGTTAGGGCAATTGACTCTGCGATGAAGCGTGACTCGGCCAGCGGTGACAGTTTCGACGTGGCCGTGATAAGTAAGGATGGGTACGTGGAACTTACAGAGGACGAGAAGAAACACATCCTACACGCCTAAACTCGTTCTCAGACTCTTTCAACGCATCATACTAAGGATTAGAGAATAGAGATGACTAGAACCTACAGCGATGTAACCTCGAAGATACGTGAGACAATCGTAGAGCATATGCCGAAGGATGCAGAAATTACCCGGATCGAGTTCGAGGGTCCTCGCCTGGCCATATACGTGAAAAACGTAGGGTTACTTGCAGAACAGAGCTATGTTGTAACCGAAATCGTGAACCTTCTCCACAAGCGGATTGTTATTCGCTCAGACCAGTCTATACGTCTCCCCGAACGAGAAGCTGAGGGCTACATCCGCAAGCTGATGCCTCCGGAAGCGGAGGTGACCGACATCAACTTCGACCCTAGCCTAGGCGAGGTCGTCGTGGAGGCGAAGAAGCCTGGAGTCGCTATAGGGAAGGAGGCATCAATTCTCCAGCAAGTAATTAAAGAAACAAGATGGCGTCCGCGAATTCTCAGAGCGCCTCCCTTACACTCGAAAATTATCGCCAGTACCCGACACATTATGCATACTGAGAACGAGGAGAGAAGCCGAATCCTGCGAGACGTGGGGGAGAGAATCTTCCGGCCCACCTTCAGCAAAGCGGGATATGTTCGTCTCATCACCCTCGGAGCCTTCAGAGAGGTGGGACGAGCCGCGATGCTCATCCAGGCCGGATCCAGCACTGTTCTCCTAGACTGCGGAATAAACCCAGGAGCCCAAGAACCCTCCCAAGCTTATCCGCGATTCGACACAGACGAATTCGACCTTGAGAGACTTGACGCTGTAGTCATATCCCATGCTCACCTAGACCACTGCGGCATACTGCCCTTCCTCTACAAGTACGGGTATGATGGTCCCATCTACTGCTCAGAACCAACCCAGGTCCTCATGACGCTCCATCAACTGGACTACTTGGACGTCCACAGTAGAGAGGGTGAACATTCTCCCTTCGACCAGAAAGACGTGCGCGAAGTGGTAACGCACACGATACCCTTGCGATACAATGTCGTCACTGATGTGGCCCCTGACATTAAACTGACACTTCACAACGCCGGGCATATTCTTGGAAGCTCTATGGTCCACCTCCACATAGGCGAAGGTCTTCACAACATTGTTTACAGCGCGGACTTCAAGTTCGGGAGGACCATGATGCTGGACCCGGCCCTGGCGCAGTTTCCCAGAGCTGAGACCCTGATAATCGAGAGCACCTATGGCGGTCTCGACGACATCATGCCAGACCGGGAAGGAGTCGAGGGCAGGCTAGTCAGCATAGTCAACGAAACCGTGGAAAAGGGTGGCAAAGTCCTGATCCCTGTTCCCGCGGTAGGGAGGGCCCAAGAGATCATGCTCGTGCTAGACGCGTATATGAAAAACGGGGCACTCCGAGAACTTCCCATCTATATTGAGGGTATGGTCAACGAAGCAACAGCAATTCATACTGCCTTCCCAGAATATCTTGTGAGAGACATCAAAGAACAAATTCTCCACCAAGACATCAACCCGTTCCAGTCAGAATACTTCCATCCGGTAACTCATTCCGGCGACAGAGATGAGATCGTCTCTGGAGGACCTTGCGTAATCATAGCCACTTCTGGAATGCTTGAAGGAGGACCGGCAATTGACTATTTCCGCCGTTTAGCTCCCGACGCTAGAAACACACTCGCCTACGTAAGCTACCAAGTGGAAGGCACCCTCGGAAACAGGATCAAGAATGGATTGAAGGAGGTGAGCCTCTTCGGCCCGGACGGCAAGATCGAGATGGTCAAAAGCAACATGAGAGTCGAATCAATAGAAGGATTCTCAGGTCACTCGGACAGAAACCAGCTTCTGGGCTTCATCAAGAGAATGATGCCCAAGCCCACGCGAATCATCGTGAACCATGGGGAGAGAAGAAAATCAGATTTGTTCGCGCAGACCGTAAACCGTATCTTCGGAATCAAGACAGTGGTGCCCGACGTTCTGGAATCTTTGAGGCTTCGCTAACCGCTCCCCGGTAGCGTTTCCTTCTGTGAAGAACCGGTTGGAATGGCGGCCTCGGCTGTCGCGGCTTCTCGCCTCCAAATCCGGACTCCCGGGGGAGTAATTACGATGCGCTCCTCGCCTAGCCTGGCTATGTCACCCCCGATGGACTTTACGTGATCCGTGAGTTCGGTAATCGCTAGCTTTGTCTCGTCGACGCTCCTCCGGGCTAGAGGAGTGATTCGGACTATGAGTATGTTCCCGCTACGAATCTCTGTCTTGATGGCCTCCACATCGTCCAATTCCTGTAGCGGAAGCGCTTTGACGTAAGTCGGAGGGTGCGCCATGGGAAAACATCAAATCAAAAATAGAAGACCGTTTTCGATGCTCACCGGCCGCTTCAACTTTAAACATTTCCCTGACGGAATTTGAGATAAAGCGTCAACTCTAGGGATGGGCTGGTGTGTTGAGAGATTTTATTGCTTCCCAGACCGGGTCCCCTACATAGTGAAGGTTCACTACAACCTTACCCTTCTTGGTAGCCGCAAGGGTCCCAGAGGCGAGTATCGAACTGCCTACAGCGAGGAACTTGCCATGCTTCTCGTCAGCAATCACAACTAGTTGATTCTCACCGAACTCGCCCTGGACTCGTCTAATACCTGGTGCCATAATGTCGGCGCCCCCCACGACGTGTGGAACCGCACCCATGTCCACGATTATTCGAGGCATATTATCCAACACTGAAGTATTTACGAGGACCGGAACGATTTGCCCATCTCGTTTGAATGCCACCGGTTGACCATCGACAATTATGATGTCTGCGTCCTTCACATTTTCCAATTCGACTCTGGACTTGTGGGATAGTTGCTGGAGTCCGGGAATTTTCTTCAACTCTTCAATAAGCGGTTTGGAATCTCGCTCCTTCAAAATCGTCCTACTTGGCAAGCTAGGATGAGTTGTTTAAGAGAATCTTTAAAAGAGTACCCAGGCTCGGAAATCCCAATTTCACGGTTGGATTTTGAATGTCAGAAGTTGCTGCAAAGATCTTCGAGGAAAGCTTGAACAAAGTCGTTCTCGTGCAACTTAAGGGCGGCAGAAACGTTCGAGGGCGGCTATACAGTTTCGACCAGCACATGAACCTCGTCTTGGAAGAAGCGGAGGATGTCACGAATTCAGACGCTTCCAAGAAATTGGGAACGATTATTGTACGAGGAGACAATGTCGTCCTCGTGTCTCCACCTCCCAAGAGATAGAGAGGCCCATTCCACCCTTGGACCCCAGATAGGTTCCTGGTCACATTAGACTCAGAACGAGCCGACCCGAAACTCAGGACTGATTAACTCCCGACTGAAGCCGAGTTTTGGCGCGTGACCCATCGTCGACGTTTTTCTTGCAATTTCTGTCAGTGTAGACTGGTTGAGTCGGATTTCTCACGCGCCACTTGTCCCAAAAGAACGGAGCGTTCATGGGCTATGAATTCTGAGCCGATCTACGCTATCACTGGGTAGCACTTTTACAAAGGTTAAATATAATCTGTTGGGACGGACCGGAAAGTTGTCGTGAAATGTGTTGATTCGCGGAGTGGCGTGCCTAGTTCTTATTCTTGGCGCCATGCTTGTCGCAGTCCCTATTCCGCAGATATCCCTTCATAGCGCGACTGTCCAACCTTTCCCTTCTCTTGCGTCTTCCCAAAAAGCTTCAGACCCGAGCAATGCGACTCTGACCGCGTTCAACTACACCTATGCCCAGGCTGATCTGTACACAAAGTCGTCCAACGGTCTAAGCATCAACCCGGCCCCTAACTCAACCTCTCCACCATTCAATTCCACCCGTTTTTTCTGGCTTAACACAATTCCCAGTACAAATAACGGCGGCTTCGTTGCGGGCAGCGCTTTCAGATTCAACGCGACCAAACCCCCTTCCGCTGGCAGAGAAATGGTCAATTATACGCTAATAATTCCGCAATTCAACTGCGGCAACTGCAGCAGCACCCAGGTCAGGTTTGAATTCTTCGGTAACCTGACGAAAGGAACCTTCGCCAACTATGCTCTCACATACAAACCCTTCAATGGAACGACCATCCAACTTGGTGACAACAATACTAGTACGTTTCCGGGTCCGATAGGACCCCCCGGTTGCCCTCAACCCAACATCTGCATCGATGTCACCAAGCAGATCGGGTATGATCTCACCCTTTCCTTCACATTCGGTTGGAACGCTACGACAAGCGGAATGTCCGTAGACGTTGGCGAACTCACCGTCACCTCTCTGGACCAGACTTTCAAGAACTCTCGAAGCAACTTCATGTTTTCCATTGGTTCCTCTCAGATTCTTCATCAGGCAGACCTTTCCCCTATTATCTACAACAGTACTGTTAGCTATCGTAAACCCCAGACTTCGCTGTTGCTGAACCACACATGGTCAATTGAGCTGCTGGACATTTACTATCCCGCGGGCTATCAAGTTAGTCTAATCAGCCTCAACTCTACACCCGTCTACCCGGTCCATCAGGCCTTTGACACTGAACGATGTTTCGACCCGCTCAAATGCTCCACATCATTGTTGGCCATCAACATGTCGGATGTCCGGTTGGCGTCAAGAAACTCAACGGTCGTGGTTACGATGACCTCTACCAATTCTGTCTCCGTACTGAATACGCTAGCCTCAAGCGTGCCTGTGAGCCAATTCATTCCTGGAGAAAGCCTAACGGTTCAGATCGTGAACAAACTTTCTGCCCAAAATGTAACGATCGGAGTGAATCCTCGGCTGAACATTACGTTTACTGACTACCTAGGAAGCACAACATCAATAGCGCCAATGAACTTGCAAACCACGTCAGGAGGCAACTTCAGCTCAACCATCCCGACTGGACCCTTCGGTGTGTGGACCGTTACCGTCTCCTTCGTCAGCAACTATGATATGGGATCTGGCTCTCGGACATTTACCGTTGAAGAAATCCAGATGTCGCCCAATACATTTGGGTACAGCGGAAGCAACAAGGCCCTAACTGCCCAAGGAAACTTGATCTATGCAACCAGTAACTCAACGACTCCGCCAGTCCCGAACGTCAACGGGGTAGTATTTGCAGTCGACACAGGGAGCCCTACCACTAGTCCCATCACAACGGCAACAAGTAGCCCGTCCTCAACCAGCCTCTATGTTACCAATGTAACGCTCATCAACGGAGTATTCGGCCAAACCCAAACCCTCGTCATGACCTTTACTATCGTTAATCCCACCTCCCAGCTATTCTCCGCAAACGTCACGATAGAGCACGAATGGTCGAGCTCCCAGACCCACGGAGTTAACGTAACCATTCCCCTAACCCTCGGAGACCAGCCTTTCAGCACACAAGTCTCGAAACGCTACTCGTACGAAGCTGATGTTAGCTTTGCGTCCAGCCCTATCCAAGTGAAAGTGACGAGTCTGACCACACTCAACTCGAAAACTGGAACAATGAGCCAAAGTTCAGATCCTATCGTACCTAATAGACAACATACCGGACTCTTCAAGATAACAATCACCAGCGCAGTTCTTGGCTCCTCGACGGTGAGCCCAAGCTCCCCCCTGGAATCTCCACCCTATGCTTACGTTCCCGGCTTGTCCTCGGTTACTGGCAGATATCTGACATATGCTACGTTCACAACTCGCGCGGATGGCAGTTTTTCTGTCACAACTTCTTCCAATGCAATTCTAGCTGCGAAAAAACTGGTTTTGTTCGCTCTGGCAAGAGACACGGAGGGAGTGACACTGCTGAACGGTCAGAACCCGGGCCCAACTGATTCCACCATCCTCCAGGCTAGCCTTGACCCTATAGGCCAACTCACTGTTGGGCAAACGGTCCAGCCAAATCTTCATCTGACCAGCAACTCGTCCAAGATTATAGAGATAATAACAGTCACCCTCAACCTTCAGGGAAGCGGGATAGTAGACACTCACAAGGTTACCATTCAGCCAGGAACCCCCCAAACAGTGTCCTTCACCCTCACCGCCCCGCCAACCGCTGGGCAATACGCGGTCACGTTCTCTTCGCCCGAGTACGGCGGACCCTTCGCCAGTCAAACGATACAAGTGTCGGTAGTATCAAGCAACCTCCAGCTCCTAATTCCCGCCGCAGTAGGCCTCGTAGCTGCGCTAGTCGTCTTAGGCTTCTATCTAATCAGAAGACAACCGGAGAAAGAAATGGAAGAAGGGGCGAAACCCAAACCTACGGGCCCGAAGCCTAAGACTCAACCAGGCTCAGGCTCGTCAACCTCGAAATCCTTAACTCAAGCCCGAGATCTAAGGTCTAGATAGAGCATAGTATTATGGAAGTAGGTCCAGAAGAGACAGCGTCCGAGTCTCCACAAGCTTTACCACCACGGGAACGGAACCCCGGTGGATTATTCTACGAGTGCATCAACTGCGGATCAAAACTCACAGCCGACCAACTCGCCATGACCCCTGAGATCAAGTGCCCCTTCTGCGGCTACAGAATCCTGAGAAAGGTCAGACCTCCCATAGTAAAGCACGTAAAGGCCCGTTAGCGCAACGTCAGCTCCCGCGAACTTCACCTCAGCGCTGGAATTCGAACAGCCACTCCTGCTTGAAACCATAACCGTAAACTTTGAACGCCCATCTCTCCAAGCGTGCAAAACAATATAGTGAATCGCCAAGCCCTCCAACTGGGACTGGGGATTCAAACACTTGTCAAATGAAGTGAACGACAAGTACAGGTTATTGTCTGAAACTGCCAGGCGAAGGGGCTTCTTCTGGGGCTCCTTCGAGATATACGGTGGCCTCAGCGGATTCCTAGATCTCGGTCCTCTCGGAACGGGTCTGAAACGCGAGATCGAAAACACGTGGCGGAACTACTTTCTAACTCGCCACGGATTCGTCGAGATATCGACACCAATCATAACTCCCCACAAAGTACTGGAAGCGTCTGGACACGTTGAGAACTTCAAAGAACCGATGACTGAATGCACCAACTGCCACCGACGGTTCAGAGCAGACCAGCTGGTCAAAGAGGCCACAGGAAAGGAGACCGAGGGACTGTCACTAGACCAGCTGGGCTCGATGCTGAGCAAAGTGAAGTGTCCCGAGTGCGGAGGAATACTCGACTCCCCACAGTATTTTGTCACCATGTTCAAGACAAACATCGGCCCCTACGGGGAGGACCCTGCCTACGGCCGCCCAGAAGCAGCCCAGGGAATATTCGTCAACTTTCGAAGAGTCCTAGAAGTGATGCGGGAAAAGTTCCCTCTAGGGATCGCGCAGATCGGCATAGTGCTTAGGAATGAAATCTCACCCAGGCAAGGACCAATACGCCTGCGCGAATTTACAATAATGGACTTCGAGCTATTCTTCGACCCACAAGACCCCGACTGTCCATTCCTCGATGAGGTGAAAGGAGAGGAACTCTCCCTTGTCACTGAAAAAACAAGACAGGAAGGGACCGACAGGACAAGTGAGATTTCTGTTAAAGACGCTGTCGAAAGCCGGGTCATCAAGACTCCCTGGGCCGCGTATTTCATGGCCCAGTCCAAGCGGTTTCTAACTCAACTCGGCATCCCGTCCAAACATCAACGGTTCTTCGAAAAACTTCCAGGCGAGAGGGCCCACTACTCTGCCCAGACATTTGACCATGAGGTTCAACTGGACAGGTGGGGATGGGTCGAAGTGGCTGGATTCTCCTACAGAACCGATTACGACCTCCAACGACACATTCAGGCAACAGGTGTGGACATGCGGGTCTTCAAACCCTACGAGTCTCCAGTTGAACGAAAAGTTCAGACTGTAAAACCTAACCGTGAAAAGTTGGGAAAACGTTTCGGCTCCGAAACGGGAAAAATCATGAGCCTACTGTCAAAAGAAGACCTCACCAAACTTCTGAAAAATAAAAAACCCGGCGACACTGTTAGAATTGGCACCTACGATCTGCCAGTAGACTTCTTCGAGACCAAGGAAGAGACAGTCAAGGAGACCGGTACCAGGTTCATACCTCACGTGATAGAGCCCAGCTTCGGAGTCGAACGACTAGTTTACGCTACATTGGAACACAATCTCAGAATGAAAGAGGACCGGCTCATCCTCAGCCTTCCCTTCAAACTCGCCCCCATCCAAGCCTCGGTGTACCCCCTCGTCAACAAGGACGGGCTTGATACAAAGGCATTGACGATTTATCAGAGTCTACTCTCTAAGGGCTTACGTGTGGAGTATGATGATGCCGGGTCCATAGGACGCCGGTATGCCCGGGCCGACGAGGCTGGAATCCCCCTCGGAATAACCGTCGACTATGATACCCTCAAGGACGACACAGTTACCGTCCGGGACCGAGACTCCTGGGGTCAAGTAAGAGCGCAAGTCGAGGCTCTGAAAACTACTATTGACCAGATAGTCAAAGACGGCTTTCCAGCGACGACGGGTTAGTAGGCCGCCGCAACTTTTTATGGCAAGCTTGCCTATCCCATCAGTAACGCTACACGGTGTTGTTATTGACCTTCCCAGTTGAGACTGAGGCCAGCATTAGACGAAGAATTCTAGACATCTGCCGAGAACAGACTAGGAACGTGGTTGAGATAACCCGAGAACTCGCCTTGATGACAGACAGCGTGGGCGAGGGGAAGGGAAAAGACGCCAAAGACCACTACCAGAACATGATCAAGATTCTGGAAGACTTCGACGGCACGAAGAAGAAACTCCTAGAAGAAGTCGCCTCATTCGGCGCCCTCCTCAGCAACCGTGAAGACTTCATCCGGCTAATCTTCCGAATAAGCGAGGTCGCCGACTATGCGCAGGGAATCGGGTACCGGCTCACAGCCGTCGTAGACAGGAGCTGGAAGGTCGACAAGCGATACACAAAGCGACTTTCCGAACTGATTGGGCTGGTTCTGGAGGAAATGTCCAAAATAAGAGAAACAATGATGTCCCTAGGATTCAACCCAATCAAGGCGATGGAACTGTCAAGAAGCGTGGAAGAGACTGAGAAGAAAGTAGATACCGCATATCGCTCTCTTGATCTGGAGGTACTGGATGAGAAGATTCCTCTGCGCACACTCCTGTTGGTGAGAGACCTAAGCGCGCACATGGAGAACATGGCGGATCTAGGCGTAGATGTTGTGGACCTGATCCGAGTCATAGCTCTCACGGCCTAGTCAAAATCATGAAAGATCCGGTGCAGGGTCAGGCCGAGCTAATCGGGACAAGGCTAATCGTTTGGGATCATGAAGCTGGCCTCGGAATCTACCGATCTGGATTCTTCGGGAAACCTGTAGGGATTCCCAAGCCTAAACCCGACCAAGACTTCGAGGTACCCCTTCTTCTAGATCTGATGGAAGGTCTCTATCTACTCGAGCACAAACGTATACGCGTAGTAGATGGACGCACCAAAGAACCAGTAGGGAAAAGTGTTCTGCTCAAAGCAGCAAGGGAAACCTACCGAGGATTCAGTCCAGCATACCAAGTCTACAAGGACCTCAGAGACAAGAAATACATTGTAACTCCGGGGATCAAATTCGGGGCTGACTTTGCAGTTTACGAACGCGGACCAGGCATCGACCACGCACCGTTTATCGTCTCAGTGGAGACGCCCGAATCATTGATGGGGCCCTTCGAGGTCGTTCGGGCAGGGAGACTCGCAACAACGGTAAGAAAACAGTTCATTATCGCAATACCAGACACTAAATCACGAACGATAAGGTATCTGGTCTTTCAATGGTTCAAAGCCTAGGACCAAACCCTCCGACGCTCCCACCCTTCGCTAACTAGATAGTTAGGCTCTCTAAGTCCCGCGGATAGTGCGTTAAGAAGTCTATTCCTTCCTTTGTTATCGCCACAGTGTCCGAATGACGGAACCCAGCATATCCTGGCACATAGAGCCCAGGTTCGCAGGAAAACACCATCCCCTGTGTCATTACCGTGCGGTCCCCGGGGTCGAGCCAAGGCGGCTCGTGCCCATCCAAGCCTATTCCATGACCAGTATGATGCCTGAGGGAAGCGGAAAGGCCAGAATTCTCCACTGTTAACCGAGCAACCTCATCAACTCGGTGGCATCTAACTCCTGGACGAAGTTCGTTCAAGGCAGAATCCTGAGCGGCTAACATAGTGTCGAAATATTTCTTGGCTCTTGAGCTAGGCTTTCCAACCATCACGGTTCGTTCCAGCTCGCTAGTGTAACCACCGATTTCTACACCCGCCTCGGTTACCAGTACGTCTCCTCTGCGAATCTTCTTCTTGGCGTAGACTGCGTGGGGAATAGCTGAACCGGCGCCTATCTGTCCCCGAAATCCCACAACGACCGGAGATAAGCCCCACTTCAACTGTCGATATCGATTTCCGAGTCTCCTAAGCATCTTTCCAAGCGCTTCATAGCTTGCCTTCATCGCCAACAAGGCATCGTGAGAACCGGGCTTCACATTCTCCAACAAGACATCATGAGCGATCTCCGACCACTTAGAACTCTCCCGAAGGAGACGCATCTCTTGCTTCGACTTAACCAGCCGCAGCCGGTCGACAATGTCTCGGCCCTCGACGAACTTGGCCTTGGGCATTAGATCTTTCAGGGATGGACCACGATAGCCCCAACCTCCCGCAGCACCGTCCATGGAATCAGTGGCGATTATTGATCCTCCTAGCCCCTTCTTTATCAAGAATTTCGCGAAATGCCGCATTGGATGGATTCTGCCCGGATAGTCTGGATAACTGAAGACCTCCTCAATTAAGTGAGATTCTTCTCGGACATGATCGTATTCCAAGAGTGGACCTAATAGAAATACAGGGGCCCTCTGCGGAATCACAACAGCGAGAGGACGTTCGGTCGATATGTGGGCGAAGCCAGTGGAGTAGAGAATTCTCGTTGGATTCGTCAGGTATAATGCGTCTACTCTGCCCCTCTTCAACTGTCTCCGAATCTGCTCAATTCGGGTCTTATGTTCGGACAGGCTTATCGATAGATCTTCCGAGAGCATGGAAGTTGATTCATCCTTGCTCTGTTAAGACTTAGGACGACAAACAGCGGACTCGAGGCTATGAGAAGATCTCTCGAATTTGAGCTCTACAGCATAGCTGTCTCACCGCGACCGAGACCGTCTTCCTACATGCTTGTTTCGGGGCTTTGGTCTTGGTCTAGCTGCCCTGTTATCCGTCGGAGACGCCATCGAGGAAGCGTCAAACATCGCCTCTGGCAATGATACGGGCGCGGCTTCGGGCTCATCTTTGGTGGATAGAATCTTCGTCTGCCTGGCGAGGGGCGGCTGTCGACGAGATGGTTTCTGTGCCTCCCTCGTAGCTTCCAAGTTCCGGGTCCGAGATGGTGCAACCGCGACCTTTGCATCCGCGAGAAGGCGACGTCTATGTGAGTACGCACGTCCAGTGGACTGCTCGAAGCGAGGTTGAATCCCGCCCGCGAAAGCAACAGATAACCCGAAGGCTGTAAGAACGGCCCCAGCAATTATTCCCGTGTAGTCGATCCTGTAAGGGTCCAAGGTTGTTGCCGCGATCACTAAGACGGCGGAGCCAATGATAGTAAGAATGAAACCTGAGTAGCTCGCCTCTTTGTTCATCGAACATTGCGCACTATCCTGAGAAGATTATGAAAACGGCAGCTTTCCTGCTACTAAATCGGTGTTGTAACCAAAAAAGAAGGATAGGGGTAAGAACCCCATTCTCAGTCGATCTTTATCTGCTTCGGCCTATTGTCAGCGCTCTTGCGGGTCATGACTAGTTCAAGGACACCATTCTTGTAGCTTGCCTTCGATGTGTCAGGATCGACTTCAACAGGCAGCTCGAGAGACTTTTGGTAGCGCCGTTTGTCCGTGTCTACTTTGAGAATGAGGTTTCTTCCGTCGCATTCCAAAGTAATGTCCGACTTTTCGACTCCTGGGAGTTCCGCAACTACTTTGACTACATCGGAGTGCACCATAGTATCGACGAGAGGTTCCCTCTCTTCCTTGACATCCAGCTTTGGTTTGGCGACTCCGAAGGGTCCGCTTCTCATCGAGGGCTTTACATTGCCGAATTCCCTGACAACGGGTTTTCCGTCTGGTCCTACGCTGAGAGAGTATCCGTAGACGAAGGGGCCCATTTCCTTTACCGTCCCTCCATCAGGTAATTTTCTCTCCCTAACTAGGTCCTTAGGCAGGTCAAGCCCTTGCAGCATTTCCTCGAAGCTATGCTCGAATTCTTGGAACCAGTTTGTCGTAGGGAATCGCCGGCGTCGGCGTAGCCATTCCGGAAAGAATTCGTCATCTTCCAATCAATTCACCTCCTTGTCTTTGTAATGGTCGAGGGTCCGGCGGGTCTTCTCCAGGAACGCAATGAGTTCCGCCATCACCGTCTTTCCGAAAGGACTCAGCTCGTAAGTCCCTTCAAGAGGCTCGTCGACAAGACCTGCTTCCGAGAGGGCTGTGAGATTATGGTAAACAAGCTTAGGGTTGATCTTCGCACGATATTCTTTCTTTACGCCCGATTTCTGAAATAGCGGGGCAAGCATCCTCATCCTCGTCTCGTTTACCATAAGCTCGATTAGTCGCAGAGTCCTCTGGAAGTCTTCGTCTAACGTGTCGTCGAACCATCCCAGAGTCTCCAACCTGAGTTTGCTTCTGTCGAGACCTTCTGGGACCTCCTTTCGTGTTGTTGCTCTGTCGAGCTCTTCAGGTGAGAGTA
>Ga0209283_10000165_pt1 | contig 30933 bp, 25 predicted proteins | sample CZO8metaG_2_FD_188354 | JGI IMG/M metagenome (GOLD analysis project Ga0209283, IMG submission 188354) | Vadose zone soil microbial communities from the Eel River Critical Zone Observatory, Northern California, USA - CZOApr15con2H1.8 metaG... | ecosystem: Environmental > Terrestrial > Soil >...
GCAGGCGGAGGCGGCCGCCGCCGAGCTGCGCGCCGACCCGACCCCGGACTGCGCGGTGGCGTGCAGCCCCGGCGTGCTGATGGTGATCCTGAGCAACCTGATCCGGAACGCGGTCAAGTACCTGGGCGAGGCGTCCGAGCGCGCCGTGGTGCTGCGCGTGCGGCCGCGGCGGTCGAGCGTGCTGTTCGAGGTGGAGGACAGCGGTCCGGGCATCCCCGCCGAGCTGGGGGAACGCATCTTCGAGCCGTACATCCGTGGGCGGCGCGCCTCGGCCACCCGGCCGGGCATCGGTCTGGGCCTGGCCACGGTGAAGCGCCTGGTCACCGCGCACGGCGGGGCCCTGGGCACTCGCCGGAGCGCGCTGGGCGGCGCCTCGTTCTGGTTCGAGCTGCCCCGCGCCGAGGCGAGCGAGCGTCCGGCGGCCCCCCAGGACTCCGTGATGCGGTCATGACACAGCGCGCTAATACTCCTGCCATGACCGGCAAAGTGACGCAGATCCCCAGGACCGAGGCCCGCCCCGTCGTCGCCCTGGTCGCTCACGACCGCCGCAAGGACGAGATGGTCGAGTGGGCGCTCTTCAACCGGGGAACGCTCTCCCGGTGCTCGCTGTACGCGACGCGCACCACCGGGGCCACGCTGCACGACGCGATGCAGGCGGACATGGACATCCACCTCCTCCTCTCTGGGCCGCTGGGCGGGGACGCGCAGCTCGGCTCGCTCATCGCCGAAGGGCGCATCGACGCGGTGTTCTTCTTCTGGGACCCGCTGACCCCGCAGCCGCACGACGTCGACGTGAAGGCGCTCCTGCGCCTCGCCGTCCTCTACGACGTGCCGATCGCCTGCAACCGCAGCTCGGCGGACCACATCATCTCCTCCCCCCTCTTCACCGTCCCGGAGCAGTACCGGAAGGACCGCGGCCAGGCGGGCCTCAGCTCCACGCCCTGGGCGCGGTGAAGCTTCGGAACTCGCGGGCGTTTCGCGGACTTGACGAGGTCACGGCCAGCCGGTAGGGTGCGCGCCCTTCCGGGCAGTCCCGCCCGGATCGGATACCCGCTCGCCCTCCCGCCTGGCCGGCGGAGGAGCGGGGGGACCACGGAGAAGTGATGAGCGCAGGGCCGTTGCACTACGAAACGAAGAAGCAGGGCGTCGTCGAGAAGTTCCGGACCCACGAGCGCGACACGGGGTCGCCCGAGGTGCAGGTCGCGCTCCTCACCGAGCGCATCCAGTACCTCACCGAGCACTTCAAGACGCACAAGAAGGACCACCATTCGCGCCGCGGCCTGCTCAAGCTGGTCGGGCAGCGCAGACGGCTCCTCGACTACCTGAAGTCGAAGGACGCCGCCCGGTATCGGAAGCTGATCGAAGGGCTGGGCATCCGCAAGTAGGCTTTCCGGGGGGTGTTCCGAATGCGGGACGCCCCCCGGCGCGTTAAAGGAGGAGGCGGCGCGGTCCGGAGGCGTCGGTCGGTCCCTCATCAGAGCAGCGAACGAGGCTCGCTGCTGTGACCAGGCTCCGAACGGTCCCCCGGACGGCCCGCAGCGGCTCGGAAGGAAGCCGCGCGCAGTCCGGGGTCGGCTGAGACCCCACCAGTTCCCAAGCGAGAGCACGCGGCCACGGGGCCGCGAAAGGACGTTGCACATGGAAGCGAAGTCGGTGACCGCGCAGGTCGGAAATCAGAACATCGCGATCGAGACGGGCAAGATGGCCAAGCAGGCCGATGGGTCGGTGGTGCTGCGGGCGGGCGACAGCGTGGTGCTGGTCACCGCGGTGTCGGCCAAAGACAGGAAGGAAGGCCTCGACTTCTTCCCGCTGACCGTCGACTACCAGGAGCGCCTTTCCGCCGCCGGCCGCATCCCCGGCAGCTTCTTCCGGCGCGAGGGCCGCCTGACCGAGCGCGAGACGCTGATCTCCCGGATGATCGACCGCAGCTGCCGGCCGCTGTTCCCCGAGGGGTACCAGAACGAGACGCAGATCATCGCGACCGTCTTCTCGGCCGACAACCAGTACGACACCGACGTCCTGGCGCTGACCGGCGCTTCCTTCGCGCTGGCGGTCTCGGACATCCCCTTCCCGTTCGCCTTCGCGGGCGTGCGCGTCGGGCGCGTGGGCGGGAAGTTCATCGCCAATCCCAGCGAGCTGGAGCGCGAGCAGGGCGACGTGGACATCGTCATGGCCGCCTCGCGCGACGCGATCTTCATGGTGGAGGGCGGCGCCAAGGAGATCGACGAGAGCACCATGGTCGAGGCGCTGCTCTTCGGGCAGCGCGCCATCGAGCAGCTGCTCGACCGCCAGGAGGAGCTGCAGCGCGAGGCGGGCAAGCCGAAGCGGACCTTCGAGAAGACGTCGCTCGCGGGCGGCGTCTCGGAGAAGGTGCGCGCGGCCGTCTACGAGAAGGTGCGCGAGGCGTATGCGCACGACCAGAAGCACGAGCGGTACGGACTGCTCTCCCAGATCAAGAAGGACGTGGTCGCGCAGCTCTGCGCCGAGGGCGCGGAGCTCGCAGGCAAGGAGAAGGACGTCAAGACCGCCCTCGAGGACCTCAAGTACGAGTACATGCGCCGCATGATCACGCACGAGGGGCGGCGCATCGGCGGGCGCAAGACCGATCAGGTCCGGTCTATCTCCTCCGAGGTGGGCCTGTTGCCGCGCGCCCACGGGTCGGCGCTCTTCACGCGCGGCGAGACGCAGGGCCTGGTCACAACGACGCTGGGCACGAGCGATGACGAGCAGCGGATGGAGAGCCTCAAGGGTCAGTCCTTCCGCAAGTTCTTGCTGCACTACAACTTCCCGCCCTACTCGGTCGGCGAGGTGAAGCCGCTCCGCGGCGCCGGGCGGCGCGAGATCGGCCACGGCATGCTGGCGGAGCGCGCGCTGCGCTCGGTGCTGCCGCCGGACGACAAGTTCCCGTACACCATCCGCGTGGTGAGCGACGTCCTGGAGTCGAACGGCTCGAGCTCGATGGCGACCGTGTGCGGCGGCTGCCTCTCGCTGATGGACGCCGGCGTGCCGATCAGCTCGCCGGTCGCCGGCATCGCCATGGGCCTGATCAAGGAGGACGGCCGCATCGCCATCCTCTCCGACATCCTCGGCGACGAGGACCACCTGGGCGACATGGACTTCAAGGTGTGCGGCACGGCCAAGGGCATCACCTCGATCCAGATGGACATCAAGATCACCGGCGTGGACAAGCAGATCCTCACCGACGCGCTCAACCAGGCGCGCACCGGCCGGCTGCACATCCTCTCCGAGATGTCCAAGGCGATCGAGAAGCCGCGCGCGGACATCTCCAAGTACGCGCCGAAGATCACCACCATCCGCATCCCGGTCAGCCGCATCAAGGACGTCATCGGGCCGGGCGGCAAGGTGATCAAGGACATCATCGCCCGCACCGGCGCCACCATCGACATCGAGGACGACGGCACGGTGGCAATCGCCTCGGCCAACAGCGAAAGCGTGGACCAGGCGATCAAGATGATCCGCGCGCTCACCCAGGAGGCGGAGGTCGGCAAGATCTACCTGGGCACCGTGCGGCGCATCATGGAGTTCGGCGCCTTCGTGGAGATCTTCCCCGGCACCGACGGGCTGGTGCACATCTCGGACCTCGCCAATTCGCGCGTCAAGAAGGTGGAGGACGTGCTCAAGGAAGGCGACGAGGTGCTGGTGAAGGTCGTCTCAGTGGACCGCAGCGGGAAGATCCGGCTGTCGCGCAAGGAGGCGCTGGCGGAGCAGGCGGCGCAGGGGGACAGAAAGGGACAGCCTGCTCCGCAGGCAAAGGCCTAGTCAGCCTGCCAGGTCCGCGAGCAGGTCGATGAGCCGGAGGCCCGCCTCGAGCGCCCGGCCCTCCGGATCCACGGAAGGGTCGTAAGCCGCCACGCTGGCCGAGCAGATCGGGCGCGCGGCCGCGATTGCGCGGATCGCGCCCTGCACCTCTGCCGGCGTGAGCCCGGCCGGCGCCTCCACGGCCGCTTCGTCCACCTCGATGCCTCGCGCGCCCAGCCGGTCCGCCGCGGCGGCCAGCCGCCCGGGACCCGCGCCCATCCGCAGCCCGCGGTTCCCCGCGTCGTAGGGGGGACTCGGATCAAGCGCACGCGCATCCGACCATCCTACTTCCGCCCCCGCGCGCCGCACATGCCCGCCGTTGCAGCGGCGGCGGGACGCTGGAAGGATCGCCGCATGGGTCGCCTCCGCGCTCGTGCTGGGCCTCGCCGCTCTGGCCTTCGCGGCGAAGATCATGCTCGCCGGCACCGCCGCCGGCAGCCCCGCGGGCCCGACCCAACCGAAGCGCCAGCTCGACAACGTCCGCTCCCGCGCGAAGCAACTCGAGCGCGAGCAGCAGAGAAACGTGGACGAGATGGCCCGCAAGGCCGCCGAGCAGTAGCGGTCAGTTGGGCCTTGCGACCGACAACGGCGGGAGCGTTTCCACCTCGGGGGCGCGCTGCCGCTCGGGCTGCGTCGGATCCGCCGGTAGATCGACGACGAACGTGGTCCCGTGCTGCGCGGTCGACCGGACCCTGAGCTCGCCTCCGTGGCGCCGCACGATGTTCCGGCAAAGGAAGAGGCCGAGCCCGGTGCCCTGCCCCGCCGGCTTGGTGGTGAAGAACGGCTCGAAGACCCGGTTCAGCATCCCGGCCGGAATGCCCGGGCCGTTGTCGGAGACCTCGGCCAGGACGCGCGCTCCTTCCCGCCGGACCACCACCACGATGCGGCCGTCGCGCGCCCGCTCCGTCCCGATCGCCTGCACCGCGTTCACCAACAGATTGACGAACACCTGAGACATCCGTCCGACGCTGCCGATGACCTGGGTCTCGCCGTCCATCCGCAAGGTCACGGTGGCGCGTCCGCGCAGCTCCGCCTCGGCCATGCGCAGCGAAGCCCGGACCGCCTCCTTGAGATCGAAGGGCAGCTGCGTGTTCTCGTCCGCGCTGGCCAGCGCGCCGATGTCGCGGATGATGTCGCGCATGCGGTTCGCGCCGTCGACGGCGTCGGAGGAGGCCCGGCGCATCTGCGTGAAGGTGACCGTCTCGCGGGTGGGCTGCGCCGACTCCGGCGGCGCGAAGCGCGGCAGGTGCTCCGCGATGTAGCCGGCGTTCTCCAGGACGTAGGTGAGCGGCGTGCGGATCTCGTGGGCGATGCTCGCCGCCAGCTGGCCGAGCGCGACCAGCCGATCCGACGAGGCCACGTGCTGCAGCAGCCGGTCGTTCTCCAGGGCGAGCCGCGCCTGAGCGGCGAGGACCGAGGCGCGCTCCAGATCGGCGGGTCCGAAGGGCGGGCGCTCGCGCTGGGCGGTGAGGATGGCGACCAGCCGGCCCTCGGCGGTGAGGGGATGGACCAGCCCGGGACCGCGCGCCGCCCGCTGCGGAGGCTCGTCGCCGGAGGCCGCGCCGACGATGGCGGGCTCCTCTTCCGTGCGCAGCCAGTCGTGCACCCAGGACGGCGCGGACGCGCCCTGGCCGTCGCCGCCCCAGAGGTACGCCACGGTGAGGCGGCCGTCCTCGGGGGCGGGCACCAGCAGGCATGCGCTCTGGGCCGAGAGCGCCTCGGCGAACGCGCTCACGATGGCCTCGGGCAGCTTCTCGCGCGCCTCGAGCACTCCGCGCAGCGCGAGCAGCTGCGCCTCGGCTTCGCGCAGCGACTTGCGTTCCAGCGCCCGCTCGACCAGCTCGTCCAGCTCGCCTCCTTCACAGGGGCGCCGCACCGAGGCGAACGCGCCTTCCCGGAGGCAGCGGATGGCCGCGGCCCGCTCGCCCGGAAGCGCGAGCACGATCACTTCCGTCCGCGGGCACACCTTCTGGAGCGCGTGGAGCAGCGCGAGATCGGGCGGGAGCAAGGCGACGTCCCAGCCTTCCGGATCCGCCAGCCACTGTGGAAGCGCGCGCGCGTCCGCGACGTGCGCGAGGCAGTGACCACGGCGTTCCAGCTCCGCGCCTTCGCGCGCGCAGCCGACGATCAGGATCCGGCTCGCCATGGACTTCCCCCCGACAGGCTGAACGGAACACGGAGCAACAGGCGTGCCGGTCCTACCGTCCCATTTGTACCCGGCCGGAGACGCGGGTCTGCGCGGCGGCAGGTGTGGGAGACGCTCCTTCCGGGTGCGCCCGGCGTGCTCGATTCGCGCATCGCCGCGCGCATCGAGCGCACCGAGGTGCGCAACGCCGGCTGCCCGATTCCGTAACCTCGCCGCCGAGCCGCGGAAGCGCATTGGCCCACCCCTTGCTCAACTAGGCGGCGGGGGACCGCGAGGTCCACTCAGGACAGGTGGGAGACGGTATGACCAGGTACGCTCACAGCTACAGCCGGATCGCCGCGGCGCTGCTCGCGCTGACCGCGGCGTGCGGAAGTGGGCGCCCTGCTCCGGCCTCCAAGTTCGCGGCAGTGCGCATGCAGGATCCGGCGGAGCTGGACAGCGAGAACGGCCTGATCGCGGTGGGACTCAGCGACGCGTGCCTGGGCCTCGATCTGGCCATCGCCCCGGCCCCCACCTCGACGGACCCCACGACTGGGATTACGTATACGACGACGAGCTGGACGGACCCGGCGACCGGGATTGCGTACACGCAGACGACCTGGACGGACCCGGCGACCGGGATTGCGTACACGCAGACGACCTGGACGGATCCGATGACCGGGATTGCGTACACGCAGACGACCTCGACGGATCCGATGACCGGGATCCCGTACACGACGACGACTTCGACGAACCCGGCGACCGGAACGACGACGACCACCTCGACGACGACTCCGATTTTGGTCGTGGCCCCAACCGCGACGATCGATCCGAACGCGTGCGGCATCTTCAACGGCATGCCGCCGAACCTCCTGGGGCTGAACGGCCTGCAGCCGAACTCGCTGGTGGACGACCATTTCAAGAAGTGGTTCGCGGCCGATCCGAAGACGGCGAACGCGCTGATGAAGTACCTGGTGAAGTGCTCGCTGCCGGTGGGCGTGGGGATGGACTTCCAGTACGGCGGGATCACCTACACCTGGACCGGCCTGCTCGGCATGGCGCCGCACTGGGCCGCGGGTGAGCCGATCCCCGAGAACGAGCAGCAGCTGGTCACGGCCTGCATGGGCCTGCATGCAAACCGGTACGGTGCGCATGTCCCGATCTCCGTGCTGGGCCAGTACGCGGACGGCACGCCCATCCCGATCTCCGACGAGGAGCTGTCCAACTTCCCGGTGAGCGAGGGCTGCTTCTTCGGGAACATGTTCCGGAAGGACGGCGTGTTCTCGGGCAACGACCGGCCGTCGGCGCTCGCCGATGATCAGAGCAGCCTGCGCGCTTGCGCGATGCCTGACCGCACCGGCGCGGGCGAGAGCTCGATGTGCCCGCCGGTCCAATACGCGGGCAACTGCCGCGACCTGTGCCAGCCGGACCCGACGAACCTCTACTACCTGACCTGCACGGTGAACGGGCACAGCTACCGCGCCCTGTCCACCCGCATCCAGCGCTACGTCGAGTACACCTGCGGCGACGGCGTCTGCCAGGTCACGGAGAGCTGCGGCACGGGCTCGAGCTGGAACGACTGCGGTCTGGACTGCGGGCCCTGCAACTGAGAGAGAATCGTCCGCGCGGGGCTGATGGCCCCGGGCGGACGCGATGACCGAGGTCGAACCCACCGAAGCGCCGTTTCCCGAAGTGCCCGGGTACCGCATTGCGCGGGTGCTCGGGCGCGGCGGCTTCGGCGTGGTCTTCGAGGCGCTGGAGGACTCCGGCCGGCGCGTCGCCCTGAAGGTTGCCACCCCGAGCGATGCCACCGCGGCGGCGCAGCTGGCCGGCGAAGAGAAGGCCCTCCGCGCGGTGGGGCCGGCCGTCGCTCCCGAGGTCCGCAGCTCGGGAAAGCTCCCCGACGGGTCACCCTACCTCGCGCTCGAGCTGCTCGAGGCCCCGACGTTGCGACAGCGCCTGCGGGAGATCGCCGGGCCGATGCAGCGGCCGGAGCTGGCGCCCGCCGCAGCGGCGCTGTGCGACGCGGTAGGTGCTGTGCACGCAGCGGGTTACCTGCACCTCGATCTGAAGCCCGACAACGTCTTTATCACGCGAAGCGGCGTGCGGCTCATCGATTTCGGGCTCGCGCGGCCGATCCGTGAACGGCGGCGGGATCGCGCTCCCGCATTCGCAGGCACCGCCGAGTACGCGAGCCCGGAGCAGTGCGAGGAGCGCTCGGAGCTGGACCCACGAGCCGACCTGTACGCCATCGGCGTGCTGTTGTACGAGATGCTGACCGGCCGGCCGCCGTTCACCGGGGACAGCCAGGCGGTGCGGGAAGCGCACGTCGGGCTGCGACCGCCGCGTCCCTCGCAGCTCGCGCCGGTGCCTGCGCGGGTCGAGCAGGTCGTCCTGCGTGCGCTCGCCAAGGATCGCGGCCGACGGCATCGAACCGCGGCCGAGCTCAGCGCCTCGTTCCAGGCCGCATTGGCCGAGGACGCGCCCGCGGAGCTCGGAACGCGAGCGGTGGCCGCGCCGCCGTCGTCCCGTCTCGAGCGGCGCCAGGTGGGCGTGCTTCTCTTCGCCACCACCTCGGACGCAGGCTCGGTGCAGGCGGCGGTGAGATCGCTGGGAGGCGACCTGGGATGGGCGGGCCGCGGCCGGTATGCGGCGATCTTCGCGGGCGAGGCCGGCCAGGACCCGGTCAGACGGGCGTTCCGCGCGGCGCAGGGCCTGGCGGAGCGGAAGCTGGCCGTCCGGGCGCTGGTCGATGTCGCGGCCGTGAATGCGCAGCGCCGCGGGGATGGCCAGGTCCGGTACCTCGCGCCCGAGCTCGGACGTGAGGAGCGGTACGCCACCGATTCGGACCCCCTGGGCCCCCTCGCCACCTCGGCCGCGGCCGAGGTGCTCGTCGATGTCGGCTGGGAGCCCGTCCCGGGACGGCAGGGACTCCTGGTGCCTCGTCTTGGCGCGGCCGATCGGGTGCAGGCGGCCACCATCGTGCAGCTCGGGGCCGGTCCGCTGGTCGGCCGCGAGGAGCTCCTGCGCGAACTCCTGGCGGCGGCGAACGAAGCGGTGCAGGGAACGCCGGCGGTGATCGCCGTGATCGCCGAGCCAGGGCACGGAAAGACGCACCTCGCCGCCGGTCTGGTGGAGAGGCTGCGCAGCCACGTCCCCGCCGCGGAGCTGCTCGACCTGCGCGCGCGCGAGCCGATCGCGGGCGACGCCGACGAGACGCTCCGCGGACTGCTCTCGCGCGCGCTGGACCTCCCGGCCGGCGCCGGCGAGGAAGCCGCGCGAACGCGCTTCACCGGGGTGGTCGGCGCCGGGAAGGCCGCGGAGCTTTGGCCGGCGGCGGCGCTCACGCTGCGTCTCGTCTCGCCGGAGGCGCCTCAAGTCCGCGCCCTCGCGTCCGCCCCCGGCGTGCTGCGTTCGATGGCGATGCGGGCCACCGGCGAGGCGCTGCGTGCCCGGGCCAGCCGGCGGCCGCTCTGCCTGGTGCTGGACGACGCCCAGTTCGCGGATGACACGGCGCTGGACGCGCTCGAATACGCCACGCTGGCGGAGGCGCAGGCACCCCTGTTCGTCTGCGCGCTGGGGCGCCCGGCGTTCGGCGAGGCGCGCAAGTCCTTCGGCGAGCGCGCCGCACATCGACGCGTGCACCAGGTGGGTCCCCTCGATCCGGCGCACGCCGCCGAGCTGTGCCGCCGGCTGCTGGCTCCGGCGGAGAACGTGCCGCAGGCCGCGATCGATCTGCTGGTGCGGCGCACCCATGGCATACCCCTCCTCCTGGTGGAGCTGATCCGCGGATTGAAGCGGGACGGACTGGTGCGCAAGCGGATGCGTGGCGATACCTGGTTCCTGGCGACGGACGAGTTGGAGAAGCTTCCCGATTCTCCACTGATCGAGTGGCTCGCGGAACGCGAGGTGGGCACGCTGCCAGCGGAGCTGGCTTCGCATGCACGCCTCGTCGCCCTGCTGGGGCCGGAGTTCAGCGCGGAAGAGGTCGAAGGCGTCGTCGGCCAGCTCGATGCGGAGGGGCTCGGGAGCGAATTCCCGCTCGACGCGCAGGTTGCCGCGCGCCGCCTCGCAGGCCTGGGTCTCCTGGTGACCACGCGCACGGGCGGCTTTCGCGTGCGCCATGCGCTGGTCCGGGACGCAGTCGCGCGGTCCGTGCCGGCCGCCCAGCGCGAGCGTGTGCACCGCGCTGCCGCGCACTTCTACCGAACCACGCAGAGCCTGCCCGACGTCCGGCGGCGGCCGCTCCTCGCTCGTCATGCAGCCGAGGCGGGCCTCAAGGAAGAGGCGGCGACGCTCTACCTGCAGCTCGCGGAGGAAGCGCGTGGACGGCACTCGTACTTCGATGCGGAGGCGAGCTACACGAGCGCCCTGAATCTCCTGCAGCCCGCCGACGCACAACGCAAGCTGATCGCCAAGCGAGGCCGGGGCAGCATGCGCTACCGGATCGGACGGTACGAGGATTCGTTCGCCGACCTGGAGGAGGCGCGCGCTGTCGCCCGGGAGCTGGGCGACAACACCACGGAGGCGGAGATCCTCCTCGATGCCGCCACCGCGCTCGACTGGGTGACCGACTACGCGCGATCGCGCGCGTTGGTGGAAGAAGCCCTCGCGCTGGTCCCGACCCCCTCCTCCACCTCGCTTCAGGCGCGGCTGGTGCTGGGCAGAGGCCGCGCGCTGCTGCGCGAGGACCGCTGGGCGGAAGCCTGCGGCGCGCTCGAGGAAGCCGTCCACCTGGCGGAGAAGGTCGGGGACGAGGCTTACGAGACGCTGATGATCGCGCTGGTCATGCTGGAAGCGATCCTGGGCGAGCTGCGCCGGTTCGACGAGGCGGAGCGGCTCTCCGCTCGGGCCATCGCGCTCAGCCGGGAGCACGGAGACCAGCTCCACCTGATCGCCGCGCTCGGCAACAGGCTCAGCGTCCGGGTCGCGCGGCACGACGTGGATGGCGCCATCGACGACCAGCAGACGCTGATGCGGATCGGCCGCGAGGTGGGAATCCTCCTCGCCGAATACTTCGGCGAGCAGAACATCGGCCTGCTGCTCTACTTTGCCGGTGACCTCGAACGGGCCGCCGAACATGCGCGCAGGGCGATGGGCATCGAGGAGCGACATCCGGAGGTGGCGAGAGGGGCCCCGGTCGGCATGCTGACCCTGGCCCGGATCTATGCCTACCGAGGGGAAATTGCCCAGGCGCGCGATCTCCTGCGCCGCATCGAGGCGGCGGTTCGCTCACCCGAGGCGGACGGAGCCGCGGCCGTGCCGCTGACGCCGTCCCAGCAGGTGACGCTCAGGATGGTCGACCTCGCTACCCGGGACGCCAGCGACCGGGAGTGGGAGGAGTTGCTGGACAGATCGACCAGGGACTCGCTGGAGCAGGAGCCGATCGAAGTCGCGGACGTCTATGGCACCTGGGCGCTGCGGCGCGGGCGGATCGACGAGGCGCGGCGCGCGTTCGAGGAAGCAGCGGCGCGCGCGGCGCGGATCCCGAACATCATGGGTGCCCGCGTGAAGAAGGGACTCGAGGCTACAGCAGCCCGAACGACCTGAGCAGCGCGACGGCGACGCCGATCAGCGAGTCTCCGGCGATCAGTCCGGCGCCCGCCACCCCGGCGAGTTCCGACCGCAGCTGCGGCCAACGGCGGCGCCCCACCGCCGCGAGCGCCGCCCCGCACGCGATGGTGAGCGAGTAGTCGAAGGGGACCAGGGCGCCGATCCCCACCGCGACCGCGGGCGGAACGAAGCGGCCGGCGCGCGTCTCTTCCGCCACGGCGAGGGCGACGCCCGCGATGCCGGAAACGATGACGGCCTGGAGCGCTCCGGGCGGCAGCGCGGTCAGACCTTGCGCCACCAGCTCTCCCATCGCCTTCCACTGGAGCGCTGTGGGCATCGGGAGATCGGGCGAGGTCAGCCCATACGCCCGAAGCAGGATGCCGTACGCGGGCATGCAGACGAGGGCGCCCACCACGCATCCGGCGAGCGCGGCGGCGACCTGGCCGCCCACGGGCGCGCGGAGCAGCCGTCCCACTCGCAGCGACCAGAGCAGCACGCTCGTCTGGGTGGCCGCCCCGGCGACCACCGATCCGGCGGCGACGTTCACCGCCGGCTGCCCTGGCGCGAGACCGCCGTAGACCGCCTGCGTCACCTGCCCCACCGTTCCGAGAGGCGACAGGTCGGTGAGCCCCGCGCTGCGCGCGCAGAGGCTCGCTCCCACGACGGACAGGACCAGGGCGAGCGCGGTGTGGAGCGGGCGCAGGTCGAACAGCGCCTTCCCGGCGACGACGGTGGCGATGGCCGCGGCGGCGGCGAGGAGCGCTCCGCCAAGCCGAGCACGGGAGCGGCCCGCAGCCGCGGAGCGCAGGTCGCGCAACGCGCCGGAGATCAGGGCGGCCTGCCGCAGCAGCGCGACCAGGGCCGCGCCGGCCATGAGCGCAGTGGCGGGCCAGGAGAGCCAGCTCGCGATGGCCGCCCGATCGGCGGCGAGGTGCAGCGGCCCTCGGACGAGCCACGGGCCGAGCGCGATCCAGCCGAGCACCGACCCGGTCAGCAGGCCGGCGGCGATGCGCGGGCCGACGACGATCCCCACTCCCCAGAGGAGCGGGCTGGTGCTCAGCGCGATGCCCAGCGAGGCCAGCGGAACCCCCGCGAGCCGCCCCGGCACCGCGAGGGACTCCGGGACGATCGCGGGCTTGCCGCTGCGGAACCAGGCCACCACGGCGGCGGCCGCGCCTCCGGCGAGGACCCAGCGTCCGCGCCCGCGCCCCGCCTCGCCGCCCGCGTGGAGGACCTCGATGACCTCCGCCGCCGCGACGCCGGTGGGAAAGGGCAGGTCCTCCTCCTCGAGGAGGCGCCGGCGCAACGCGAGCGCGATTAGGACGCCGATGATTCCCAGCGCGAGTCCCCACACGGCGACGCCCCATGCCGGTACGCGCACGCCGAGGAGCTGCAGCGCCGGGATCGCGCCGAGGAGTCCCGCGGCCGCCGGCACCCCACCCACGGCGCAGGCGGCGGTCTGGGCGACGTTGTTCTCGAGCCGCGTGAGCCTCCCCGAGGCAAGCGCGAAGGCGAGGACCGAGGCGGTGATTTGACCTCCGTCCCAGAAACCCGTCTTGAGCCCCATGTACAGGTTGGCGATGCAGAGGAGGACGCCGACGAGGAGCCCGCAGGCGAGCGCTCGCGCAGTGAGGTCGGGCTCCCGCGCGGGCTCGGAGGCCGAGAGGCGCACATGCGGACCGTAGCATGTGCTCCGATTCCTTCCAGAAAGCATCCCTCCATGGGAGACTGAAGGGCCGATGGTGAAGGACAGCTTCACGCCCACGATCCCCGCCGGGCCGCCCAAGGAGGCCACCGGCGAGGAGATCGACCTCGACGGCGACCTGGCGCCGGGCGACCGGGCGGGGGAGTACCTGATCCTCGGGACCATCGCGTCGGGCGGATGCGGCACCGTCTACACCGCCGAGCACCGCGTGCTGGGACGCAAGGCGGCCGTCAAGGTGCTGCACAGCCAGCTCGCCGGCTCGCCGGAGATGGTGGAGCGCTTCGTGCGCGAAGCGCGGGTGGTGAACCGCATCCGCCACCCCAACATCGTCGACATCTACGAGTTCGGCGAGCTGGACGACAAGCGTCCCTACTTCGTGATGGAGCTTTTGGAGGGGACGAGCCTCGCCAGCATCGTCGAGCGGCGCGGGAGGCTCACGCCGGCGCAGGCGCTCAGCTACGTGGAGCCGGTGTGCGAGGCCTTGCGGGCGGCCCACGCGGCGGGGGTCGTGCACCGCGACCTGAAGGCGAGCAACGTGGCGGTGGTGAAGGACGGCGACCCGCCGCGGGTGAAACTGCTCGATTTCGGCATCGCCAAGCTGGTCCGGACCGCGCCCGGCGAGCGGGGTCTCACGGCGGTCGGGCAGCGGATCGGGACGCCCTACGCGATGGCGCCCGAGCAGATCCGGGGCGGCGCGATCGACACGCGCGTGGACATCTACGCGCTCGGCGTCCTCCTCTACCAGCTGCTCACCGGCCGCTACCCGTTCATCTCCGGCGACCCGGTGGAGATGGAGCGGCTGCACGTCGAGGCGCCGCCGCCGCGGCCAAGCGGGATGGCGCCGGTCTCGCCGGAGATCGATTCCATCGTGCTGCGCTGCATGGAGAAGGACGCCGCCCGCCGCTATCCCGACGTGGGCGCGTTCACGGACGCGCTGCGCGCGGCGGTGAAGGGAGCGCGCGCCGCGGGCACCGAGGGAAAGCGCGGCGTCGCCATCTACGTCGAGGTGCGCATCTCCGGGGAGCAGGACGAGGCGCTGCTCGCCAGCCTGGTGCCGCTGCTCGACGAGACCGAGCTGGCGCTGCGCCAGGCCGGCTACGCGCTCTATCTCCAGACCGGCAGCGCGCTCCTGGGCGTCAAGGCGCTCCCCGACGACCCGGCCGCCGCCCGGCGGGAGAGGAAGGACGCGCTGGAGCTCGCGCGCAAGATCCTCGAGCCGCTGCGCGCGCCCGGGGCCAATCCGCGGCTCAAGCTGGCCGTCCAGGTGCACGCGGACGCTGCGCAGATGCGCGGGAGCGAGGTCACCGGTGGCCCGCTGGTGGACATTGAATCCTGGGCCCAGGAAAGCGACGCCGAGCTGCGGGCGACGGATGCCGCCAGCGAGGGCCTGTAAGTGTAGTTGTTCCGCACACCTGTACGGGCATGCTCCTACCGCGACAATCGTTGAACCACTCGGGACGCAGGCCGTAGGATCCGGGGATGGGGGCCGGTTTGGCGAAGACCGAGTCCGCGCCGGATGCGCAGCCGTCCGGCCGGCTGCGATTGTTCGTGGCGGGCGAGGGGCGATTCGCGACCCATCACCTGCCCGATACGGGCGAGGTGACGGTCGGCCGCGACCCCGGATGCGAGCTGCACGTCGACGATCCCTCCGTGGCCCCCCGGCACGCGGTGCTCTCGATGGGGCCGCCGGTGCGGATCGCGGACCTCGGCAGCGGGATCCCCACCAGCGTCCACCAGCACCGCGTGCTGCCCGGCCACCCCGTCGAGGTGGCGCCCGGCGACATCCTCCACCTCGGCGGCGTCATCCTCATGGTGGAGGGCCGCGGGACGGCGCCTCCGCGGCGCATCCTGCCGCACGGCTACTTCGAGCTTCGCCTCGAGGAGGAGTGCAACCGCGCGGCGCGCTACCACTCCAGCTTCGCGCTCTTGCGCATCGCCTGCGATCCCTCCTGCCCATCCGCCGCGATCGAGGAGATCCTCGCGAACTCGATCCGCCTGGTGGACGTGATCGCCGTGGGTGGGCCGAGCGACTACGAGGTGATGCTCGTCGACACGCCGGTGGAGGACCTCAAGCTGGTCGTCTCCCGCCTCGAGACGCAGCTCGCCGAGCGCGGAGGCAAGCCGCGCATCGGCATCGCCGTCTACCCGCGGGACGGCCGCAGCGCGGACGCGCTCCTGGCGCGAGCGAACGGCGAGTTGGCCCCGCGGCAGCCGTCCGCCGAGCCGGCGCCGTCCTCCGGGGCCATGCAGGACCTCTACAGCATGGTCGAGCGGATCGCCTGGAGCGACATCAGCGTGCTCATCTTCGGCGAGACGGGAGTCGGCAAGGAGCGTCTCGCCGAGGCGGTGCACAAGAACTCGCGCCGCGCCTCGATGCCCTTCCTGCGGCTCAACTGCGCCGCGCTCACCGAGACCCTGCTCGAGAGCGAGCTGTTCGGCCACGAGAAGGGCTCCTTCACCGGCGCGCAGTCGGCCAAGGCGGGCCTGCTCGAGTCGGCCAACGGCGGCACCGTCTTCCTCGACGAAGTGGGCGACATGCCGATGACCACGCAGGTGAAGCTCCTGCGCGTCATCGAGGAGCGCAAGGTGCGCCGGGTGGGAGCGCTCAAGCCGCTGCCCATCGACGTGCGCTTCGTCGCCGCCACCAACCGCGACCTGGAGCTGGAGGTGCAGCGGGGCAGCTTCCGCAAGGACCTCTTCTTCCGGCTGAACGGCATCTCTTTCGTCATCCCTCCCTTGCGCGAGCGGGTGGGCGAGATCGAGGGCCTGGCCGGAAGGCTGATCGGAGAGTCCTGCCGGCGGATGGGACGGGCCAAGGAGCCGGAGCTCTCTCCCGAGGTGCTGGCGCTGCTCCAGCAGTATCCCTGGCCGGGCAACATCCGCGAGCTGCGCAACGCGATCGAGCGCGCCGTGCTGCTCTGCACCGGCGACCGGCTCGAGCTGGCGCACCTGCCCGCGGAGAAGATGTCGTCGCACTTCGCCGCCCGGCGCACCTTGCACGCGCCCGCGTCCCCGCCCGGCCCGCCGGCCCCGCTCGCGCCCCCGGCACTGCGCGGCGCGCCGCTCGTGCCGGCCGAGCTGCGCGAGCAGCTGGCGGAGGCGGAGCGGCAACGCATCGTGGAAGCGCTCTCCCGGTGCGCCGGCAACCAGACCGAGGCGGCGCAGGCGCTGGGGATCTCGCGGCGCACGCTGGTGAAGCGGCTGGCGGCGTTCAACATCCCGCGCCCGCGGAAGCGGCAGGGCACGGGGCCCTAGAGCGATGCCGCGGTCGATCGACAAGCTGGAGGAGACCAGCGCCGCCCCTGCTCCCGAGCGGGCCACGCTGGAGAAGAGCGCCTTCCTGCTGGTGCTCTCCGGACCGCAGGTGGGCGAGCTGCACAAGCTCAAGCCCGACCAGCCGACCGTGATCGGCCGCGGAGAGGCGGACCTGCGCATCGACGACGACGGCATCTCCCGCCGCCATTGCAGCATCCAGCCGCGCGGCCGCGGCGCGCTGCTCGTCGACCTGGGCAGCGCCAACGGCACGTACGTGGACGGCGAGCGCGTGCGCGAGAAGCTGCTGGGCTCCGACGACCGGTTCCAGATCGGCGTCTCGACCACGCTGAAGCTCGCCATCGCCGACGATATGGAAGCGGCGGTGCAGCGCAAGATGGCCGAGGCGGCGCTGCGCGAGCCGCTCACGGGCCTCTACAACCGCCGCCACTTCCAGGAGCGGTTCGCGGCCGAGGTCGCGGTGGCGCACCGGCACGGGCGGCCGCTGTCGCTCTTGATGATCGACGTGGACCATTTCAAGCGCGTGAACGACAAGCACGGCCACCTGGCCGGCGACGAGGTGCTCAAGACGGTCGCACGCGCGCTGCAGCAGGGCATCCGCATCGAGGACATCCTGGCGCGCTTCGGCGGCGAGGAGTTCGTGGTGCTCGCCCGCGAGGCCGAGCTGGCGGAGGCGATGGCGGTCGCCGAGCGCCTGCGGCAGCTGGTCGAGGTCGCCCAGACCCGCTGGGAGAGCGGGCACGACGTGCCGGTGGGCATCGCCGTGACGGTGAGCACCGGCGTCGCGCAGCTCGGCGAGGACGAGACGGAGCGCGACCTCTTCGAGGCCGCCGACCAGGCCGTCTACAAGGCGAAGAAGAACGGGCGCAACCGCATCGTGGCCGCCGGGACGCGCACGCCCAAGCCACGCCGCCGCCACCGGCGGTAAGCTACCTTCCGGTGCGCGCCTTCTTCTCCTGCACCAGCTGGTCGACAACGCTGGGGTCGGCCAGCGTCGAGGTGTCGCCCAGCTGGTCGAACTCGCCGGCGGCGACCTTGCGCAGGATGCGGCGCATGATCTTGCCCGAGCGCGTCTTGGGCAGCGCCGGGGCCCAGTGGATCACGTCGGGCGTGGCGAGCGCGCCGATGGCGCGGCGCACGTGCTGGATCAGCTCGTCCCGCAGCGACGCGCTGCCCACCATGCCCTGCTTGAGCGTCACGTAGGCGTAGATGCCCTGGCCCTTGATGTCGTGGGGGAAGCCGACCACCGCCGCCTCGGCGACCGCGCTATGCGACACCAGCGCGCTCTCCACCTCGGCGGTGCCGATGCGGTGCCCGCTGACGTTGATGACGTCGTCCACGCGGCCGGTGATCCAGTAGTAGCCGTCCTCGTCGCGCCGGCATCCGTCCCCGGTGAAGTAGCGACCCGGGAAGGTGCTGAAGTACGTCTTGAAGAAGCGGTCCGGGTCGCCGTACACCCCGCGCATGATCCCCGGCCACGGCCGCGAGATGCACAGGTTCCCCGTGCAGGCGCCCTTGAGCACGTTGCCCTGGTCGTCGACGATGGTCGGCTCGACTCCGAAGAACGGCAGCGTCGCCGAGCCCGGCTTCTGGTCGATGGCGCCCGGGAGCGGCGTGATCAGGATTCCGCCGGTCTCGGTCTGCCACCAGGTGTCGACGATCGGGCAGCGGCCGTCGCCCACCACGCGGTGGTACCAGAGCCAGACCTCGGGGTTGATCGGCTCGCCCACCGTGCCGAGCAAGCGCAGCGACTTGCGGCTGCGCTTCTTCACCGGCTCGTCGCCCTCGCGCGCGATGGCGCGGATGGCGGTGGGCGCGGTGTAGAGGATGGTCACGCCGTACTTGTCGACTACGTCCCAGAAGCGTCCCCAGTCGGGGTAGTTGGGCACGCCCTCGAACATCACGCTGGTGGCGCCGTTCGCGAGCGGTCCGTAGAGGATGTAACTGTGGCCAGTGACCCAGCCGATGTCGGCCGTGCACCAGTACGTGTCCTCCTCGCGGATGTCGAAGATCAGCTCGTGGCTTAGCGACACGTAGACGAGGTAGCCGCCGGTGGTGTGCATCACGCCCTTCGGCTTCCCGGTCGAGCCGCTGGTGTAGAGGATGAAGAGCGGATCCTCGGCGTCCATCTGCTCGGCCGGGCATTCGGCGGAGGCGGAATTCATCTCGTCGTGCCACCAGTGATCGCGGCCTTCCGTCCAGCCGATCTCCTTCCCGGTGCGCTTGAGCACGATGACGCGCTTCACGAACGGGATGTCGGCGATGGCGGCGTCGGTCGTCTGCTTGAGCGGGATGAGGCGGCTGGCGCGGTAGCCGCCGTCGGCGGTGATGACGATCTCGGACTTGCAGTCCTGGATGCGGTTCTTCAGCGACTCGGCGGAGAAGCCGCCGAATACGACGCTGTGGACGGCACCGATGCGCGCGCAGGCGAGCATGGCGATGGCCAGCTCGGGCACCATCGGCATGTAGATGGTGACGCGGTCGCCCTTCTTGACGCCGTTCCTCTTCAGCACGTTGGCGAACTTGCAGGTCTCGCGAAAGACGTCCTGGTAGGTGAGGACGCGCGACTCCTCCGGAGAGTCGCCCTCCCAGATGAAAGCTGCCTTGGTCTTGCGCGGCCCGGCGACGTGCCGGTCGAGGCAGTTGTAGGACACGTTGGTCTTGCCGCCGATGAACCACTCGATCCTGGCCGTCTTGAAGTCCCAGCGGGAGACCTTGTCCCACCGCTTGAACCAGTGGATGCGCTCGGCCTGCTCGGCCCAGAACCCGTCGGGGTCGGCCAGCGAGCGGTCGTAGAGGGCGCGGTAGCGGTCCTTCGATCCGATCCGCGCCTTCTCGGCGAACGAGGGCGGGACGCGGACCAGGCGCTCTCCTTGGTGGTCGGCCACGGGCGGCTCCTTTCTGCGGGGGAGGTGTATTTTAGCAGGCTAGACGCGCGAAGCGACCGGGGCCCCCCGGAAGCGTCCGGGCGCGAACGCGCGCAGCTCGGGAGAGGCGCCCTCGACCAGCTGGACGACCAGCTCGGCGGTCGCGGGAGCGAGCAGGATGCCGTTGCGGTAGTGGCCCGTGGCGACGACCACGCCGGGGTGGGTGCGGCCGAGGAGCGGCAGGCCGTCGCGCGATCCCGGGCGGAGGCCGGCCCAGTGCTCGGCGGGCCGGAGCGCGGCGAGCTCGGGCAGGAGACGCGCGGCGACCTCCCGCAGCCAGGCCAGACCCTCGGGGGTGGTGCGCCGGTCGAAGCCCTCGTGCTCCACGGTCGCGCCGACCAGGACGCGGCCCGGGCGAGGCACCGCGTATCCGCCGCCCCCGAACAGCACGCTGGCCGGCGGAGGAGCGTCGTACGCGATCATCTGTCCACGGACGGGCACCAGCGCGTCGGCGGCGATGCCGGAGCCGCCGATCTCCGCGCTCCACGCCCCCGCCGCGACGACGGCCGCCCCGGTGGGCAGGATCTCGCGCTCAGTCTCGACGCCCTCGAGCTCGTCGCGCCCGAAGCGCAGGCGCGCCGCGCGGGCGCGCAGCACCGGAACCCGCGCGCGGTCGAGCGCGGACCGCAGGGCCAGGGTCAGCTTCCGGTTGTCGGCCACGCCGTCGTCCGGTTGCCACAGAGCGAGCCGCGCGCCCGGGTGGCTCACCAGCTCGGCCCGCAGCCCGGCTGCGGACTGCCACGCCTGCTCCTCGCGGAGGCGCTCCACCTCCGCTTCGGTGAAGGCCAACCGAAGCGCGCCGCAACGTGAGAAACCGATGTCGCCGAGCTCCGCCGCCAGCGCGGGATACAACTCCAACGACCGCAGACAGAGGTCGAGAAACGGCCCTTTCGCGCCAGCCTCGGCGTGCGCTCCCAGGATACCAGCCGCCGCCCAGCTCGCCTCCCGTCCCGGCTCCCCCCTCTCGACCACGCGGACCTGGTGTCCGCGCTGCCCCAACCGCAGTGCCGAGAGGAGCCCAATGACTCCCCCTCCAATGACGACGACGTCCACGCGCTGTCTCTTGCACGAACCGCTGTCGAGGTCGAGACTCGAATCTCGAGACTCGCAGTCGAAGCTCGAAGCTCGCAGTCGAAGCTCTCCCTCGCCGTCGATCCCAGTTGCCCCGCCGCCTCCTCCCGTCGCATCCTGCGCGTCCGATATGCCCGTCCGCATCGACCTGCAGCGCGTCGGGGATCGCGGCGACCCGCTTCCCCTTCCCTCCTACGCTACGTCCGGCTCCGCCGGTCTCGACCTGCGCGCGGATGCCCCGGTGACCCTGCGTCCCGGTCAACGCGCGCTGGTGCCCACGGGCCTCGCGATGGCGGTACCGCCCGGGTACGAGGCGCAAGTGCGCCCGCGCAGCGGACTGGCGTTGCGCAACGGAGTGACGTGCCTGAACAGCCCCGGAACGATCGACAGCGACTACACGGGCGAGCTGTGCGTCATCCTCGTCAACCTGGGCCAGGAAGAGGTCGCGCTGGCCCGCGGCGAGCGGATCGCGCAGCTCATCGTGGCGCCGGTCTCGCGGGCGGAGCTGGCGGAAGTCCCCGAGCTGCCGCCGACAGGAAGAGGAGCCGGCGGATTCGGGCACACGGGGCGGTAGACGGAGCCCGGCCCTGCGTCAACGGCCGCGCTTGCCCTTGCGCAGGCTCTTCTTCCGGCGCAGGCGGCGGCGCTTCAGCGCCTTCCGCTTCTCCTTGCTGCGGCTCTTGACGCTCTTCTTGGTGCGGGGCATGCGTTCTCCGGGCGTGAAGTCGCGCCTCGTGTAACACAGGCGCAGCGCGCCCGCGAGCGCACGCGGCGCCGCCGCGGGTCTTGTAGGCGGTCGGGCGCTTCTGGTACACGCGTTCAGTGCGCCTCTGCGTGCTCTCCAGCGGAAGCGGCGGCAACACGGCCTTCATCGAGGCGGGCGGAGCGCGCTTGCTGGTCGACGCCGGGCTCTCGTACCGCGAGACGCGGCGGCGCTGCGCGGATGCGGGCCTCGAGCTGCGCGATCTGACCGACATCCTGCTCACGCACGAGCATGCGGACCACTGCTTCGGAGCGTCGACCATCGCGCGCAAGCTGGGCGCTCGGGTGCACGCCACGCGCGGGACGCTCGAGGCCTTGCGCGATCCGCCCCCCGCCGAGCTGTGCTTCCCGCTGCCGCGGGACGGCGCGCTGCTCCTGGGGGGCCGCCTCCACGTCCGCGCGCTTCCGGTGCCGCACGATGCGATGGAGCCGGTCGCCTACGTCTTGGAGGAGAGGCTGGAGGGAGGGCGCTGCGTGCGCGCGGCGGTCGTCACCGATCTCGGGTGCGCTCCGCGCGCCCTGGCGAAGGCGCTCTCCGGGCTCGATGCGCTGGTGCTGGAGATGAACCACGACGCGCGGCTGCTGCTGGAAGGATCCTATCCGACCTCGCTGAAGCGGCGCGTCCGCTCGGACCTGGGTCACCTCTCCAACGCGCAGGCGGCGCAGCTCGTGGCCCAGGTGCTGCACCCGGGGCTGCGGCACCTGGTGCTCGCGCACCTGTCAGAGCAGAACAACACGCCGTCGCACGCGCGGCGCGAGGCCGAGGCGGTGCTGGAAGCGCGCGGCAGCCGCGCCGCGCTGCACGTGGCCGGGCAGGCGCGCGCGCTTCACCCCATCGTGCTCGACCCGGGCGCTTCCTCCGTGGTCGCCCGACCCCGCCAGCTCGCGCTGTTCGCCACCTGAGATGCGCTTCGTCATCCTGCTCCTCGCCGTCGCGCTGCTGATCGTCCTCTTGCGCCGCAAGATGTGACAGTCGCCGCCGGCGCTGCGCTTTTCATGCCGCGGACGTCATGACATGCACTGTTGCGGCCCGGCGCCGCAGCCGGTACACCCGGCCCATGATTCCCCGCTACAGCCGCCCGGAGATGGTCCGGCTCTGGACCTCCGAGCACCGCTACCAGACGTGGCTGGTGGTCGAGCTGGCCGCCGCGCGGGCGATGGCCGACGCGGGCCTGGTCCCCCGGGAAGCCGTCGAGGAGTGCGCGCGGAAGGCGGGAACCTTCACCGCGCAGGACGCGACGCGCATCGACGAGATCGAGAAGGTCACCCGCCACGACGTGATCGCCTTCCTCACCCTCCTCGAGGAGCGCATCGGGCCCGCGGCGCGGCACCTGCACTTCGGCATGACCAGCTCGGACGTGCTGGACACCTCGTTCGCGATCCTGCTGCGCGACGCGGCGGACCTGATCCTCGCGGGCATCGACCGCGCGCGCGACGCGGTGGTCAAGCGCGCGGTGGAGCACAAGCGGACGCCGACCATCGGGCGCTCGCACGGCATCCACGCCGAGCCCACCACCTTCGGGTGGAAGCTGCTGGTGTGGGCCGACGAGCTGTCGCGAGCGAGGGCGCGGGTCGAGCGGGCCCGCGCCGTGATCGCGCACGGCAAGCTCTCCGGCGCGGTGGGTACCTTCGCGCACCTCTCTCCGCGCATCGAGGAGGCGGCGATGCTCTCGCTGGGGCTCGCTCCGGAGCCGGTGTCGACGCAGATCGTCCAGCGCGACCGGCACGCGGAGTACTTCTCCGCCCTGGCGCTGGTCGGCGCCTCGATCGAGAAGTTCGCGGTCGAGATCCGGCACCTGCAGCGCACCGAGGTGCGCGAGGCGGAGGAGCAGTTCGGCAAGGGGCAGAAGGGATCTTCGGCGATGCCCCACAAGCGCAACCCCGTCTTGAGCGAGAACCTGAGCGGGCTCGCCCGGCTCCTGCGCGGGTACGCGGTGAGCGCGCTGGAGGACGTGGCGCTGTGGCACGAGCGCGACATCAGCCACTCGAGCGTGGAGCGGGTGATCGGCCCCGACGCGACGGTCACGCTGGACTTCATGCTCCACCGCTTCGCCGGGCTGGTCGAGGGGCTGCGCGTCTACCCGGAGCGCATGCGCGAGAACCTGGAGGCCACCCGGGGGCTCGTCTTCTCGCAGCCCGTGCTGCTCAAGCTGATCGAGGGCGGGATGGAGCGGCAGGCTGCGTACGTGGTGGTGCAGCGCAACGCGATGAAGGTCTGGGACGAGGGGAAGGACTTCAAGACGCTGCTCGCGCAGGATCCCGAGGTGAAGAAGCTGCTCTCGCCCCAGGACCTGGACGCCGCGTTCGATCTGGACCACGAGCTGCGCCACGTGGACGCGGTGTTCGAGCGCGTGCTCGGCAAGAACCGCTAGACCGCTTCGCTCACCGAGCTCATGTGGAAGTCCTTCACCACGGCGGGCGGCAGCGCCACTCCGCCGGCCAGCTCGCCGCCGAGCGCGGCCTCCTCGCGCCCGAGCGCGACCACGTCGCGCAGCAGATCGACGAGCGACTGGTTGAAGCGGAAGTTCTTCACCGCCGCCGCCACCCGTCCGCCCTCGATGAGGAACGTCGCATCGCGCGTGAGCCCGGTGACCCCGATCCGCTGCGGGTCGAGCATCCGGACGTACCAGATGCGCGTCACCAGGAGCCCGCGGTCGACCTTCCCGATCAGGCCCTCGAGCGAGAGGCCGCCGCCGACCAGGCGGAGCGTGCCGCCGTCCGCCGTCGGCGCCGTGCCCGTCTTCTTCGCCCAGTAACGGGAGCGGTGCAGCTCGCGCAGCACTCCCGCCTGGACGTAGCCGACCCGCCGGGCGGCGAGGCCGCCCTCCGACCAGGGCGTGCCGGGCACCAGCGGATCCTGCGGATCGGAGACCAGCGTGACCGCGGGCGAGAAGAGCGCCTCGCCGATCCGCGACTTGCCCCCCGGGGCGGAGAAGGCGCTCCGGCCCTCCTCGGCGGAGCGGGCGTCGATCGACATCCGGAGCGAGGGAAAGAGCGCCCCCAGCGCGCCCGGCTCGAGCACCACGGTGTACCCGCCGGGAGGCAGCTCTCGGGGCTCGCGCCAGGCGTTGGCCTTCTGCGCGGCGCGCGAGGCGATCTTCTGCGGATCCACGTCCGAGAGGCGCACGCCTGCCCCCCCCCCCCCCCCCGAGGCCGAACCGTCCGGGCGCCGCAGGGTCGCGGACAGCTCGACGCGCGTGGCCCGGCGCGCGCCGGAGGAGCCGGTGGTCGAGAGGCGCATCTCCTCGAGCACGTCGTTGCGCATCAACCCGGCCGCGACGAGGCCGCTCTGCACGGCGGCATCGAGCACCGGCTTCACCAAGGCGGCGCGCTTGCGCGGGTCGATCGACGCCGCGTCCGCGTCGAAGGACGATATCTCAAGGTAGCTCTGCGGCGGCGCTTCCGGGACGTACTCCGGGTCCTCCGGCGCCAGCCGGGCGCGCGCCACGACGTCCTCGGCGAGCCGCGCGACACCGGCGGGGGACAGGTCCTCGGTCGAGCCCGAAGCGTGCCGCATCCCCATCGCGGCCGAGAGCGCGAGCGTGCTCCGCTGCACTTCGGCGCTGGTGGTGGGTCCGTTGTCCGCGAAGCGCAGGTGGCCGTCGCGCCGCTCCGAGAGCAGCGCCGCGGCCTCGCCCCCGCCCGCGGAGCGCGCGGCCTTGAGCGCCCGCGCGCACAGGTCCTTCGCGGCAGCCCTCATGACTGCACCGCCCCCGCGTCGATGACGCGCACCTTGCGGAAGCGCGCCGGCGGGCAGCCATGCGATACGGGGTTGAGCTGCACGGGCTCGCCCTTGGCGTCGTCGAAGGCGCCGTACAGCCGCCACTCGCGCGCGTCGCAGACGGCGTCCATGCTGCTCCAGAACTCGGGCGTGTTGCTCTGGTAGGCCACCTTGCGCAGCGGCCGCGCCAGCTTGCCGTTCTCGATCTGCCAGAAGAAATCGCCTCCGAACTGGAAGTTCTTCCGCTGGTGGTCGATCGAATAGCTTCCATCGCCGACGATGTAGATGCCGTCCTGCGTCTGGGCGATCAGCTCGTCGAAGGTGAGCGGCGCCTTGCCGGGCATCAGCGACACGTTGGGCATCCGCTGGAACGGCACCGACGCCCAGGAATCCGCGTAGCTGCAACCGGAGGACCGCGGCCCGCCGAACCCGGGCAGTCCCGTCTGGTCGCGCACGGTCTGGAAGGCGACCAACACGCCCTCGCGGATCAGGTCGAAGCGCTGCGTGGCGACGCCGTCGTCGTCGTAGCCGCAGGTGGCCAGCCCGCCCGGCTCCACGCGGTCGGCGGTGACGTGCATGAGGGGTCCGCCGTACCGCAGCTTTCCCAGCTGATCGGCGGTGGCGAAGCTCGTCCCGGCGAAGTTCGCCTCGTACCCGAGCACGCGATCCAGCTCGGTCGAGTGACCCAGCGACTCGTGGATGGTGAGCCAGAGGTGGCTCGGGTCCAGCACCAGATCGCGAGGACCGGGCTTCACCCGGTCCGCGCGCAGCTTGTCGAGGGCTTCCCGCGCGATGCGCGGCGCCTGCTCCACGAACCCCGCCCGCTCGACGTGCTCGAATCCGGCGCCGCGCGGGGGAAGCAGCGTGCGGCGCGTCTCGAAGCCGCGGCCCTCCTCGACCGCGGTGACCGTGTACCCTCCGCCGGTCCGGGTGATCATCTGCTCGATCGCGCTGCCTTCGCTGGAGAAGAAGGCCTTCTCCTCGATCGCCAGGCGGAAGAAGCCCATCACCGCCCGCACCTGGGGTACCGCCGCCTTGGCCGCCTTGGCCGCCTCGACCAGCAGCGCCACCTTGGTCTTCACCGGCACCCGCAGCGGGTCCTTCTCGATGGGCGTCTCCCAGCTGTCCTCGTGCGGCGGCTCCGGCGCGAGCTGCACCGGCCGGCGCTCGAGCGCCGCGTTCGCCTCGGCGATCTGCACCGCCTTGCGCGCCAGGGCGCTGGCGGACCCGGCCGTGATCTCCGGGGCGGCGGCGAATCCCCAGGTGCCGGCCTTGAGCACCCGTACCCCGAGGCCGTAGCTTTCGGTATCGGAGATGGAGGTGAGGTGATCGTCGCGCGTGGCGAGGTTCTGCCTGCGCTGGCGCACCAGCCGGACGTCGGCGTAGGTGGCTCCGGCCTGCATCGCGGCGAGCAGCGCCGCGTCGGCGACGTCGCGCGGCCGGGGCCTCTCGGGCACCCACGCCAGGGCGCGGGCAGCGGGGAGCAGCACGGCGCCGGCGAGCAGCTCGCGCCTGGTGATGGTCATGCCCCCTCCTTGCCAGCCGCCGCTGATCGGGCGCCGCTGCGCTTCTCGGAGCGCTTTCTTATGACATGAATTTTGGTAGAGGAAGGCCATGATTCGCGTCTGCGTGTTCGCCGGCTCGAGCGGGTCGGTGGACGTGAAATACCTCGATGCGGCGCGCGCCCTGGGCACGGCGATCGCCCGCCGGGGGATGGGCATGGTCTACGGCGGCGGCGCCGTGGGGCTGATGGGCGCCTGCGCGGACGCGGCGCTGCAGGGCCACGCGGAGGTGGTGGGGGTGCTCCCGCGGGCGCTGGCGCGCAGCGAGGTCGCGCACCCGAACCTGACCGAGCTGCGCATCGTGAAGACGCTGCACGACCGCAAGGCGGTCATGGCGGCGCTCTCCGACGGATTCGTCGCGCTGCCCGGCGGCTGCGGAACGCTCGACGAGCTGTTCGAGGCCGTGACCTGGCGCCAGCTCGGGCTGCACGACAAGCCCATCGGCCTGTGCGACGTGGACGGCTACTTCGCGCCGCTTGTGCGCTTCCTGCAGGACGCCACCGCGGCGGGGTTCGTCGGGCCCGCGGTGCTCGAAGCGCTGCCGGTGCGCTCCTCGCCCGACGAGCTGCTTTCCGCGCTGTTCAGGTGAAGGAGCGCCTCAGGCTGCCGGGAGCCGCATCTCGATGCGCGCTCCTCCGCCCGGAACGTTGCTCGCCCGGATGCTGCCTCCGTGCGCCTCGACGATCCGGCGCGCGAGCGCGAGCCCCAGGCCGAATCCGGTCTCGCGGGCCCGCGCCGTGGTGCCCCGGTAGAACGGATCGAAGATCCGCTCCAGCTCGTCCGGCGGGATGCCCGCGCCGCCGTCCGACACCGCGATCACAGCCTCGCCGTCCTCCTGCCGCGCGTCGACCCGGATGGGGCTCCCCGGACCGCCGCCGTACTTGCGCGCGTTGTCGAGCAGGTTGTCGAGCGCGCGCGAGAGCAGCGGCTCGTCGGCGAACACCTTCAGCCCCGGCTGCACCTCGGCCTGGACCGGGCGCTCCGGCTCGAGAGCGAGGACGCGCTGGCGGCCCTTCTCGACCAGCTGCACGGCGGACACCGGGGCGCGCTGGAGCGGCGCCTGGGCGAGCTCGAGCCGGCTGGTGGTGAGGACGTCGGCGATGAGTCGCTCGAGCTCGTCCAGCTCCTCGCCCACCACCGAGAGACGCTTGCGCACGTCTTCATCGCGCGCCTGGATCAGCTCCAGCGCGACGTGGATGCGGGCGAGCGGGGTGCGCAGCTCGTGGGAGACGTTGGCCAGGAGCTCCTTCTCCGCCTTGCGGGCGGCCTGGATCCTCGCGGCCATCTCGTCGAAGGAGCGAGCCAGCTTGCCGACCTCGTCCTCGGACTTCACCCCCGATCGGGCGGCGAGATCGCCCCGGCCGAACGCCTCGGCGGCCGCGGTCAGCCGCTCGATGGGCCGCGTGATCGACCGCGAGAGCGGATAGATGAGGGCCAGCGAGACGAGCAGGACCACCGTCAGCCAGAGCAGGGGGCGCAGGATGGCGCGCGCGCCTTCGGGAGGCAGGCGCACGATCAGGACCGCCTGGGCCGGCGCGGCGCGCCGCGCACGCACCGGCGCGCCCAGGAGCGGTGGACGCGGCATCCAACTGGGCCCGCGCTGCGCTGCCGCCAGGACCCGGGGATCGGGCACGGGGATGGGCGTCCCTGAAGAGGCGAGCGGCTGCCCGCCCAGGTCCACCACCAGCGCATCGATGCCCAGCTCGTCGTGGAACTCGTCCAAGGCGCGCGTCAAGGCCGCCGGATCGTCGAGGGGCGGCAGCGAGCGGGCGAGGTGCACGGCGAACCGGGGCGCCTGGCGGAAGAAGAAGTGGATCGGGCCCCGGCCGAACAGCACGGTGATTCCGATCGACACCGCCAACACGGCGAGCAGGACGCCGAGGAAGGCGAGGTACAGGCGCAGGTAGAGGCGGCGCGGCCGCGCCATCACGACTCCCTGGCCAGGAGGTACCCCGCCCCGCGCACGGTCTTCACATACCGCGGATGGCGTGCGTCGGGCTCGATCTTCTGCCGGAGCCGGCTGACGTGCACGTCGATGGAGCGGTCGAAGGCCTCGTCCGCGTCCTCACCCTTGACCAGCTCGAGCAGCTGGTCGCGCGACAGCACCCGGCCCGCGTTCCGCGCCAGGGCGGAGAGCAGATCGTACTCGTGCGCCGTGAGGCTCTGCCGGACGCCCTCCACGCGCACCTCGCGGGCGGCGAAATCGATGCGCAGGCCGCCGGACTCGAAGACCGGCGTCTCGGCGTCGGCCGGGGCGCGGCGCAGGACAGCGCGGATGCGCGCTAGTAGCTCGCGCGGGTTGAAGGGCTTGGCGAGGTAGTCGTCCGCGCCCAGCTCCAGGCCCACGATCTTGTCCGCGTCGTCGCCTCGCGCGGTCACCATGATGATCGGCGTCTTCCACCTCTCGCGGATGCGGCGCGTGAGCGACAGCCCGTCCATGCCGGGGAGCATCAGGTCGAGGAGCAGGATGTCGAACCGCTGCGCCGAAAGCTCGCGCAAGGCGTGCGAGCCGTCCTCCGCCACCGCCGCCTCCACGCCGTGCTGGCCGAGGAACTCGCGGAGCAGCGAGGCGAGCTTGCGGTCGTCTTCGATGAGCAGCGCGCGGACCATGACAGGGAGAATAACGCCGCCGCGCAGGCCAGGGGGTCCGGCGCGGCGGCGCCTCTCGCCTCACTGCTCCGGTCCGCCGAATCCGCCCTGCGGGTGGTGGCTCTTGACCATGCTGGCGAGCTTCTGCCGCTGCGCCGGCGTCAGGGCGTCGTGCACCTTGACCAGCGCCGGGATGATGATCTCCTTCGCCGTCGCGGCCATGTCCTGGGCGCGCTGGTCCGCCGCGGCGTTCAGCGCGTTCACGTCGACCTGGTCGGCGGTGAGCATCTTCATCCAGTACGCGTGCTCGTTCGCGTGCTGCTGGCGCTTCTGCTGCAGCTTGGCGATGGTGTCGTCCTTCACCTGGTTGATGGTCTGCCGCTGCTCGGGCGTGGCGCCGACCTCGTCGAGCATGTGGTTCACCCGGGCCGAGATCATCTTCTGGAAATTGCGCCCGCGGTGACCGTTCGCAGCCGCGAGGGCCGCGGTGGCGCCGCCCAGGACGCCAACGATGCCGAGCGCGAGCGCGATGCGCTTCCACTTCATTGCTGCCTCCTCTGCGGGCTCCATGCCCGCCGATCAGCTCCGCGCTGACCCTGGAGGCTTAACGTGGGGGAGGTTGCGCGGGCGTTTCTTTGGTGTTTCGGATTGTTTCCAGCCGCCTCAGACGCGCGACAGCTCGCCTTCCACGTAGTGCAGGATCAGCTCCTCGATGTCGCGGCCCATCTTCAGGAACGCGATGCCGATGCCCGGAGTGAAGGGCCCGCCCGGCGGCACCACGCGCGCGACGCGCGCGACGGCCTCGATGACCAGCTCGCCGGCGACCTCGAAGTGCACGCCGACCACGTCGCCCACGCAGGCGAGCGTGACCTCCTCGCCGCCGATGAACATTCCGCTTTGGGAGAGGTCCACCGCCTCCGCGACGAGGAACTCCTCCACGGTGGCGAACTGCAAGCGCACCAACCCGGCCACTTTGATTCGCGGGGCCCGCGCTCCGGCGGCCCGCTTGAATACGGCACGGCTCATGTACTGCCCCCTGCTGGAAGGAACGGTAGCAGCAGGTGCGAGGAGCGCAAGGAAACGGCCGGGGGGAAGCAGGTGACCCGGGTCACCTCCTACTTCAAGTACCCCTTCGCGCGCAGCGACGACTCGATGCGCTTGCGCGTGTCCCCCACCTCGAGCCGGGGCTGCTCGCCAGTCAGCTTCTCCACCAGCTCCACGTACTTCGACGCGAGCTGGGCGCGCACTTCGTCGGGGATGTCCGGGTCGGGGCCGTCGCCCTTGTAGCCGCGCTCGTTGATCAGCCACTGGCGGAAGAACTCCTTGTCCAGCATGCGCTGGTCCTCGCCGCGGCGGAAGCGCTCCTCGCTGCCCTCCGCGATCCAGTAGCGGCTCGAATCCGGAGTGTGGATCTCGTCGATCAGCCAGATCTTCCCAGCTCCGTCGACGCCGAACTCGTACTTGGTGTCGACCAGGATCAGGCCCCGCTTGCGCGCCCACTCCTGCCCGGCCGCGAAGAGCGCAAGCGCGTAGCGCGACAGCTCGTCCCACTGCTTCTGCGTGACCACTCCGCGCGCGATCAGCTCGCGCGGCGAGACCGGCTCGTCGTGCTTGCCGACCGCCTCCTTGGTGCTGGGCGTCAGGATGGGCTTGGGAAACTTCTCGTCCTTGCGCATCGCCGGGTCCAGCTCGATGCCGTAGGCCTTCGCGCCGCGGCCTGCCTGGTGATCGCGCCAGAGCGACCCGGTCAGGTAACCGCGCACCACCATCTCCACAGCGAGCGGCTGCAGCTTGCGCACCACCAGCACCGAGGGATCCGGCACGTC
>Ga0209283_10000166_pt1 | contig 30904 bp, 32 predicted proteins | sample CZO8metaG_2_FD_188354 | JGI IMG/M metagenome (GOLD analysis project Ga0209283, IMG submission 188354) | Vadose zone soil microbial communities from the Eel River Critical Zone Observatory, Northern California, USA - CZOApr15con2H1.8 metaG... | ecosystem: Environmental > Terrestrial > Soil >...
TGAAGGAGCGAGCCGAGCACGTGATGCTCGTCGACCTCGGACGCAACGACGTCGGCCGGGTCGCGACTCCGGGCACGGTGAGCGTGGACCGGTTGATGGAGGTCGAGCGCTACTCGCACGTGATGCACATCTCGTCGACCGTCAGCGGAGAGCTGCGCGAAGGCAAGACCTCCCTCGACGCGCTGCAGGCGGCGTTCCCCGCCGGCACCGTCTCGGGCGCGCCGAAGATTCGCGCGATGGAGGTCATCGCGGACCTCGAGCCGGACCAGCGCGGCGTGTACGCGGGCTCGGCGGGCTACGTGAGCTTTGGCGGCAACCTCGACATGGCGATCACGCTGCGCACTGTGGTGGTCGCCGATGGCATCGCCTACGTGCAGGCCGGCGCGGGCGTGGTGGCCGATTCGCGGCCGGAGCGCGAGTACGAGGAGACGCTCGAGAAGGCGGGCGCGATGTTCAAGGCCATCGAGATGGCGGAGACGATGTAGATGCAACTCGCCATGGTCGACAACTACGACTCGTTCACCTACAACCTGGTCCAGTACATGGCCGAGCTGGGCGCGGAGCCCACGGTTTTTCGCAACGACGGCGTGACGGTTGACGAGCTGGCGAAATTCGACGGCATCGTCATCTCACCCGGACCGGGCCGCCCGGAGGAGGCCGGGGTGTCGACCGAGGCGATCCGCGCGCTGAGCGGCAGGGTGGCGATTCTCGGCGTGTGCCTCGGCCATCAGTGCCTGGGCGAGGCCTTCGGCGGGCGGGTGATTCGCAACGAGCCCGCGCACGGCAAGACCTCCTGGATCCGCCATGACAACTCGGGCGTGCTCGCGGGCGTCAGCGATCCCTTCGAGGCCACGCGCTATCACTCGCTCATCGTCGAGCGCGCGTCGGTTCCGGCTGAGCTGCTGATCACGGCCTGGACCCAGGACGGAACGGTGATGGGGCTGCGCCACCTCAAGCATCCGACCTACGGCGTGCAGTTCCACCCCGAGTCGGTGCTGACCAGGGAGGGCAAGAAGATCCTGGGCAACTTTTTGCGGCGAGCTGGAAGGGCACACCTCCCCACCCTTGCCCTCCCCGCCAGCGGGGAGGGGACGGAGTCATGACGTGATCGAGGCTTTAACCAAGATCGTCAAGTGCCAGAACCTCACCGAGGACGAGGCCGCCTCCGCGTTCGAGGTCATCATGCGCGGCGACGCCACGCCATCCCAGATCGCGGGATTCGTCGTGGCCCTGCGCATGAAGGGCGAGTCGGTGGAGGAGATCACCGGCTTCGCGCGCACCGCGAGGGCGATGGCCACCCCGATCCAGGTCGAGGGCGCGCTGCTCGACACCTGTGGCACGGGAGGCGATGGTCTCGCGACCTTCAACATCTCCACGCTGGCCGCGATCGTCTCCGCCGCATGCGGCGCGCGGGTCGCGAAGCATGGCAACCGCGCCGCCTCGTCACTGTGCGGCTCCGCCGACGTGCTCGAGAAGCTGGGCGTGAAGATCGACCTCGCGCCCGAGGGCGTGGCGCGCTGCATCGACGAGGCGGGCATCGGGTTCCTGTTCGCCCCGGTCTTCCATCCGTCGTTTCGCTACGCCGCCGTGACGCGCAAGGACCTTGGGCTGCGCACGGTTTTCAACGTGCTCGGCCCGCTGTGCAACCCGGCGGGCGCCAAATACCAGGCGCTGGGCGTCGCCGACGCGGCGCTCGCGGGCAAGATGGCGGACGTGCTTCAGCGGCTGGGCGTGGAGCGCGCGATCGTGTTTCATGCCGCCGACGGCATGGACGAGCTCTCCGTGGCTTCGCCCTCGTCCGTCATCGAGATCGACGGACAGCGCAAGGAATATGTGCTGGACTCCGCGGAGCTGGGGCTGCCACACGCGCCGGTCGAGTCGATGCGCGGCGGCGGACCGGAGGACAACGCACGACTGGCGCGCGAAGTCCTGGGGGGCGCGAAGGGGCCGAGGCGAGACGTCGTCCTGCTCAACGCCGCGGCGGCGCTTCGAGCTGCTGGGCTGGCGCAGGACTGGAAGGACGGGATCGGACTGGCTGCGGAGGCGATCGACTCGGGGCGGGCCGGCGACGTGTTGCAGCGGTGGGCCACAATCTCCCAGGAGTGAACCAGGGGACCCCAGACCTCCTTTCGCGCCTGGTCCTGGAGGCGCGCCAGGACCTCCAGCGCAGGCGGTTCCTGACAGGCTCCCACCAGTTCGAGCTGGCGGTCGCCGCGTACACGCCCAAGGACTTCATCGGCGCGCTGCGCAAGCCGGGGCTCGCCGTGATCGCCGAGATGAAGCAGCGCACACCGACCATGGGAGTGCTCGCCGACGACTACCGCCCGGCGGACCTCGCGCACGCCTACACCGAAGGCGGCGCCGCGGCGATCTCGGTGCTGACCCACATGGCGGGCTTCGGTGGCAGGGTCGAGCACATCCGGGCAGTTCGCGCCGCGACCTCGCTGCCCATCCTGCGCAAGGACTTCGTCACCGACCCCTACGAGGTGGCCGAGGCGCGAGCGTGCGGCGCGGACGCGGTGCTTCTGATCGTCGCGGCGCTGGATGCCGGGCAGCTCAAAGACCTCCTCGGGTTGACGAGGAGCCGCGGCGTCGCCGCGCTGGTCGAGGTCCACGACGAGGTGGAGACCGCTGCGGCGCTTGAGGCGGGGGCGCGGGCGATCGGCGTCAACCACCGCGACCTGCGGACGTTCAACATCGACCTGGCGCTGACCGAACGGCTGCGCAAGCTCGTGCCCCGCGAGGTCGTGCTCGTGGCGGAGAGCGGCATTCACTCCGTCGCCGACGCGCGCCGGATGCGCGAGGCCGGCGCCGACGCGATCCTGGTCGGCGAGCTGCTGATGCGGGCCGCCGACCCGGCCGCGCAGATCAGGGAGCTCACCAGTTGATCCGGGTCAAGATCTGCGGGATCTGCGACCTCGACGGCGCAAGGACCGCCGTCGAAGCGGGGGCGGACCTGATCGGCTTCCACTTCTGCACCTCCGACCGCCACGTTTCGCCCGAGGAGGCTCGCGCGATCCTGGACGAGCTGGCGGTCCGGCCCAAGGTCGTGGGCGTGTTCATCGACCAGCCGGCTGAAGAGGTGCGTCAGATCGCCGAGTACCTCGACCTGGACCTGCTCCAGCTGCACGGCTCCGAGCCGGTCGGCTTTGACGCGGGCAGGCCGGTCATGAAGGTCCTCAAAGTCCGCGAGGGCGTGATGCCCGACGCAGAACCGTGGCCCGACCCGATCATGCTCGACTCATGGTCGGCCGACCAGCGTGGCGGCACCGGCCGCACCTGGGACTGGGAGCTGGCGCGAGGGCTGCTCGCCACGCGCAGCGTATTCATCGCGGGCGGTCTGGAACCGGGTAACGTGGGCAAGGTCGTGAGCGGGTTCAAGCCCTATGGCGTCGACGTGTCGAGCGGCGTGGAATCTCGCGTGCGCGTGAAGGATCCGGCCAGGGTGCGGGCGTTCATCCACGCCGTGCGCCTGGCCGAGGCACTGGCCTGATGTCGCCGGCCGCGATGACCCACCCCGTCGACGGGCGGTTCGGCGCGTTCGGCGGGCAGTACGTGCCCGAGACCCTGATGAGCGCGCTCCACGAGCTGGAGGACATGTGGCACGAGGCCAAGGCCGACCCCCAGTTCCAACTCGAGCTGGCCGGGCACCGCCGCGCCTTCATCGGCCGGCCGACGCCTATCTACGCCGCGACCAGGCTGAGCGAGCACTTCGGCGGCACGCACATCCACTTCAAGCGCGAGGACCTCTGCCACACCGGGGCCCACAAGCTGAACAACGCCGTCGGCCAGGCGCTGCTCGCATTGCGCATGGGCAAGAAGCGGATCATCGCCGAGACCGGCGCGGGGCAGCACGGAGTCGCCGCCGCGACCGTGTGCGCGCGCTTCGGTCTCGAGTGCACCGTCTACATGGGCACCGAGGACATGCACCGCCAGTCCATGAACGTGCGGCGCATGAAGCTCCTCGGGGCGGAGGTCGTCGAGGTCAAGAGCGGGTCGAAGACGCTGAAGGATGCCACGACCGAGGCCATACGCGATTGGGTGACCAACGTGCGCACAACCCACTACATCATCGGCTCGGTCGTCGGGCCGCATCCGTACCCGGAGATGGTGCGCGACCTGCAGCGCGTGATCGGCGACGAGGCGCGCGAGCAGTACCTGTCGCTGGACGGCAAGCTGCCGGACGTGGTCGTGGCCTGCGTCGGCGGCGGCTCCAACGCGATCGGCATCTTCACCGCCTTTCTCGATGACAGGGATGTGGCGCTGGTCGGCGTCGAGGCCGCGGGCAAGGGCATCAGGACGGGCCAGCACGCAGCGTCGCTCGTGGGCGGCCGGCCCGGCGTGCTGCACGGGACGTATTCCTACGTGCTGCAGGACGGCGATGGGCAGATCCTGCCGACCCATTCCATCTCGGCGGGACTCGACTATCCCGGCGTGGGGCCCGAGCACGCGTTCCTGCGTGACATCGAGCGCGTGGAGTACGTCGCCGTCACCGACAAGGACGCGCTCGCGGCTTTCAAGCTGTGCACGCGCCTCGAGGGCATCATGCCCGCGCTCGAACCGGCGCACGCGATCCACCATGCCGGCGTGATCGCGCGCGAGCTGGGACCCGGCGGCCGCATCCTCGTGTGCCTGTCGGGCCGCGGCGACAAGGACATGGACTCCGTCGAAATCCCCACGAAGTCCGAGGCTTCGCCGTGACTTCGCGGGGACCCCTGTAAAGATGGTGGCTGAAACGACTCTTCGGTTGGAGAACGCGCTTCGAGCGCAGGGTGACCTGAAGCTGGTCGCCTACATGATGGCCGGGCATCCCACCGCCAAACGGTCGACCGACGTGGGGAAGAGACTTGCGGCCTCCGGCATCGCCGCGCTGGAGATCGGCATCCCGCACTCGGACCCGCTGGCCGACGGGCCGGTGATCCAGCGCGCCGGCCAGGTTGCGCTGGAGCACGGCATGACGGTGGCCGGAGCGCTCGATGTGGCGAGGGCGGTCGCCGCCGAAGGCGTTCCCATCGTCCTGATGACCTACATCAACCCGGTGCTGTCGCACGACCCGCGGAAGTTCGCGGCCGAGGCGGCGCAGGCTGGGGTCGCCGGCGTGATCGTGCCCGACCTGCCCATGGAGGAGGCCGAGCCGGTCGCGGGCTGGCTGCGGTCCGCGTCGCTCGACACCATCTTCATGGTGGCCCCGACCACGCCTCCGGACCGCATCGCGGCGATCTGCTCCCGCTCGAGCGGATTCGTCTACTGCGTGACGGTGACGGGGATCACCGGGATTCGCAAAGAGCTGCCGGAGGGAGTGCCGCAGCTGCTCGCTGAGGTCAAGAAGCACACGACACTGCCGGTGGCCGCGGGATTTGGCATCTCCCGCCAGGAGCACATGAAGACGCTGCGGGGGAAGCTGGACGCGGCGGTGGTCGGGAGCGCGATCGTCGACGAGATCGAGCGCGGCGGCGACGGCGTCGCCGTGGTCAGGGAGCTTTTGAAAGCTTGCCGGTAAGGGGAATCCGCGGCGCGACGACGGCGAGGGCCGACACGGCGGAGGCCATCACCGAAGCAACCGAAGAGCTGCTGCGCGAGCTCGTGCGGCTGAACGAGCTCGATTTCTCGGACATCGCGTTCGCCTACTTCACGACCACCTCGGATCTCACTGCCGAGTACCCGGCCCTCGCCGCGCGCCGGCTGGGATGGCTCGACGTTCCACTAATGTGCGGTCATGACATGAACGTGCAGCAGCCCAACCCGCGTGGGGTGCCGATGTGCATCCGCATCCTGCTGCTGTACAACACGCCTCGACCGCAGCAGGCGATGCGATTCGCCTACCTGCGCGGGGCGGAGGCGATCAAGGCGGACCTGGATTACATGAAAGGCTCGTTGAAGCCGTGATCATCGTGATGTCGCACCAGGCGACGCAGGCCGAGATCGACGCGGTGGTGGAGCGCGTCGAGGAGATCGGTCTCAAGACGGAGCTCTCTCGCGGCGAGGAGCGGACCGTGATCGGGGTCATCGGGGGCAACGCCTACGCGTACCGGGACGCGTTCTCGCACCTCGGCGGAATCCAGGAGATCATCCCGATCACCAAACCGTTCAAGCTCGCCAGCCGCGAGTTCCGCAAGGCCGACACGGTGATCGACGTCGGGGGCGTGAAGATCGGGAACGACGAGGTCGTGGTCATGGCCGGACCATGCTCGGTCGAGGGCGAGGAGATGCTGCTCGAGACCGCGCGGCACGTCGCGGCGCAGGGCGCCCGGGTGCTCAGGGGCGGGGCGTTCAAGCCGCGCACGTCGCCCTACTCGTTCCAGGGACTGGGCGAGTCGGCGCTGAAGATGATGGCGGCCGCCCGCGAGGAGACCGGTTTGAAGGTGGTCACCGAGGTCGTGTCTCCGGGCGACGTCGGCCTGGTTGCGAAATACGCGGACATCCTTCAGCTGGGCACGCGCAACATGCAGAACTACGCCCTGCTCCAGGAGGCAGGCCGCTCGGGCAAACCGGTGCTGCTCAAGCGCGGCATGTCCTCGACGATCGAGGAGTGGCTGCTCGCCGCCGAGTACATCCTGTCGCAGGGCAATCGCGGGGTGATCCTGTGCGAGCGCGGCATACGCACCTTCGAGACGGCGACCCGCTTCACGCTCGACCTCAACGCCGTGCCGCTCGTGCGGGAGCTCTCTCACCTGCCGGTGATCGTCGACCCGTCGCAGGCGACAGGCAAATGGTCGCTTGTGACTCCGATGTCCCTGGCGGCGGTGGCGGCCGGCGCGAACGGCCTGATCATCGAGGTCCACCCGACACCGAACCAGGCCCTGTCCGATGGGGCGCAGTCGCTCGACTTTGCGGCCTTCGACCGCCTGATGGTCGACGTGCGGCGCCTCCTCGGCTCGCTGCAAAAACAGCTGGCGTAAGTCGGGGTGTCAACGGTCGCGGTCGTCGGGCTCGGCCTCATGGGCTCGTCGTTCGCACTCGCCCTGAAGCGCGCGCGGCCCAGCGTGGTGATCGTGGGCAGCGACCGCAACCCGATCGTGGTGCGCAAGGCGCTCGAGCGGAACATGGTCTCCACCGCCAACACGGACCTCAGCATGGTCCCCATGGCGGACGTGGTCGTGATCGGGGCGCCGATCAACGCCCTGCGCGAGATCTTCGCCAGGCTCGGCGCGGTCGGCGAGGGCAAGCCGGTGACGGACATGGCGAGCACCAAGGCGACCGTGATGGAGTGGGCCGCGGCCGAAGGCATCGACCTCGTGGGCGGGCATCCCATGTGCGGCAAGGAGAAATCGGGCATCGATCATGCCGACGCGTCGATTTTCGAAGGCGCACCGTGGGTGCTGACCCGGGATGAGCCGCGCGTCACCGAGCTGGTCGAGGCGGTGGGCGCTCGCCCGGTGATCCTCGACGCGATCACGCACGACCGGCTCGTTGCGGGGGTCAGCCATGTCGCTTTCCTGCTTTCGGTCGGGTACGTGCTCGCGCTCTCGCATCGCGCGGACTGGCCCGAGGCCTCGCGCCTGGCGGCCGGCGGCTTTCGGGACATGAGCCGGCTCGCGGCCGGCGACCCCGACCTGTACGCGGGGGTGACGCGCACGAATCGGGAAAACCTCCTCGAGGTGCTCGATGCGGTGAGCAAGGAGCTGGCTCGGCTCCACCGGCACCTGGAGGCCGACGACCCGCGCCTGGTCGAGCTGTTCGAAGAGGCACGCTCGGTGCGGGAGCGCTGGGAGCGGGGAGGTGAAAAGTGATCGCGACCCTCCGGCCGGCGGGCAAGCTCGAGGGCGAGATCGCGCTGCCGGGCGACAAGTCGATCTCCCACCGCGCCCTGATCCTCGGCGCGATCGCGTCGGGCGCCAGCCATGTGCGCGGCCTGTCGACCGGCGCTGACGTGAAATCGACCGCCGCATGCCTGCGCGCGCTGGGCGTCGAGGTCGGCGACTCGACCATCGCCGGGCGCGGGATGCGCGGGTTGCTGGCGGCTGCCGCGCCGCTCGACTGCGGCAACTCCGGGACGACGATGCGCCTGCTCGCCGGGCTGCTCGCGGCGCAGGATTTCGCGAGCGAGCTCACAGGCGACGAGTCGCTGTCTCGCCGGCCGATGGACCGCATCGTCGAGCCGCTGCGCGAGATGGCTGCGGCGGCCGGCTGGCCGCCTCTCCGCGTCGGCGGCAAAACGCCTCTGCGCGGGATCGAGTACCAATCACCTGTGCCGAGCGCCCAGGTCAAGTCGGCGATCTTGATCGCGGGCCTGTACGCGGAAGGCAAGACGGCGGTGATCGAGACCATCAAGACGCGCGACCACACCGAGGTAATGCTCGAAGCACTGGGAGCGACGGTCAACGTCGACGGCACGCGCGTCGAGGTCGGTCCAACCGAGAGCCTCGAGCCGCTCGACATCCACGTCCCGGGCGACTTCAGCTCCGCCGCGTTCTGGCTGGTCGCCGGCGGCCTGGTCCAGAGGTCCCACGTCCGCCTGCTGGGAGTCGGGGTGAATCCAACCAGAACCGCATTTGCCGACACGCTGACGTCGATCGGTTTTCAGATCAGGCGATCAAATGAGCGTTTCGAAGCCGGCGAGGCGGTCGCGGACCTGGAGGTCGTTCCAGCGCGTGAGCTGCGCCCGCTGCGCGTTAACGGCGGGCTCTCCGCGCGAATGATCGACGAGCTGCCGGTGCTCGCCGTGGCTGCGACGCAACTTCCGGGGACGAGCGTGATCACAGGCGCAGCAGAGCTCCGCGTGAAAGAGTCCGACCGGCTGGCGGCGATGGCGGAGGGCCTGATCGCCATGGGGGCGGACATCGTCGCGCAAGAAGACGGCTGGGTCATCCACGGACCGCGCTACCTGGAGGGAGCGCGCGTCAACTCCGCGGGCGACCATCGTGTGGCGATGGCCCTCGCGGTCGCCGGGCTGATCGCCGACGGCAGGACCGAGATCGAAGGCGCCGAGTGCGTCGACATCTCATATCCGGGCTTCTTCGACCACCTCGAATATCTGTGCTGAAGATCCGGAACGAGATCGACGTCGAAGTCGTGGCCCTCGAGCTGTACGAGCTCGAGGTCACGCCGCCTCGCGAGGATTTCGAGCTTGAGGTCAAGCGCACGACGCAGGCCGCCCGGTCGGGCGACGTCGAATCGGTCGACCGCGCGCGCCGGCTCTACCGCCGGTTCGGGGTCGATCCGACGCGTGTCCGCCCATCGTCGGAGGCTCTGTTCAGACGGATAAAGAAGGGCGAGCCGCTGCCGCGCGTCAACTCGCTCGTCGACGTCGCGAACGCGCTGTCGGTGCAGCTGCAGGTGCCGGTCGGGCTGTACGACCTCGGCAAGGTCAAAGGCGAGGAGCTCGTGATCCGGCTGGGCGGCGACGGCGAAAGCTACGAGGGCATCGGCAAGGAGCGCATCAACGTCGCGGGCCGGATCTGCGTCGCCGACGCAGACGGCGCGTGCGGCAACCCGAGCGCGGACTCCCAACGGACGATGATCACCACCGCGACCGAGACCGCGGCGTGGATCTACTTCCTGCCGGTGCCGGATGACGACATCGATCGCACCGCGGAGCTCATCGCGGTGTTCGGCCGTGGGTTGGTCCGGATGATCCCCACATGAAAGTGGCCACGGAACAGGTCCTTGTCGTGAAACGAGAGGACATCTTTCCCGACGGGGCCTGGCACGGATTCGTCACCGACGACCTCGACCGCCATCAGCGCGTGATCCGCGAGCAACATTTCTTCAAGCCGCGCGCCGAGGTGGAGAACGACCCGGCCTTTCAGCAGATCATCCCGTACGTCGTGTTCCGCCACCGCGATCACTACCTCCTCACGCACCGCCTGCGCGCCTCGTCGGAAAGGCGGCTCCGGAAGCAGTACTCGCTCGGTGTCGGCGGCCACATCAACCCGGGCGACCTGGAAGGAGGCGATCCGATCCTCGACGGGTTGAAGCGCGAATGGGCCGAAGAGGTCATTTACGACGGGCGCTTCGAAGCCAGACTGCTGGGCCTCTTGAACGAAGAGTCGTCGCCGGTGTCGAAAGTGCACCTTGGCATCGTGTTCCTGGTCGAGGGCGACTCGCCGAACATCCAGATCCGCGAGACCGACAAGCTGGCCGGAGATCTGTTGACGCTGGACGAGATGCGCATTCATTTCCTCGAAATGGAATCGTGGTCCCAGCTGGTCTACGAGCGGCTCCGGGCCAGCGAATCGTGAGGTTCGTGGAGGCCGGCGGCGCGCGCGTTTCGGTGATCGGGCTCGGCACGTGGCAGTTCGGCTCGACCGAATGGGGCTACGGACAGGAGTACGCATCCTCAGTTGCGCAGCAGATCGTCCGCCGCGCTGTGGACCTGGGAATCAACCTGATCGACACGGCGGAGATCTACGGCCTCGGCCGCTCCGAGCAGATCGTCGGCGAGGCGATCCGCGGCCGGCGCAACAGCGTGTTCCTGGCCACGAAGCTGTTTCCCGTCGGGCTTCCGTTCATGACGCGTTCTCGCGCGAGGTCGAGCTTGCGGAGGCTCGGCGTCGACCACGTCGAGCTCTACCAGCAGCACTGGGCGAGTCCGCTCTTCCCGCCTCGCGCGACCATGCCGCGATTTCGCCGGTTGGTGGAGGAAGGCCTGGCAGGCCACGTCGGTGTCAGCAACCACGGCCTTCGCCAGTGGCAGGAATGCGAAGAGGCGTTGGGCGGCCCGGTGCTGTCCAACCAGGTGCGCTTCAGCCTCGTCCACCGCGAGCCCGACCGCCAGCTGGTGCCCTGGGCACAGCGCAGCGGCCGCATCGTCATCGCTTACAGCCCGCTGGGGCAGGGCCTGCTTTCGGGCAAGTACCAGGCCGCCGCACCGCGCAACTTTCGGCGGTTCAGAAGCGACTTCAGCGCCGAGGCCCGCGCCCGTTACGACCCCCTGGTGGCGGCGCTGCGCGACATCGCCGTCCGGCACCGGGCGACAGCGGCGCAGGTGGCGCTCGCGTGGCTCGTGAACAAACCGAACGTTGTGGCGATTCCGGGCGCGTCGAGCGTCGAGCAGGTGGAGGAGAACGCCGCGGCAGCGGATATTTCGCTTGGCAGCGATGAGGTCGAGCGGCTCGATACGCTGAGCATGTGAAACTCGAGGCGGTCGAGCTGCGGCGCATCCGGATGCCGCTGGTCGCGCCCTTCGAGACGTCGTTCGGCGTCCAGGCCGAGCGCGACGTCCTGCTCCTGAGGGTCGTCACAGACGGCGGCGAAGGCTGGGGCGAGTGCGTGGCGGGCGAGGAGCCGACTTACTCCTCCGAATACGTCGATGGCGCGCAGCAGGTGCTTATCGATCACCTGCTGCCCAGGCTCCTCGACCGCGAGATCGCCGCTTCCGACGTGGCGGCTCTCCTGCGGCCGGTGCACGGGCACCACATGGCGAAGGCGGCGATCGAGATGGCCGTGCTCGATGCCGAGCTTCGGGCGAAGGGAGAGTCATTCGGCCAGTTCTTTGGCGCCGTGCGCGACGAGGTCGACTGCGGGGTCTCGGTCGGGATTCACCCCACGATCGGAGAGCTGCTGACGACGGTCGGCGCTTACGTGGAGGGGGGCTACCGGCGCATCAAGCTCAAGATCAAGCCAGGCTGGGACGTCGAGCCTGTGCGCGCGGTGCGCGAGCGGTTCGGCAATGTGCCGCTGCAGGTGGACGCCAACACCGCCTACTCGCTCTCCTACGCCGAGCAGCTGGCGAAGCTCGATCGGTTCGACCTGTTGCTGATCGAGCAGCCGCTGCCCGAGGAGCAGGTGCTGGCCCACGCCAAGCTGGCGAAAAAGGTGCGGACCCCGATCTGCCTCGACGAATCGATCACGTCCGCCCAGGCCGCGGAGGACGCGATCGAACTCGGCGCGTGCCGCGTGATCAACATCAAGCCTGGCCGCGTCGGCGGATACCTGGAGGCGCGCAGGGTCCACGACCTGTGTCAGTCGCGCGCGGTTCCGGTGTGGATGGGTGGGATGCTCGAAACCGGAATCGGGCGCGCGGGCAACGTGGCCATGGCGGCTATGCCGAACTTCACCCTTCCCGGCGACACGTCGGCTTCGGACCGGTACTTCCACCGCGACATCACCGAGCCCTTCGTCCTGCGCGACGGGCGGCTGAAGGTTCCGACGGGCGCCGGCCTGGGCGTCACGGTCGACACCGAGTTCCTCGACTCCATCACGCACTCGAAACAGGTGGTGCAGGCCGCGGGCCTACGGTCGGTGTCGTAGCTTCGGCACTGGCGTGACAGCCATGAGGTCGGTCATCGCGCTCGCCTGAGCAGCCTGGCCCAAACGTGGCAGGGCGAGCGCATCTTCGATCGTCGCCAGCAGGGAGTAGTGGTCGTAGCCCTTCTGGCTCTGGTGGATCAGGGGGTCTTCGTGGACGACCAGCGTCAGCACCGAGTTGGCGCTGTCCTCGCCCTCGTCCCAGGTGATGAAGAGGACGCCATCGTCCTGCCAGGCACGGGTGCTGAGGATCACGGGGACGTACTGCGCGAGCCACGTGTTGACGACGGAGTTCGAGCAGTCGTGACCGTCATGGCAGAGGTCGGGCGTGATCCACACGAATCGCGGCACGTTGCCGGCCATGTCACCGGCGAACTGCGTGAAGGGCACGACCTCAGGCGGGCACGCGCCGCCGTAGTACGGGAACGGGTTGTGTTTCAGCGCGTAGCCGTTGCCGTTCCGGAAGCAGCCGCTGGACATGCCTTCCATGTAGGCGCGCCATGTGATCCCGGCGCTGGTCAGCTGGCTGCCGAGCCCTCCCGCGGGCAGGTTGTGCCAGCCGTCGTCATAGATGCCCCACGTGCTGCCCGAGGTCATGGCGAGGTAGTTGGGGAGGCTCGGGTGGGACACGCCGTGGTAGTTCGCCGCCACGCCGTACTGCTGCGCAAGCTGCGAGACATAGCTCATCCCGATCACCTGCGAGTAGCTGCGGTTCTCGAGCACGATCACGAAGACGTGGGTCGGGTCCGGGGTCGGGCTTGCTTCGGGCGTGGAGGTGGGCGGGGCGGTCAGGATTGTGGGCGGGGGAGTCGGACTCGAGTGAGTCTGGGCCGTGGTGGAGGTGCAGGAAGCCATCAACGAGAGTCCCATGAGACTGACGGCCAATCGGTGGGAGATAGCGATCCGGCCGGAGCGAGGAGGACGGATCACCTCACTTCGCCTCGACGGCGAGGAGCTCCTGGACCAGGGCATCGGAGTCGACCAGCCTACCGCGAACGGCTTTGTCGAAGGTGGTGCCTGGGGGTGGGACGAGATGGTGCCGAACCTCGAGCCGACTGAGACGCTGCCTGACCACGGCGAGGCGTGGCGGCTTCCCTGGGAGGTGCTGGGCGGCGGCGTGATGAGATGCAGGGGTCGGTTGGTTCCCTGGGAGCTGGAGCGCCGCATCGAGCTCGAAGATTCCGTCAACGTCACCTATGTCTATCGGAACATTGGGGCGGAGCCTCACACGGCCTACTGGTGCGCCCACCCGCTGTTCAAGTACGAGACGGATATGGAGATCGACGTTGCTGGTCCGAGCGCCCCCACCCTAACCCTCCCCGGCGAGCGGGGAGGGGAAACGAGCACCAAGCTTTTCCTGCCTCGGGGGTCGGTCGACCGGGTCCGCCTGCGCTGGCGATCCGGCACCGGCATCGAGCTGAGCTGGTACCCGGCGGTAACGCCCGACGTTGCGATCTGGATGTGCAACGGCGATCTCGGTGGGTACCGGCAGGTCGCGATCGAGCCTGCCACGGCCTCTCCCATGCTCGCAGCCGGCTCGTCGCTGCAATGGTGGCTCCGGATAGCGGCTCTCTAAACTGAGCCGCAATGCCTTCCAAGGTGATCGGCCTGAAGTGCCGCGAATGCGGCGCGGAGTACGAGCTGCAGGCAACTCATGTCTGCGAGATGTGCTTTGGGCCACTTGACGCCGTCTACGACAAGGCTGTGCTGAAGAAGATCGTGAGCCGTTCGCGCATCGAAGACGGACCGAAGTCGATGTGGCGCTACCGCGACATGCTGCCGGTGGAGGATTCGGTGGCGGTCGTGACTCTCGGTGAGGGCTTGACGCCGCTTGTGAAGGCCGAGCGCCTGGGCGCCGAGCTCGGCCTGCGCAACCTCTATCTGAAGAACGACAGCATGAACCCGACCAACTCGTTCAAGGACAGGGTCGTCTCGGTCGCGATCAGCTGGGCGCGCGCCCACGGGTTCGAGACGATCGCATGCGCGTCGACCGGCAACCTGGCCAACGCCGTCGCGGCCTACGCGGCGCGCGCGGGTCTCGAGTGCTTCGTCTTCATCCCGGTCGACCTGGAGCCGGCGAAGGTCGCGAGCATCAGCGTGTTCGACCCGAATATCGTGGCCGTTCGCGGCAACTACGACGAGGTCAACAGGCTGTGCAGCCAGCTGATCGAATCCACGCCGTGGGCGTTCTGCAACATCAACATCCGACCGTTCTACGCCGAAGGCTCAAAGACGCTGACCTTTGAGGTCGCCGAGCAGCTGGGCTGGAAGCTGCCCGACGAGATCATCATCCCGATCGCCAGCGGATGCCAGTTCGTGCGGCACCGCCAGGCGGTGGGCGAGCTTCTCGACTATGGGTTGGTGCGCGGCGAGCGCGTGCCATCGTTCACGGGGGCGCAGGCGCTTGGCTGCGCTCCGGTCTACAACGCGTTTCACTCCGACAACCCGGACCGCGTGATGCCGGTCAAGCCGGACACCATCGCGAAGTCGATCGCCATCGGCAACCCGTCGGACGGGGTGTACGTCAATCGCATCGCCCGCGAGACGGGTGGCACGGTGGAGGCAGTGACGGAGGAGGAGATCGTCGAGGCGATCCGCATGCTCGCGCGGACCGAGGGAATCTTCACCGAGACCGCGGGCGGTGTCACGATCGGCGTGCTGGCCAAGCTTGCCCGCGCCGGCAGGTGGAAGGGTGACGAGGTCGTGGTCGCGTACGTCACCGGGCATGGGCTGAAAACCGCCGACGTGCTCGCCTCCGCAAACGGCCACTCGTCCAGGCGGGTGGAAATAGACCCGACGATGAAGTCGTTCCGGGAAAAGGTGAGTATTTAGTCTCGATGGCGCAATTTCGCATCCCCGGTCCCCTGCGACGCCTTTCGGATGGGCAGGTCACCGTGGCGGTCGAAGCTTCCGACCTTGCATCCGCGATTGCGGCACTCGACGCGCGCTACCCGGGCTTCCGGGACCGCCTCCTCGATGAGAACGGGGAGCTGCGCCAGTTCGTCAACGTCTACCTGAACGACGAGGACGTCCGCCTCGGCTCGGGGCTGAAGGCGAAGGTGGGCGAGAGGGACGAGATCTCGATCGTGCCGGCGGTCGCGGGCGGCTAGGCGCCTCCCACCAGTTCCTGGCGGTTCTAGTTCGGCGGTCCCGCCCTGGCGTCTGCCGGCGGAAAGTGCTGCTCCAATACGAACATCATGTGGTCGAAGTCCATGTGCTCGCCGCCCCACTCGGCGCGGGCAGTGTCAGGCGCGAATGTCATCGCCACTTGCAGATCAGGAGGCTCGAGCGGTCGCTGCCCGATCACGTGACCGTCGTGGGTTTCGAACCGCACGACGCCGCCGGGCAGCTGGACGATCCGAAAGCCACCGTCGTGATGCCGCTGGTGATGAAAGAGGCAGAGGGAGATCAGGTTGGCGAGGTCGGTCGGGCCGCCATCGGCCCAATGCCTGATGTGGTGTCCCTCGCAGCGCCGAGCCGGCACGCCGCAGCCCGGGAAACGGCAGCAGCGGTCGCGCACCTCGAGCGCCAGGCGCAACCTGGGCGGGATCGTCTGGCGGCGGCGGCCGACGTCGATCGGCAAGCCATCGCGCTCGGTGACCGCGATGGTCTCGCAGTCGCAGCCGATTCGGCGCGCGGCAGCCGCTGACAGAGGCGCTCCATCCTCGATGAAGCTGCGACCGTCCGGCTCTTCGCCCGTCAGCACGCCGACGTCGACGTGGACCACGACCTGACGCAACGCCGACGCTTGAACAAGGTCTTCGGCGCCGCCGGCCAGGACGTGCCGGGACATTGCGACCAGAGCATCTGAACGGCGCGCCGCCCACCGGTCATCGGCCGGGTCCGACACGCCTTCGTCCGACCGGTCAGGCGCCGGCTTTGTCCCTGTGATCGATTCGATCGCAGCGACCACCACGGCACCGTCCTCTGCGGGGAGCTTTGCGACCAGGCGCATCATCCCGTCGTCGTCGAAGTGCGTCCACAATCCGCGCTTGGCGAGCTCTTCCTGGTCATGGTGCGGGGCTTCCGCCTCTTTCATCCGGCGCAGTGATCTGCAGATGCGTCCGAGCTGGGACCCGGATGCGCCGCGCGCGATTTCCAGCATCAACTCGTCTGTTTCAGGTCCGGCCACCGTGGTGACCAGCCGCACCTTGTCGAAGGAGAGCTGACCCGCGGCGAACGCGGCGGCGATCCGCGGCAGGGACTTCAGTGCCTTGCCGACCCGGAGCAGCTCTTTTCCGGTGCGGGGATCGAACCCCGTGCTGACCGCCAGCCAGTGCTGAAAGGACTGGGTGTAGCCGTCGCACCAGCCGCCGATCTCGTCGAACTCGGCGGCGGCCAGGGCCACGCCCGCCATCGACGCATGCGCCAGGGCGGAGAGCCGGCCAAGACTGTCGTCGAGCTCCCTTGCGCGATCCTGGTTTTCAGGGCTGGTGCAGGCGTAGTCCATGCCAGGAATAGTACCAAACAACAGTTCGTAAGTCAACTCCTTCTTAACTGAAAATGTATTCAGCCGGGCCCCGACTTCTGCAGCCAAGGCGCCGCCTCCACGCTTTCTTCCCAGTCTTTCTGGAGAGGCCTTACACTCGCCGCGATGGCGCGCCGGCGATTGAAGCTGATCTTCGGTCCCTCCCTCGTGAAGGAACCGGTGATCTACCAGCTCGGCCGCAAGTTCGAGATCGTCACCAACATCCGCCGCGCCGACGTCACTCGCGACCAGGGCTGGGTTCTGCTCGAGGTGTCAGGCGAACCCGATGAGCTGGACAAAGGAGTGGACTACCTCGAATCGCGTGGCGTCAAGGTCGAACCGGCGGAAGGCGACCTGGTCGAGTAGCCATCACGAGCCGCGCGCCCGGAAGTGGCTTGGTTGCAGGCGGCAGCGCGTTGATCATTTCCAGCAGCCGCGGGCCGACATCTTTTGTCTGAGTGCGGAAAGGTGTGAAAGCATCCTCGCGGTCCGGGTAAGCCCGAAAGTGCAGCTCCACCTCGTGACCGCCGCGCGCGGGCGCGCGCGACGTCAGGCGGTTGAAGTCCGGCGCGGGCACCAGCCACCACACCACCGGCGCAAGGTCCAGGACCAGGACGATCACGTAGATCCACGCGGGATCGCGCGGGATCGTGCTCTCGCGGTAGGTCGCGTTCGACTGCACAAACCCTGACGCGCCGAGCGAAAAACACGCCTTGGCCTGCAGCGAAGCAAACGCGCTCTTGCCCTTGACTGCGACCACGAGATCGCGATGATCGTCATCGGCGTCGACCTGGAACGGAACGAGCGCGCCGTCGGAGGTCAGCATCGCGTAGACGGCGAGCAGGTACTCGCCGATCCGACCGGCCTGCACATCGCTTATCTGCACCGTGCGCCCCCACCCTAACCCTCCCCGGCGAGCGGGGAGGGGAAACTACCATTTCCGCCGAGATGGAATCCAGCGTCGACGTTGCCATCATCGGCGCGGGACAGGCCGGTCTTGCAACAAGTTGGTATCTGAAGCAGGCGAACGTCGACCACGTCGTCCTCGAGGCAGGGCATGTTGCGGAGACCTGGCGCTCCCGCCGCTGGGATTCCTTCTGCCTCGTGACGCCGAACTGGAGCGTCAACCTGCCCGGCGGGTCATACGACGGCCCGGACCCCGACGGCTTCATGGATCGCGCTGCGCTGGTCGGCCACTTCCAGCGCTGGTCCGATTCTTTCGATGCTCCGGTCACGGAGGGCTGCGCGGTATCCGCGCTGGACTCCGACGGCGACCACTTCGTGCTGAGCACGGCAAACGGGAAGCTGCGCGCGCGGACCGTGGTGGTCGCCTCGGGTGGGTACCAGCGCGCCCACCGGCCCCGGAACGCAGACCAGATTCCGGGCAGCGTCACCCAGCTTCTCGCCGAGGAATACACCAACCCGGACGCGCTGGCTCCCGGTGCGGCGCTCATCGTGGGTAGTGGGCAGACCGGATGCCAGCTCGCCGAGGAGCTGCACGCGGCGGGCCGCAAAGTGTTTCTTGCCTGCGGCAGGTGTTCCTGGGCTCCCCGTCGCATGGGCGGTCACGACCTCGTGTGGTGGATCCTCGAGTCGGGTTGGTGGGACCGGACGCCGAACCAGCTTCCCTCGCCGGCGGCGCGTTTGCTTGGCAACCCGCAGGCCACAGGACACGGCGGCGGACACGACCTGCACTACAGGACGATGCACGAGATGGGGGTTGAGCTCGTCGGCAGATTCGCAGGCGCCGACGACGGCAAGATTCACTTCGCGGACGACCTTGCCCAGAGCGTAGATGCGGGTGACAACATGACCGCCGTCTTCAAGAAGTGGGTCGATGCCCTGTGCGAGAAGAAGGGCATTGCGATTCCGTTTGAGCTGCCTCCGCCGATGAGGGTCAAAGCGCGGACCGAGCTGGACATCAAGAAAGACGATCTGAGCACAGTGATCTGGACAGCAGGCTATCGACCCGACTACGGCTGGGTCCACCTCCCGGTCTTCGACGCCATGGGCTTCCCGATCCAGGTGGACGGTCGCAGCGCTGTGCCAGGCTTGTACTTCATGGGCGTGCATTTCATGCGCAAGGCGCAGTCGGCGGTGCTCTACGGCGTCGGTGAGGACGCCGAAGTCGTGGCACGGCAGATTGCAGAAAATCACCGCCCCATCCCCGCCTCCGGCGGTACTTCCCCATAAATGGGGAAGATTGCGGTTGCGATGTCGGGCGGCGTCGACTCGTCGGTCGCGGCGGCCCTGCTTCAGGCCCAGGGACACGACGTCGTCGGCGTGACGCTGCAGCAGTGGCCGCGCGACGACTCGGAGGAGGCCGCCCGCCACGGCGGATGCTGCTCGCTCTCGGCGGTGGAGGACGCGCGCCGCGTGGCGAACCTCCTCGGCATTCCTTATTACTGCTGGAACCTCGAGAAGGAATTCGGCGAGCGCGTCATCCAGCCGTTTCACCGTGACTACCTCGAAGGTCGCACCCCAAACCCCTGCTTGCGGTGCAACGCATTTGTGCGCTTCGACCTCATGCTCGCCCGCGTGCTCGAGCTCGGTTTCGACCGCCTCGCGACGGGACACTACGCGCGCATCATCAACGGACCGGACGGCCCTGAGCTGCACGCCGCGGTCGACCCGGCCAAGGACCAGTCCTACATGCTCTATCACCTCGACCGCAACCGGCTTGCCCGGATCGTCTTCCCGCTCGGCGGAATGACGAAGGGCGAGGTCCGGGAGCACGCGCGAGAGTTCGGCCTTCCTGTGGCGAACAAGGCCGAGAGCCAGGAGATCTGCTTCGTGCCGCGCGGCGAAACTGCGCGCTATCTCTCGGCGCGGCTCCCCGTCCACGTCGGCGCGGTGGTCGACTCGTCCGGCAAAGAGATCGGTTCGCACCGCGGCACCGCCTTGTACACCGTCGGGCAGCGCAGCGGGTTCGGCGACCTTGCCGAACCAGGGCCCTGGTACGTGCTGCGGGTCGACGCGGGCTCGAACGAGATCGTGGTCGGGCGGCGCGAGGAGTTGGCCGTGCGAGAGGTTGCTCTGGAGGACGTCACGTTCATCGAAGGCGCGGCCGCCGAGCCGCTACCCTGCCAGGCCCGGCTCCGCTACCACGCGCCCCCCATTTCGGCGGTGTATGAGCGCGGCCGCCTGTCACTTGACGAGCCCTTCCTAGGCGCGGCACCGGGCCAAGCGGCGGTCCTGTACTCGGGCAGCCGCGTCCTCGGCGGGGGGATCATCGCCGCAGCCTGACCTCGTTCTAGCGGCGCTCCACTGGCTCGAGTACCTCGGCCTGCTCGGAGGCATCGGATCGTTCGTGGTCCGGCGCCTGGGCCGGATCACGCCACGCGTCGCGTGGGCGAATCCTCCGATGCACATCGCGTTTGGCGCTGCGCTTGCGGGCGGGGCCGGCCTGCTGGTTTTCGAGCCTGGCTGATGGCTCGTGCCGCGTGTGGTGGCCGAGGGCATCGCGTTGCTTCTTTGCCTGCGCGGCATCCTCTACGTTGCTCCGTTCGCCGTCCTCGCGGCCGCGCTGCTTCCTCTCACCAGCCATGCCGCGGGCGCCGGCGCCCAGTTCGCCGACGCCCTGCACGTTCTGTCAGCCGGGATGTGGGCGGGCGGAATCCTCGCCCTGGCCAGCCTGCGTCCGCCGGACGGTTGGGGCTCGCCAGAGGCGCGCGGCCTGGTCGAGCGGTTCGGCCGGGTCGCGTTGATCGCGTTCGGAATCACCGCGCTCACGGGCGCCCTGCGCGCGACCGAGCAGCTCACCGGGCTCAGCGACCTCTGGTCGACTCCATATGGCCTCGTCCTGAGCCTCAAGTCGGCGGGGATCGTGGTCATGGTGGTCCTCTCCGCAGCGGCCTGGCGAAGGGGCACGCCGATGGCCGGCCTCGAGGCCGGGCTGGCAGTCCTGGTGGTCGGCGCCACCGCGCTGCTGGCCGCTTTTCCGCTTCCGGCATAGCATTGGCGCATGGGGCAGATCCGGGACGTCATGTCGACCCGGCTTCACACCGTCGAGCCGTCGGACTCCGTCGGCGAGGCGGTGGCGGTCATGGCCCAGAACCGAGTCGGCTCAGTCCTCATCATGCAGGGCGACCAGCTGGTCGGGATCTTCACCGAGCGCGACACGGTGCGCGCACTTTCCCAGGCACACGACGCGGCTCGCCACGAGATCGTGTCCTGGATGACACACGATCCGAGGACCGTCAGTCCCGACGAAGACAGCGACGCGGCCCTGCGCACGATGCTCGACAACGGCTTCCGCCACCTGCCGGTCGTGGAGAACGGGAAGGTCGTCGGCATCGTCTCGATGCGAGATCTCGCCGGATAACCCCCGGTAAACTAAGCGACCCCTTGGGTCTGCTGGCGCTGCGGCGCTACCTGCCGTACCTGCGGCCGTACGTCTGGCTGGTCGCAATCTTCGCCCTCTCCCAGCTGGGAAGCCTTGCCGCGGCCGCGTCGATCCCCAAGGTGATCCAGTACATCATCGATGGGCCGATCACCCACCACGACCTCGGTCACCTCATCCAGACGGGCGGCCTGCTCGTCCTGATCGGCGGGCTCGAGTTCATCCTCATCCTGCTGCGCCGGCACTTCTCGGGCGTCGCGTCGCTGCACATGGAGACGGACCTGCGCAACGACTTCTATGCGCACCTGCAGAGCCTGCAGGTCTCGTTTCACGACAACTGGCAGTCGGGCCAGCTCCTGTCCCGGGCGATCTCGGACATCGCGACCGTGCGCAGGTTCGTCAGCTTCGGGCTGATCTGGTTCATGCAGATCATCGTCACCTTCGTGGTCGTGCTTGTGCTGATGGCGCAGCTCGACTGGCAGCTGGCGCTGGTCGTGGTCCTGTGCATGGTCCCGATCGCGATCGCGAGCCATATCTTTCACGACAAGTACCGGATCATCGCGCGCCGGCTGCAGGACCTGACCGGCGACCTGACCACGACCATCGAGGAGATGGCGACCGGCGTGCGCATCATCAAGGCGTTCGGCCGGATGCCGCTGATGCAGCAGCGCTTCGAAGCTCAGGCCCGCACGATCCGCCAGACGAGCCTGCAAGGAATCAAGGCCCGGGCCGAGCTGTGGAGCGAGATGAACTTTCTGCCCAACCTCTCGCTGGTCGCGGTGCTGCTGCTCGGCGGCGTCAGCGTCGTGGAGGGTCGGCTCACGATCGGCGGCCTCGTGGCCTTCATGAACTACATCTTCATGCTCACCTGGCCGATGGACGCGCTGGGTTGGGTGCTGTCGATGAGCGAGGAGTGTCAGACCGCGTCGCACCGGCTCAACGAGGTGCTCGACTCGCGTCCTGAGATCTCGGACCGGAAGAGCGCGCGCCCGCTCGAACACGCCACGGGCCGCCTGGAGTTTCGCGACGTCGGCTTCAGGTACCCCAACTCGAACGAGTGGATCCTCCGCGGGCTCAACCTCGTCATCGAGCCGGGCGAGACCGTCGGCCTGGTTGGACGCACGGGGAGCGGCAAGACCTCGCTTGCCTACCTCGCGCCGCGCCTGTACGACGTGAGCGAGGGCAGCGTCCTCCTCGATGGGATCGACGTGCGCGACATCATGCTGCGCACGCTCCGCTCCCACATCGGGTTTGCGTTCGAGGACCCGATCCTGTTCTCGGCCTCAGTGCACGAGAACCTGGTGATGGGGCGCCCGGTCGTCTCGGACCACGAGCTGAAACGCGCCATCGACGTCGCGCAGGCCGGTTTCGTCTGGGACCTGCCGTGGGGGCTGGAGACGCGAGTCGGCGAGCAGGGCTACACGCTGTCCGGGGGCCAGCGCCAGCGGCTGGCGCTCGCTCGCGCGGTCCTCGGGTCACCGCCCGTGCTTGTGCTGGACGACCCGCTCTCCTCGGTCGACGTGCACACCGAGGCGGTGATCGAAGACGCGCTTGCCACGGTGCTCGACGGCGTGAGCGCGCTGCTTGTCGTGCACCGGCCGTCGACGCTGGCCCTGGCGGACAGGGTCGCGCTCCTGGACGGCGGGATCGTGGCGGCCTCGGGCACGCACGCCGAGCTCATGCACTCAAACGCGTTGTACCGTGCGCTCCTCTCCCAGGAATATGAAGAGGCGCTGGCGTGAGCGCCGTCTCTCCAGCTGATCGTTGGCGCGGCGTCGCGTCCGAAGAGGTCGACGAGTTCTCGCCGAGCGTGGCGGGCTTGCTGCGCCGGCGCAGCCGCCGCCTCCTGGGGAGCCTGGCCCGACCCTATGGCGGGCGCATCGTCCTGGCCGTTCTGTTGATCTCGATCCGCTCGGCGGCCTACCTCGCGCTTCCTTACCTTGTCGGCCTGGGCATCGACAAGGGCATCCGGCCCGGCGCGACCGGAAACCTGAACACTCTGGTCATCGTCGTCGGCGTACTTCTGCTCGCGCTCGCGATCAACGCGCTGGCGAACTATGGCTTCCTGCGCGTGTCCGGGCGCATCGGCGCCGACATCCTGTTCGACCTGCGCCGGATGCTGTTCTCGCACGTCCAGGAGCTGTCGCTCTCCTTTTACGAGCGCTACACGTCGGGCCGCATCATCTCGAGGCTCACGTCCGACATCGACGCGCTGAACGAGCTGCTCGCGACCGGGCTCACGTCGGTGATCACATCCGTGATCTCGGTGGTGGCGATCTCCGCGATCCTCATCCACCTCGACGTGCGCCTTGGGCTCGTGGCACTGGTCGCGATGCCGATAGTGCTGGCGCTGACGTACTGGTTCCGCGTCAACTCGGCTCGCTCGTATCGCGCAGTGCGGCGCGCGATCGTGCTGGTCATCGTCCATTACGTCGAGTCGCTCGGCGGCATCCGCGCGGTGCACGCATTTCGCCGCGAACCGCGCAACCAGGAGATCTTCGAGGACGTCAACGGTCGCTATCGCGACGCCAACATCTGGTCCAACCGGCTCGTCTCGACGTTCGGCCCCGCCATCAACCTGCTCGGGCGCCTGACCACGGCGTCTGTGCTGCTGTACGGCGGATACCTCGTGGTTCAGGGCCAGCTCACGCTGGGTGTGCTGACAGCTTTCGTGCTCTACCTGCGCCAGTTCTTCGACCCGATGCAGGAGCTGTCGCAGTTCTACAACGTGTTCCAGGCCGCCGGGGCCGCGCTCGAGAAGCTGGCGGGGGTCATCGAGGAGTCGCCGACCGTGCCCGAACCAATCGACCCGGTCGCCCTGCCCGATGCGAAGGGCGCGATCGCGTTCGAGCACGTCACATTTGCGTACCGGGACAAGCCGGTGCTGCACGACATCGACCTCCGCGTGCCGGCGGGACAGATCGTCGCGATGGTGGGGGAGACCGGAGCGGGCAAGACCACGATGGCGCGGCTCATCGCCCGGTTCTACGACCCGACCGAAGGCCGCATGACGCTCGATGGGACAGACCTGCGCTCGATCGCAGTGCAGGACCTGCGGCGCGCGGTCGTCCTCGTCACGCAGGAGAGCTTCCTGTTCTCGGGGACGGTGGGTGAGAACATCCTGTTCGGCAGGCCGACCGCGACGCGGGAGGAGATGGAGTCGGCAGCGCGTGCGATCGGCGCGCATCAGTTCATCGCGTCGATGCCCAACGGCTACGACAGCGACGTGAGGCGCCGGGGCGTGCGGCTCTCTTCAGGCCAGCGCCAGCTCGTGGCTTTCGCGCGCGCGTTCCTCGCCGACCCGCGAGTCCTCATCCTCGATGAGGCGACGTCCTCGCTCGACCTGCCCTCCGAGCGGTTGGTGCAGCGCGCGCTGCGCACGCTGCTGCGCGGCAGGACGGCGGTCATCATCGCGCACCGGTTGTCGACGGTCGAGATCGCGGATCGGGTCATCGTGATCGACGGTGGGCGCGTGGTCGAGGACGGGGAGCCGGGGGAGCTGCGGGGCCGGGCGGGGCGGTATGGGTCGCTGCACCGCGCGTGGGTGGAGTCGCTGGCCTAGCTCCGGCTGCCCGTTTTCCGCTCCGCTGGCGTCAGACGTGCGTTTGAACTGGGCTCGAAACGCACCGCTGGCGTCAGACGTGCGGAATTTCGGGGGTGGCAAGCGGCTCCCATTCCGCGACAGTATGGTGGGCTTAAACAGAGCTCTAGCGGTCTTCTCGCTGGTCGCTGGCCTAGCCCCTCCGGCGGCTTCGCCGCCACCTCCCCATGAATGGGGAGGAGGCATGCCCCCGTGAAGGGGAGGACGGGGCCTGCGATACTCCCGGCAATGGCCACGCGACAGCTCAGACGGTGGTATCCGATGCGCATCGGGGCGTTGGCGGTCGGTCTCGCCTGGCTGGGCCTGGTCGCGGCCCTCGGTTACGCTGCGACGGCGCAGCAACCCAGCACCGCCGCCCTGGCCGCCGCGGCCGCCAGCCTTCTAATTGCCGCATCAGGCATTCTGTATGCTTGGCGCGAGCCCGATCGGTAGCCGAATAGCCCGCGTGTAAAGCCGCTCTTTTCATTACACGGAGTGTTCATGGACTCCCTCCACGCGACTGGTTTCTACGCGTCCGCCGGCATTTCGCTCGCCGGAGCGGTGGGAGTCGCCCTGCTTCCGCGGCGCGGGCTGCGCGGAGCTGCGATGGCGGCGGTCGGCGTTGGGCTGGCCGGTGTCTACCTTTCACTGTCGGCCGGTTTTGTCGCGGCCGTCGCGCTGGTTTGCTACGCGGGCTGCGCGCTGCTCGTCGCCAGCCCCCGGTACCGTCCGCTGGAAGGCGTCGTCGGTCCGCTGTGGCGGCAGGTCGGCGCCATCGGCGCCGCCGCGCTGCTCGGCGTGCTGGCCTACTCCGCTTTCCGCGGTGACTTCGTGCACGCCAGCTTCTACGGTGGAGCATTCGGCGCAGCCAACCTGGGCCGGCTTCTCTTCGCCCACAACGCCGTATCGACAGAAGCGGTCGCTGTCCTTGTGCTGATCGCGTTTGCCGGCGCGACGGCCGCCTGGCGGGTGAGAGAGCGGACCCGGTGACCGTCAGCCTCGTCGCAGTTTTCTTCGTCGCCGCAGGGCTGATTGCGGCCGGAGCATTCGCCGCGGCGTGGCGGCGAGACCTGACCGCCGCGCTCGCGGGCGTGCCCCTGATGTTCGCGGGGGTGGGCGTCGCCTTTGCGGGGATCGCCCGCTTCGCCGCAGCCGGCGGCCCGCAGCTGTTCGGCCAGGAGTTTGCCGTGGTGCTCGCCATCGCGGCCACGGCGCTGGTCTCGCTCGGCCTTGGGATCGCGGGTCGGGAGGGCCCTCGCTGAGCCTTCTCGCCCGCGTCGGCGAGATCGTCGCCGCGGCGTCCGGAGCGGCGTCGAGCACCCGGTCGGGTTTCAACTTCGACCCTGCTGCCACTCTGCCGTGGGCGGTCCCGCTCCTTCTCATCCTGCCGATGGCGACCTTCGTCCTGGCGCTCTCCAGCGTCCGCACGAGACGGTCCGCCTCCGCGACCGCGATGCTTGGCACCGTCCTGACGCTGCTCCTGACTGTGCTGGTCGCGTGGGGACTGACGAAGAGGACGACGCCGTATGAAGCGACCTACCACTACTTCACGATGTCCGTCGCCTTCAGTGGGCCGACGAACTTTCAGACCTTCGGCATCGACCTGATCCTTCACGCCGATCGCATCGCGATGGCTGCCCTGGCTGCGATCGAGATCTGCTTAGTGGGCGCGATCGCGTGGCACCAGGTCATGGGGCGCTCCGAGCCCGGGGCTGCGCGGTTTCACGCCGTCCTCAGCGCGCTGCTGTTCGCATGCGTCGGCGTGCTGTTGAGCCGCGACCTCGCCGAGCTCTTCGCGTTCTGGGCCATCGGCGGCGCACTGACCTACCTGCTGCTGGCGCACCGCTGGGGCCTCGATGCTGCGGCGAGCCGGGCCAGGGTTGCACTCGCGCTTCCATTTCTCACCGACCTCTGCCTGCTGTGTGGAATCGCGTGGCTCTACGCGCGCTACGGCACGCAGAACCTCAACACGCTGCTCCCGATCCTGCACACGAACCCGGGCTGGACTGTCAGGTCGCTGGTCGTCGGGTCGGTCCTGCTGTCGCTCGGAATCGCCGGACGGCTTGCGCTGTGGCCGTTCACGGCATGGATCACGCAGACGACGGTCACCGCTCCACCGGCGGCCTCGGCGATCGCGCAGTCGGCCTGGTCCGTGCTCGCGATCGTGCTGCTGTACCGCGTGATGCCGATCCTGGTCGCCTCCAACCAGCAGACCCTCCAGGCATGCCTCGGCGTTTGCGCGGTCGCCGCCGTGGTCGCGCCAGTGCTCGGCCTGTTCGGCAACGAGCCGCGTCGCGTCATCGCCCTCGCCGGCTCAGGCGTCGCGGCAATCGGCGCGGCGGTGGTGATCTCGGGCTTTCGCAACCAGTCCACGACCTTCGCGGTGGCGGGCGTCGCATGCGTGCTCGCGATGACGCCCGCCCGCGCCGCGGCCTGGCTCGCCATCTCGTCGATCGCCAACGCGATGCGCACCGACGACCTGGCCGAGATGGGCGACGCCTGGCGGCGCATGCGCGGCAGCGCGATGGCGCTGCTGGCCTCGGCGGTCCTCATCGGACTCGCCGCCTGCGGCGCGCTGGCCTTTGGCGTGACCTCTCGCTCGAGGCTCGGGTTGGCGCTGGGTGAGGCGGCGCTGCTCGTCGCCATCGCCGCGGTGCGCGTCTTTCTCGGCGCGGCGTTGGGGCCGCTGCGGAGACGCCGGGCGTTCGAGCCGGACCGCGTACGCGAAGCGCCGCAGGGCGCGCTCAGCTCCCCTTACTGGCTCGCGCTAGCGGGCGCGGCGTTTCTGGTCGCCTCGCTGACCACGGGCTGGCTGAACTTCCTCGACGTGCAGAAGCATCCGGCGCCCGCCGCCATGACGGTCGCGGTCTGGGCCGCGGCCGCGATCATCGGCTTTGCGGCGTGCGCGCTGACCTACGCGCTGGGCAAGGACGGCGCGCTCCGCGCGTCGGCGGCCGCCGGCGTCTGGTCTGGCCGCGCCGTGAACGCGCTCTTCCGCGTGATCGATCGTTTCCTGATCGCACCTGTCACGGACATCGCGCGCCGCCTGGGCGAGTGGATCCCCGCGGGCGACGGGGCGCTGGGGCGGTTCGCGACCGCGTCGGGGCAGCTCGCGCTCACCACGGCCCGGGCCCCGGCGCTGCCGCTGCTGATCGTGCTGGCGGTCGTGCTCGCCGCTGTCTTCGCGTGGTGGGTGCGATGGTCGGCCCGGGGGTTGCGCGATGACCCTGATGACGATGATCGTCCAGGCGACCCCCAACCCTGCGCCGGTCCCGGGGGCCGGCATCTTCACGTCGCCCTTCCTGCTGAGCCTGCTCATCTGGATCCCCGTGGTGATCGCGACGGCGATCGCGTTCATGCCCAACCCGCGCGGCCGCTACGACACGCTGATCAAGCAGATCGCCTTCTTCACCAACCTCGGGATGATGGCGGTGCTCTTCATCGCCTACAACCAGTTCGAGAACTTCCTTCCGACGATGCAGTACGAAGAGAAGATCTCCTGGCTGCCGGGGATCGGGGTCACGTACCACCTGGGCATCGACGGGCCCGGTCTCCTGATGCTGATGCTGTCGGGCTTGATCGGGATCGCCGCGGTGCTCGCCTCGCTCGGTGTGCGCGAGCGCGTGCGCGCGTACTTCAGCCTTCTGCTGCTGGCGCAGGCGTCCGTAAACGGCGCCATCGTCGCCCGCGACATGTTCGTGCTGGTCGTGTTCTGGGGAGCGTCGGTCGTGCCGCTAGCGCTTCTCATCGCCGGCTGGGGTGGCCCGCGAAGAAACGCGGCCGCGTGGAGGCTCATCGGTTACTGGGGCCTGGGGACGGCCGTGCTGGCGGTCGGCGTCCTCGCCCTCTACGCGGCAGCGGGCGCGCAGAGCTTTGACATGGACGTGCTGCTCAAGGCGCAATTGAGCCCCCGGATCCAGATCGTGATCAGCCTCGTGATGATCGTCGCGGCCGCGACGCGGCTGCCGCTGTTCCCGTTTCACGGTTGGATACGAGACGTCCTTGCGGAGGCTTCGCCAGGGGTCACCATCGTCGTCGCCGGTGCGGCCTCGCGACTGGGCGCGTTCCTGATCCTGCGGACGGTCATCGCAGCCGAACCGGCGGCCGGACACCTGCTGTCGCCGTTGCTCGCGGCCCTGGCGGCGATGACCGTCGGGTACGCGGGTCTCGCCGCCCTGCGGTCGATCGACGTGCGGCATGCCGCCTCCTACCTGGCGATGGTGCCGGGCGGGATCACGATCCTCGGCCTCGCCGCGGTCTCTCCGCTCGGCATCGCCGGCAGCGTGCTGAGCCTGTTCACCGGCGGGCTCGCGGCGGCCCTGATCGCGGGGGTTTGCGCGACCCTGGCGGAGCGGGCCCAGTCGCGCAGCGTCCTCGTGCTGAGCGGCCTTGCGCCGCGCATGCCCAACCTCGCCTGGCTGCTCACCATCGCCGCGCTCGCCCTGCTGGGGGTTCCGATCCTCTCGTCCTACACCGCGGAGGTGATGACGTTCTTCGGCGCCTTCAAGAACCAGCCCATCGGCGCCTTCGCAGTCGCGGCCGGCCTGGCGGTGAGCGCGGTCGCGCTGGCGATCCTGCTGAGGCGCGTGCTGTTCGGCGCGCCGAACCCTGACGCGCCGGGGGTATCGGATTCATCGCTCGGCGAGACCTGGTACCTGGGTCTCCTCGCCGGCGCGCTGCTGTGGGTCGGGCTTTTTCCGGGCGGTCCGAAGATCCCCGGCACCGACGTGCCGCTGTTCGATCCCGGGCTCCTCAACCAGATGGGAGCCGGGATCTCCGACATGTCCTCGCCGTACACGGCGCCCGCGCCGCCGGCTGCGCAATGAGGTACCTCGTCCTGCTGCCGGAGGTCCTGGTCGTCGGCCTGGCCGTCATCGTCATGGTCGGCGGGCGTCTCGGATGGTTTCGGGGTGCCGCCCGCGCCTATCTGCCTCATGCCGCGGCGGTGGTCGTGCTCATCGCGCTTGGCGTCGAGCTGTGGGCCGGGGCCACGGTGAGCGCCCACCTCGGCGGCGCCCTCGTGCAGGACCGGTTCTCGCTCTTCACCAAGGCCGCCGCGCTGCTCACGGCCGCAGTCGTCCTGGCCACCACGGATTGGACCGCGGAGGACTCGCTTCACCTGGGCCTCGCGATGCCGCCGGTCGCCGCTTTCGGCGTCATGGTCGCGGCGTCGGCGGGGGACATGCTCGGCCTGTGGGCAGGGCTCGAGGTGGCGGCTGCGGCAGCGGTCGTCCTGGTTGCAGTGCACCGGCCGGACCTCGGCCTGCGCCTGCTGGTGGCGGGCGGCGTGGCGAGCACCCTGCTGCTGATCGGGCTGGCGTTCGTCTACGCCACGACCGGGAACTCCGACCTGACCGCCATCCGCGACGTGCTGACGAACCGCACGCCGACCATCGCGATGGCCGTGCCCGTGCTGCTGATGCTCGCGGGCCTCGCGATCCGGGTGGGCCTCGCACCGTTCCACGTGGCGAGCCTTCCGGTTGGCTTCGGCGCCACGCCGCTTGGCGCAAGCCTCGTGGTCGGAATGGCCGCGGTCGCCGCCGCGACCGTCGCGATCAAGCTGGTGTCGGCGCTCCTGCCGATCCCGGACGTGTACGCGCCCTACGCGCAGGTGCTGGCGGCGCTGGCGATGGTCGGCGGCGGGGCGGCTGCGCTGGCCGTCCGCTCCCCGCGTCCTCGCCTGGCCTACCTCGCGGTGGGCCAGGTGGGCTGGGTGGCGGCCGGCCTGGCGACCCATTTCCGCTCCGGCATCGGCGCTTCGCTGTTCCTGCTGGGGGCCTTCGCGATCGCGGCGACGTGTGGGCCGGCGCTGCTGGGACGGGCCGAGGGTGGCGAGCCGGCGATTGCGGGCTTGGGCGCCCTACGCCCGGTGCGCAGCGCTGGGCTGGCGCTGGCGGTCCTGTCGCTGGCGGGGGCTCCGCCGCTGGCCGGATTCTTCGGCGAGCTGGCGGTCGCCGCCGCGCTCGCTCAGTCCGGAAACTTTGTCCTGCTCGGGCTGGGCCTGCTCGGTTCGGTGCTGAGCATCGCCGCCGCGGTCGGAACCTTGCGCGTCCTCTATATACAGAGCCCGCTGGAGGAAGCCCGGCGGGGCGCGGCAGCCGCGCTTCCGGCCGTGACCGCCCTCTCGTCGGTCGGAGCGGCCGCCTTCTGCGTCGTGGTGGCGGGGTATGTGCTGCTCGGCTACCCGATCATGAGCCTGGCCGACCAGGGTGCGGAGGCCTTGGGCCTGAGGTAGCGTTCCGGCCCCTCCGGCGCTGCGCGCCACCTCCCCATGAATGGGGAGGAGCAGGGCCTGAGGTAGCGTTCCGGCCCCTCCGGCGCTGCA